>CAAGKR010275881.1_pt1 | contig 16784 bp, 14 predicted proteins | sample 2556971 | NCBI WGS metagenome assembly CAAGKR01 (sample SAMEA5207829, study PRJEB30636) | soil metagenome | biome: forest; feature: boreal; material: soil | place: USA | collected 2011-09 | depth 1 m | reverse complement strand
CGGCTTCGGTTATAAAAGCCCTCGATGTAGTCAAAGATGGCCGTCTGCGCCTGTTGTCGTGTCGCGAAGCGGCGTCGGTAAACGAGCTCATGTTTGAGCGTGCTCCAAAACGATTCCATTGCGGCATTGTCGTAGCAGTTGGCCTTGCGGCTCATCGAGGCCACTAGCCCATGCTCGGCGAGGGCGTCCCGGTACGCTCCGCTGGCGTACTGCACCCCTCGATCGGAGTGATGGATCAGGCCGGGCTGAGGACGCCTTCGGTTAAGGGCCATTCTCAGGGCGCTCAGCGGCAGGCTGGTATCCAGCGTCGAGCCCATGGCCCAGCCGACCAGATAGCGGGTGCAGCGATCGAGGACGCCGGCGAGGTAAAGCCAGCCTTCATCGGTCGGCACGTAGGTCAGATCACTCACCCACACCTGGTTCGCCCGGGCGGGAGCTGCCCGCCCGAGGCGATTCGGCGCGATCGGCTGGTCATGGTTACTGTCCGTCGTTCGGACCCGGTAACGGCGCTTCTGGCGGCCCACCAGACCGGCCTGCTGCATCAGACGAGCCACGCGGTTGTGGCCCACCTTCTCGCCGGCCTGGCGCAGACTGTGCGTCACCCTGGGACTGCCATAGGTCGCCCGCGATTGGGAGTGGATCATCTGGATCTGCCCGAGCAGCCGCTCGTTGGCCTGCGCTCTTGCCGACCTGCGTTTCGCCCAAGCGTAGTAGCCGCTGCGCGAGGCCCCGAGGGTTTCGCACAGCAGCAGGACATCGTACTCGCCGCGCATCATCTTGATCAGGGCATACCGTTCCGGGGCGGTTCGGAGAGTATGCCCGCGGCTTTTTTTAGGATTTCTCGCTGCTCGGTGAGCCGCGCGACCTCCTGGCGCAAGCGATCATTCTCGGCCTGCAGGGCCACCATCGTCCTGGCCGGCGCCACCACCCCCGGGGGTGGTGGATTCCTCACCTGCTCCTTCCTCCGTCGGTACAGCTCAAACACGCTGACCCCAAGCTCCCGCGCCACCTTTTCCGCCGCATCTCCGCTGTCTTTCCAGAGGCGTACCGCCTCCACCTTAAACGCTGCATCATGCCGCCGGGGCGTTGCCCCGGCCGATTCGTCCTTCTTCATAGTTGGGTCCTTCCTTCTTGCGACCCAACCCGTGTCCGTCAAATCGGGGTAACCTCATGAGCCAGTATGACACGTTCCATTTAGTTTCTTTTAGTTACCCCCTACCATACGAGTCGATTTTCGATTGAAACAATATTTGAAGTCGCGGCTAGCGCGGTCCACCGACATTTTCCTGCATGCCCCAAAATTCGCTCGGCATACGTTTGCTTCGGCTATTGGTCGCTTGTTCAGCGTGCAGCGTTGCGAGGACTTCGGCGGCTGCCGATGCCACTCCAGACAATCGACCAGCTTCAGGGGTACTGCAGCAGAGAAGCTTTAAGAGCACTACCTTCGGCGATTCCCAAACGGTCCGAATTTGGCTACCGCCAGGATACAGCGACCCGGCAAATGCTCAACGGCAATACAGCGTACTCTATATGCTCGATGGGCAAGGCCTCTTTGAGGCCGGCGGATCATCAAATTCAGGCTCAGGGCTTGTCGACAAAACCTTGACGAAGTTAATTGGGGACGGCTCAGTCGAACCTATCGTCGTCGTTGGCATCGATACTCCGGGCGATCGCCGTAGCGACGAATACATTCCTTACGCGGATCCAGTGCTAAATCCCGGAATGCCCGAGCCCCACGGGAAAATGTTTCCTAGCTTTCTTGCGACTGAAGTCCTGCCGTTGGTCTCCCGCGAATTCAGGGTGAGTCACGATCGTGCACACGTGGCGATCGGAGGAGCTTCTTATGGAGCCGTTGCAGCCCTCTTTGCATTGCTGCAACGCCCAGACCTCTTTGGCCTTGGGCTCCTTGAAAGCACATCGTTACAGGTCGGGAACGGCCAGTTGCTGCGAGATTCATCCACTTTGGCGCGTGGTCCGAGGAGAGTCTATATAGGGGTGGGTACAGATGAAATTGTCGGGCACGAAGACATGGCGAAGGCACTCGGCCTGGATGTGAGCGTTTTTGACCGTGGCGTCGTTCAGCTTGATGAAGATCTCGCTAGCTCATTTGAGGCCTCGGCTTTGAATCATACGGAAGTCCTCCTGGTAAAACAGCCCGGAGGCCGACACGAAGGAAAATATTGGGCCGAGCGGTTTCCCGCGGCCATCAGATTTCTCTTCCCCAAAATCAATAATCCATAGCCTGCATCTCACGCAAATGTAGCCTGCGGATGCTTTGGCTAAGGCCTGGGTGCCCCCGATTCAGGGCGCCGACGTTTTTCCCGGCACCGCACCCTGCAGCGGCTCGTCGAAAGGCTTCGCACCCGCGGGCAGCGTGTCCCGAATGAGTTTCTCGAAATGTGGATCACCGCGCAGGGAAGCGAACGTAAGAGAGAACCTGGCCTCGCCGTGCAGGATAGCTTCCTCGTAGCACTTGGCCTTTAGTGAAGCCTCATGTGTCAGCGTGGACCCTTAACCAACGTGTCGCGCAGGAATTGCTTGGACACTCGGACCCAACGATAACGGCAAAGGTTTACACCGATGTGCCTGCGCTAGGACTAAAAGCCGAAATTGCTAGGCTCCCGTGGATTCAGCCCGGCAAGGCCGTGGCACACTGTGGGGCACAGAAATCCGGCGTTCCAAGTCCTTCAGTGTCACTCGATGGCATTATGGCCATGTTCGTCGAAGCGATGAAAGTACATGACGCACAGGCGGTAAGTCACGCTTTGGCATCCTCTGTCACTTCCTGCCATCATGATAAAATGGCTGCCCGGGCTGGGATCGAACCAGCGACCAAGTGATTAACAGTCACCTGCTCTACCACTGAGCTACCAGGCAATTTCCATTTCGTCCGTCAGGGCGCTGGAGGGGTCTTAATACGGACACCGGACGACCCCCCGCAAGAATAAATTGGAGGCCGTTTCAGCTCGGTATCTGAAGGAACCGAACGCAGAGCGATTCCGGAACTGCTATCGTCCCGGTAAGCGACAGCCGACCTGTTTCCGGGTCAATCCGGTAGACGGTGGCCGTGTTGCCCTCGAGGTTCGCGCAGACGAGCCATTTGCCCGACGGGTCGATCGCGAAGTTTCTCGGTACCTTGATGCCGTCCCCTTGGCGCTGGACGAAGGCCAGCTTTCCGGAGTCCTTGTAAAAAGCGAGGACGACGATGCTGTCGTCACCCCTATTGGACCCGTAGACGAACCGGCCTGATTTCGCCACGACGACCTCCGCGACTGTATTCAGTCCTTTGTAATCAGGACGCAGGATCGAGATCGTCTGGTAAGGTGTCAGGACGCCCTTTTCGCTGTCCCAATTGAAGGCAGTGATGGCACCGCCCATCTCGTCCGTTACGAAAGCATGCTTGCCGTCGGGGTGGAATGCGAAGTGGCGGGGACCGGCGCCCGGAGGCGCCATCGCGAACCCCGGATCGTTGAGGGACAGAGCCGCGTTGGCAGCGTCGAGCTTGTAGACGAAGACCTTGTCCATTCCGAGATCGCAGACGATTGCAAACCGGTCGGTGGGATCGACGTTGACGGAGTGGGGATGGGCCGACTCCTGGCGGGAAGGGTTAGGCCCCGACCCCGAGTGGCGGATGATGTGGCTTCTCTCGCCGACGGTCGCATCTGCGAGGATTGGAAATATCTCTATATAATGGTCACTATAGTTCGCAGTGAGGACGCACCTGCCCGACGGGTCCACGCTGATATGGCAGGCCTCGGATCCGTCGACCACGCGCTCGCCCACCCCGTGCAGTGCTCCGGTAGCCGCGTCCACCTCATAGGTTTCAATGGCCTCCTTGGGCCGGCCCATGAGGCGCGGGACCTCCGCGAGCGAATAGAGGTGCTTCTTGTCCGGCGAGAACGCCATGAACACCGAATTCGACTTTTCGGCCACTCGTACGGCGGGAGTGAGCGCGCCGGTGTCCTGGTTCAGCTTCGAGAGATACAACCCTTTGGCGGCGCTCGTGCCCTGCGTGCCGAAATAAACCCAGCAAGAGGGGGAGTCGGCGCGGGCCGCAGCCGCGATTCCCATGAGTGCGCTTAGTCCAACAACCGCAACGGTGGGGTTCATGTCCCAAGGATGGTTGGGCCGCCCGGGGGCGTGGCGAGCCAAAATCCAAACGGCTTGCCTCCGCATTTGCTTGGCATGACACTGCGGAATGATCTGGTCGCGGACACGCATCGGATTTCTGGTTGCCGCAGTCCTGCTGGCGCCTCTGGGTCTGGCCGCAGCCGACCCCAATCCCCCTGCGGCAATGCCTTCCGTCGAGCTGAAGGACGGCCGCGTGCTCCACAATGTGAAGGTCATGGCTGACGAGGGGGCGAACCTTGTCGTCCGCGCCGATGAGGGACTCCTCAAGATAGCCAAGTCGAACCTTCCCACCGCGTTCGCCGACACTTACGCGGCGAAGCCGCAGCCGATCCCTCTCGCCGGCCCCGTGCAATACGTGATGCAGCGTTTCGACCCGAACCAGCCCCCCGAGGCCCCGCCCCCTGAACCGGGCGCCAAGCCCAAGGCCAACACGGTGGCAAAGCCCGGGGGCGCCCCGCCGGCGGCGATGGGTAGTTCCGTCTACAAAGGCTGCACGATCATGAGCTTCCAGATTAAAAGCTTCCAGAGCGTCCAGGGGTGCGCCGAGGTTGTCATCCGCAACGACACCGATGAAAAGGTCATGATCCGGCCCGGCGAAATTACGTGCACGACGACGGACGGCGGTCGCCATGTTGCCCGGAACATCATCACCGACTCGTTCCCGCCCAGCGTGAAGCGGCGGGAGTTCATTCCTGCCAGGGGGGAATTGGACGACATATTCGCCTTCGCCAACGAGCCCCTCAATATTTCGAGCGTCCAGTGGTCCCGGTGAAGATTTGGTTGATTTCGCGGAACGCGGCCTTTCTAATCTCCCCTTTCAACTACGCCTGCCCTCGATTGTCGGGGGTCCAGGGGGAACGAATCCATGAAAACTCCGCTTACACTCAAAGTTGCGACGCGCGCCCAGACCGGCCGCAGTTCCTCACGCCGCCTGCGCAAGGCCAACCGCATCCCCGCCATCCTTTACGGGAAGCATTCGGACCCGGAGAAGCTCTCCATCGAGGTCCCGGAATTCACAAAGCTGCTCAAGTCAGTGGCTGGCCGCTCGCTCCTGATCGAGCTCAACCGAGAGGACAAGGCCGAGAAGGCGCTGTCGTTCCTCCAGGAGATCCAGCGCGACCCGATCACGGACCGTTACCTCCACGTCGACCTCCACGAGGTCAAGCCCGACGAGAAGTTCGAGATCCGCGTGCCCGTGCGCGTCATCGGTGAGTCATTTGGCGTCAAGAACCAGAGCGGCGTGCTCGAGATCGCATCCCACATGCTTCGCATCCGCTGCCTTCCCGGAGATCTTCCGGAGGCCATCGAGATTGACGTCACCGCGCTCAATGTCGGCCAGACGATCAAGGTTTCCGAGCTGAAGCCGGTCGAGGGTGTCACCTTCATGGACGACAAGGGCCAGCCCGTCGTCGCGTGTGTCGAGCCCGTAGCCGAGGTTGTGCAGGAAGTCGCCGCGACCGCGGCTCCCGTGGAGGGCGCGGCAGCCGCCCCCGCCGCCGGGGACGCAGCAGCAGCACCTGCAGCCGACGGCAAGCCTGCCGCAGGCGGCGACGCGAAGGTCGCCGCAGGCGCAAAGCCCGGGGCCCCCGCAGCCGGCGCCAAACCCGCCGCTCCCGCTGGCGCTGCCAAGGCGGCAGCCGCGGCGAAGCCCGCAGCGCCCGCCAAGAAGTAACTCTTTCAACCGGCGACCCTTTCGCCGGCCGTTCTTTGAGTCATGTCCATTTCGCTCGTCGCCGGCCTGGGTAACCCGGGCCGCGAATACGAGCTCTCGCGCCATAATCTGGGGTGGGTCGCAGTTGACGCTTACGCGTCTAAGCACGGCTTGTCCTGGAGGAACGCCCCGGAATTCGATTCAGTCATCGCCCGCAGGGACCTCACTCCCGGGCGGACACTCTGGCTCATCAAGCCGCTGACCTTCATGAACGAAAGCGGCCGCGCTGTGGCCGCGCTGGCCCGCTACCACAGGATCGCCCCCGAGGATGTTGCCGCAGTCTATGACGACGTCACGATAGACCTTGGCCTCGTGAAGGTCTCGGTGACAGGCAGCGACGCCGGGCACAACGGAGTCGCAAGCCTCCTCGAGCACCTGGGAAACGGGTTCGCACGGCTGCGCCTCGGCATAGGCCCCAGGCAACCGCCGGAAATGGACCTCAAGGACTTCGTACTCGCCCGCTTTACACACGATCAACTCGCCATAATCCAAAAAAAGACAGACACATACGTCCAAGGCCTGGAGCTGCTTCTCGAAAGCGGCGCCGACCGGGCGATGAACCAGCTCAACCGAAGAGACATCCCATGAAACCGACTAAACGCAACTACCGCGCAACCTTCATCCTGGACAACCGCGGCAAGCAGGAAACCGTCGACCAGATCGTCGACGGAGTGAAAAAGGAGATTGCCGCCGTCCATGGCGACGTAACCGCGGTGGAGAACATCGGCAAGAGGGACTTTGCCCGCGTCACCGATCGGAAGCTGACCGGAGCGGCCTACGTTCACGTCAATTTCAGCGCGCCCCCCGAGGGTCCCGCGCAGCTTCGCGAGCGGCTCAGGCTCAATGGCAGCGTCTACCGCACGTTTGTCCAGGAGGTCTGACTCCCATGGCAAACTTCAACAAGGTCTACCTGATGGGAAACCTGACGCGCGACCCCGAGATGCGCGTCACGCCCAAGGGAACTGCGATCTGCCAGTTCGGGCTGGCGATCAGCCGCTCGTGGAAGGATGAGAGCGGGCAGACCCGCGAGGAGACGGCGTTCGTCGACATCGAGGCTTGGGGAAAGCAGGGCGAGGTGATCTCCAAGTACTGCACCAAGGGCCGGCCGCTTTTCGTCGAGGGCCGCCTCAAGTTCGACCAGTGGGAGGACAAGACCTCGGGTCAGAAGCGCAGCAAGCTGAAGGTCGTCCTCGAGAATTTCCAGTTTATCGGAGGAAGGGGCGACGGAGCTCCCGGGGGCGGTCCCGGAGCCGGCGGCGACTCGGCCGAGCCGGGCGACGCCCCGCAGTCAAGGGCACCGGCTCGTCCCGCCGTGCCGCCGAAGGACACGGTCGATGAGGACGTCCCATTCTAGGGCGGGTTTTCGTTTTGTAACCTCAATCTCGAAATCCGGTTGGGCTGGGTGATCGTTCACCAAAATGAATCCGGATGTCCCCACAAGTCGGCTGCTGACTGATGTGTCGGAGCGTGCGATCCGATACCTCGACGGTTTGGATTCGCGCCCGGTCTCGCCCACCGCAGCGGCGATAGCGGGACTCAAGGCGTTTGACGAAGGGTTGCCTGAAAAGCGGTGCGATCCCTCGGAGACGCTTCGACTCCTGGACGACGTTGGCTCGCCGGCTACGACCGCCATGGCCGGCCCTCGTTTCTTTGGCTTTGTTATCGGAGGCAGCCTGCCGGTCACCTTGGCCGCAAATTGGCTCGCGGGTGCCTGGGACCAGAATGCGTGTCTTCATAGGTCGACCCAGGGCGTGTCCTATTTGGAGCAGATTGCGCTTCGCTGGCTCCTCGACCTCCTTCGTTTGCCGGCGGACTGCACGGGAGCCTTTGTGACCGGAGCGACGGTCGCCAATCTTTGCGGCCTGGCCGCAGCGCGTCACGGCGTCCTCAAGAAGGCCGGCTGGGACGTCGAGGGGCGGGGATTGTTTGGCGCGCCCGCGGTCACGGTTATCGTAGGGCAGGAAGTCCATCCGTCCGTGACCAAGGGCCTCGGCATTCTGGGGATGGGTCGCAACCGAGTCGTCCGGGTTCCCGTCGACGGCCAGGGGCGCATGCGCGCCGAGTGCCTGCCGCCGATATCCGGCCCGACCATCGTTTGCGTCCAGGCCGGCAATGTGAACACGGGAGCGTTCGATCCCATCGAGACGATTTGCCAGTGGGCCCACGAGGCCGGCGCCTGGGTTCACGTCGACGGTGCATTCGGTATCTGGGCCAACGCGGCTCCGTCACGTCGCGACCTGACCGTGGGCATTGCCGAGGCCGACTCCTGGGCAACCGACGCGCACAAGTGGCTCAATGTGCCCTATGACTGCGGTCTGGCCTTTGTCAGGGACCCGGAGGCCCTCAAGGCGGCGATGGCAATCTCGGCGGAATACCTTCCTACGCAGAGCGAGTTTCGCAACCCGAGTGACTTCACGCCGGAGCTCTCCCGGCGCGCGCGCGGAGTCGAGGTCTGGGCGGCGCTGCGCACGTACGGGCGCGAGGGAATCGCCGAGATGATCGAACGAAACTGCGCGCAGGCGCGGCGATTCGCCGAAGCGCTGTCCACCGCGGGCTTCGAAATCCTTAACGACGTGGTTCTTAACCAAGTTTTGGTGTCCTTCGGCGATGCGGAAAGGACAACACGGATAAGCCAGGCGATTCAGGACGACGGCACCTGCTGGTGCGGAGTCACTGTTTGGCAGGGGAAAACCGCCATGCGCATCAGCGTGTGCTCGTGGGCGACCACGGACGCCGACGTTGACCGAAGCACCGAGGCCATCGTCAGGATCGCCAATCGTTAGTTGCGCTGGCGGCTCGCGCCACATGCGCCGGTCATTCCGACCGGAGCGCGACGATCGGATCCACCTTGGTCGCGCGGCGGGCGGGCAGGAGGCAGGCCGCGCTTACGACGACGGCGATGACGGCCGCGACGCCGGCAAGGGCAAGCGGATCGTTGGATTTAACCTCGTAGAGCTGCGAGGACATGTAGCGGGTGAGGAGGAGCGAGAGGATGATTCCTATCGAGAGCCCTACCGCGGCGAGCCGGATCCCCTCGACAAACACGAGGCGCAGCACGTCGAGATTCCGTGCCCCGAGGGCTATCCGGACGCCGAACTCTCTCGTGCGCTGCGCAACGGCATACGCCATCACGCCGTAGAGCCCAATCGTGGCCAGCAGCAGTGCCGCCGCCGCGAAGATCGCGGCCATCAGCGCCGGGGACCGCCGGGTGGCAAGGCTGTCACTCACGCGGACCTCCATGGTGCGAAGGTTGGTGAGCGGCACATCCGAGTCCGCCTCGCGCACGGCCTTGACAAGAGAGTTCGCAATGGCCTCGGGATCCATGCTCGTCCGGGCGACGAGGACATACTGGCGGGCGTATATGCGGCTATAGGGAAGATACAGGGCGCCGCGGCCCGCCTTCTCGGTAAGGTCCGACTGTTTGACCGTGCCGACAACGCCGACAATTCTGTAATACTTGGAGTCGGGCGGAGGGCTCGTGCCGTCATAGACTTCCTTCCCCAGCGCGCTGCCGCCGGGCCAATAATGCCTGGCAAAGGCTTCGTCGACGACGCACGAGAGCCGTTCGCTTCCTGCATCCGCCGGCTCCAGGAACCGTCCGCTGACGAGGGGAATGCCCATTGCGGCAAAATAATCGCCGGCGACGGCAATCTCGTCGTGAACGAGAAGGCCCGAGTCCTCGCGCGTCGGCGTGTAGCCTCTGACGGTCATGACATCACCGCCGGCCGGCCCGCTCACGGGCAGGAATGTCGCCGCGCCGACCGCCGAGATTCCCGGAAGCCCGGCGGTCTTCTCAAACAGCCTGTCGAAGAAATTATGGAAGGTGTCCTTCTCGTGATAGTTGTTCCACGTGAGGTTGAACTGGCCGGTGATCACATGATCCGGCCGAAACCCGGGCGAGACCGCCATTGCGCGCCGAAGGCTCAGGCCGAGCAGCCCGGCGCCTGTCAGGAGCACGAATGCGAGGGCGATCTGCGCCACGATGAAGCCGCGTCGAAGCCGCAGCGCGGTGGAACTTGCCGTACCTCCGCGCGTCTCCGACTTGAGCGCGAGCGCGAGCACCCCGTGCAGGTTGAACCACGAGATGGGAACCGAGACGCAGGCGCCGATTCCCAGGGCGCCAAACACCGCAGCCACCGCGAGCCGGCCATTGAACACGATCTCGGCGCCCAGGGGCAGCTGGTCGACACCGAGCCTGCCGAGGAACCGGGTGCCCACCTCTCCGACCCACAGGCCCAGAAAGGCACCGATGACTGTCAGCATCATCGTTTCCGTCATCACGTCCCTGATGATCTGTCGCCGACCCGCGCCGAGCGCCTGGCGAATCGCCATTTCCCGCGAGCGGTTGCTGGCGCGTATGAGCAGGAGATTGACAAGGTTGACGCACCCTATGAGCAGGAGGAAGAGAGCTGCGGCCTGAAGGAGTATGAGCGTCGGGCGCACAGAGGCGACGTAGTCGGCCTGGAGCGGGGCGACCACCGTGTGGGTCCCCGCCTCGGCGACCAGTTTCGCCTCCTGGAATTCCGGTGCCAGCACGGCATCCCGCGCGTCGATCTGCGCTTGGGCGTCCGCCAGCGTCGCGCCTTTGGCGATGCGGCCGATCTCTATCTTGCCGATGCTGTGGCGCGAGCCGACATTGCGCTCAGCCTCCTCGGAGGAGAGCGGCATGTAGACCGGCGCCCGGAAAGAGAGAAACCGGAAATGGGGCGGCAGCACACCCACGATCACCTTTTGGTCGCCATCCATGCGGATGTGCGTTCCGAGAACCTTTGGGTCCGCGTCGTACTTTGCCTGCCAGTACTCGTAGCTCAGGATCGCGACATGGTCGGTTTGGTAAGTCATGTCCGCGTCGGTGAAGGGGCGGCCCATGAGCGGCGAAACGCCAAGCGTGCTGAAGAATTCGGGCGTCACCCTGCCGAGTTTTTCAATCGAGGTGGAGCCGCTGTCCCCGATGACGGTCGTGTTCTCATCGATGTCGGAAAGAGAGGCCAAGGCCGGTATTTTTCCGCGGCGCTCGTAATAATTGGTGAGCGACGCGCCGGGCGATGCGCTGGGCAGCCTCGGATAGACGTAGTAAAGCCTCACCAGCCTATCCGCCTGGGGAAAGGGCAGCGAGCGTATCAAAATCGCGTCGACGACGGCAAAAATCGTCAGGTTTGCTCCGATGCACACGGCGAGGGTCGCGAGAGCCGTGGCGGTGAAGATCGGGGATTTTGAAAGGCGGCGAACGGCGATTCTGAGTTCAGTAAACATGAAAAAAGGTAAAAGCTTGTCGGTGGACGACGGAGACCGATTTGCATTTCGCGTGCCATGGGAACTAAAATGCTTATATCATTACAGGATATGCCTCTACGAGATAGCGTGACCCCGGAAATGACGCAGGAATTTTCAAAAACGAAACCCGGGGTTCCCATGAATGGGACCGCCGCACGGCTCCGGGATTTTCCGGTCTGAATTAAATGGCGCCGAAACCAGAGCCCGTTGACGTGATCGTGATTGGTGGCGGAGTGTCAGGGCTCGCCGCCGCCCGCGAGCTTTCCCGGTGCCGCCTGCGGGTCGTCCTTCTCGAGGCTCGGCCGCGATTGGGCGGACGCATCGACACCCGCCGCCCGCGGGGCTGGCCGAACCCGGTGGAAATGGGCGCCGAGTTCATCCATGTCGGCAACCCTGACCTTTGGCGGCTCTTGAAAAAAGCCGGCGTGAAGGCGCGGAAGCTGCCGGACCGCCATTGGCTCGCGCAGGCCGGAGTCGTCAAACGGATTCCCGACCTCGACAGGAGACTGGGATCCGTGACGCGCCTCATCAGTCCCGCAAACGCGCGAAAGCTTTCGTTCGCCGGATACTTCAGAAGGTATCCGGCGAAGGTCGCGCCGGACGAATGGATGCTCGCGCGTGGATTCGTTGAGGGATTCGAAGCGGCACCGCTCAACAAGATTAGCGCCAAGTCCCTCGCCGGCGAATCCATGGACGACCAGCACCAGTACGTGGTGCCCGGGGGCTATGACCAGGCAGTCGCCCGACTGGTCGACGATTGCGCGGAACGAGGGGTGAGGATCGTGAGGGAGATGGCGGTGCGTTCCGTCAGGTGGCGGAAGGGAAGGGTGACGGTGGGCGCACGCGACCTTTTGTCGGGCCGCGCGAGGGAATATTCGGCCAGGGCGGCTGTCGTCACCCTTCCGCTGGGCGTCCTCAAGGCGCGAGGCGGAATCGGCGCCGTGCGATTTCATCCGGCCCTCAAAAATAAACGGCAGGTCATTGCCGGCATGCAGGTGGGCCACGTCGTCCGCATTTCGGTGCGCTTCACGAAGGAAAGCTGGCGGAGGATGCTCCCGGACAACCTGCGGCGGGCGCGGAGCCTTGGCTTTGGGTTCATTCATTCGACCTCCCTGGGAGTTCCCGTGTGGTGGTCGCTTTCCGACCAGCCGGTCCTCGTGGGCTGGGCGGGCGGCCCGGCTGCGCGGCGCCTGCTCAAATTGCGCCCCGGCGCCCGGTTGGGGCGGGCGCTCGCCTCGCTTTCGGAGATCCTTGGAATAGCCCCGGCGATAGTGCGGGGCGGGATGGTTGACTGGAGGGCGGTCGACTGGACGCACGATCCTTTCTGCCGCGGCGCCTACAGTTTCACAGCATCAGGTCAGGATGACAGCGGGGAGATCCTGCGCTGGCCGGTGAAGGGAACCCTGTTCTTTGCCGGCGAGGCCACGGCCGAGGGTGCCGAGGTGGGAACGGTCCACGGCGCCCTCGCGAGCGGCCTTCGCGCGGCGAGGGAGGCGGCCCGGCTTTTCCTAGCCAAGGCGCGCCGCTAAGCGCCTACTGCGCCTTCCCGGAATCGCCTTCCGGCGGCGGGATCGCCGAACGCAAAATGTCCGATACAACCGGAATAATGGGTGCGAGCGGTCCCCCTGTCGGATCGATCAGCCACGCAGCCAGGTTTGGCGGCGGCTTCTCATTCTTTAGCTCGTTCCAGTCCTTCTGCCCGGTCTTTCCCGTGGCGACTGCGTCGGCGGCAGCCTCGGGGGAATCGATTGAATTGCAGTCCGTCCATGCGGTGGGCCGCTTGTACTTCAGCAGGTACCTCTTGCTTCTGGGCTCGGGCTCGATGAGTCACGGCCAGTCAGAGTACTTCATCGTATAGGTCATGGCGTTGAGCGGATTGAGGGTAAGATTGGGGGTGCCTCACGGCTTAAACGGACGACGGTCGATACGGCCGGGAATCGATAGATAAGGCTTCCGAATCGCTGCGCGATCGGACTCTTTGGCCCTGCGTCGGCGGGTTTCAACCCCCATATGGCGAGTGCCTTAGTGGCGCTTTGCGTCGGCGCTTCCCCGATCAGCGCATCCCAAAGTTTACAAATGGCGGTCAGCGTTTGAATCCCGGACGGCGGCCGGCTTTTCATGCCCGGGAAATACTCAGTTGACACCCCCTCTCCAGTGCGGGATTTAGTTGGGTTTCCACACGCGAATCCCTCCAGCAATTTCATCATCATGGCCCACAGCGAAGTACTCCTAGTCAAGCCCGTCGAAGGCCTTGGCGGCGAAGGCGACCAAGTCAAGGTCCGCGCCGGCTATGCCCGCAATTTCCTGCTTCCGCGCAACATGGCCGTTCCGGTCACCACGGCGAACCGCAAGCAGGTTGAGGCGCTGAAAAAGCGTCGCGGCGAGCGCGAGGCGACCGAGCTCAATGGAGCCCAGGAGCTCGCGAAGAAGCTTGAGAAGACCGGCCTCGCTTTCGCCGTCACCACGGGCGAAGGCGGCAAGATGTTCGGCTCCGTAACGGCCGCCGACCTCCACGAGAAGCTCGTGGCCGCCGGCTTTACGATCGACCGCAAGAGGATCCTCCTTCACACCCCGGTGAAGACCCTCGGCAAGCACGAGGTCAAGGTGAAGCTCCATCCGGACGTCACTGTCGAGCTCTCATTCGATGTTGTTTCGGAGAATCCGATAGAACCCTCCGCCGAGGAGACCGCTGCCGACGAAAAGAAGAACAGGAAGGTTGAGGTACGGAGGTAGCCTCCCGGCCTCCCCCAACGATCGCCGAGGGCTGCCCTGATTCGGGGGGTTCCCGGCCGACCCCCGAATGGCCGACGAGAAGAGCAACATCCCCCAGCGGGCCAGCGCGCCTGCGCAGGGCCGGGGGATGCCCCACAGCGTCGAGGCCGAGGAATACCTTCTATCCTGCTGCCTGATAGACGGCGCCGAGGTCGTCGCGCGCTGCCTTGAGGCCCGGATCTCGCCGGAGTCCTTTTATGTCCCGGCTCACGGGACGATCTTCGAGAAGCTCCAGGATCTCTATTCGCGCCAGGTCCCCATAGACGTCGCGGTCCTCGGCGAGGAGCTGAAGACCTCCAAGCAGCTCGAGTCCATCGGCGGATACGCGTTCCTGACCCGGGTCAGCGGCAGCATCCCGACGACCGCCCAGGCCGGCTATTTCATCGAGCGGGTCCGCGAGCAGCACCTGCTGCGCGAGATCATCCGCTCGGCAACGGGCGCGGTCGAGGAGTGCTTCAACTTCACCGGCGGCATCGACGAATTTGTCGACCAGGTTGAGGCGAGGATATTCGCGGTCACGCAGAGCCGGGTGAGCGAGGGCGCCAAGCCCATGAGCGTCCCGACGAAGGAGGCGATGACCATCGTCACGAAAATGATGATGAAGAAGGGCGAGATGACCGGCGCGCCTTCGGGTTTCCACGACCTGGACCGCCTCACGTTCGGATTCCAACGCCAGGAAATGATCGTGCTGGCCGCCCGCCCGTCGATGGGGAAGACCTCATTTGCCCTCAACGTCGCGGAGTCGGCCGTCCTTCCCAAGAGGGGAGAGCCGTTCTCCACGCTGATTTTCTCGCTCGAAATGAGCGGCTCCCAGCTGGCACTTCGCATGCTCTGCTCGAGGGCCCGGGTAAAGATGCAGGCTCTGCGCGACGGCGTCCTGTCGAAAAACGGGGATGAACAACAGCAGCTGCTCAAGGCAGCCGACGAATTCTCGAAGGCCCCCCTCTTCATCGATGACTCAAGTAACCTGTCAATCATGCAGTTGCGAGCGAAGGCGCGACGCGTCCACGCCCGCCACAAGCTCGGTCTGATCATCGTCGACTACCTCCAGCTCCTGAGCCCGGTCGACTCCAAGGTGCCCCGCGAGCAGCAGGTGGCGGAGGCATCCCGCGGATTAAAGGCGCTTGCGAAGGAACTTGATCTCCCGGTCGTTGTATTAAGTCAGCTGAACCGCTCGTCCGAGAAGGAAAACCGCGCCCCCAAACTTGCAGACCTGCGCGAATCCGGATCGATCGAGCAGGATGCCGACGTAGTTCTTATGCTTGCCCGACCCAAGGACGCAGATGAAAAATTCCAGGTTGCTGCCGACTCGGCGGAGTTAATCGTTGCCAAGCAACGAAACGGACCGGTAGGAGAACTGCGGCTGACTTTCCTCCGCGATATCACACGATTTGAAAACTATACCCAGTAACCCTGTGATCTACAGGGTCCTACGAATTTTGACTGCTGTCGGTGTGCTCGTGGGAGCGGGTGTTTCACACATGGGAGCGCAGGACTCGCCCGGACAATCCGCCGATTCCGGCGCGCCGGCGCCGACCTACAAGGTGGGCACCATCAGCGTCAAGTTCGTGGGCACGGCCAGCGTCAACGAGCAGCTTGTGCGCGCCAACATCCAGGTCCGCGAGGGCGGCGATCTCGACGAGACGATGCTCGATCGCGATATCCGCGCGCTCTACAAGACCGGGCTCTTCGAGTTCATCGAGATCAAGCGCGAGGCCGTGGACGCGAGGACGTTCAACCTCACGATCGAGGTGACGCCGAAATACCGCGTGCTTGCCGTCAAGTATGTCGGAAACAAGAAGGTGAAGACCCGCCGGCTCGAGAAGGAAGTGAAGACGTCCCCGAACACGGCGCTCGACGAGCGCCAGGTGAAGGAGGACTCCGAGAAGATCAAGGAGTACTACCAGGGGCAGGGCTTCAACCAGGTCTCGGTCAGCTACACGGTCGCCCGGGACCGGGGCACGGGCCTCGGCACGGTCACCTTCAAGATTCGCGAGGGCGCGAAAGTGAAGATCCTGGCCATTAACTTCAAGGGCAACGCGCACATCAGGGCAAAGGCGCTGCGCAAGGTCATGGAGACAAAAAAGTACTGGATGTTCTCGTGGCTGACCGACACGGGCCGCTACAAGGACGACGACTTCCAGGACGACCTGGACAAGCTCCGGGACTACTACCGCGAGAACGGCTACCTGGACGTCGAGATACCCGAGGAGAAGATCGTCTTCAGCTATCCGAAGTCCGACGGCCTCGTCATCACGATCTCGGTCGTCGAGGGCCGCCAGTACCGCATCGGCGAGGTCACGATCACCGGCAACAAGCTTCACTCAACCCTCCTGCTGAAGCGCGTCGCGGCTCTGTACGCGAAGCAGGGAACCGTGTTCGCCCCGTCGAAGATCGACAAGGCGGCGGAGCGCATCGAGGACTATTACGGCAAGGACGGCTACCTCGAGACCCGCGTCCACGTCACGCGCAGGCCCAACCTGCGGACGAACGACATCGATATCGAATTCAAGATCGACGAGAGCGAAAGGTTCCTCGTCGAGGCGATCCAGATCGAGGGCAACACGAAGACGAAGAGCGTCGTGATCCTGCGCGAGCTGGCCCTCGGGCCCGGCGACGTGTTCAACACGGTCCTGGAGAAGATCAGCAAGAACAAGCTCGAGAACACGCGGTTCTTCGACGACGTGGACATCACGCCCCAGGACACGAATATCCCGGGCCGCAAGGACATGCGGGTCACGGTCAAGGAGGGGCGCACCGGCACGTTCACCTTCGGCGCCGGCTACAGCTCGCTCGAGCGCGCCACGGTCTTCGCGCAGGTCCAGCAGACCAACTTCGACCTCTTCAACCGGCGCTCGCTCTTCCAGGGCGACGGCGAGAAGTTCAGCATCAAGGT
>CAAGKR010083232.1_pt1 | contig 16785 bp, 18 predicted proteins | sample 2556971 | NCBI WGS metagenome assembly CAAGKR01 (sample SAMEA5207829, study PRJEB30636) | soil metagenome | biome: forest; feature: boreal; material: soil | place: USA | collected 2011-09 | depth 1 m | reverse complement strand
TCTGGACCTATGCCGAGCACTACAACCGCGGGCGACCGCATCGCGCCCTCGGCCTCGCCTCACCGCTCGCAACGGCCGGGGAGCCGACCCCGGCCAACCCGCGCGATGTCCGGCGGCGCGACCTGCGATGGGCTCGTCCACGAGTACTACGGCCTCGCCGCATGACCGATTCGGGGTTTCCGACCCCCACGGGGTGATCCGCACCCCGGTCCGGGCTCCGAACGCCAACGCCTACGCAGAACGGGTGATCGAGACGATGCGGGCCGAGTGCCTCGACTAGACGCTGATCCTGGGTCGGCGGCATCTCGATCGAACGCTCCGGATCTACCTGGATCACTACAACCGCGGGCGTCCGCACCGCGCTCTCGGCCTCGATACGCCGATCGAAGCTGCTGCGGAGCCGATCCCGGTCGACCCGCGCGACGTTCGCCGGAGGGACATGCTCGGTGGGCTAATCCACGAGTACCACGGGGCGGCCGCGTGATCGAATCGGGGTTTCTGACCCCCACGGGGATCGGGCGACGCGTTCGAGCACGAGAAGCTCCTATGTCAAGCCGGACTTGGCCAGCCCCCCGTGCGACGCGCGGATCGAAGAGAGGCAGACGCCTGGTATCTTCGTCTGTGCGCCTCCAAGAGCGTCTGGGCAAAGTCGTCGACGACCACGGGCACGGGCTCGGCGTTCTTCTCCTATCAATACACAAGGAATTCCATGACCCGAAGTTGGTCGTGAGATAGCCTCGTCCGTTGGCGGCTTGGTTCGCACGGTGCTCCGGCGCGTCGAGATCCCGCGTGAGCTGGCAGACCGGTTGATAGCCGTTCACGGCTACGCTCATTCGAGCGGGCGGGTGGGGGGGTATCGGAGGGCTGAGCGATGGACAACGATCCGAAAGTCAAGGCCGGCGAGGCATCTGGCGGCGAAGTGACAATCGAACTGGCCAACGGGACCATCATGCGGCGAGTCCCGACCGACGACGACGGTGAGCCAATCGGGCATTACGACGCGAAGGTCTTGCACGTGGATCTCGGCCACCCGCCCCCGGTCACGCGGATCCCCGAAATCCGGGTCCTTGAGACGTTGACCGATGCCTCAACTGGGAATCTGGCGCGGCTGATCGTCGCGTATCCGGCGCTTCGCGTGTTCCCGACTCGTGCCGAGGTCTACGTCGAGGGCTATGGGCAGTTCGCGATCGTCACGGTGACGCCTCAGCCGGCCTTGCCTCATCCCGACAAGCGCCCGGGCGAGGCGCTCTTTGAGGCGATCGTAGAGGCGACATGATCGTAGAGGCACGTAGCCTCGGCCGGCCCTATTTGGTCTGCGCATAGGGCCGACGGTACGCCGCGCCTCAGGGGCGGACACCGAAAGGCACTACCTGAATTCGGCCGCCAAGTACAGGCTATCCAATCGCGCTCCACGCCACGTCGCGGAGGTAGTGGTCGTGGGTGCCAGCGTGCCGCGGAAACCGCCACAAGCACCGTGGCATAACACTCCGGTGGCTCAGATCGCTCCGGGAAGAGGAGGGAGCGACCATTGCCCGCGGCCTTCGTGTCGGCGCCCAAGGCGATCGTCGGCCCACTGGATACCTGCGCGGGAGGAGGCCGCGAAGGTAGCCTAGCGATCTTTCGTATTCGCGGACACGTCCTTCTGGGGTCGCGCAGGAACGTGGACGGCATCGCGATTTCGTCGCATCCAGTCGGGCCAGTCTTCTCGGATCGTCCTGCGCGCCTCTTCAATCTGACGCCGCAACGCATCCTGCTTCGCGTTTGGATCCATGGTTCCTCCTATGACGGTTCGCTGGCCAGCCAATCGCGCGCCAAGTCAAGTGCGTGCGCTTCCCTTGGAATATGAGTCGACAGGTCCCATTCCCCAGTCTCGTCCTCGATCAGCAGTCGAGGACTGTGGCCATGTCGCTCGATTGCTTTGCCTGACGCCGTCTTGCGCGAAGGTGGAGCCTGGAACGCCTGAGCGTATCGCCGGGGCGCCACGCCGAGGAATGGAACGAAAGGAATGCGCCCGGTATCTGCAGTAGAGCTCCTGATTGTGTTGATTTGGCGACCATAGAGCTCTGCGCCGAGGCTCTTCGGATACGGGTAGATGTACTCGACACGCTCGATCCCAGTTGCGATGATGAGGCGGGTGCACAGATGGCAAGGAAAGGTAGTGACATACAAGATCGATCCATTCAGGGGGCTGCCGTTCCTCGCCGCGTCGCTGATAGCCGCCATCTCAGCGTGGACTGGTCGGCCGAACTCGATTAGGTCAGCGAGACGAGTGCTCTCAAGGGCCGCCTCGAGCTCCTCCCTCACGCTCTTGCTGACCGCCGTTCCCGTGCCCTGGATGGTGTCGAGAACCTGGGCGATGAGCCTGGCCTTCAGTCGGTCACTTGTATCGCTACCGCCGACGAACTCGCGATCGTCATCCTCGTCGTCATGCCAATAGTGGCCGCCCCGCGCTCGGGGTACTTCGTTCGTTCCTGTCGCAAGTACATCGCCGCTCGACGTCAGTGCGGCCGCTCCGACTTGGCGACCTAGTTCAGCCGATTTCAGTGCCGCTGCGTGCGCGAGAAACATTCCGAATTCCGCACGAGTCGGCGTGGCGAACGGGTCGCCAAAGATGATGTTGACCGCACGTGCGAGGCTACTATCCAATGAGGTCGTATTCGTCGCATCCACGAAGAAGTCTGCGAGCGGGTATGTATCGGAGACGTTCTGTCCGAATCGATCACCGCTGGCCTTTAGCTCCTTTTCATCGCGCTCAACTAATCGACGGGCTTCGGTTTCGTCGTCTGTGGTTGGTGAGACATGACCACGCTGATCGGCTTCATCCTGGATGAGGCGATTGAGCCTGGCCGATTCGGGAGTGTAGACTGAGACTAAATAGAACCTCGTTCGGTAGATTGCCCGGAGAGTTTCCACTTCGTCTGGTCGCTTCAGCGACCAGATAAGGTACGCAGTCCCTGGCACTACATCCGAACTCGTCTTCTCCGACCGACGTCCTCGATGGAGTCGCTCGCGAGCCTCGCGGATCTCGTTGACGGCAACGAATGCCAGTGCGTCCTTTCGCCCCGCGGTCGCGCAGAACTCGTTACCCTCGTCTTGGAGCGCCCAGGCCCTGCCCCGGACAGTAGTTGCCTCGCTTGGCCTTCCTCGGGCCGCGCGGCGAGTCTCAAGCAGCACACTCAGGCGGACGACGTCGATGTCGTATCGAACAGCTCGCAGAAGCCGACGCGTGGTCCCGAGAACGAGATCCCGGTCCGTTCCTGAGGGGGCTACGAACCCAATCACGATCTCTGGAGCATGGACGAGTCGCTCGGCGTGTTCCGATGGCGCCAGGCGCCTCTGTGCTGTCGGACGCCCTCGACGAGCGATGCGTGTGCCCTCCGGTGTATCAAGAGTACCCATGCCCGCGAACCATGTTAGCTGCATTCAGCTGCGATGTGAAGCCGCTCTGCGTGTCGGCCCCCCGAGTCTGAGGCTCGTCATCCGCCTCAGCCAGTGCTTTGTCCACGCAGATTCGGACCATCTTCAGGACTCCTGTGGACAAAGGTGGCCTCCACTGTGGATAGAGCTCAATCGTACGACTGTTCTATTTGTGGCGCAACTCCTCGCCACCACCAGCCACTCATGATCGGTGCGGTCAGGCTGGGGCGAGCTTCGCTGCGTCGTGAGCGCAAGACCTGCGCTCGATAGCGCGGCAGACCGGGCCGGCTCGCCCGTCGGCTCCGAGGAAGTTGGCTCTGGGCCGGCGCGGCGGGCAACGCGCCCATGCCGCCTGAGGGAATCGATCACGCGATCGCTCATACCCCTGCCCGGGTTGGAGCTTCGGGAAGGTGCGCTCGGGATCCGTCGATGGGCTCTCATGTAAGCTGCAGTGAGAAGGGCGGCGTGGGTCCCTCCGACGACCCGGTGGCACAGCGTATAACCCGACACGTTTCGCTCGGGGTCCTACTCGGGTGGCCACAACGCTCAGACGGTCCGGCTCCGGAGGCCGACGCACTATCCACTGTGCTACGGGCGCGCGGCCATCATCCTAACAGTCCACGCTCAGATAGAGCGCAAAACCCGGGCCGACGGCGGTCAAGACGACCCCGAAGGGATGGCGGAACCCCTGCCACAACGCTGACAGAGCGTAAAACTCCCCTCGGCCTGGGCCTGGCGCGCACAGCCGGGACCGAGACGACCGCAGTTGCCACCCGTTGTGGGAGCGCATCCGCAGGGCAACTTTGGCGCGCGCGACGGGAGTTGAGCGTGCAGACGCCACCATTTTCGTCAAGGTCCCGATCGTGCGGCGAGGCTGGTGATCGCCGGTTCAGGCGACCCGGCCGGGCGGCGTTGGTCCGGGCGGCGTCGTCAAGCAATCCAGGGCAGTGGATCGCGTCGGGGGTGCCGCCGCGTCATCCGGCCTTGGCTGGCAGCCGAAGGTTGGCGAGACGGAACCCCATGGCAGCCTCGCTCACGCCGTAGCGGCGCGCCAGCCGGCTGATCGAGAACCCCCCCGCGTCCGCGCGCACTCGGTCGGCAGGCATGAGCAGTTCGGCGGCGAACATGTTCGCCTTCCGCTCCTTCTGCCAGTTGTAGTGAGGCGGGTCGCCGTCCGACTGGTTATCAAACTCGACGAAGTGCTCCGATTCCGTGTCCATCACGAAGTGCCCGAGCTCGTGGGCGATGGAGAACCGCTGCCGCACGGCTGGATGGCTCTCGTTCACCCCGATCACGGCGCTCTCGCCGTGGCGGATGATCATCGCCGAGAGCACGTCCGTGAGCGGGCGCGCGAAGACCCCGACACCCAAGTCGCGTGCGACGGCGTGGACGTCGACTGGCGTCGCCGTGTGGCCGACCGCCGCGAGCACTTCGCGGGCGGCCTCCTCAGGCTGCTCGCTGTGGACGTGAACGATCGGCACCGGCAGCGGCTGCCGCTCGATCTCGTCGAGGAAGCTGCCGACAGCCGCCCGGAACTCGGGAACGGGCAGCGCAGCGACCTCGGCCCGCAAGCTGACGCCCACTGGGCCGCTCTTGAGCTTGGACGGGGCGAGGAAGTAGTCGACTTCGCGTCCGATGACCCGGCTCAGCACGACCAACTCGTCGACACGCAACGGCCGCGTGCCGTTCTCGATCGTGGACACCGCGGCCTGGGACAGGCCGAGCGCCTTGGCAAGGTCGCCCTGGGAGAGGTGAACGTCCTCCCGGGCTTTCCGGATGCGAGCGCCGATCAGGCGCGCGAGCGATGAATCGCCGGTGCGCACGGGCTGGACGGGCACGGCACCATCTGTTATGTTGGACCAGCCCATTAGATGGGCTGATGTCCACTTCCAGCATAGCAGGGTCGCCAAGACCCCGAAAGGACGGAATCGCGAAATGGACCACGACCAGGCCGCCGAGCACAAGTTCGGCGTGACGATCACCTACAACGGCAGCAGCAGGACGTTCGAGGTCAACGCCCACGAGGCGGTGAAGGCGTTGCTCGCGCAGGCCCTCAGCGCCTTCGGCATCACCACGAACCCGCACCTCCAGGCGCTGTATTTCCCGGACAACCGCGAGATCACTGATGTCACGAAGTCGATCGCGGACTGGGGGATCGTGGCGGGCACGGTCCTCGTGCTGCGGCAGTCTGCGGTCCTGGCCGGGTGATCACGGTCTCGTCGGGGGTCGTCGCGGCGACCCTCGACACCCTTCGCTCCTGCGGCGCAGGGCGCCGCGAATGCCTGGTGTACTGGACCGCGCCGCTCGGCCGCGAGGAGGTCGGTGGGGTCGTCCACCCCCGCCACGGCTCCTTTGCCGCGGGCGTGGACGTCGACGGGGCCTGGGCTACGTCCTTCTTCATCGATCTGGACTGGACGGGCATGTTTGCGATCGCGCAGGTGCACACGCACCCCGGCGCGTGGGTCCGGCACTCGGTGACCGACGACGAGCATGCGCTCGTCTCGTCGGCGGGCTACGTGTCGATCGTCATCCCGAACTTCGCCGCTTGCCCGGATCGGTCGGGATGGGGCATCTGGCAGATCGGCCCGTACGGCGGGTGGAGCTCGGCACCGGAGGTGATCCGATGGTCCGACGCGTAGACGTTCTCGACCGCACCCTCAAGCTCCTCGGGGAGATTGTCGATGCGGAACCGGTGGCCATCGACGCCGCGCTGCGGTCCTGCCACGTGCGGATCCGCGTCGCGGCAGCGCTGGGCGCCCGCGCCGACGTCCAGGCGGCGCTCGCGACGCTGGTCTCCCTCTTGGTCCGCTCGGGGCTCCGCGTCGAGGTCGACGTCCCAGCGGTCCCGGTCGCGACCGCCGTCCTCGACGGCTCGGAGCTGCCGGCGGCGCTCGTCGCGATCGGCCAAGGCGTGATCCCCGGATCGGCGGCTTTGCCGAGTCGGCAGTGGCCTGAGCTCGCGATCGTTGTTGGTGAGGAGGCCCCGCCGGTTGCGACCCGAGTCGTGTACCTCGGCGCCGCGGGCGACGTGGCCTCGTTCTCCCCGACGCCGATGCCTTGGTCGCCGTCGGACGTGCTGGTCGCACTCGCCGCCGCCGGCCTCGTGGCTGGCGAGGCACTGCGCCACGCCGTCCGCTTGCTGCCGCCGAAGGCCGCCTGGGCGGCCGACGTGATCGGCCCGGTCCAGCGCGCGTCGGTCCGGCTCCCGGGTTTGCCGGCGGGGCCGGTGGACCTCGGCGCCATCGACATCGTCAGCGCGGGGGCGATCACCGACGCCTTCCTGTGGTCGCTCAAGGCTCGAGGCGGCGTCAGGGGCCGCGGACGGGTGTTCGACGACGGCAACTTCGACGCGACGAACCTCAACCGCTACAACACGCTCGACGCCACCTCGGCGATGGCGGGCGTCGGCAAGGCCGCGCACGCGATGGCTCAAACGCCGGATGGCCTACTGCTGACGCCTGTGGAGCGCCGGTTCGCCGAGTCGGACCTCCCGACGGCTGCGCCAATGATCGTCGTTGGCGCGGACGATATCGCGGTCCGGCACCTCGCACAGCGAGCCAAGCCGATGTGGCTCGGGATCGGCGCGACCGGCCACTTCGAGGCTAGGGTCACCGAGCACTGGCCCGGAGGGCCATGTGCGGGCTGCGCCCACCCATACATCGAGGCCGGTGGGGCGGCGCTCGCGCCGACATGCGCCCCGATCAGCTTCTGGGCAGGGCTCATCCTCGCCGCGCGCATCCTCCGCGCAGCCACGGGTGTGCGCGACCCGGGCGACGCATACGTCACGTTCTACCCGTTGACGCGGCCCGGGCTGGTCGAGGGAGGAGGCGTTCCGCCGCACGCCGGCTGCCTCGTCGACGCAACCCATGGCGTCGAGGCCGCGTGATGGCGGCGTCGAGGCTGGTCACGGCCGAGTCGGCGATCGCTCTTCTCGCGGCGGACGCCTGGATCCTGGCCGGGATCGGCAACCCGGCGCTCGGGCTTCCGGTTAGGTCCGGATCGGCCGCGGCAGGCCTTCTGCTCATCCTCGGGTGTGCATCCGGCCTGTGGGCGCTCGCCGGGCTCCTCGAGCCGGGTATCGGATCCCTCCGGCCGGCATCGAGACTGCTCGGCGCAGCCTTCGTCGTCCTCGTCGCATCGGTGGTGTCAGACCAGATGCCGGGCCTGACGGCAGTTCAGGTTGCGTTCGCTGCCGTCGCGATCGCAGGTTCGGCGGCGTTGCCCGTGGCGGCGCCACGAGCGATGATCCGGCTTCGGGAAACGGTCAGCACGACGACGACCGACCGTTCGAACCCTGGATCGCGATCGGGACGTTCCTAGGTGGAGGTTGCCTGGAGGTTCCACCCACAGGCCACCGGCCACACGAGGCTCGGGGCGGCCCGGAAAGAGCCGAGATGGCACTCCCCAGCGGAACGGTAGACCGTGGTCGTAACCTACGGCCCTGATCACCCGCTCCGTCGATTGGAGGCAGCCGTGTTACCGAGGGGACCGACAAGGCAGATCCTCGTCGTCGTCAAGACCTACCCGAACCCGAGCCAGTCGTACGTCGAGACCGTGTGCTGTGCCGGGGTCGACCTCGACACGAGAGCGTGGGTACGGATGTACCCGATCACCTTCCGGCGGCTTGCGGACAAGAAGTTCGCGAAGTACCAGGTGATCACGTGCACCGTAGGCAGGCCTCGCGGCGACAATCGGCCGGAGAGCCTCAGGATCGACCAGGACACGATCGAACTCGTCGGCGAGCCGATGCCGGCTGGCGACCGCGGCTGGCGAAAGAGGATGGCCAGCCTCCCGCATCCGGCCAGGTCGCTCGAGGAGATCCAGGAGTCGCAGCGGCGGAACGGAACCAGCCTGGGCATGTTCCGCCCCAAGCAGATCAGGCGCCTGGTCAAGCGGAAGGCGAAGCCCTGGAACGAGCGCCAGCGCACAGCGCTGCTCCAACAGCGCCTCGGCCTGGGAGAGGCGGAACTGGCCGAGCTCGCCGACCTCGAGCAGATCCCGTGGTCGTTCGCCTACGAGTTCACCTGCGACGACGACCGATGCGGTGGCCATGAGCTCGGCATCCTCGACTGGGAGATCGGCGAGTCGTACCGCCGGTGGTCCCGCGAATACGGCGACCGCTGGGAGGAAGTCCTGCGCGCGAAGTACGAGGTCGGGCTACCGGGCCGCGATCTGCACTTCGTCGTCGGCAACCTAGCGAAGCGGCGCCGCACCTTCGAGATCATAGGACTCGTCCGTCCGCCTAGGTCGAAGGTGGCGGACAGCGGATTCGTCCAGGAGACCCTGGATCTCATGGGCGAGCAGCGACCGGTGGCAGGCGCCGGGATCAGCCTCGAAGCAGAGCAGGCAGACCCGCTCGGTCTCGATGAGGGGCACGAGATCCTTGAGCTCTTCCCCGGCGAGGCGTAGGCGCTCGAGGTAGCCGTCCGCGAACCCGTCCCAGTCGTCAGTGGCGAGCGCCCGCAGCGCCTTCGGCGCGCCGAGCGCGCGGACGGACCGGTACTCGATTCCGGCCTGCGCAAGCGCCACCCGGAGCGCCTTGGGGCGGAACTCCGCGCGGCGGCTCATCGGTGTCTCGCGGGTATCAACGAGAACGGAGACCTCGGCAGCGGCCAGCGCCTCGATCAAGCGTTCGATGGAGGCGCCCTGGTAGCCGATCGTGAACATGGTTGCCATGGACATGGCAGGAGTGTAGCTGCGCATCGCGCTACGCGCTGCCCGGTGCACGGTGGCGTCGGCGCACCTGAGTGGCCTACCCTCGTTCCAGCACGAGCGCTCCAACGACGGCGCCATCGCCGACAGCGGCGCTTCGTGCTCCCGGACTGGCGCTTCACCGACTACCTCGCCGACCACTTCTACGCGTTCGACCCAGACGGCACCGTGCTGATCTCCGAGCGCCCCGGTGCCAACGCGGTACGGCCACCATCTCGGCGCACGCACGGGCAACGCCTAAGCTGCTCCGGTGTTGCCACGATCCCCAGAACCCACCCACGCGAGCCGGGTGATGGCTCGTCCCACTCCGGCAGGAGGTGCTGACCGTGGTGGTTTGATTGGGTCGGTCCTCTGAGCGTGAAGGACGCGTCTGACGCGGTATTTCACGCTCGGGGCGTGCTCATCCGGCAGGCTCACGAAGCCCACCACCCTCAGCACCTCCTGCCGGAGTAGGGCTCGTCCTGCTGCCGGTCTCGGACCTCAACCCTTCGGACGTCCGTTACGTATTCCTGGCGCCCGACGGGTCTCCGGTGATCTCTGGCTCAGGAGGGCTCTGACGCCGAGAGCGCAAACCATCCCTGCGTCTCGGCGAGGGTGACCAGCTCAGTCCGGCTCAGGACCCCGTAGCGCCCGAACAGGCGCCGGAGCGAGCTCTCCACCCCGCGCGTGCCGATGCCCAGGTGAATCGAGACCTCGTCGTTCGAATGGCCGCTCCGGACGAGCCGGATGAGCTCCAGCTCCCGGTCCGAGGGTGGTCGGGGCGCGTGCGAAGCATCCTGGAGCGCCGAGGTTGCGAACGCCGTACCACCCGACGCCACCCGGCGAAGGGCTGCCACGATCTCGGGGATGCCTGCGGTCTTCGGGAGATAGCCGGCGGCGCCAAGCTCGAGCGCACGCTGGTGGAACGCGGGGTAGTCGAACGAGCTGAAGAGAACGACCGCCGGAGGGTCCGGTCGATCGCGGAGCCCTCGAAGGATCTCGAATCCGCCGGGCCCGCCCTGGAGCTGCACGTCGCACAGCACCACGGACGGCTTGAGCTCGCCTGAAAGACGGAGCGCCTCCTCCACGTCACCGGCGATCCCGACGACCTCGATGTCGGTCTCCCGACCGAGGAGGGCGGCGAGGCCCGTCGCGGTCGACGGGTGATCATCGATCACGAGAAGGCGCATCACCCTGGCCACCGAAGAAGCACCATCGTCCCACCGCCCGGCCGCGCCCCGATCTGGATGACGGCGCCGATCGCGGCCGCCCGGCCCCGCATGTCGATGAGACCCACGTGGCCCGTGCGAAGCGCCCGCTCCTCGTCTCCGGATCGGATGCCGACGCCGTCGTCTCTCACCTCGAGCTCGGCGTGGCCCGCGTCCACGTCAAGTCGAACCCGGATGTGCCGCGGGCGCGCGTGGAGCAATGCGTTGTCGAGCGCCTGCTGGCAGACGCGATACGCCGCGATCTCGACGTCTCGTGGCGGACGGGCCTCCGACCCGAGCGGCGCGTTTTCGACGTCCAGCTCGATGCGAACACCGGTCCGGGCCTCGACCTGCTCGACCAGCCCTTCGAGCGCGGGCACGAGCCCGAGCTCCTCGAGGACGCTCAGCCGCCGATCGCCCATCAGGTCCCGGAGGTCCACGGCGATCCCGCGCAGCCGCTCGGCGGCGTCGTCGGCGGAGCCTCCCTCCTCGATCGAGCGGATCGCGGCCGATCGAGCGGGGAGGACGTCCGCATGAAGCTCGGTGGCGAGTCGAGCGCGCTCGCGCTCGACGGCCGTGAGGCGCGTCCGGTTGCGGCCGGGCACGAGCTCGTCGACAACCAGGCCGAGCACCACCGCAGAAGCAAGGGTTGACGAATCCGCTCCGGAGCGTGCTCGCGCGCGGGCCAGCGCCGCGGCGATGGTGGCCGAGAATGCCACCGCAGCGATGCCGACGGTCAGAACGACCGCCAGGTTTCGAAGCACGACCCAGTCATTCTGCGCCGTTGCATACGACACGGCCCAGCCGACGAGGTAGAGCGCGACCGCCCCGATCGCGGCGAACCGGGCAATACGTGCCCTCGAACCAGCGGCAGCGACCAGGTACAGCGCTCCAACGACTGGTCCAGCCACCTCCACGGCCAGGCTGACCGGTGGATCGAGGATGAGGGTCGCGGCGAGCGAGGCAAGGATGGGCGGCAACAGGAGCAGCCACCAGGCGACCGACGGCACGACGCGCGAGGCGAGGATCGCGAGGCCAAGGGCCAGGAGGCCGGCGATCAGAGGCTCTGGCCCGGGTGGCAGGTTATGGCGCTGGACCGTGATCTGGACCGCACCGTCGGTGATCAGCATCGACGCCCATTCCCCGGACGGGAGCGCACCCGCCGGACTGATCCCGATCACCTCCATCCCGCGGCGAGTACCGGCGTTCCAGGCGCCCCCGCCGGGTGCGACGGTCGTCACGAGCCAGCGGTCGTCGGGCGTGTGGGTCAGGCCGATGCTGAGCGCCGGCGTGCCAACCAGCATGAGCCAGGCAAGTGCGAGCAGCGAGACGATCGCGATGCCGACGGCCGCGACAAACGTGCGACTCGGCCGGGCTCTGCGGATATGGGCGTCTCCCGGTGCTGCTAAAGACACGGTCGTTCCCTACTTGTTGGCGGATCCCCCTCCGATCATACGGGCGTTGACGTTGCTCGTCGTACGGACCAATTCGGCCGTGACGTGATCCCACGCCGCCCGCCCGGCGTGATATCAGGCCTTGCATCGGCACCAACCGGCCCGACAGTGGTGGTGCGTCCCTGACCACCTATACCGCATCGAGGTCGTGCCGCGATGAATGGATCCAAGGGACGTCGAGCACGTTGGGTGATCGGATGCGCAGTGCTGGGCCTCCTGGCGCTGCCGATGACGGTCTCGGCTGCGCCGGCCACGCCTGGGGTGTCGGTCGTCTATCTCGGTGCCCAGCGGATCGATAGCCGCGAGGCAGCCAACCTCTACTGTCACGACCGGGACTACCCGATCATTCGCTGCTTCCGAACGCCCGCGGATCGAGCCGTTGAGGAGAACGGGCTCGCCGGGGCGCCCGAGGCCGCGGTCGCCGGCAGCGTCGGTCAGCCCAACCTCCTGAGCCCCTACGTCCGCTGGTACCGCGATGCCAACTTCAGCGGCCCGAGCTTCGAAGCCTACGTCTACGAGCCGGACCTGGCCGCGCTCGGCTGGGACAACCAGATCAGCTCCTTCATGCCACTCAACGGCGGCCATCCCCTCTGGTGGACGGGTCCGAACCGGACCGGCAACAGGTGGGACTGGGGCACCGCTTCGGCGGCGACGCTCGGGTCTGCCAACGACCAATTCTCGAGCACGGACAAGGGGTAACTGACCACGTCCGTGCGGCCGTCAGACGATCGGTCGGTCGCAGATCGTAGGGCATTGGCCTGAGTAGCTCGCGGCGCGTTCTCGCAGACCTGTGGATCCCGGACCCGGCCGCCCTCAGGGGAAGGAGGTGCGTTCCCCCGAACCGAAAAGCAAACGCGTGGTCCCTGTAAGTAGGGCCATACCAGCTCGACATCGGCCGAATCTCACACTCAAAGGAGACACAGTGAAATCGATCATCCGACTCGCGTTGATCGCAGCTGTCGCTGGCGCTGCCCTCGCGCCGGCGGCAGGCACAGCCGCGGCAGCGTCCCCGAAGACCGCTATCCCGGGCCACCCCGTCGTCGTCTGGACGAACCCCTCGGCAAGCGGCGACGGAGTCAGCCGTGTCATCCTCGAGGCGGTGGCTGGTACGGGACAGGTCAGCGCCCTAACGTCGGGCGACACGACGGCAAGCTGCATCATGTACGCGGTGAACCCCCTCGGCTGGCACATCTGGGAGTACACCGTCTACCAGCGATTCCTCTACAACGGAACCAACATTACGTACGTCTACACGCCCACGAAGACCTCCAACGCCTACTGGGGTTGGTACGACGCAGGGAGTGGCAACCCAGCGTTCTATTGGATCAGTAACCCAAGGTCCGGATATGCGCTGGGCTCCTACTATTTCCGCCACGATGTCGGTGACCTGCATGAATCGAATTCTGGCTGGGTCCAGGCCGACGTTCGAGGTACTGGCAGCTGGTCGTGCTCGGGCGCATAGTCCTTCAGGCCAACCGAGCCACCTCTCGGCCCCGAACGATTGCGGAGTAGCAGATGGAGAACTGGCCAACTGTCGTTATTACCGTCGCCGCCCTCGCGGTTGCGATGGCCGTCCTCTATCTCGTCTTCGTGCGCGTCGCCCGACGAGTCTTCGGTCATCGCCGCCGGCTTGAGCGAGACCTCGCAATGGAGCTTCTCAAAGCTCGTCGAGATCGCGGGGTTATCACGGCGGACGAGTTCGAGACAGCACGTCGCATCATCGGAGACGGCTGACGTCGTCCCCCCGCGACGGGATGACCAATCGATCGGCGTTAGCGTCCAGTCCTATGCAGGGGAGCCGTCTTGTCCGGCTCCCCTGCGTCGGTCATAGGCGCGGCCCAGGACACCGCATCGGCTACTCGTTCGATCTGACAACCAACACCCTCACGCCACGGACTGCGCCCAACCCGAACGCCGTCGCCCAACACGCCTTCCGGGCCTAGCGAAGGGTGGGCGGATCCGCCAATCCGGTGACGAGTCCCCGACGACGAGGACTGAAGTGGCTCGGAGCTCATCCGCACGCCGACACGTGACCGACGGCCTGGTCCATCGCCGCTAGGGATGGTCCGGCGGCAGGCAGCTTGACCCACTTCCCGATCTGCACAGGCTCTCAGCCTCGGCCCTCTCAAGAGCCGACGTGTGAGGTTGTTGGAAGTGCCGAACAGGTCGATGAAGGTGGCGGGCGGCCGAAAGCTGATCGAGTCCGACACGTTTCCGTTCGAGTTCATCTCGCAGATCGCCGAGCGGGAGAGCTGGCGCAAGGAGATCCACCGGCCGATCTACCACGTCCACAAATGGTGGGCCAAGCGGCTCGGCTCTATCTTCCGCGCGATCCTATTGGCCAGCGTCGTCGACGACGAGACTGATCTCCGAACCGCCTTCTACGATCACCACGATTTCGCCGGAACGAGCGCACTCGATCCTTTCATCGGTTCTGGCACGACTATCGGCGAAGCTCACAAGCTCGGGTTCACGGCCCTCGGGCGGGACATCAATCCGGTCGCCGTCGAAGCGGTCAGGGTTGCGCTCGGCCCCATGAATCGGAACGCGATCGCCGACGCATACTCGACGCTCGATGGCGGCGTCGGCGCCAAGATCCGCGATCTCTACCGCGCCCACGACGGCGCCGGCAGGCCATGCGAAGTGCTCTACCACTTCTGCGTCGCCCAGGTCCCATGCCCTCACTGCGCTGGTGCGGTCGATCTCTTCTCGTCGTTCGTGTTCGCGGCGAACGCTTACCCAAAGCGCAAGCCCGAGGTCCAAGTGGTCTGCCCATCGTGCGGCGACATCTTCGAGGGTCGACACGGACGGACGGCCGAAACCTGTCCTCACTGCGGTCACGCTTTTGACCCTCAGAAGGGCAACGCTCGGGGGCGGAGCGCAACCTGCCCGAGATGCGCGGGCACCTTCTCGATCATCGACGCGATCGCCAAGAGCGGAAAGCGTCTCGACTTCCGGCTCTACGCCAAGCTCGTGTTGCGTGGCGACGGGACTAAGCAATACCTCCGAGCGACGGGTGCCGACGTCGCGGACTATTCGCGCGCGTCTGCAACTCTTGCCAACGAAGTGGCGGCCGGGAAGATCGCTCTGCCCGACCTCGCGCTCACCGACGGCTACAACACCCAGCAGGCGATGCGCTACGGCTTTCTCAACTGGCGCCAATTCTTCAACGACCGCCAGCTCCTGGCCCTCGGCTGGCTACGAGCCGCAATCGCCGAGATCTCCGATGCCTCGGTGCGCGACGTCTTCATGACCCTGTTCTCGGGCTTGCTCGAGTTCAACAACATGTTCGCCTCCTACAAGGGCGAGGGCACTGGTGCCGTCCGCCACATGTTCAGCCACCACATCCTCAAGCCCGAGCGCACACCGATCGAGGCCAATGTATGGGGCACTCCCAAGAGTTCCGGATCGTTTTCCGGACTCTACAAGGGGCGGTTGCAGCGGGCCATCGCCTACCGCGAGGCACCTACCGAAGTCTGCGGCGGCAACGGCGGCAACCCGGTTGTCTCATCGTCGCCGTTCACGGGCGAAGTTCTCGATTGGCCGGCAGCGGCATTCGCGAACCGCGGCATCTACCTGTCATGTGGTGACTCGGCGACCCTTGGCCTTCCGGACGAGAGCGTCGATCTCGTGGTCACGGATCCGCCCTTCTTCGACAACGTGCAGTATTCGGAGCTGGCCGACTTCTTCTACGCTTGGCAGCAGATCGACTCGGGCGCCATCTCTGTCTCAACGAGGGCCACGGGCGAGGTCCAGGACACCGACGCCGACGAGTTCGCTGCCAAGCTCAAGGGCGTCTTCCGCGAGTGCCACCGGGTGCTGAAGGACGGTGGTCTTCTCGTATTCACCTATCACCACTCGCGCGTGGACGGCTGGCACGCCGTCGCGGAGGCTGTCCTCGGGGCAAGCTTCGTGGTCGTGAACTCGCACCCAGTGAAGGCGGAGATGTCAGTGGCGACACCGGTTGCCGCGGCCAAGGACCCGATCTCCTTCGACATCATCCTCGTCTGCCGGAAGGCGTCCGAGGTCGCGGAGGCACGCGATGCGAAGATGGCCATTGCGACCGCACGACACCAGATCGCCCGCCTCACCGAAGCTGGTTTCAAGCTCTCACGGGCCGACCGTCGGACCGTCGAGTTCGGCCAGCTTCTGACTACGGTCGCGTCAAGCGAGGCAGTCTTGCGGCTGGCCGATCACCCCGATCTGGTCTTGTCCGACGCCGAGCGGGCCGCAGGCGGCGAACCGATCACATAAGCCCGCGCTATGTGTCCTGCGGAAACTCGTAGCGGCAGAAACGACAGGCCCTCGCCGTATCCTTGATCTCTTCCGCTCAGGTCTGGCGCCCGCTATCTCGCCCCATCGATCAAGGATGCCCTCGACCGTTCGATGGATGGGGCGGCGCTCTGGAACACTGTGGAATGCTACTGATCCGGGCCGCCGACTCCGACACCTTGTGAACAACCTACGAGACGAGGGCCTGATGAAAGAGACGATCCGCACAGTGCGGGCAAAGATTGTCCAAGTTGGCGAACTTGGATGCAACTTTGCACCAGTCCCCAGGACAATCACTCGTGCGCCAAGAACGGTTGGTAAGTCCGTCGTGGCCACGCTCGCATTACCAACCGGCTTGTCCGGGATCAGCCGAGATGTCACGCTCCGGTGACACCGGATGTCAGCAGGGCACGCTCGACGATCCGTTCTCTCGAGTATCGCACCGAGTCGGGCAATGCCATAGAAGATGCCCCACGCGGCCGCGCAGCGACGGAGCAGTCCGCGCGACCCCTCGGACGGCGATCCCTCGCTCAAGGAGCCAGCGTTCATCCTCCGCCGAGCGATCCCGCACCTCGTCCCGGGGCAGCCAGACGCTGATCGTCTCGAGGGCGGCGAACACGATCGAGCACAATACTGGCGAATGACACTATCGGGCGAGAGACCCGGCATCGGGCAATGCCGGTTAGGGAAATCGGTGAGGCAGTCGGGGAGCCCGCGACTCAGAGATGGTCGGGGCGAGAGGA
>CAAGKR010485894.1_pt1 | contig 16795 bp, 13 predicted proteins | sample 2556971 | NCBI WGS metagenome assembly CAAGKR01 (sample SAMEA5207829, study PRJEB30636) | soil metagenome | biome: forest; feature: boreal; material: soil | place: USA | collected 2011-09 | depth 1 m | reverse complement strand
TGGAGGTTGCGGCGTTCGTGGATCTCGGGCGCGTCGAGCTTCGACAGCTCATCATCGGCGATGCTGCGCCAGGCGCGAGCCAACACCGCGAAATCGTCCACGTTCATCGTCGCGGCGGTCTCGACCAAGACTTCTTCGTTACGCGCGTATTCCGGTTCGCGGTTGCGCACCATCGGCGCGAGCACCTCGACGTGCGCGCACGACATCTCCCCCGAACGCAACGCCTCGCCAGTGAGCTCGTACTCGCGAGTCAATCGGGCCGCGCTCACCAACCGTGACGCGCCCGACCGGCTGATCGGCGCCCGCTGTGCCAACCACGACCGCGGGCTCAACGCACCGTCGAGCGCCCAATCCGCCCGGGCGTCCCAGTCCCCCACCCACCGCACGGTCTCGGCCTCGAGACGCTCCGCCACCGAGATCAACTCGACCAGGTGATCCGAACGCGACGAACCCGACCACTCCCGCCGATCCTCCGCCGCTAACCCTCCGCTAACCGCGCCAAACCCTGCCGGATCAGCTCGATCGGGTCATCACCGAACATACGTTCGATTCTACCCAACGGGTACGACACCAACAAGAGGTCAATTCAGAGATACTCGATGAGCTCGGCGGCGAGGAGGTCCATGAGGAGGTTGTCGTGCCACGAGTCATCGGCGCCTCGCTCGTATTGACGCATGATGCCGACGGCCCGGAAGCCGACCTTGCTGTATGAGCGGATCGCGGCGACATTGTCGACCTCGGGATCGATCGTCAGCCGGTGGTGGCCCTGATCGACGAGCAGGTGTCGCGCCAGCGCCCGGACCGCGTCGGTGCCGATACCGCGACCGTGCACCGCGGGGTCAACGTAGATGTCGATGTTTGCGTGGCGGTAGTCCGGGTCCGCTTCCTCATGAGATTGGATCCAGCCGACGACGCGATCTTCGAACTCGATCGCATACGCGCTGACGTCGGGCTCGTTGAGGTCCTCCTCGATCGCGGCGACCATGTCGTCCCCGCCACGCCACCGCTCGTAGACCTCGGGTGTCTGACGGATCTTCACCAGATCGGGGATGTCGGCACGGGACGCCGGTCGGAGTCGGACAAGCGCTCCTTGCAGCGTGGTCACGATCGAGACACTACGGCTGCCGCTTGCGAGAGCGACCTACCTTGTCGCAATGCCGACCGATCAGGAGTTGGGCTTCCCAGGTGGAACTCCCGACGAGCGGGAGTTGTACCTGCGCTGGCTCGCGTTCCTTCGGGGCGCGGTCATCCGCAAGATCGATGGGCTCAGCGACGAAGACGCTCGGTGGACGCCCAACGGCTCATTGATCTCGCTGATCGGCATCGTGAACCACCTCACGCACGTGGAGTGGAGGTGGATCGCAGGCGGGATGCTTGGCCAGGACGTCAGCAAGAGCGACGACGAGTACAGCCCTGGCCCTGAGCTCACCGTGGACGCTGCACTCGTCGCCTATCGAGAGCGCGCGACTGCGACGGACGCGGCGGTTCGGTCGATGCCGTCACTCGCCGAGCCATGCAGATGGGGCGACGATACGGACCTTCGTTGGGTGTTACTCCACTTGGTCAACGAAACCGCGCGCCACGCCGGACATGCCGACGCGACACGGGAGCTTCTCGACGGCACGACCGGAGAGTGATGTCAGTCATTACACCATTCGAACACGCCGATCGGATCGGGTAGACCCGGATCGTCGACCACCGTCAAGGTTGTGTAGTACGCGTAGCGGTAGCGCCTCACGCCCACGCCGTCGACCACGGCGGTTTGCCCGCTTGCCGCGTCGCTGGGTTCGTCGGATTGCCGGAGGAACGCGTTGACGACGTCGCGCGTCCTTCCCCGTATTCGCACGACACTCTCGACGTCCCCGGTGCCACAGCGCTCGAACGCGAGCGACGGTGCGAGCGCTTCAGCGCCCTCGACGAGTCGCGGGAGCTCCACAACCTTGAGATCGCGGGTCAACCGCTCGTCGACCGCCGGAATCGCTCGGCGCGCCTGTTCGCGTTCGGGAGCCGTGAGGCGCAAGGTCGGGCTTCCCGGCGCGAGCGGCGTGATCGCGCCCGTCGTTGCCATGAAGTCCGTGACATCCGCGAAACCTTGAGAACCCCGACCCACTCGGAGCTCTGCCTCGCCGGTGGGATGCGCGCACGATCGACAGACCCAGATCAGGATCGAGATGCCGAGGTCCTGCCGGACGTACTCAGCTTGGCAGCGGACGCCTTCGGTCGTGGGAAAGGGATGCGGCGCAGGGAATCGGACACCCCCGGCAAGTAGGCCGTCGGGAGCCCGTGCCGTCTCGCACGTTGCCGCCTGATCCGGGGATTGTCGGAACCCGAGGCGAGCGCTCTGGTCGGCGTATGCCGTGAGCGCGCTTGCCGCGTCGGTGTCGACCCAGAGCAGTGCGGTCCACCCCGGTGCCTCGAGGCCGGGGAAGCTTGGAACCATCGCGCCGAGGAGACGCGTTCCGGGGGCGACGGCGAACCCGTCGGCCAGGCGAGCTCCGGAACCCTGCCGCGCCGCATCGGCGCCCTGTGATGGCTGCACGAGCGTTCCCGCAACGGCAAGCAGCGCCACCACGGCAACAGTGATGCCCTTGCGCACCTCGTGATCGTACGAACGCATTCGGCGATCGGACGCGCGCGCCGTCGTCCGACTCAGGGATCGATCGGTCGGTTCGTCCAGCGTCGACCCTCGCGGCGCGTGGTCGGGAACCAGCCGCCGGCCGCACCGCTGCCGCCGTCGGTCAACAACGTCTGGCCCACGATGAACTCCGAGAGATTGCTGGCGAGGAACAGGATCGCCCGCGCTTGGTCTTCGGGTTCACCCCGACGGCCCAACGGGGCCCAGATCGGCCAGAGGTTCCTGCCGCCGGTGTCGAGGGTCTCGTAGTCGACCTGTTGCGATTGCGTGAGGTCGGGACCGATGCAGTTGACCCGCACGCCTCGCCCGGCGACATCGACCGCAAGGCACTTGGTGAAGTGGATCACCGCGGCCTTGAACGCGCCGTAGACGGGATCGGGCGGGTAGCCGCGCGCGCCTTCCACGGAAGACACATTCACGATCGCGCCGCTCTCACGCTCGAGCATCGACGGCAAGAACGCGTGGGTGACGCGGAACACATGCAGCAGGTTGATCTCGTACAGGTCCTGCCACATCTCGGGTTCGCTTTTGTCGAAAGGCCTGACGCGCAGGTAGTGCCCGACGTTGTTGACGAGCACGTCGATCCGACCGTGGGTACCCAGTACATGGTCGCGGAGCCGGTCGACGTCGGCGTCTACGCGCACATCAGTGGTGAGCGCCTCGGCATTACCGCCGGCCGCGACGATCTCGTCGGCCGCCTCCGACGCGGCGGCTTCGTCGATGTCGGCGATCACCACCGTTGCTCCGTGCTCGGCGAAGAGGGCGGCGGTTGCCCTGCCGATCCCGTGCGCCGCACCGGTGACGACGGCGATCTGTCCGTCCAAGAGAGGTTCCATGCCGCGCACCATAACGTGTTCAACCTCTGACTCGCCTGGGCCCGGATGATCTCGTGCTCTGTAGTGGCACGATCCGCGCGGCGCCGTTCGCGCACACGGTTAGTGCCGCGGGCGCCGCAGGCTTCCAGGGCGTGTCGCTCTACTACGACGAGTACGCGATCGCGCGCGCCGAGGGATGGTCGGATGCCGACATGCGCGCGTTGCTCGACGACAACGGTGTCGCCGTCGCGGAGATCGACGGCCGCATGGACTGGCTGCCGGGCGACTGGGGCGCGCCGAGCGTCGCCGACTTCGTCGCGGCGGCCGCGGCGCTCGGGGCACGGTCGATCACGGTGCTGGAAACTCGCGGTCGCCGCGTCGGAACCGACTTGCCGCTCGCCGTTGCCGTCCAAGCATTCGCGGCGCTGTGCGACCGCGCCGCCGATCACAGTCTGCTCGTGCACCTCGAGTACTTCCCCTGGTCGGGAATTGCCGCGTTCGCGATTGCTCACGAGATCGCACGCAACGCCGACCGCGCCAATGGCGGCGTGATGGTCGACGTGTGGCATCACCTGCGCGGTCCTGATGACGGCGCGATCGACTTCGCGGTGGGGTGCGCATCGGTGCTCGCGGTACAGGTCAGCGATGTTTCATCGGCGCCGTCTGACGATCTGCGGGGCGAGGCGCGGCACCACCGAGTGCTGCCCGGACAAGGCGCGGGCAATGTCATCGACCTCCTGCGGGCGCTGCGTGCGCAGGGCTGCACCGCGCCGATGGAGGTGGAGGTGTTCTCTGACGAGCTGACCCGGCTCGCGCCCGCGGAGGCCGCGCGTCGCGCCGGCGACGCCCTACGGGCCGTGCTCGTCGAGGCCGGTCTCCGTTAGGTTTTCCCGAGGCAACAGGAAGGGAGCACCCGATGAAGCTCTGGAGCGACGAGATCGAGGCGATGCGTCCCGAAGCACGCGACTCGGTCACCAGCGGGATGGAGGCGATGCGGGCGATGATCGGCAACCGCGGCGCGATCGATCCCACGCTCGACAAGTTCGTGCGCGCCAAGCAGCAACGCGAGATGTTCGCGCTGAGCTTCGTACCCGCTCCCGAAGCCGTCGAGCGAGAGATCGCGGGCGTGCGTTGCCGCGTGCTCGCGCCGGAGCAGCAACCGGCGCGAGCCGTGTATCTGCACTTCCACGGCGGCGGCATGATCCTCGGCGCGCCGGAGATGAGCGATGCCGCCAACCTCGAGCTGTGCCGGCGCACCGGTATGGCGGTGGTGTCGGTCGACTACCGCATGGCGCCCGAGCACCCGCACCCGGCCGGTCCCGACGACGGCGTCGCGGTCGCGGCGTGGCTGCTCGAACACGGCGAAAGCGAGTTCGGCAGCGCGCGGCTGCTCACCGGCGGCGAGTCGGCGGGCGGCTACATGGCGGCGGCGGTGCTGCTGCGGATCCGTGACGAGTTGGGCGCCGCCAACCGCGTCGACGGCACGAACCTCGTGTACGGCGTGCACGATTGGGGCCGGCCGCCCAGCCAGCGTGGCATCCGATCCAGTGAAGTGGCAGACATCCTCGATCCGGCCGGCATCGTGTTCTTCGGTGAGTGCTACCTGCCGGGCATGACCGACGACGAACGTCGTGCTCCTGAGATCTCACCGGCGTTCGCCGATCTTTCCGGCCTCCCGCCCGCGCTGATGAGCGTCGGTACCGCCGACCACCTGCTCGACGACACGCTGATGCTCGCGGCGCGGTGGGCGGCGGCAGGGAACGAACTGGATCTGTTCGTCGCGCCCGACCTGCCGCACGGCTTCGGCGCGTACGCGTGCGGCATCACCGACGCGTGGAACGCGCGCACCCGCGCGTGGTTCGACGACATCCTCGACCGGCCCGCACGAGCCGGCTGATCAGCTCATCGAGCGGCGCAGCGCCTGGTTCGCGTTCTCCGGCAGTTCTGTGAGGGGCTCCGCGAGCTCCTGGACGGTCGGGCCCACACGCTCCGCCTCGGGCGCGAGTGCATCGAGGTCGAAGTTGTAGAGCTTCGCCGCGTTGCCGGCGAGGATCTGCTGGAGCTCTTCGGGCGGAGTGTCGGAGAACACCTGGCGCAGGTGCTCCTTCGTGAAGGGATGCGTGCCCTCGTCGTGCGGGTAGTCGCTTCCCCACATGAAGCGGTTGGGTCCGAGTGCGGTGCGCGCCGCGGCGTCGGGCGGGCGGGGCTGGCTCGCACCCACCCAGAAGTTCTGCTCGACGTACTCGGTCGCGGACTTCTGGAGGATGTGCTCGTCGGTGTAGCGGAGCTCACCGATCGACTTGGTCGAGCGGATGCTGTTGATCACCTGGTCGAGCTGCGCGCACACCTGCGGGATCCACGCGCACCCCATCTCGGTGAGCGCGAACTTCAGGTTCGGGAAGCGCTGGAACACGCCGCCGAGGATCGTGTGCACGAACGGCCGCTGCGAGTAGAAGCCGGTCTCGGTGATGTAGAGCAGCTGGCTCACTGGAAGCGACCCGTAGTCGGGGTTGCCGGTACCGCCGTGGCAGGCCACCACGATCCCGAGGTCCTGGCACACCTCCCAGAGCGGGTCGTAGTACGGGTCGTAGAGGTGCTTGACCCACTTCACGTCGGGCGGGACGTTCGGCAGGAGGATGCCGCCGCGCAGCCCGTGCTCCTTGCACCACTTCGCGTCGTCGATCGCGTCGTCGATGTCGTTGAGGAAGATCTGACCGACACCGGCGCGCCGCTCCGGGTACTCGGCGCAGAAGTCGACGAGCCACCGGTTGTGCGCGCGGACTCCCGCGAGCCGGTGCTCGTACTCGTCGGGCGGTGGCGGCGCCGCGAACAGCACGAAGCTCGGGAAGAACGGGGGCACCGTGTTTGGGAAGATGACCTCGCCGACCACACCGTCGTGCTCCTCGTCGTTCCACCGGCGCTCGCTGTCCCAGTTGCGGACGCGGTCGCTCGTATCCCGGAGATCCTTGAAGGGGTTCTTGTACTTGTTGCGCCACGCGTCGAAGTCGTCGAGATACGCCTTGTCGAGGTACTCCCGGTACTGGGCGTGACTGCCGCCGGCGTGGGTGTCGGCCGAGATGATCGTGTAGTGGTCGGTCGGCTTCAGGGTCTTCGTAGCCATCGGGCCTCCTTCGATCTGTGCACCATTGCAGCCTATCGACGGGGCGCGACCACCTTCGGGGTGTCACCGACCGGGGTAGCGTCGGGTCCCGATGACGCAGCCGCTAGCGGGGATCAAGGTGCTCGAGTTCTCGGAGCACGGCTTCGTGCCATCGGCGGTCGCGGTGCTTGCCGACTGGGGAGCCGACGTCGTCAAGATCGAGCGGCCAGGCGGCGATCCCATGCGACGCGTCATCTCCGACGGGCTCATGCCCGACGCCGACGGCTTCGACTATCTCTTCGAGCTCGTCAACCGCAACAAGCGCGGCATCGCACTCGACGTCACCGTGCCCGACGGCCGCGCGGTGTTCGAGCGGCTCGTGCACTGGGCCGATGTGTACGTCACCAATCAGCTTCCTCGCGTGCGCCGCAAGCTCCACACCGAGCCCGATGACCTCTTCGCGCTGAAGCCCACGCTGGTGTACGCGAAGGGACACGGCCAAGGTCAGCGCGGTCCTGACGCCGAAGCGGGTGGCTTCGACTTCGTGTCCTACTGGGCGCGCGGTGGCGTGGGTTACCTGCTCACCGACCCTGAGGCGCCGCGACCGACGCACCAGCGCGGCGCGATGGGTGACATCCCCACCGGTGGTTGGTTCGCCGGAGGTATCTGCGCCGGCGTCGTGCAGGTGCTCCGCACGGGAAAGGGCGTCGTCGTCGACTCGTCACTGCTCAACGGCGCGGCGTGGCTCCTCGGTCCCGACCTCGCGTACACCTCCGCCACGGGCACGGAAGCGTCCCGAGGCACGCCAACGCCCGACAAGATGAATCCGCTCGCGTACCCCTACCGCACCAAGGATGAGCGGTGGGTATACCTCGCGATGGTCGAGTGGCAGCCGTACTGGCCGCGCTTGTGTCGTGCCCTTGGTCTCGAAGGGCTCGTCGATCGGTACACACTCGAGAAGACCGACGACGGCGCGGCGTGGGCGGCGGTGAACGCGGCGATCAGCGGCGCGATCGGTGCGCTCGACTACGACGAGCTGGAGCAGCGACTGCAGGCGGAGCGATGCATCTACGCGCCACTCCACGCGCCGCACGAGGTACTTGCCGATCCGGCGATGCTCGAGAACGGCTACGTGATGCGTCACCCGGAGCATCCCACTGCGATGTTGTCGGCCGCGCCCGCGCAGTTCGACGACGAGCTGCCGTCGATCCGGCGCCCGGGCCCCAAGTTGGGGGAGCACTCGCGCGAAGTGCTCACCGAACTCGGCTACACCGCAGACGAGATCGCCGCCCTCGTCAGCCGTGGTGTGCTGCTCGCGTCTCGGTGAGCACGCGACCCGAGCCGCGCCGTGTCGTGCTCACCGGCGCGAGCCCGCTCGCGATCGGTATCGCGGCGGGGCTGTTCGACCGCGGTGCCCACGTCGCCGTGCTCGCGCCGGACGCGAGCGCCCTCGCGGCCACGCGCATTTCAGCCGTCGACTGCTCGTTCACGTCCGAAGACGAGATCGCCACCGCGATCGCGGCGGCGGAAGGCGCGCTCGGCGGTGTCGACCAAGTGGTGCACACGTGGTTGGCGCCGTCGCTCGTGACTCCCCACGCCTTCACGGATCTCGACGAAGCGGCATGGGTCGACGGTTGCGAGCGCAGCATGGAAGCGGCGTGGTGGTTGGCCCGCCGCGTGGTCGCCCCGCTCTCGCGCACGCGGGGATCACTGGTGTTCGTGGTCCCCACCATCGGCATGTCCGGCGGCGCGAACTTCTCGATGCTCGCGGCCGCTGCCGAGGGGATGCGCGTGCTCGTGAAGTCGTGCGGACGACAATGGGGCGCGATCGGCGTGACCGCGAACACGCTGGCAGCCGCGCCGCACCACTGGGTGGCCGACGACGCAGCCGACGCGTTGACCCGCTCCGTCTCACTCTCCGTGCCCGCGCTCGGCGGGCCGGGTGATCCAGCCGGTGATCTCGCGCCGTTGATCGAGATGCTCGGCGCGCCCGAGGCGCACTTCCTCACCGCCGGCACCCTGGTGGCCGACGGTGGGATCTGGATGGGTTTGTGAGCGGCCTCCTCGACCAGAAGACCGTGGTGGTCACCGGTTCCGGCGGCGGCGTCGGCGAAGGCATCGCCTTCGCCTGTGCGTCGGCGGGCGCGAATGTGGTCATCGCGGCGCGCCGCACCGAGACGGGCGATCCGGTCGCCGCCGAGATCGAACGGCGCGGCGGGCACGCGCTCTTCCTGCGGTGTGACGTGACCGTCCGTGCCGACGTCGACGCGGTCGTCGACGCTGCGGTTGCGCAGTTCGGTGCTCTCGATTGCATGGTGCACAACGCGCTCGCGCCCGTCGGGCCACCGCGCACGATCGAGGACGTTCCCGACGAAACATGGCAATCGATGATGGGAACCGCCGTGCGCGCGTCGTACCTGTGCGCGACCGCGGCGCATCCGCACCTCGCGTCGAGCAGCGGCACGCTGATCCTCATCACGTCGGCCGCCGGCGTCGAAGGAAGCCCCTACCTCCCTGCATACGGCATGGTGAAGGCGGCGCAGCGCGGCTTGGCGAAGAGCCTCGCCCAAGAGTGGGGCCCGGTTGGGATCCGGGTGAACTGCATCGGGCCGGTCGCGATGACGCCGGCCATGGAGCTGGTGGCAGACACGAGCCCGGTGTTCACCGACGGCCTGCTCATCGGACGCACGCCTCTGCGCCGCATCGGGAACTCCGAGGCCGACATCGGGCCGGTTGCCGTGTTCCTCGCCAGTGATCTCTCGCGTTATATGACGGGGCAGACGCTCATGGTCGACGGCGGCGGCTTCACCGCGTTTTGATGGGTCGCTCACTGCGAGCCGGGATACCCGGCTCGCGGCCGTTCACTCCGGCACTATGGGTCGCTCACTGCGAGCCGGGATACCCGGCTCGCGGCCGTTCACTCCGTTCTGAGATTCGAGGGGACTGACACGCATGGCCGGGCTCTACCCCGCGACCGAGCCGCACGGCGGCGGCACGCTCGACGTCGGTGACGGCAACTTCGTCTGCTGGGAGGTGTGCGGCAACCCGAACGGGAAGCCGGCGTTGGTGCTGCACGGGGGACCGGGCTCGGGCTGTACCCCGCGCCATCGGCGCTACTTCAACCCGGACGCCTATCGGATCGTGCTCTTCGATCAACGAGGGTGTGGTCGGAGCACCCCGCACGCGAGCGACCCGACCACCGACCTGAGCGCGAATACGACTCACCACCTCCTCCGCGACATCGAGCTCTTGCGTCGGCACCTCGGGATCGAGCAGTGGCTGGTGTGGGGCAACAGCTGGGGGTCGACACTCGCGCTGGCGTATGCCGAGCAGCGTCCCGACCGCGTGTCCGCGCTCATCCTCGTCGCGGTCGGCACCACGCGGCCGTCGGAGATCGACTGGCTCTACCACGGCGCCGGTCGCTTCCTTCCCGGGCACTGGGCGCAGTTTCGAGCCGGTGTCCCGGAGGCCGACCAGGACGGCAACCTCGTCGACGCTTACTTCCGGCTTCTTCAGCATCCCGATTCGGCAGTGCGAGAGCGCGCGGCGCAGAGGTGGTGCGAATGGGAAGACGCCGTCGTCTCGCCTGACCCGAACACCGGACCGAACCCCCGTTATGCCGATCCCCGATTCCGGATGGCGTTCGCGCGGCTCGTCACGCACTACTTCAAACACGACGCGTGGCTCGAAGACGGAGTTCTCCTCCGGCACGCCGACCGTTTGCGCGGCATCCCGGGCGTCATGATCCATGGCCGTTTCGATCTGGGTGGCCCGCTCATCACCGCATGGGAGCTCGCGCAGGCATGGCCCGACGCCGAGCTCGTCATCGTGAGCACTGCCGGACACTCCACCGCCGACCCGGGAATGACGGAAGCCGTCGTCGCCGCGACCGACCGCTTCGGGACCAGATAATGGGTCGCTCACTGCGAGCCGGGATACCCGGCTCGCGGCCGTTCGCTCCTAATTTAATCCGCCTTCAGTGCCACCGCGTTCGGCGTGACGTTCATCTTCGGCTCGTACTCGGCGACCTCGATGATGCGTGCCTCGCGGTCGAACTTCTCGCGTAGCTGTGCGCGGCAGTCGTTGCAGATGCCGTAGAAGCGCATCGGCGCAGTCTGCCCGCAACGCATGCAGTCCATGTCGACTGGTGTGAGGTCGATCTCCACTCGCGCTCCTCGGTCACGCCGCTTCGGCCCTCGGCGAGCGGAGAGTGTGGCGCGCTGCCGGCCGGGGTTGGGGGATGGTCCCCCGGCAGCTGCGTAGGGTATCGACGTGGCCGACTCCTTCGAACGTGCGTACTTCGAATCGGCTGATTCCGAAGACCTCACGACCCTTACGGACGCCGACCGCGCCGGAGCGGCGCGGTCACATCGGGAGCTCGCCGAGTCCCGCGCTTCCGGGACCGACGTCGTCCGGGTCGTGAATCCTTCGCGTGCGACCGACGGATGGGAGTCCCCGCACACCGTCATCCTGATCGTCACCGACGACCTCCCGTTCGTCGTCGACAGCGTGAACGCGCTGCTCGCGCGCGACGGCTACGAGGTGCACCTGCTGCTCCAGCCGGTCGTGAACGATGCGTTGTTCGTGCACGCCGAGATCAACCGTGAGAGCGACCGAGCGATCCTCGACGCGCTCGCAGCTGCCGTCGAGTCCGTGATCGCTGACGTGCGCGTCGTCGTGGACGATTGGCGAGCGATGCGCGATCGCGCGCTCGAACTCGCCACGGAGGTGCGCGACGTCCCTCCGCCTACGGCCGATCCCGGCGACGTCAGCGAAGCGGCTGCGTTCCTCGAGTGGCTCGCCGACGACCATTTCACGTTCATCGGCGCCTGCGACGACACTGGCGGCGTTCCTCGCGGCATCGTCCGGAGACGCGTGCCGTCGGGCATTCCGGGCAAGGACTCGCAGCCCTACGTGCTCACGCTGACGAAGGTGCTCGAACGGTCGACGGTGCACCGCGCGGTGCCGCTCGACTTCGTGGGCGTCAAACATTTCGACGCGGACGGCGCGGTGGTGGGTGAGCAACGCTTCTTCGGGCTCTACACCGCCACGGTCTACAGCGAGCCGACGAGCGCGCTCCCGGTCGTGCGCCGGAAGGCTGAGGCGGTGATCGCTCGCGCCGGCTATCCGCCGCTGAGTCACGGGCAGCGCACGCTGGTCAACGTCCTCGAGACGATCCCACGGGACGAGATGTTTCGTCTCTCGACCGATCGTCTCACCGGGCTTGCGTTCGGCATCATGCGCCTCGGTGATCGCCGTCGGTTGCGCCTCTTCGTGGGGGGCGACGACTTCGGCCGCTTCGTGTCGTGCCTCGTGTACCTCCCGCGCGACCGGTACACGACCGAGGTGCGCGTCGCGATTCTCGACGTGTTGCAACGCGCGTTCCGAGGGAGCGAGATCGACTTCACCACGCTCGTCAGTGATGCCGTGCTCGCGCGCTTGCACGTCGTCGTGCAGACGCCCGGCGCCGAGACCCCGGAGGTCGACGAAGCCGCGCTCGAGTCCGAGCTGGCGGCCATCGCGCGGGCATGGCCCGACGAGCTGCGCGACGCGCTCGTCGCCGCGCGCGGTGAGGAGCTCGGCGTCGACGCCTTCCGGATCTGGCGCGACGCCTTCCCGCCCGGGTACCAGGCCGACGTCACGCCTGTGCAGGCCGTCGCCGACATCGCAGTGCTCGAGGAGGGCGACGATCTCGCGATCCGGCTCCAGAGTGCATCGGCCGACGACGGCGTCGCGCACCTGAAGCTGTACCGGTCGGGTACTCCGTTGTTGCTGTCTGACGTGATGCCGGTGATGGAGCACCTCGACGTCATCGTCGTGGACGAGCGGCCGTACGCGATCACGCCCGCGGCCGGCGCGCCGCGATGGATCTACTCGTTCGGGGTGCGCGCCGCGTCGGGCGATGCGTTCGCCGATCCCGACGCGCAGGCGCGCGTGTCCGAGCTGTTCCTCGGGGTGTGGGCGGGTGAGATCGAGAACGACGGACTCAATCGTCTCGTGCTCCGGGCCGGGCTCACCGCACGCCAGGTCGTCGTGGTTCGTGCGCTGGTGAAGTACTTGCACCAAGCCGGGATGCGGTTCACCGAGGCGTCGTTCGCCGACGCGCTCGCGGCGAACCCGCGGCTGACAAAACGAATCGTCGACCTCTTCGAGGCGCGCTTCGACATCGACCTCCCGGATCCGGAACGCGCGCAGCGCGTCGAAGGAATCAACGTCGAGCTCGCGAGTGGGATCGACGCGGTACAGAGCCTCGACGAGGATCGCATCCTGCGCGCGCTCGTCGAAGTCGTCCGGGCCGCGGTGCGAACGAACGCGTACCGGCAGGGCTTCGAGGCGTTGTCGATCAAACTCGATCCCACCAAGCTCTCCTTCCTTCCCGCGCCGCGGCCGGTACACGAGATCTGGGTGTATTCGCCGCGGGTCGAGGCCGTTCACCTGCGCGGTGGTGACATCGCGCGCGGAGGGATCCGGTGGTCCGATCGGCGCGACGACTTCCGCACCGAGATCCTCGGTCTGAAGAAAGCCCAGACCGAGAAGAACGCGGTGATCGTTCCCGTCGGCGCGAAAGGCGGCTTCGTGGTAAAGCTCCCGCCGGCCGATCCAGCGGCGCTCCGCGACGAGGTACTCGCGTGCTACCGCGCGTTTGTCCGAGGGTTGCTCGACCTCACCGATAACCTGGTCGACCGCACGGTCGTACCGCCAACGGACGTCATGCGCCACGACGGCGACGATACCTATCTCGTCGTCGCGGCCGACAAGGGCACCGCCACGTTCTCCGACGTCGCCAACGACCTCGCAGCGGAGTACGGCTACTGGCTCGGCGACGCGTTCGCCTCGGGAGGATCCTCCGGCTACGACCACAAGGAGATGGGGATCACCTCGCGCGGCGCGTGGATCTCGGTGCGGGCGCATTTCCGAGCGATGGGCGTTGATGCCGACACCGCCGAGCTCACCGTGGTGGGCATCGGCGACATGTCGGGTGACGTGTTCGGCAACGGCATGCTGCGCTCACAGCACTTGAAGTTGGTCGGCGCCTTCGACCACCGCCACGTGTTCATCGATCCGGATCCAGACCCCGAAGCGAGCTTCCGAGAACGAGCACGCTTGTTCGCGCTGCCTCCTTCTACTTCGGGAATGGCTTCGTGGGCCGACTACAACCCTGCCGTCGTCTCGAAGGGCGGCGGTGTGTACCCGCGCGACGCGAAGTCGTTGCCGATCTCCGAGGTTGCGAGGCGCGTGCTCGCGCTCGACCTCGAGGCGCCGACGCCTGACCAGGTCGTCTCGGCCATCCTGCGCGCGCCGGTCGACCTCCTGTGGAACGGCGGGATCGGTACATTCGTGAAGGCGAGCACGGAGACCCACGCGGAGGTCGGGGACCGCGCGAACGACGCTCTGCGCATCGACGCGACCGAACTGCGGTGCAAGGTGGTCGCGGAGGGGGGAAACCTCGGGCTCACCCAACGCGCGCGCGTCGAGTTCGCGCTCGCAGGCGGGCGTGTGAACACGGACGCGATCGATAACTCGGCCGGCGTCGACTGCTCCGATCACGAGGTGAACATCAAGATCCTGCTGCGCGCCGCGATCGCCGCCGGGCAGCTCGCCGAGCCGGACCGGAACGCGCTCCTCGTGTCGATGACCGACGAAGTCGCGGAGCTGGTGCTCGCCGACAACGAAGCGCAGACGAACGCGCTCGAGATCGCGGCCGTCGAAGCGCCGGGTCTCGTCGGCGTCCACGCCCGCCAGATGGAACGGCTCGAGCGGACCGGCCTGCTCGACCGCGCGCTCGAACGGCTCCCCGACGCCAAGGCGTTGCAGGAGCGACACGCCGCGGGCCTCGGTCTCACCGCGCCCGAGCTCGCGGTGTTGCTGGCGTTCACCAAGCTCGACCTGCAACGCGTGCTCGTCGCATCGGATGTTCCCGACGATCCGTACCTCGTGCAGGACCTGCACGACTACTTCCCGGTGCCTCTGCGCGAACGCTTTGGCGACCTGATCGACGCGCATGCGCTGCACCGTGAGATCACCGCGACCGTCGTTGCCAACGCCGTCGTCAACCGGGCAGGCATCAGCTTCCTGTCGCGCCTGGCTGACGAGACCGGAGCGAGTCTCCCCGTCCTCGCCCGCGCTCACATCGTGGCCCGCGACGTCTTCGACATCGCGAGCACGTGGGCGGCCATCGACGACCTTGATCTGCTGGTGCCGGCGGCCACCCAGGACCAGATGTTCCTCGCCACCCGCCAGCTCGTGGAACGCGGCGCCCGATGGCTGGTCCGGCATTCGGTGAACCTCGACGTCGAACCTACCGTGACCCGGTTCCGCGAACCGGTGGCCGGTGTCGTCGCGCGATTGACCGAGCTCGTGATCGGTGCCGACGCAGCCGCGATCGCATCCGAAGCCGAACAGCTGCGCGCCGAAGGCGTGCCGGCCGGGCTCGCGAGTCATGTCGCCGCGTTCGGTCCCGCGATCGGCGCACTCGTGATCGCTGACGTCGCGGCCGTCCGCGGTGTGGGTGTCGACGTCGTCGCCGGCGTCTTCTTCGCGGTGGCCGACCGCCTCCGCCTCGACTGGCTCCGCGATCGCATCGCCGCTCTGCCCCGTTCCGATCGGTGGCAGACCGAGGCTCGCGCCGCGCTACGCGACGACGTCGCCGACCTCCACCGTGCACTCACCGAGGGCGTGCTCGCGACAACTGATGTAGCTGCCGCACCGTTGGCACGCGTCAACGACTGGGTTGCCGCACACGCCGACGCCGTGGCGCGCTACCCCGCGGTGCTGTCCGAGATCGAGGCGGGCGGTGTCTTCGACCTCGCCACCCTCGGCGCGGCGCGCCGCGAGCTCCGCGCGCTGTGCGAGCTCTGCGGCGCTATCGCTCCCGGCTGAAGACGCGCCGCACGCGATCGGCGAACAACGCCGCGCGCGCCGCGTTCGCGCCGCACGCGCCATGGACACCGCCGCCGGGATGAGCCGAGGCCGACGCGAGAAACAGGCCGCGCACTGGCGTCTCGGCTCGACCGAGCCCCGGCACCGGCCGGAACACCAGCTGTTGCGAGAATGCCATCGTGCCGCCCCCGAGCGCGCCGCCCACGAGGTTGGCGTTGCGCGCTTCGAGTCCGGGAGGCGTCAGGAGATGCCGCGCCGTGATCAGCGAGCGGAAACCGGGAGCGTGTTCTTCGATCACGGCTTCCATCCGGTCGGCGAACACGTCGGCATCGCGGTCGGTCCAGGTGCCGGTGAGCCGTCCACCAGCGTCGCCGCGCGGCGAATGGGGAACGTGGGTGTACGCCCACACCGTCTCGGTGCCGGGTGGCGAGCGAGTGGGATCGGCCTTGTTCATCTGGCCCAGCAGCACGAACGGGTGCGCGGGGATCTGGCCACGGGCGAGATCGGCCGCGTAGGCATTGACGCGGTCCATGCTGTCGCAGAGGTGTACGGTGCCGGCGCGCGTGGCCGGCTCGGCCCGCCAGGGGATCGACCCGGAGAGCGCCCAGTCGATCTTGAAGGTGCCGTGGTCCCACTGGAACCGTTGCAGTGCGCGCACGAACCGCGCCGGAAGGTGGTCTTCGCCCACGAGTTGGAGGTAGAGCGCAGGCGCGCTGACGTCGGCGAGTACGCCGCGCGGCGCGTCGATCGTGTCACCGCCCGCGACCTCCACCCCGACCGCGTGGCGTCCGCTGATGACGACTCGCGTCACGGGTGACGAGCAGCGGATCTCGCCCCCGCGAGCAACGAGTCGTCGAACCAGTGCGGCGGTGAGCTGACCCGCGCCACCTTCAGGGACAGGAAAGCCGTGCTGTTGACCGAGACAGGTGAGGAACCACCCGAGGAATCCACTCGGTGGTGCCGACGGATCGACATCGCTGTGCAACGCGTTCCCTGCGAGGAGTAGCGCGCCGCCCTCACCGCGAAACTGTTCCGCCGCGAGATGGCGTACCGAGAGCAGCGCCAGGCGGGAGAAGTCGAGGAGCCCACGCGGGCCGAGCGCGAGTGCGAGACGAGTCGCGCCGCGCACCGGCGGGATCGGAGTGATCATCGCCTCCATCAGCGGATCGGCCATGCGCTCGTAGCTCGCGTAGCAGTCGCGCCACGAGTCGCCGTCAGCGGCCGAGTACTCCTCGAGCGACTGAGCGGTCTCACCGATCGCCGTCGACAGCACCGCGCAACGGCCGTCGGCGGTCGGGTGGGCGAGCGCGAGCGGGGAGCGGCGCCAGCGGAGGCCGTAGGCCGGGAGGTCGAGCGCCTGCATCA
>CAAGKR010407528.1_pt1 | contig 16796 bp, 8 predicted proteins | sample 2556971 | NCBI WGS metagenome assembly CAAGKR01 (sample SAMEA5207829, study PRJEB30636) | soil metagenome | biome: forest; feature: boreal; material: soil | place: USA | collected 2011-09 | depth 1 m | reverse complement strand
TGGCCATCTTGACCGCGCTCGTTACCTCTTCCTGGAACTGAAAGATGTAGGAACTGCTGCCCAAGTTGACGAGACTCGCGCGCGAACACTGCTCGCCGAGGGTCGTTTTGTTGAAGCCGAGCGCATGGTGCGATCTGCCGTTAGGACACTCGAGAGGGGTGGGGAGCAGGCCGTCTTAGCAGAAGCGCTCACTACCTATGGAATCGTGCTGGCGCGCTTAGGCCACCATCCGCGATCGAAAGTCTTGCTGGAACGCGCGATCGCAGTTGCCGAGACAACGGGCGATCTGGAGGGTGCTGGGCGCGCGAAATTGAGCATCATCGAAGAGCTTGGAGAGAAACTCCCGGCCAAAGAACTAGTTTCGATTTACCGCTCGGCAATCGAGCTGTTGAAGACTTCGCAAGATCCATCAGCCGGGAAACGCTTGATCGCATGTGCGGACAAACTACTCGAGACGGTGGGACTATTGGGGGATGAGGATGATGAATCCCGGGATCACAGGTGGGAAGGCTTCTCGTTCAAGCAACATGTACAAGATGGCGAGAGTGCAATGATCGAACGGGCACTCAGAGACGCGGGAGGATCGGTAACGAGAGCGGCGCGATTGCTTGGTTTCAAGCATCATCAGAGCTTGATCTCTCTAATCAACAGCCGCCACAAGGAGCTGCTCAAGACAAGGTCTACTGTTCGCAAGCGAAGACGTCACATTTTCTCGGAGCCTAGGAAGATCCAAAAGGCCGTGGGGAAAAGCGTTCGACAACCGGCCTCATCTCAAATATCAGTTCTCCACGTCGAGGACAACAAGCAGATTGCGCGGTTGCTCGCGGATACATTGGCCCCCGAGGGAATCGAGATTGATTCGTGCCTGAGCGGAACAACCGCACTCAAGATACTTACAAGTGACACACGCTACGATCTAATAATTGTTGACAATGATCTGCCTGGGCTTGGTGGGCTGGAATTAGTACGCCGAGCGCGGAACATGGCGCGATGGCGCAGCACGCCAATCATTATGCTTTCAGGGGACGATTGCGAACGAGAAGCCTGGCGCGCCGGAGCTGACGCGTTTCTACGAAAGCCAGAGGCTATTGACCAAGTTTCCTCCACGATAACCAGAGTATTAGAGGAACGCAAAAAGCGAAGAGATTAGGCGTCGGGCTGTATCGCGGGGGTCGGTAGCGAGTGGGTAAGTAAAGCGCTTGTGCGCGGTCAGATAGGGGCCGTGCGGTAGGGAATCAGGCGCGCGCGACCCCGCTCGCTACCGAAGGCGGAACCCAGAAACGACAGCCTATTTTCAAATTTGCAGCCAACAACTCTTTCGTCGCGATGAGTTGCTCGCGAAGTGCAGAAGAAAGGACTTCATGATGTCTGAGAAACAGAAGAAGATTTTTGGGCCGGTGCTTTCGGTAATTCTGATGTCGCTGGGAGTGCTGTACTTCCTCGCCGACAGGCCGCGAGGTGTAATCGCCCGCAATGAGCCGATGGCAAGTTCGGCGGGAGCCAGGTCTAATCCAACGCAGCATTTCGTTGAGGCGCAGCGATCCGGCAGGCCGATGGAAACCGAGATTGTAACTCTGCGGCCCAGTGGCTTCGAGCCTAAGGAGATCAAGCGGCCGAAAGGAAGCTTTCTGCTCGTCGTAATTAATCGCAGCAGGTTGGCGGCGATTCACCTGTTGCTCGACGATGAAACGGGTAGCCGCGATCGCGAAGCCCGTGTACCGCGTGAGAAAACGGCTTGGAGGAACCTCATCGATTTGAACCCGGGCCGGTACCTCCTGAAGGAGGCCGATCATCCTGAGTGGTTCTGTCGCATTACGATCACTTCTCAATGAGAGCCTCCCCTCAAGTTCCCGGAGTTCATAGCAATGAAGCCCTCAAATGCAGCCCATGTTCATTCCACCTTTTGTCAGCTCATGATTGGTGCGATTCTTTGCTTCTGCTTTCTTGGCAGAGTAGCCGCCCAATCCACGACCACGAGTGCCACCGATGGCACAACGCCCTTGGGTCTGGCTCCCGGTAGTGGGCAGGGATCGTATGCTCTCAGCGGCCTTGACACCGTCAATCCTTATAACGGGGGCCTCAGTTTTCACTTACCGCTAATGCATATAGGGGGACGTGGCGGCGCTGGGTATACGATGCAATTGCCCATTGAGCAAAAATGGACAATCGATCACACAGTTATTGATAGCGGAACCCAAAGATGGGAGTCTTATAGCCCACAGTTTAACTGGTGGACTTATACGGCTGGCTACAGCCCTGGCATACTGACGGGACGCCCGTCTGGCCAGGGAGCGCATCAAGAAACATGCGATGGTGCAGGTACTTTCCTCTATGATTCTAGCCTCACGCGTCTGACCTTTGTCACCCCTGATGGCACCGAGCATGAATTGCATGACGAGGCCACGGGCGGCAGGCCGGCGAACGTGGGGAGCTGCGATTGGATTGGATCTTCACGCGGTACCGTATTCAAGAGCGCCGATGGCTCTGCAGTCACCTTCATTTCCGACTCAGTGATCAGAGACAACATCTGGGTAGGCGATCCCTTTCTGATATATCCTTCAGGTTATCTGATGCTCCGGGATGGCACGCGTTACCGCATCGATCAAGGGAACGTGACCTGGATGCGTGATCGCAACGGTAATAAGTTAGTATTTTCCTATGAGGGTGGGCCTGCCAGCTGGATAACTTCTATCACCGACTCGCTTAACAGGCGCATCACGATCACTTATGCGACCAGCACCACGCCTTACGACGAGATCAATTTCAAAGGCTTCGGCGGAGCTTCACGGACCATGCGGATTTGGTACGCCAACCTTGGCGACGCCCTGCGGTCGGGTTTCTCTCTACAGACTTGCGATGCCCTCTTTCCAGGAATCAATGCCTCTTCCAGCTCATACTGCGGCAACCAGATAATTTCGGAGGTCTCATTACCGGACGGCCGGAGTTATAAGTTTCGCTACAACAGCTACAGCGAGCTTGCGCGTGTAGAACTGCCCACGGGTGGTGCTATCGAGTACGACTGGGCGGCTGGCGTAAACGGCGGCGCGGCAAGCGGCATGCTGGGCGTTGATGCCGTGTACCGGCGGGTAGTCGAGCGGCGGGTTTATTCAGATGGAGGAGCCTTTCAGAGCCGGATGACTTATAGCAAACCCGAAACGGAAGGTCCGCCTACCACTTACCAGACCGTCGGTTACGTTGACGTGAATCAGTTCGATGCGAGTCAGTTACAAACAAGTGAGAGACACTACTATTACGGCCAAGGTGGGGCCAATTCAATTCTTTATAGTTCTCCTGTTAGTTATCCTGCTTGGAACGAGGGAAAGGAATACAAGACCGAGATCTTGGGCACCGATGGCGCGACGGTGCTACGGCGAACGGAGTCTACATGGCAGCAACGCCCGGGACCATATATTGGGCCGCCAAACGATCCGCGCGTTGTTGACACAACAACCACACTTGAGCCGACCGGCGCGAACCTGGTCAGCAAGCAGATATTCGGCTATGCCGATTCGGTTCCTTACAACAATCAATCTGATGTGTATGAGTATGACTTTGGTACCGGCGCGCCCGGCGCACTCAGGCGCCACACACACACCGATTACGTGACCGCGACGAGTTACACAGGCGCGGTCACGGGTCCGAGCTTGCGGAGTCTCCCTGCGCAAACCTCAGTCTACGACGCGAGCGGAGTCGAGCGAGCGCGTGCGACGTTCGAGTATGACAACTATGCTGCGGATAACAACCATGCGGCGCTCGTTGACCGGCCTGGCATAAGTGGGTTGGACTCTGCCTTCTCGCCTTCTTACATCACGCGCGGCAACGCGACTGCGACAACTCACTACCTACTTGACAGCAGTGGTTCGGTGACCGGGTCAATCTCCGCCTACGCGCAGTACGACATTGCCGGCAATGTGGTCAAGGCCATCGACGCGCGCGGCTACGCCACCTCGTTTGATTTCAGCGATTGCTTTGGCGCGCCGGATGGCAACGCGCGCTTGAACACGTCGCCTGTAGAGTTAAGTTCCGCGGGCCAGGCCAGCTATGCATTCCCAACGCTGGTAACGAATTCTCTGGGCCAAACAGCTTTCACACAATTCGATTACTACCTCGGCCGTCCGGTAGACGCCGAGGACGCGAACGGCGTTGTCTCGAGCGGTTACTACAACGATACTCTTGATCGCCCGACGCAAATCCGGCGCGCGGTGGGAACGACCGCCGCTAGCCAAACCAGTTTCAGCTACGATGATGTGGCCCGCATCGTCACCAACACCAGCGATCAAAACTCTTACGGCGATAACTTGCTCAAGAGTCAGGAGGTCTACGATGGCCTGGGTCGGACAACTGAGAAACGGCAGTACGAGACCGCCGGCAGCTACATTACGGTGAGGCAGACTTACGATGCCCTGGGTCGAAGCTATCAGACTTCGAATCCATTTCGCTCTGGTGAGACGATCGTTTGGACTACGAGCGTTTACGATGCGCTCAGCCGCCTCATCTCAGTCACCACGCCCGACAGCGCAGTAGTTACAACCTCCTACAGCGGCAACACCGTGACAGTGACGGATCAGGCGGGCAAGCAGCGCCGGAGTGTGACGGATGGGCTAGGCAGACTCACTCAGGTTTACGAGGACCCGAATGGCCTCAATTACCTGACAAGTTATTCCTACGACGCGCTGGATGACCTGACAGTTGTCAATCAAGGCAGCCAGATGCGCACCTTCGTTTACGATTCATTGAAGCGCTTGTCTTCGGCGGCCAATCCTGAAAGCGGCACGATCAGTTATCAGTACGACAACAACGGCAATCCGTTGAGCAAGACCGACGCGCGCAACATCACTACGAATTATTTCTACGATGCGTTGAATCGGGTTACCTCCCGCAGCTATCAAAACGATCCGAGCGGGACGCCGCCAGTCAGCTATTTCTACGACGCGCAATCTCTGCCATCGGGCGCGCCCAGTTTTTCGCGTGGTTATTCAATCGGTCGCTTGGTGGCCGTCATTTACGGCAGCAACAGCAGTGCCGGTGAATATTACGGGTATGACGCAGCGGGACGGGATGTGCTCACGATTCAACAGACCGGCGGCCTCAATTTTCAAGTCACCGCTGCTTACAACCTTGCGGGTGCGCCCAGTGGTGAGACTTACCCATCGGGCCACGCTGTGACTTACCTTTACGACAATGCTGGACGGACAAACACCTTCACCGGCAATCTGGGCGACGGCACGAATCGTAGCTACTCGACAGGCATTACCTACACTCCGTTTGGCGGACTCGCACAGGAACAATTCGGGACCGCAACGCCCATCTACAACAAGCTCTTCTACAATTCGCGCGCGCAATTGTCAGAGATTCGTGAGGGCATCACGCCTAATGACACTAATTGGGAACGCGGCGCGATCATCAATAACTATAGCCTTCAAGCTGGGTGTTCGGGCGCATCGTGTAACGCTACAGACGACAACGGCACTCTGATGAAGCAGGATGTCTACGGCCCTGGCAACGCCGTGTTCTCGCAGTTTTATGGATACGACCCGCTGAACCGCCTGCAATCAGTGCGCGAAGATGGGCCTCCGGGACCAGCCAACTGGCAACAGGCTTACAGCTATGACCAATACGGCAATCGCAAGATGAACTCGACTGCAACCTGGGGCACCGGCATTAACAACATGCAGGCGGCAGTTGATCCAAATACAACGACGAATAGGATGTACGCGCAGGGCGAAACCGAACAGAATCATCCGTCGATGAACTATGACGCCGCCGGTAATCAAACTAGAGACTATTACAGCGACAGTGCTAGCGGTGAAGGCTACGATCGAACCTACGACGCCGAGAACCGGATGAAGGCTTCAACGGCAACTGATTCCTCCGGTAGTCGAATCTCAACTTACACCTATGACGGTGCCGGTCGCCGCGTGAAGCGAAACATCAACGGCACGGAGACATGGCAAGTCTACGGTCTCGGCGGAGAGTTACTGGCTGAGTATGTGCCGAACGCGAGCCCTTCGACTCCGCAGAAAGAGTACGGCTATCGCAACGGACAATTACTGATCACGGCTACCGCGCCAGCGGGCTTGGCCGCGAACACAGCAACTGACAAAAACACCAACGCAGTAGCATCCGCGTCGCCGGCCTCTAGTACAGGAACGGCGGCGGTCGCGCAGTCGTTCGATTTGCTCGCGTCTATTAAAGGCCTCACGTTGCCGCAGTGGTCAGGCATTAGCACCGTCACCTCGGCGAGCACAGAGGCCGTCTCTGATACCTCCACCCCTCTCTTTGGTCCGTCTTTCCCTTATGCTGCTTCTCTGAGCCGCAGCGCGCTTCCGCTGATGCCACAATCAGGCTCGTCGAAGATCGCCTTCGCCAGCAACCGTGACGGCAGCGCACAGATCTACTCCATGAACACAGACGGTAGTGGGCTCTCGCGGCTGACTAACGACGCCGCCAATGACGAGGCCCCTAATTGGTCGCCTAATAACTCCCGCATTGTGTTTCAGAGCGATCGTGACAATCTCTTCAGCGGCATCGCTGACATTTACGTGATGAACGCCGATGGCAGCGGACAGACGCGGCTGACAAATGACCCGGCTGACGACAGCGCGCCGGTATGGTCAGCTGATGGAACCAAGATCGCCTTTCAGAGCGCGCGCAATGGCGTGAACTATCAAGTGTATGTAATGAACGCCGATGGCAGCGGCCAGGTAAATATCAGCAACAGTACGGCCAACGACACTCAGCCTTCCTGGTCCCCCGACGGAAGCAAGATCGCTTTCGCCAGCGATCGTGATCAAGCAGGCTTCTCAAGCATTTATGTGATGAATGCCAATGGCACTAACCAGACGAGGTTGACCGTCAGTGGCACTGGACTTCTGGATCAACAGCCCGTGTGGTCGCCGGACGGCACCAAACTCACGTTCACCAGCACGCGCGATAGTACTGTGGTGACGTGGACAGAAACAGACGACAATGGCGCCACAGTTACCAAGTCGAAACTACTCGTCAATAAAGAAGTCTATGTGATGAATGCCAACGGGAGCGCCCAGGTGCGCCTGACGAATACGTTGGAGAATGACGATTCGGCTTCGTGGTCAGGTGACGGAACAAAGATCGTCTTTCGCAGTGATCGGGAAAGAGCTTGGTGTGATCCGACAGAGCAGGTCTGGGTAATGAATCCCGATGGCACCAGTCAGGTGGATCTGTCGAATAACGGATTAGCCGATCATTGCCCGAGCTGGCAACACGTGGCGGCGAATGTTCCGCCCACTGTGAGCCTTACGAGTCCCGCCAACGGCGCTACTTTCATCGCTCCGGCCAACATTACCCTGACAGCCAACGCCAGTGACAGCGACGGCAGCGTTACTCGTGTGGACTTCTATCAAGGAGTTACATTGATCGGCACTGCCACGGCCAGTCCTTATACGATTACTTGGAACAACGTCGCGGCTGGAAGCTATTCGCTGACTGCCAGGGCGACCGATAATCTCGGAGCAACGACCACATCGGCGGCGGTAACGATTACTGTCAATGCAAATGCTCCGCCTGTAGTGAGTATCACGAGTCCCGCCAATGGTGCCACTTTCAACGCCGCTGCGAACATCACAGTCACGGCCAATGCCAGCGATAGTGACGGCACAGTCAGCCGCGTTGACTTCTATCAAGGAGCAACGCTCATCGGGACATCCACCACCAGTCCTTACACCGTGACTTGGAGCAATGTCGCGGCTGGGAGCTATTCTCTGACTGCCAGGGCGACCGATAATCTCGGGGCAACGACTATATCAACGGCAGTTACCATTACTGTCAATGCAAATGCTCCACCTGCGGTGAGTATTACTAGCCCGACCACCGGCGCTATCTTCACCGCGCCCGCTAACATCACAGTCACGGCCAACGCCAGTGATAGCGACGGCAGTGTCAGTCGTGTTGACTTCTATCAAGGTGCAACGCTGATCGGGACGACCACGACCAGTCCTTACACGGTCAATTGGAACAACGTAGCAGGGGGTAGCTACTCGCTAACGGCGCGGGCGACGGACAATCTGGGTGCAACCACTACTTCGGCTCCAGTAAACCTCACCGTCAACGCGCCGCCTTCGGTAAGCATCACGACTCCTACCAACGGCGCGACCTTCACCGCTCCGGCCAACATTACAATCACAGCCAACGCCTTTGACAGCGATGGCAGCATTAGCCGCGTCGACTTCTATCAAGGCACCACCCTAATTGGGACGGCCACGACAAGTCCTTACACGATCAGTTGGAACAACGTAGTAGCGGGCGGTTACACGATAACGGCGCGAGCTACAGACAATCTGGGCGCGAGCACTACTTCGAATCCAATAAGTATTACCGTCGGTTCGCCGCCCACGGTAAGCGTCACGACTCCGACCAACGGGACAAGTTTCACCGCAACGGCCAATGTTACAATCACCGCGAATGCCTCTGCCTCCAATGGCAGCATCAGTCGCGTGGAGTTCTATCAAGGCACGACGTTAATCGGCACGACCTCAGTTAACCCTTACACGATCATTTGGAACAACGCGGCAGCAGGTGGTTACACGTTAAAGGCACGGGCAATAGACAATTCGGGGGCGAGCACTGACTCGACTCCGGTAAGCATTGTAGTTAACGCGCCGCCTACGGTGAGCGTCACGAGTCCGACCAGCGGCGCAAGCTTCACCGCCCCGGCCAACATTGCGATCACGGCCAATGCGAGCGACAGTGACGGAACTATTAGCCGCGTGGACTTCTATCAAGGAGCCACGTTGATCGGCACGACCACAGCCAGTCCTTACACGATCAATTGGAACAACGTCGCGGCAGGCGGTTACACGCTAACGGCTCGGGCCACAGACAATCTGGGCGCGACCACAAGTTCCAATCCGGTAAACCTCACCGTCAACGCGCCGCCTGCGGTGAACATCACGACTCCGACCAACGGGGCGAGCTTCACCGCTCCGGCCAACATCACAATCACAGCCAACGCTTCTGATAGCGATGGCAGCATTAGCCGCGTCGACTTCTACCAAGGAACCACTCTGATCAGGACGGCCACGACAAGTCCTTACACACTCACTTGGAACAACGTGGCAGCAGGTAGCTACACGTTAAAGGCACGGGCAATAGACAATTCGGGGGCGAGCACTGACTCGACACCCGTGAACATCTCAGTCAACGCGCCGCCTGCCGTGAGCGTCACGAGTCCGACCAGCGGCGCAAACTTCACCGCTCCGGCCAACATTGCGATCACGGCCAATGCGAGCGACAGTGACGGAACTATTAGCCGCGTGGACTTCTATCAAGGAACTACACTGATCGGCACGACCACAACCAGTCCTTACAATGTCAGTTGGAATAACGTGACGGCAGGAAGTTATTCGCTGACGGCCAAGGCAACGGATAACCTGGGCGCGCAAACCAATTCGACTGCGGTAAACATCACAGTCATCACGACTGTTGCCGATGTTCGTTGGATCGTAACTGATCAACTCGGCACGCCGCGAATGATCTTCGATCAGACTGGCAGCCTCGCCAACGTCTCGCGCCATGATTATCTACCATTTGGAGAGGAGTTGTATGCGGGAGTTGGTGGAAGGATGACAGCGCAGGGCTACACTGCGATTGATGGGATAAGACAACATTTCACAGGCTACGAAGCCGACACTGAAAGTGGTTTGAACTACGCGCAGGCAAGATACCAGTCCAGCACGCAAGGTCGTTTCACCGGGGTTGATCCTATCAGCGGTCATGCGAGCGATCCGCAGAGTTGGAACCGGTACACTTATGTGGGCAACAATCCATTAGCGTTGACCGATCCGACCGGGATGGCCTATTTCTATGGCGGCGCGTACGACCCCATAAGTCTAGTGGACGGCGCTGACACTTCCGCGCAAAACAACGCTTCTCGTATGGAGTCGATGCTGACCTACTCGCCAAATATGGCGCTGCTCAACGAAGGAATGATAGGGGCTGGCAGGAACGAAGAAGAATCAGAGCCGCAGAACCGTGGAACAATTCTAGTAATAGTTGGTGATCCAGGACTTGGCGAGCACAATCAAGGTCCGAATTTCGATCGTGCCGCTGAGACCAAGCGAAGGGAGTTGACAGCGGACGGTTACACCGTAATTGTCACAAGGGCCTCAGGTATTGACGACTTCAATCATGCCCTTCTCAATAACGGTAAACTTGATGGAGTCGAATACATCGGGCATGCTGGCTCTGCTTCGTTGTACGTCGGAGAGCGAGCCGGTGCGGGAACTAATATCGACAGTTCTAACGTATCGCAACTTTCAAACGCCAATCTCAATCCGAACGCGTACATCAAGATCAACGGATGTAACGCGGGTAAAGGAGGCTGGGATCTAATTGCGGGGAAATTGGCCAATCATCTCGATCGAACCGTTTGGGCTTTTAATGGGCCAACAAAATTCTACAGTTCGCCGAACGCCGTCCGAGGCTCTGGAGGTAAGACTGTGCCGAGCACGGGACCACTTTACCTGATGGAAGATCGCGGTACTCGGCTTATAGCCTACAAACCATGATCGGCCTAGGCTGAGCAGATACGTAACGGTCTCGGAGCATCATTTAGTCCAGGCTTGCGCCTAGGAGTTTTGTGTACATGTGATCGGGTTAAAGAATCTAATAAGAATGAGGGTAAGAAAGAGAGAATTGTTTATGAGATATCTTTCTTCACAAGTCAAATTATCGATGGCTGTCCTTCTTCTTGGGGTAGCCTGTGGGGTGCGTAGTACGGAGACCATCGAAGGAAACCGCGCTTCGAACTCTCAAACGCCTCAAACAGGATCAAACAAATCTCAGGTGCAAGCCCCTGGCGAATTGTGCAATCGCATCTCGGATATCAAGTCATTTCCGATGAAGGGCGAGCGGGGTGAGGATGCGACCTACGACGCATTTATGGATGCGGGGGATTCGGTCATATCCTGCCTCATTGACAAAGTAACTGATTCCACCGTGATGGACGATCCAAGGTCGGAGCCAGGTTACCCGGACGTTGAGATCAGAGTCGGAGATATTGCGTACTTTCTGCTCGTGGACATAACAAAGCTGAATTTTACCGAACCATTTCCTCCGTCGTTACAGCGAGATTACAAGCGCGAGGGCGTCTATGCTTATTTTAAATTTGTGAAGAGGCAAGAAAACCGAATTCTTCTACAACACAACTTACACGATTGGTACGAGAAAAAGCGCCCGAAGTCTTAAGGCTACGTGCGTAGACACGTGAACGAGAACTTGGGGTTGGCCGTAGATTCGTACTATCAATTTGGTTTCCCTGAATTACTGTTCTTTAGGCACGGCCTCCTGCGCGGCGCGAATCGGGAGCGACCAGTGCGGCGAGGCTGCCGTGAGGAGGTTGGGGTAGGACACGGCGGCCTCACTTCCCTATTTCCGCTTTAAGTAGACTTTCGCATTAAGATGCCACTGATTCAGGTTTGGGATCTGATGATCGAAGAGCCAACCAACAAGAAGAACTTCTAGTCAGTTTCCCCTCTGCACTAAATACTCTCACGACAGCCCATCGACGCAACCTCCATTACACGTTGCTCCATTCCGGTTCTTCACTGCATTACGACCTTACAGGTGCGTCGCTGTGCGGCCCAGTCGTGTTCCTTCTTTCGCTACGAGGGGGAAACACCCTTTCAAAAGCACAAAACCAAAGAAGGAGCAACGACAATGGAGAGACAGACAAAACCATCAGCAGACATTCCGAAGTGGTCAGCGTTACTCGTCGAAGCAGTCAACAAGCCGGGCCTAATCATGAAAGCGTATAGCGCGTTTCATTCGTATTCGCTTGGAAACCAATTGCTCGCGCTCGTGCAATGCCAAATGCGCGGGTTACAGCCTGGGCCAATCAATACGTTTCCAAAGTGGCAAGACCTTGGACGGCACGTGAAGCGCGGCGAACGCGCGTTGATCCTCTGTATGCCGATCACACTCAAGCGCCGCAACGAGAAGGCAGACAACGACGACGAATCAAACGGCGAAGGCACATTCACCAGCTTTGTTTATAAAGCGCGATGGTTTGTGCTGGCGCAGACGGAAGGCCAGGACCTTCAGCCGCAAGTGACGCCTGACTGGGACGCGAAGCGAGCATTAGTGACTCTCGGTATTGAGTTGATCGCGTTCGACAGCATGGACGGGAATACTCAAGGCTTTGCTCGCAAGAGGCAAATAGCAATCAACCCAGTGGCCCAGCTTCCCCACAAGACCCTATTTCATGAGATGGCCCACGTCACGATCGGCCACACGTTGGAAGCCGACTTCGCCGACGTGGAAAAGACACCGAGGAATTTGCGCGAAGTAGAGGCAGAAGCGGTCGCCCTTCTATGCTGTGAAGCGCTGGGCCTTGAGGGAGTGGACTACTGTCGAGGGTATTTGCAGAACTGGCTCTTTCAAGGCATCGGTTATGACGCGAATGCGATTCCCGAAAAGAGCGCGCAAAAGATTTTTCGTACGGCTGACCAAATCTTGCGTGCCGGACATTCGAACGCCGTCGTAACTACGAACCCGAGCGATGACGTTTCCAATGGGGCCGAAACCTACGGAAATGAAGGCGCGCGCCATGAACTTCGCGGCGGCCTTCGTCGTCCCTGGGAATTAGATCGCGGGATTCGGCTGACAGACCATTCTATCCGTTGCGTTGCACAAAAGGCATAGATAATGGTAGTCACTGGTTTGGCTTAATAGTAACGATGACTTCATTGCTAGAGACGCCGAGAAAGTACATTCTCAATTTAGTGTCACCGGATATGTTGATGCCGCTGGGGATTTTCACCGTAATGAAATTGAGCGTACTTTGATTTGGGACCTTGCCAAAGTTTTCAACTTCCGGCGAGAAGTTGAAGACTGGACTTTCAGCATTCAAGAAGATGTCTGATGCTGAAAAACTTTCTCCCGGAGGCAAGTCCATATTGGCAGCAAAGATGGTAAAACGGGTGATTCCATCGTTGCTGAAATTCATGAGCGTGTTCAGTGGTAGCGGATCACGCAGCTGCGTCACAGAGTCGAGCGTCGCGGCGTGATTTGAATTATTCAACTCCGTCAGAATATACGGAGCCGGTGAAGGGGATGGCGGCCCCAAGAAATTTGCCGTTTGATCGCTCGTTAGTGGAGTGAGAACAGTCCGACGTGGAATAAAGTACCGTCCTTGTAGTTCTGGCGACAACCCCCAGCTATATCCTTCCGGCAGGTTTCGTATTTCAAAGTTCCCGTTGGTGTCGGTAAACGCATCCTCCGGTCTGCTTAACACTCCTTGCGCACCGTACACAACGTCGACGCCGGCAACTCCATTTCCATTTCTATCTGTAATCCGGCCCCTGATCGTATGTGTTGACGGATTCGGCAAAGGTGCGGCACCAACGTCGAAGGCTTTTACCGAAGAAGTGGAAAAATAGTTCAAGACCTGATCGCTGCTGGAAACTTCGACCTTAACTGTAAAGTGTCCCACCGCAGTAGGAGTCCAGTTAAAGGGAAGACTCTTTGCCTCCTGTGCGGAGAAGTCCTGATGATTCGAGACGCTCTGAAAGACCCTTTGCCCATCTGAATTAAGAATTTCAGTAGAGACGTAGAGATCATCTACCACATCCTCGGGGTTAGTAACTGTGGTGGTAAGCGCGAGCGGCTGATTCACCACAGGCGAGGAGGGAGACAGCGACACCTCTGCGCTGAATGGCGGTAGTGGATCAACTTCTGCGAAGGCGGAGACTGCTGGAAGGAGTCTCACGTAATCAATACCAATGGAATCTTTGTTAGTGCCGCCTATACCGTTGATAGCTGGATCGATCCGAATACCGGTAATAGTTCCAGCCCATTTCGAGTTGCTATCAAGATAGATATTGTAATCGCGGAATGGCGCATTACCATTACATGAGCTAGGGGGGCAGTTGCTCACATCAAATGGAATTCTCTTGTCTTCTGAATAGTCGTCGGCCTGAGTACGGAAATAAATGTTGCCAAACTTATCGCCAGCGTTACTCGCCATACGTAACTGCAAATACTTATAGACCGAAGCATCAACAGAGATCGGAGGGCTAAGGAGATAGAAATCGCCCGCTGCCGGATCATCGAACAAAATCCCACTATGAACGCTTGCCGCAGAGATGTTGATTGCGCGCCAACCCTCGAAGTTGTTATCGGTATTGAATTCCCAAGCAGGCGGGGCATTGACAGGTGAGGGACTTCCGACCGGAAAGGAATTTCTATAAGGATCGATTGTGTCAGTGACGCAGAGGGACGCAGAAATCCTATTCTTCTTCCTTACTTCGTAGTGTAAGTGCGGTGCCGAGCCTACTCCCCGCCATCCGCTGAGACCAATCTGCTTGCCCGCATCCACATGTTGATTTTCTCCAAAATCGAATCTCTTCATATGAAGAAAGATATATGTCTTATCCGATTCCGGGACGTAAATCGCCATTACACTCAAACACTTCTTAGTATCATTGTGGCAATCTGCGCCGGGTCTGATCTTTATAACTGTGCCGCTAATTGGTGAATAGACCGGGGTGCCCTCATCAGCGCCATAGTCAACACCGGGATGATGAAATTCTTTGCGAGAATCAGCACAGCTTGTTACATTACCAGTGTCGTAGTTGTCCCATCTTTGGCTCAGGTGTCCCTTATCTTTCATCAAAGCTTGCCTAAGTTGTTCATACTGGGCATCGGTAATCGCTTGCGCCTTGATCGCAGGCGCAGACATTAGGACAATAAGAAAAAACAAGAGGGGCGAGAGGCGCAAGATGATCTATTCCTTACTCTGGGGAGAAAAAGTTAGCTCCGAAGCGGTACGTCGAGATTATACAGCAACCCTCCCCGAAAGTTTAGGCGTCGCATTTCTGGACATTCTAACTAGGATGAAATCGGTGCAGCGTCCCGCGATTCTGGTCACTATCACAATCCTGTGAGTCTCTCGGTTTGATTTGAGAGCACCAAGCCCCGGGCTTGCACTGTGCTGCCTTTCCTGCTGCGGCTCCTGGTCATGTACGTGCACGTCAAGTTACGTTGATGTCTGAGCGGAAAACTGAGCAGCTTTGAACGAGAAGGTGCTACGCACCTGAAAATTAGGGACACGACACCCCCGAAAATCGTGGCGGTGTCGTATACGTTTGTAAACAAATGTCTACAAACGCTACTGGCAGAACCAAAGGACTTAAGGACTTGCCGTTAACTTTGTAAACGGCGCGTTAACATTGTAAACGCGGGTGTCGTTGGCTGATCTTTGAGAACTTGGGCTCGTGCGGGCGGGTGCGCGGGGAGTAACTACACGTTCTTAACCCAAAAAGAACGAGACAACGAGACGGGGCTGGATTATTTCGGCGCCAGATACTACGGGAGTACTCAGGGTCGATTCACAAGTCCCGACCCACTCTTAGCCAGTGGGCGACTTGCGTTGCCGCAAAGTTGGAATCGCTATGCCTACGTCCTGAACAATCCGCTGCGGTTTAGTGATCCATCTGGAATGTCAGAAGAGGATGATCCCCAAAAACCCAGGCCACCGAGCACTGGAGGCGTCGTTATACCGGCCCCCTGCATTGGGGGTGAGTCCTGCCAGGGTACGATTGTCGTTGGAACTGCCGCCACGTCATATGATTCTGGCGCGCCGATTCAAACGAACGAAACGCCGCTCGCCACCTCAGTCGATCCAATACCTACCGGCCCGCCGACTCCGACTCCAGGCGGCGCGTCGTCGGGCGAAGGATTGCACTCGCTTCTTCACTTACTCCCGCGCAAATTCGGTGAAGTCGTTGGGGCCCAAGGGGCATTGGTAAATGGGGCTCAGGGGTTTGCGGGGACAGCCAGTGGCTTTTGGATGCATGACTTTGTTGATAATTCAACTCTCCTTGGGGAAAGCCATGGGGGCTTTGCATTTGAAAGGCCTGGAACAGGGGGTTGGATGGCCAGTCTGGGTGTAGTTCAGGGTACATTTTTTCCAATGCGCGCAATAATGAGACGGACGGCCAGTCCCAGGCCGCGATGTTTGCTCTTGGGATAATTGGCGTCGAGGCCGATTTTTCGCGAAATCGGCAAGGCGAATTGGTCTACACAGTCAGCGTCACTGGCGGCAAGTCACTGGGAGCGGGCTTTCTCCTGATGCCAGTACAAACAAATACAACGGGCAGCATCGAAGGCTATCTTGGGCACAAGCTAAGACCACGATAGCTACCGATTGCCTCGCGCCTTTGAAGTCGGCGGGGATCCAAAACATGAGAAATGGCAACGCACTGCGACGCTCGTCTACGCCGCTATGGGTTCGTATAGTGAGTATAGGTGCTCTAACGATAAGCTTGACGGCAATATCTTTTGCTCTTCTATGCGCCGGCCTAGAAATCCCGAGTGTTTATCGAATGGCCAAACATGGGGCCTTTGCAAATGGTCGCGTGACCGCCAAGGAACCACAGAATCACGGCGGCCTCGTAGTTTATTCATTCGAACTGGATTCTCGCACTTACAGCGGTCGAGATGGTATCGGCGATGCCTTTGAGACCACCAAGGTCGGTGATCGGGTCTCAGTAATTTATGACCCTTCGAACCCCACGATGTCAGCTTTGGGGAAGACAGAAGCAAAGTTATGGCAGACGGTGGCTATCTCTATCTTCGTTTCACTTTTGGTTGGCATTCTCGGTGCAACTTTCTTAACATTTGTTTGGTATCACTGGAGAAGAAATCGGAGTTGAAGAAGACAAACAACGTATTGGTTCCGGTCGCCTGAAGTTTTCGCGCGGATGCGGGCGCGGGCTTCAACTACACGTTCTTAACCCAAAAAGAACGGGATAATGAGA
>CAAGKR010145272.1_pt1 | contig 16797 bp, 21 predicted proteins | sample 2556971 | NCBI WGS metagenome assembly CAAGKR01 (sample SAMEA5207829, study PRJEB30636) | soil metagenome | biome: forest; feature: boreal; material: soil | place: USA | collected 2011-09 | depth 1 m | reverse complement strand
TATTTATTCTTATTTTTTTCCATATTTTGATTTATGAGACAGCCTCTAATAATAAAAAAAAGAGTTTTAGAAGATTTAAATCCTTTTTTACAATATATGCTGTCTTATGCAAATTTAATAAAATATCCTGTGTAAATAAAAATAAAAGAAAAAAATAAATTTAACTCATTTCTATGGCTCTTATAATCCTGCTTGCAGCATTTTTGAGCTCTACATCCTTAATATCTCCGCTTTCTCTTACTTTTAAAGCGAGTGCAAGTACCTTAGAAACATCTTTGGGTTTTAGATTCTCAGCCATGCCCATATAACTCTGATCGGGATCGTCTTCTAACTTGATGTCTTTATCTTTCATCATACTCAGAAGTACTTGACAAGAACCCATAACTGTTGATTCGTCCATATTTTTACATTTTTCCATTAGTTCATCTGTCTTCTTATCCATAGAAATCACCAATTCTAATTTGTTATAGAGGTTTATATATTTTTGTTTTAACCGTACAAGAAAAATAAAGCATATTAAATCTGAATTCATACATTCGAAGATAATTAGGAATTAATATTATGATTAAGATACTAAAGTTTTTATTCTTCTAATAAAATAATATACTATATAGTCATTGTAGTTAATTTGGTTAAATTCAATTAGTATTAAAAATAATTTAATACAGATAAACAAGTATTTACGGGGTTTTGACTTCAATAAAAAAAATTCTTATTACAAAAATATGAGGGATATTTATGGCACTACATTACGATACAATGGATGGACCGGTTGTAACAGCCGCTGAACTTGCATTAGAAATGGAAAATATAAATTATGTGCTTCCTTATGTGAGAGATGATCTAGAAGGAGAATTAAAGGATGCTTTTGATAAAACTGTAATAGTAAGAGAGCTTAGTGGTGATGCAGCTGAAGTAGCCGACTACTGGTTTTTTGAAACAGCTGTTCGGCTACATATGACTGGAAATGGAAAATCCTATACAGGGATAAAACATTCTGGTCTTAACCGGAGATCTGTTATAAACAAGGCAGAAGAAGCAATTGAAACAGGTGACAAATCTGAACTAGAAGAATTTTTAATGGACTTCATTGGTGAAGCATTTGAAAGTAGGTTTGAAACAGCAATGTCTAACAAGGATTATGATTTAAATGATGTGGAAGCTGCAAGGGATTATGCGAATTCTGTGTTAGAATTCGTGGAATTCTCCCATAAATTGTACATGCAAATTGAAAATGCTAATAAAATGGATGAGGATTGAAATATATTTAAAATATAATTTGCATTGATATCAACAAAATTTTTAGAGGTGTATAAAATTGTCTGAACAAATGAAAGCTAAAGCATTCAATACCAATAATCTTATTGATTATCAGGAAAATTCTGTTGTGAGTAAGGAGATTATTAAAAAGGAAACTGGAACTGTGACCATATTTGCTTTTGATAAAGGTGAAGGATTAAGCGAACACACCGCTCCTTTTGATGCTATAGTTCAAGTAATTGATGGTACTGCTGAAATAGTGATTTCTGGCAATAAAAATATTGTTCAGGAAGGAGAAATGATAATCATGCCGGGGACTGTACCACATGCTTTAAATGCAGTTGAAAGATTTAAAATGGTCTTGATCATGATAAGATCTAATTAAATTATTCATTCTTTTTCTTTATCTATTTATTCTGTATTATATTGGCAAATTTCACAGTAATCACATGACCGGCATTTATTTAGATTTTGAACGATCTCTGGAAACTTATCATCATATACTATCGATATAATTTTATTGAACACATGTGAGAATTTTCCCTTAAATGTGTATTAATTAGAACGGGTTTTTTCGATCCCACCCTCATGTAGTTTACAAAACCTACTGGAATTTCTTTATTGAATTCGTGTTCCATTAAATAGGCATAAGCTGTAATCTGGATAGCATCAGACCGCCAAACTCCTTTTAATGGTGGTAAATTTGTTTTTATTTTGACTGGATAATAGACGCCATCAACTATTTCAATCTTATCAATCTGCCCTAAAAGTCCATTTTATTTGTTTTAAATTTTAAATTCTAATAAACTCGGAGGAAAAAGTAAATTTACAGCTTCAGCACCAGTAAGTCCAGTTTTAAGCATTTTTTGAGTTTTAATAGCTATTAACCATGAATTAAATTTTAGATCTTCTTTCAAAATATCGAAGTTACTAGTCACATCATCAACTACTTCCACATCTTGATACTGTTGGTAGACAATATCCAAAAATTCGGGTATATCTTTTAGAAGTTCTTCTAATATTTCTTTAACTTGCATTTCACCTTTTAAATGCCATAAATTTCGTTTTATTAGTTCATCGAAACCAATAAGTGCATCATGCGATATATTGGTCATTTTTGAACATGATTTTACATTTTCAGCATGCATTTTTGTATAAACCTTCAAAGGACCGTATAGATATTCACGGATCATTGAAACGGGTATCATTTTTTACACATCCAGATTAATTTAATAATACATTTAGTTAATATTGTATTAATTATTATTTAAAACCACTGGAAAATAAATTAAAAAAATAAAAATCTTATTAAAGTACTCTAATAAAAAGTGTTTTATCTCTTATACAATCTAAATGATCTATTTTATCCACTGCAGCTCTCATTTCACTTTCAACGGCTGTATGGGTCATCATGAAAATAGGTGTTCCCTTTTCAGCTTTTTTCTGTGTCATCGATCCAATGCTAATGTTGTGTTTGCTGAGTATGCCTGATATCTCATGAAGAACACCTGGTTTATCTTCTGTTAAGAGTCTTAGATAATATTTTGATTTTAAATCTGCTATATCACTAACTTTTTTTACGGGTGTTTTGGTTGGACCATAATGCACAGGATCCATATTTTCGATTATATCGATACAATCCCCAACAACTGCACTGGCTGTGGGTAACATACCTGCACCAGGACCATACATCATAATTGGACCTACAATATCCCCAACTAGATAAACCCCATTGAATACTCCATTCACACTGGAAAGAAGATGATTCATTGGTACGAGTGTTGGATGGACCCTAACTTCGAGATTTGCATCTACAAGTTTGGTTATTGCCAGTAATTTTATACAACAATCAAGTTCGTCCCTTGCAAATCTGATATCTTCTTGGGTAATACTGCTAATGCCTTCGACATGGAAGTTTTCTTGTTTCATGTACTTACCAAAACCAATAATTGTGAGTATTATAAGTTTCTGAGCTGTGTCATCACCTTCAATATCAAAAGTAGGATCTGATTCAGCATATCCTCTTTCTTGTGCGTCTTTCAAAACTGCTTCAAAGCTTTTTCCTTCATCAGACATTTTTGTAAGGATATAATTTGCAGTACCATTGATTATTCCATAAATTGACTCAAAATTATTGGATGCAAGACTTTCATTTAATGGTCGAAGCAGTGGTATCCCTCCACCTACACTAGCCTCAAAACATATCCGAACATTGTTTTTTTCTGCACAAGAGATTATTTCATTCCAATGTTTTGCAAGCAAAGCTTTGTTTGCAGTTACTACGTGCTTCCCATTTTCCATAGCACGTAAAATAAATTTGAGTGCCGGTTGATACCCTCCAATGAGTTCTATAACTATATCAATTTCTGGATCTTCCAGTATATCATTGATATCTGTTGAAAGTACTTCTGGGGAAATATATACACCTCTATCAGTCTTGACATCAAGATCTACAACTTTTTTTAGATTAACTCTTTTATTTACCTTATTCTCTAAGAGATCAAGATTTTTATTAAAAGTTTCAACAACTCCACTTCCAATAGTTCCGAAACCAATTAATCCTATATTAACAACATCTTTATTCATTAAATTCCCTCAAATAATAACTTTGAATAACTAACATAGATTATAACAATAGTTAACAAATGTCGTTGTACTGTATTAAATTTTTAGATCAAAATTTTTTAGTTTTATAAATTCTCCTATGGATTCCCTTGTGGTTCCAACAATAAGCCGATAACTTAAATTTTTCCCGATAACCTTTTCAAGCTTTCCTCGTGCAGTTATACGTTCACCGTCCCTTGCTTGCCCCGCATAAGTATGGGTATACGATGCAACTTCGGATATGGCGACTTTGGGGCCTTCAATAATCTTCACATCATCTACTTTGTATACTGCAGGATTGTCAAAGGCAGCTAAAGAGTCTGTTACAGTACAATCTATTTCGATACATCCCATAGGTTCATATCTAATCGTACCGTAGCTTCCACTAATCTCGTCCCAGTCTCTAGTTTGAAGGATGTCAAATAAAGTTCCATCTAGGATTCCCCTGTTATTTTTACGGTTTTCATACCATCTAAATTCTTCATAAGATAGGGATGAATCTTTAATTCTTTTATTGTAAAGTTTTTTCCAATATTCTCCTTCAATTCCCTTGAGTATACCATTTTCCTTTTTTATATCTTCAAAGGCTTCCATAACATTTCTATGGTTTTTAAGTCCATAAATCACAAAATCGATGTCTGAAATATCGGGGTTGTATAATCCTGGTAGTATTGAGCCGGATATTCCCATTTTATTAAAGGATATTCCTGTGCGGTCATGAAATGTTGCAGCGAGTATAACCACTTTTTCTTGTAATTTGTCCCTTTTTTGGGATTCCATAATCTCTTTAAGACGATCTGTAGGAAGCAATAATTTTTCCACCCTTTCTATTGGCACGCCCATCATCTGCACGTTGGTAATTTCACAGTCAAATAAATATTCTGGAAAATTTTCTCCTAAAAATTTGTAGGCTTGATTTGAGTCCACCTTAGAATAGTGTTTGTTGTTCAGAGAACGATCTCCCTTCTGATCTGGAATATACCTTAAAAAAGATATTATCCTATCTTCAGGATGTAGATAAGTGGTTGTTGCAAAGAACAGATCATCGGTTGTATGTATGAAATCTCTGGGTCTGACTCTCATAGATTAATTTAACTGTACAAACCATTATTAAATATGATAGTTTCGAGATTGATGCCTGGTGATGATCTAAAACAGGGTTTGGAATCATTATTGGATTTAGGTGTATTTAAATCTGGAATAATAGTTTGTATGGTTGGTAGCCTAGATGATGCTGTTTTAAGAATGTCAAATGGCAATAATAAGAATTTTAAAGGGTTATTTGAAATAGTTTCTGCTGTTGGAACTATTTCAATTGATGGAATACACGTACATATTGGAATATCTGATGCGGAGGGTATAGTTTATGGGGGACACCTTTTAGAAGGTTGTAAAATCCATACTACTGCTGAAATAGCTATTATAAAATCTGAAAAGTGTTTTAAAAGGATTTATGATCCTAAAACTGGATATAAAGAACTCGTGATAAAAACTGATCTGTAGTTAAATTGTTTAGCTAACATTTATTAAAATTACAAATAGATTATGAATATAAAATTAATAAATTAATTTTAGGAATAATTAAAAATTAATGGATTTGAACCAATGAAACACTTGAGACTTAAAGAAGGCACATGTTACAATGGAAGTCAGATTGAGCCTATGTGGGCTTTTAGAAATTTTAGAATAAAGGAATCGAGTATTGTGAGCTGGATTGGTCCTATGGATATTGGAAAGGATCATCTGGTGGATTTTGAAGATGTTGGTCTTGAAATAAAGGGCGACAAAATGATGCATTTTATAATCGAACAATTCGATGTTCAACCAGCAGATATAAAATTGTGTTATCACAGACAACGAATTTTTGTAATGATTATCAAGGATATGCTCAACAATTTAGGAATCAAAACATATAGGAATGGTGATGATCTTTACTACCAAAAGCCTAGTATGGATGGTAACTTAGATGGGAAACTTTCGGTTTCTATTGCAACGTGTTCTGTCAGCAGTATGAAAATACACTTTGCATTGAACCTAGTAGAAAGTGGAACACCAGACAATATTGAAACAGCGGGTATATTGGAACCATATATGGATATTGCAATGTCAGAAATTCGAAAATTTATAGATGATGTATGTGAAACCTATATAAATGAAATTTTATCCATTAAAATGGATATTACGAAAACAAGGGTATTTTAAAACTTAAATTGGACAAAATAAAGAATTATAAGTGGATAAATTAAATATAAATTATTAGAAGGTATCTAACCATGAAAATAGTTATAAATGGAATTCATGCAAATTTAAGGTTTTCAGCAGCTCATATGATCCCAAAACACGAATCTTGTGGTGTAATACACGGCCACTCCTACATAGTTGATGTAGTTGTTGAAGGTGAAAGGTCAGGGGAATTTGGATTTGTGGTGGATTTTAAAAAGGTCAAGGATATCATTAGGGGTATGTGTAAAAAATTGGATCATCGGGTTCTCATACCAATTAGAAACCTTCAGATAAACTTTAAAAATCTTCAGGGCCCTGTGGAATTTTCAATCGGACGAAAGGATTATATGCTGCCACTTGAAGATTGTCTGCTTCTAGACCTTAAGTCTACATCAGCTGAGGATTTATCAGAATTTTTTGCAGAAGAACTTTATCATGATTTAAAAGAGATAAATAGTGGAATTTCCAGTGTACAGATTTGTGTAAATGAAGGAATAGGACAGGGAGCCTATTTTACAAAAGATTCGGATTAGAAATATTTCAAGGGGTTTTAAAATGAAAACTCATGTTAATGAGGTTTTTTCAAGTATTCAAGGTGAAGGAACTCTAATTGGCCGGAGACAAGTGTTTGTAAGGTTTTCTGGCTGCAACCTAGACTGTAATTACTGTGACACTTCTAAAAGTCGTGATTCTCAATTTGGCAATTTAATTTCCACTGAAGAACTTTTTAATCAAGTAAACAAAATTATAACGCCTGATTTTCATTCAATTTCTTTTACGGGCGGCGAACCATTGTTACATGCGGATTTTATCAAAAATTTCCTCGAAAAATATGAATTCAAATCGTTATTAGAAACAAACGGGTCATTACCTGATGAATTACAAAAAATTTCTGATTTCTTAGATTATGTTTCCCTGGATATAAAATTACCAGAACATGAGGCCTCTAAAAATTGGAATGATCTCATTGATTTAGAGCTTGAATCCATAAAACTATTAAGCGATAAAGAGATAAATACATACTGTAAAGTGGTTGTGATGCCCGGAACAAAAGTGGATATGATTGGTTTTATTGCTTCAAAGATAGCAGATGAGGTTCAAAATATCTCAAAGCTCTCGATGGTAATTCAACCGGTAAGTCCTCTTGATCTTTGGGTAGATGGGACTCATAAGTTGTTTGAAATATCAGAAGAAGCAGGAAAACATATGGATGTATTAACCATACCACAGGTTCATAAACTTCTAAATATACGTTAGGAGGTTTTATAATGGAAATTGATACAAAAGTGACAGTCCATGACGCCATGACATCCAGTGTCATCACAGCAGATCCCAAAACTACTATTGCTGGTGCAGCTGTTTTAATGTCGAGATTTAAGATTGGAAGTCTGATAATTGTTAATGAAACACTAGCTGAGGGATTAATTACTGAAAGTGACATCATTGAAAAAGTTGTTTCAAAGAACATATTGGCCAGTGATATAACCATCGGCCAGATTATGACCAAAAACCTCATAACGATAGACCCGGGCAGTGAATTGAACCAAGCTGCAAGGTTGATGGCCAAAAATGATATAAGACGACTTCCTGTTGTAAATAATGGAAATTTAGTTGGAATATTAACTTCAACAGATGTGTTAATGGTTTCACCCGAACTCACCGAGTTACTCGTTGAAAATGCGAGAATGGAAAATCAGAAAGATTATTCAGACCTGGAAAAATCTGTTCCCGGTACTTGTGAGCTTTGTGGAAATTATGTAGAATATCTTGATGTATTCGATGGAAAATTTTTATGCGATGAGTGTAAAGAAGATCTGGAGGATGAGTAACTTGAATAATGTGGAAGAGATAATGACACCTGATCCTGTTACAGTAAATGTTGATACTCAATTAACTAAGGTTAGATCAATATTTAGGGGCGGATGGTTCCGTTCAATTCCTGTTTTATCAAAAAACCGTTTAGAAGGAATTATAACCCGTGGAGATATAATGTTTCTTTCCTCAACCAAATCCAATTTAGAAGCAAGGGTAATAATGGAACGTCCAAATGTTTTAGCAACCCCTGAAATGGATATTGAAGAGGTAGCTAATAAATTAATAAAATCAGATACTATCCAAGTACCTGTAGTTGAATCATCTGAAAATATGCATCTTGTAGGCATTTTGAGTATGGGCGATATTCTAAAAAATTTTTTGAATAATGGCTCAAATCCAAAAAATTCAGATTTATCCTCAATATTCACTAAAAATGTAATAAAAGCCAATTACGATGATCATATCTCTAAAGTGTGGTCACTAATGGATGAAACAGGATTTTCAGGACTTCCAGTTTTGAAAAAAAATAAGATCATTGGGATGATTACTCGTAAGGATATTATAAAGTCAGGACATGTAAGAACTGGTCTCGATAACATTGATAGATCTATAAAGGTTGAAAAGATCATGGTGACCCCACCGCTAGTGGTCACAGCTGAAACAAGCATTAAAGAAGCTGCTGAGTTAATGATTGAGAATGATATCGGAAGACTACCAGTAGTAGAGAAACCAGTTTACATTAAAAAGGAACCCCACCGAGCAAGAGAAGCCAATATAATTGGTATAGTTGCAAGAGAAGATATTTTAGGATCGTATCTAAATTGATCTTCAAACTGGCCATGAAATTCAAACTTATTTTAGTTAAACCTATTTATAGAATTTTTAGATTAGTTTTTACTTTGTTAGTTAGGTTATCTGTTATAAAATCGGATAATGTATCATTTTTTGGGAAACCAGTAGATTTAGTAGGAATCTGCCTTTGGGTTTGTAATTTTAACTTGAATCCAAAAAATGATGGAACTAGGTGTTGAACTTCATCTTTCAGAGGTGTAGTGATGAGAAGAAAAGAAACTATAAATTTAGTAAGATCTAGAGATAGAGGACCATTAGAATTTGAATCCCATACTTCAGAACACGAAGGCGATATTATGAGCATCGCCAAAAAAACAGTGGTCACAGCTCCGCAGACTGCCACCATAAAAGAAGCCGCTGAAACAATGGTTAAAAACAAATTCAGAAGGCTACCAATAACCAACCCTGGGACTGGACAAATACTTGGAATAGTAACTTCTATGGACATCCTAGACTTCCTTGGGGGAGGCGACAAGTATAAAATATTAGAGGAAAAATATCATGGTAACTTCCTTGGTGCTGTTAATGAGTCTGTAAAAGAGATAATGACGAGGGAAGTGGAGGTTTTAAGCCATAAAAATTCAATTAAAGATGCTATAAATAAAATGAGGAAAGAAGATGTTGGAGCTTTACCCGTTGTAGATGCTGACCATAAAATGGTTGGAATTGTGTCAGAAAGGGACTTTGTTATGTTGTTATCGGGAGTTCTTACAGACGAGTTGGTTGAAGATTACATGACTGAAAAAGTCATATCAACAACACCCGGAACTCGGATAGAAGGAGCCTCAAAAATAATGGTAAGAAACAAATTGCGAAGGATTCCTGTAGTTGGAGAGGAACGTAAGACACCACATCCTGAGAAAGATAAGATTATGGGTATTGTAACCTCTACAGATATTCTAGAATTCCTTGGTAAAAATAGTGTATTCGATAAAATGGTCTCTAACAATGCAGAGGATGTTTTAAACACAACAATAACCGAAATAATGGAAAAGACTGTTGTTGCCACTACGGCCAATACAAGACTTGGAGACCTTTGTAACTCAATGGAAATTGAGGGGATTGGAGGATTGCCAGTAGTCCACAATGGAGATTTAGAGGGTATAATAACTGAAAGAGATATCCTGAAGGCTGTAAGTAAACTATAACAAGTATACCCTTATTGGTCAACTAAACGTTATTGTTATCATAGCTACAAGGATAGAGGTGATTGAATGATGGAAATTAGAGAAGTAATGAACCCTGAAGTATTTGTGGTTCAGGAAAATGAGCAGGTAGCTCATGCTAGGAACCTGATGATTACACATGGGATTAGCAGGGTCGTAGTTGTTGATGGAAAAGGAAAACCAGTTGGTATGGTCACTGAAAAGGATCTAGCACGTAAACTAAAGGGTACTGGTCCAAAATGGAAAAGTAGGCCAATTGATAAAATATCCATTAGAAGGGTTATGAGTACAGAACCAATCACAGCTGGTCCCAATGATGAGATACACACAGCAATCGAACTTCTTATAAAACATAATATTGGTTCAATCCCAATTGTAGACGAAGACGGCATAGCAGGGATAATTACAAAAACGGATTTGATGAAAGTATATACTGATAGGTTAAAGGGCAAATGGAAAGTTTCTGATTTAATGACAAGCGATGTAATCACAGTGAACGAGAACCACAGTATCGCACATGTTATAAATCTAATGGAAAAAGATAAAATCGGAAAAATTGTTGTTATTCGTGACAACGAACCTGTGGGTATGATTACACACGAAAATATTTCATTTGCCCAAGTAGAAGATCCTGAAACTGGAGTTAATGTAGAAAAGATATACTTCATTAGGAACACTGAAGGTAAACCCAAAAGAAATGTTAGGGAAGTTTCAATGATGACAGCAGGGGACATAATGCGAAATCATCTCATAAAAATTTCTGGAGATGAAGACGCAGCTATTGCCGCTGATAAAATGGTTGAAAATAATATTAGTGGTTTACCAGTTGTTGATGGTGATATACTTGTGGGAGTAATTACAAAAACCGATCTTATAAGGGGTATACAGTAGACGTAACAGATCATGTGCAGTATTAATTGCTGCATCTTAACTTTTAGGGGGATGAAAATGCACGTTAAAGACATAATGAAAGAGGAAATAGTTCATGTGGATAAAGATCAGAACATCCAGGATGCCCTAAAACTGATGAAAAAACATAAAATCTCCAGACTTCCAGTTGTTAATATGAATAGTGGCAATATCCGAGAATTGGTTGGAATTGTAACTGAAAAGGACATATCCATAAAATTAGGGTCATCCAAATATGGAAATTTACCTCCGTCACATTTCCATGTGTCCACTGTTATGAAACAAGACCCTATTGTTGTTCGGAAAACAGAAAACATTGGAAAAGCAGCTAAAATCATGCTGGAAAATAAAATTGGTGGAATGCCTGTTGTAAACGACTGTGAAATAGTTGGAATGCTAACAAAAACAGATTTCCTTGAAATATGTCATGGAAAACCTTTTAACTCTACCAGCATATCTGAAAGAATGAATTCAGATCTTATAACAGTTAGTCCAAGTGACAGACTTGTGCATGCAAGAAGATGTTTAATAGACAAGGAAATCGGAAGACTTCCAGTTGTAGAAGAAGATATTTTGGAAGGTATACTAACAGCCAAGGATGTTGCCATGGCCATGATATCATTTAAGAAGGTTGTACCTGACAAATACAAAACTGCAAGAATAAGAAATCTTTTAGTCGAAGATGTTATGACTCAAAACGTTAAAACCATAGATAGTACCTCTACACTCGATGATGCCGCCACATTTATGCTTGAAAATCGTTTCAGTGGTATGCCAGTAGAAGTTGATGGTACTCTCGCAGGAATTATTACTAAAACGGATTTAATGAACTTTGTTGTAGAACTTGAGGAGGTAAGTTGAATTCAACCTCAAATAGAATGTCCAAAATGTAAGTCATCAATGCAAACACGGGTGGGAAAAACCAATTCCCATAAAACCTTTTTTTTTAATTGCTTATTATGTAACTACAGTTATGAAACTCCAATGCCGTACTTTATTTCTGAAGAACTTCCAAAATTAGTTGATGTTGAACCTTACAAACTTGAAAGATCGTTCAAAAATGGTAACATCAAATTCTACAACAATTACGGAATAAAAGGTCTCCAATTTAGAAAATCAGTTGGAAAGGTTGAAGCAGGTTCTATGATATGTTTTGGAGACAAAATTGAAATAATAAGAGGTTTTCCAAAGATTAGAAGGACATTAATGCTTTATCCTTCTCTTGAAATACACTTCAACAATGAAGTGGCAGTTGAGGAGAAAATGAACGGCTATAATGTTAGAATAGCTTTAATAAATAATAAAATCGTAGCTTTTACAAGGGGTGGGTTTGTCTGTCCATATACCACTAAAAAGGCCCCCGAAATCATGGATATGTCTACATTTTTTATAGATCATCCAGAACTAGTTATCTGTGGAGAGATGGTTGGTTCAGAAAATCCATATGTTACTCATCACTACAGGGAAATAGGAAAGTTAGGATTTAGAATATTCGATCTCAGGGAGAAGGGTTCAAATAAAGCATTGCCTGTACAAGAAAAGGTGCAAATCCTTGATTCATACAGTCTTCCGAGAGTGAATTTTTTTGGAATTCTAAAAATTGATGAAGCACCAGAAAGAATTTTTGAATTGGTACTCCAGCTTGGGAAGGATGATAGGGAAGGCGTAGTAATTAAGGATCCGAAAATGGAAATAGAACCTATTAAGTACACATCTTCTCAGGCCCACAATGGAGAATTAGAATATGCATTTACATATCCATTTGATTTTGGAAGGTCATTTTTCTTCAGCAGAGTTATACGTGAAGGATTTCAGGCTTATGAACTCAATGAAACTGAAGATGAGATCAAAAATAGAGCTCATAAATTAGGAGAATCTATACTACACCCTATGATAAATACAATAAAAGATATTGCAGAAGAAAATCCTGCATCTGAAGATATAGTGATCCATGTGGATGATTTGAAGGAAGCAGAGATTTTTGTCCGTCATCTTAGAGATCTTGGTGTAGTTGCTACTGTCCATTCATTTGAAGAGGGAAAAGCAATTATAAGAAGAGTGCATCAATCTACAACTGATAGAATTTCAAATTTTCTCAGGGGTGGGCTGTACTGACAAACAAAACTGGTAAGATTATCACTAAAAAATGTGAAAAAATGGAAGAATCTGTAGAATATCCCAATAAAAAGAATAGATTTGATAATAAACAGTTTCATAATTATACTGGCAAGATTGGTTTCTTCGGCCCATCAGGAAGTTTCACTGAAGAAGCTGCTTCAACAATAGGCGATGATCTTATTCCATTTGATTCTATTCTTGAAGTACTTGATGCAGTTGAAAAGGGTGAAATAAATATTGGTGTAGTACCTATTGAAAATTCAATTGAGGGTCCTGTCGGAGTTACACTTGATCTTCTTGTTCATGATTATGATTTAACGATAAAAAGGGAGATCATTATACCCATAAGTCACAACCTCCTAATTAATCCTGATGCTAATGTTGGAGATATTAAATTTGTTTATTCACATATCCAAGCACTTTCACAGTGCAGAAAGTTTACAGAGAAAATGGGGGTAGTAGTAAACTCAACATCTAGCACTTCTGCTGCTGCTGAGATGGTAAAAGGGAAAAAAAACTCTGCTGCAATAGGAACTAAGAGAGCAGGAGAGATCTATGGACTCAAAATTGCCGCTTCAAACATCCAAGACTACAAAAATAACGTTACAAGATTTGTTGTAATTGATAAGACTGACCATGAACCAACGGGTAAAGATAAAACATCCATAGTTTTCTCAATTATGGATGATAAACCTGGACGTCTATATAAAATTTTGGAAGTGTTTGCAGACAATAATATCAATTTAACAAAAATAGAGTCAAGACCTTCAAAGGAAAAACTAGGTAGCTACATCTTTTTTGTAGATTTTGAGGGTCATAGGGCTGATAAAAATATCGGGAACATTTTAAATAATATAAGATCCAACTTAGGATATATAAAAGTATTAGGATCATATCCTACAGAAGGAGAGGATTTAGATAATTTCAGATAAAGATAGATTATTAAATAATTTAAAAAGACTTGAATCACAATTTACAGAAGGTAAAATTTCTAAAAGACAGTATAATCTTAAAAAAAGAGTTTTAGATGATAAGTTAGGCACTGTTTTGGCTGCTGAACGTGTTCAAAAACTTCAGGGCAAAGAAGTTACAGAAAAATCACAAGAAAACTTGTCAGATAAGAAAAAAGAAGAAGAGGACAATGTAGAGAAGGATGCCCTCATACAGAAATATGTTACGAATCCTCCTGAAGTTCCAGGTAACAAAACTGAAAGTTCAGGATTATCAAAGGGAAAAATATCCTTATTAATATTTGTTGTATTGGCGTTTTTCGTTGGCACAGGATATGGGGTCTACGTCATGAGCATACCTGGAAATAATTCCTCTGGATCTACGATAAATGTTAATGCGAGTGCATTTCCTACGGTGAATAATACAACTGTTAACCAAACAGCTAACCAGACCAATGTCCCTTCAACGAAAACAGCGATAATAACAACACCTACAACAAAAAAGACCGTTACAACAATCCCTTCTACAACTAGAACTGGTAATAACTCAACAAAAAGTACTTAATGATTATAATTTAGGGTCATGAATTTATATTTCATTTCTAATTTGTTAAAGGTGAAAAATTGAGAAAATATATGGTTTTTGTAATATTTTTAGCATGTTCTGTGGTTTTGGCATCTGGATGTGTCTCAGACAATAAATCCAACACAACTAAAACATATGCTCAAAACAACATTTCCTTTACTTACCCTGGCTCTTGGGAAATTGTAAATGCAACATCTCCAAATGCTGTTGTTGCAGTAGCAGATCCCAATTCAGTTCAAAATGGAACTCCAACAACCCTTGTTGTAATTCAGAAACCCGACGTAGCGGCCGGATCTGATATTAATACAATATACACTTCAAATTACGCTACATTTTTTAATAATACCAATTATCAGAGGATATCTGATGGTAATATTACTGTGAATGGGGTGAACGCACGTGAGAACATCTATGAAACCAATACGACTGTAAATCCTATACAATACAGTGCGGTATGGTTGAATGAAAGCGGCAGCATCTATGTTATACTCTCAGCAGCCCAAGTAACTGATTTTGAAAATCAAACATCAAACTTCAACCTTATATTAAACAGTTTCAAGGTACAATAAATAATTTTTTTATTTTTTTTCAAAGATATTATCGGATTAATGTAATCAAAAATTTAATAAAATCCATCCAATGCAAAATTATATATTAGTAACTTCAATACAATTATATCTGTTAAAAGTACTATCTTTATAATACAGATAAAGAGCCTTGAAAAGAGTCAATAATATCTGCTTTTATTTTAGTTGCATCATCTGTATTGAATGATGTATAAAATGAAGAATTTCAATAACTTCAATGAATCTAAAATAGGTCCCAATATCCTTCTAATTAAATTAAAATTTTTCAAGGATAACTCCCCATGAAAGGCTCATAATATTAAGTTCTGAGTATAATTCAAGTATTATAATCATTTTGATCATCAAATAACTATAAAGGAGGAATGTAAATGGTATTGCCAATATGCGATGTCTGTTTAAAAAGTGGAATATTATGCCAGGGTTGTGAAAACAAACTTGAAAGTGGTGAGATAACACAAATAGACTTGGACATTGCAAAGGTACTCTTCAAACTCGGTGAAGGTAAATTGGGATTTAAAAAGACCATCGAAGTTGGAGATATTGTTATAATAGTTACAGAGAAGGACCAAGTAGGAAAACTCATAGGTAAAAGTGGGAAAATCGTTAGGGAACTCTCAAGAACTGTCGGGAAAAAGATTAGAGTTGTTGGTGAAGATTCAGATCTACGTGCTGTTTCTAGAGATATTCTAGCTCCTGCAAGGGTATCTGGTATTAATATAGTCTACGGAACCGATGGAAAAGAAAAGTACAAGATCAGAGTCATGATGGAAGATTCTAGAAAGCTTCCAGGAAGACTCGACACTCTCAACGATATAATAAAAATGCTCACCGGAGAAGAAACCGTTGTAGTAGTTGATAGGAACTGAGTGGGGAATTTCTATGGAAATAGTGCTATGTGTAACTGGTAGTATAGCAGCAGTTGAATCTGTAAAACTTGCAAGAGAACTTAGAAGACATGGAGCGAATGTGAAATGTTTTATGAGTGATGATGCTTGCAATATAATACATCCCAATAGTATGGAGTTTGCAACTGGACAAAAAGTAGTTTTGGGACTTACAGGCGAGATCGAGCATGTGAAATATGCACAAGCAGATTTGATATTAGTTGCACCAGCTACAGCTAATTTAATAAGTAAATTTGCACATAAAATTGCTGACAACCCGATAAGCACACTTCTAATAACGGCATATGGACATTCAACACCTATTATTTTTGTACCATCGATGCATGATTCCATGTACAAAGCAATTTCTGGAAACATTCAAAAGGTAAAAGATGATGGAATCATATTTTTAAATCCTAAAATGGAAGAAGGAAAGGCTAAATTTCCAAGCATACATGATATAACTCTTCAAAGTTTGAGGGAAACTTCCGAAGGACAATTAAAAGGGAAAAAAATTCTTGTAAGTGCTGGCGGTACTTATGAAGAAATTGATGCTGTTAGGGGCATAACAAATCGAAGTTCTGGAAAAATGGGTCTTGAAATAGCTCGAGAAGCATTTATTCAAGGTGCAGATGTTACGATGATCACAGGAAGGATGGATGTAACAGTTCCTAAAATTATTGAAAATATCAGTGTCGAATCTACAGAACAAATGGAGGATGAACTTAAAAAGCTGCTTCCTGAAAATGATGTATTTATATCAGCTGCAGCGGTATCCGATTTTACAGTAGAAAGATCATTAAACAAGAAATCAGATAAAATTTCTTCTGGAGAATATTTGAC
>CAAGKR010041246.1_pt1 | contig 16799 bp, 14 predicted proteins | sample 2556971 | NCBI WGS metagenome assembly CAAGKR01 (sample SAMEA5207829, study PRJEB30636) | soil metagenome | biome: forest; feature: boreal; material: soil | place: USA | collected 2011-09 | depth 1 m | reverse complement strand
GACAGTGTGATCGCCCAGCGCCTGTCACAGGTCGACGGCGTCGCAGACGTCACCGTGGCCGGCTCCGAACAGCCGGCTGTGCGCGTTCAAGTCGATCCGACACGGCTTTCCGCCATGGGCGTCGCCATGGAAGACGTGCGTAATGCAATTTCGAACGCCAATGCGGCCGGCCCGCTCGGCACTTTCGATGGGCGCGCGCGCGCGACCACAATCGGTATCAACGACCAACTGCACACGTCCAGTGAATACGATCCGCTGGTGGTGAAGGCCGTGAATGGAACGGTTATCCGGCTGTCCAATGTAGCCACGATCGGCCCGAGCGTGCGCAACACACTTTCCGCCGGCTGGTTCAACCGCGATCCGTCGGTGCTGCTGATCATCACCAAGCAGGGCAACGCCAACGTCATCGATACGGTGGACCGTATCTTCGCCCTTTTGCCCGAGTTACGCCAATGGGTACCGGCCGGCTTGGATATTTCGGTTCTGACGGACCGCACCCAGACCATTCGCGCCAGCGTGCACGACATGCAGCTTACACTGGCCGCCTCGGGGATTCTCGTGATGATGGTGGTATTCTTGTTTCTACGGCGCACCGCGGCGACGATTGCCGCCGGCATCACCGTGCCGCTGTCGCTCGCCGGCACCTGCGCAGCGATGTGGGTGGTCGGATTTTCGATCGATAATCTTTCACTGATGGCGCTGGCAGTGAGCATCGGCTTCGTGGTCGACGACGCCATCGTCATGATCGAGAACATGTTCCGCTATCTGGAGCACGGCGCCTCGCCGCTGCGCGCTGCGATGAAAGGCGCCAAGCAAATCGGCTTCACCGTGGTGTCGATTTCGGTTTCGCTGATTGCCGCATTCATTCCGTTGTTATTCATGGGCGGAATTGTCGGCCGGCTATTCCGCGAATTCTCGGTGACGCTGGCTTTCGCCATCGTGGTCTCGACCGTGGTGTCGCTGTCGGTCACACCGATGATTTGTGCCTATTTCGTGCGCTCGGGTCCGAGCCCGAACGCGACTTGGCTCGATCGTCGCGTCGAGGGGGTGTTATCGCGCATGATTCGCTTCTACGGCCGGACGCTGGGTTTCGTGCTCGAACACCGCGGGCTGGCCTTGATCGTATTCTTCGCCACCATCGCCCTCACCGTCGGGCTCTATATCAAAGTGCCGAAAGGTTATTTCCCGCAAGACGATACGGGGCTGATTTTCGGCGGCACGGAAGCCTCTACCGACATTTCCTTCGAGGCCATGGAGAAGTTGCAATTAAAAGCGATGGATGTCGTGCTGGCGGATCCCGCGGTGGCCGGCCTCGGCTCCTCGGTCGGCGCCTCCGGCTTTAATCCCGCGGTCAATAACGGGCGCCTCTTCATCAGCCTGAAGCCGCTTAACCAACGCAACGGCGAGAGCACGCAGCGTGTGGTGGCGCGACTGCGCGGCAAGCTCAGCGGGATTCCCGGTATCCGCGTGTTCATGGTGCCGGCGCAGGACCTGCGGGTCGGCGGCCGGCAGAGCAATTCGCAATATCAGTTCACACTGTGGAGTTCGGACATAGACCAGCTGGAGGCCTGGGTGCCGCGCGTAGTCGACCGGGTGAAGCAGCTTCCCGAGACGACCGATGTCACCACCGACCGGGAGCAAGGTGGCTTGCAGGCCACTGTCAACATCGATCGCCAGGCGGCGGCGCGGCTGGGCGTGGCCATCCAGGATGTCGACAACGCGCTTAACGACTCGTTCTCGCAACGGCAGATATCGACGATCTACGATGCCCGCAATCAATACCGCATCATTCTGGAAGTCACCGGAAAGTATCAACGCGATCCGACCGATCTCACCCAGGTCTTTGTCCAAGGCGGCAGTGCGCACGTGCCGTTGTCAGCGGTGGCACATGTCGAGCGCGGCATAGCACCTTTGGTGGTGAACCATCAGGGCCAGTTTCCCTCGGTGACCATCACCTACAATATTGCGCCCAACAATACGATTGACGCAGCCACCGCGGCAATCGAACAGGCGGTGGCCGATATGCATATTCCCGACATTGTCCATGCCGACTTTTCCGGCGACGTCCAGGCTTTCAAGCAGACCGTCAGTGCCCAGCCGCTGTTGCTGCTGGCCGCGCTGATCGCGGTCTACATCGTGCTCGGCGTGCTGTACGAGAGCCTGGCGCATCCTCTCACCATTATCTCCACGTTGCCGTCGGCGGGCCTCGGCGCGTTGCTCGCGTTGCAAGTCTCCGGCACCGAACTGACCGTGATCGCCTTTATCGGCATTATTCTCTTGATCGGCATCGTGAAGAAGAACGGCATCATGATGGTGGACTTCGCGCTCGACGGCGAACGCCGGCTCGAGCTATCGCCCGAGCGCGCGATTTACGAAGCCTGCCTGGCGCGGTTCCGCCCGATTTTGATGACGACCATGGCCGCGATGCTCGGTGCGCTGCCGTTGGTGATCGCGTCCGGCCCCGGCTCCGAGCTGCGCCGGCCGCTCGGCATCACCATCATCGGCGGTCTGTTGGTGTCGCAATTCCTCACCCTCTACACCACGCCGGTGATCTATCTCCTGCTCGACCGGATGCACCGCAAGTTCGGCGGCGCCAGCCCGACATTTATTTTCCGCCGCCGCCCGGATGCGCCGCAGCCGGCGGAGTAGCGCCTAAACCCCCAAATACCGGTGCTGCACATCGGGTGCAGCGGCGAGTTCGCTTGAGGCGCCGTTCCACACCACGCGGCCGCGCTCGATCAGGAAATGGCGGTCGGCGACGCGGATCAGCGTGCCAACGTTCTTGTCGATCACCAGGATGGCAAGGCCTGATTCTTTCAGCCGTGCCAGGCAGCGCCAGATTTCGGCACGGATCAATGGCGCCAGACCCTCGGTCGCCTCGTCCAGGATCAACAGCCGCGGATTGGTCATCAGCGCGCGGCCGATCGCCAGCATTTGCTGCTCACCGCCCGACAGTTGATTGCCCATGCTCGTTGCGCGCTCGGCCAGCCGCGGAAACAGCTCGTGGACGCGTTCAAGCGTCCAGCCGCCACTGTCGCGCGCCACCGCGGTCGCCAGCAAATTTTCGCACACGCTGAGATTGGGAAAAATCTGCCTGCCTTCCGGCACCAGGCCGATGCCGAGCTTGGCAATCTTATAGGGCGGCAGCCCGCGAATTTCCTCATTCATGAATTTAATATGGCCGGCACGCGCCGGAGTCAGCCCCATGATCGAGCGCACGGTCGTGGTCTTGCCCATGCCGTTGCGGCCCATCAGCGTCACCATCTCGCCGGGCGCGATGGAAAGCGACAGGCCGAACAGCACCTGGCTAAGGCCGTAGCAGGTCTCGATGTTCGATACCTCGAGGACGCTGTCAGCCATGGCTGGCCTCCGCCTCTCCCAGATAGGCGTCGCGCACGTCCGCATTGCCGTGGATGTCCTCGGGCGCGCCTGAGGCGATTACGCGGCCATAGACCAGCACGGTGATGCGGTCGGCGAGCGCAAACACCGCTTCCATGTCGTGCTCGACCAGCAGGATCGTGAGCTCGCGCTTCAAGGCGCGCAGCGTGCCGACCATGCGGGCGGATTCCTCCGGGCCGAGGCCCGCCATTGGCTCGTCCAGCAGCAGCATGCGCGGTGAGCCGGCGAGCGCCATGGCCAGCTCAAGCTGGCGATGCTCGCCATGACTGAGCAGCGACGCCGGCAGATCGGCTCGATCGCTCAAGCCTACACGGGCGAGCGCCGCCCGTGCGGGCTCGCGCAATTCCGGCTCGCCTCGCGCATTGCGCCAGAAGCGAAATGAGTGGCCGGCATGGGCCTGCACGGCGAGCGCCACATTGTCGAGCACGCTGAGGTCGAGAAACAACGACGTGATCTGGAACGAGCGCGCCAGCCCGAGCCCATTGCGGCGGTACATCGGCAGCGCCGTGATGTCATTGCCGGCGAAATAGACGCGGCCGGAATCCGGCGTCAACTGCCCGCTGAGCTGGGCAATCAGCGTGGTCTTGCCGGCTCCGTTCGGCCCGATCACCGCGTGCAGCTCGCCGGCGGCGACCTCGAGCGTGAGATCGTCGGTGGCGACGATGCCACCGAAACGCTTGGCCAAATTTTCGACCTGCAGGAGTGGCTCACTCATGAGCGGACCTTTGTACTGACTTTGGTGCTGATCTTAGCCAGCAAGCCGTCGATGCCGCCACGCGCGAACAGCACCACCAGCAGCAGCAGGGGCCCCAGAATGATCTGCCAATATTCGGTGATACCGGACAACACCTCCTCCAGCACCAAGAGCGCCACCGCGCCGATCAGCGGGCCGAACGGTGAGCCCATTCCGCCGAGCACGACCATGATGATGAGGTCGCCCGAGCGCGTCCAATACATCATCGCCGGGCTGACGAAGTCGGTGTGATTGGCCAGCAACGCGCCAGCCAGCCCGCACAGCGTCCCCGCGATGACGAAACAAACCAGCCGATAACGATAGGTCGGAAAGCCGATCGCGCGCATGCGGATGTCATTCGAGCGCGAGCCCTGGACGACGAGGCCGAAGCGCGAATTCACCAGCCGCCAGACCAGATAGATCGACGCATAAAGTAGCGCGAGGCAGACATAATAGAACTGCACCTTGTTCGACAGGTCGATGGGTGCCACGAATTGGCTGCGCTTGTAGATCGTGAGCCCGTCATCGCCGCCGTATCGGGCAAAGCCTGAGATCAGGTAATAAGCCATCTGCGCAAAGGCGAGCGTGATCATGATGAAATAGACGCCGCGCGTGCGTAAGGATAGCGCGCCGATGATCAACGCAAACAGCGCGGATGCGGCGAGCGCCAGCGGCCACTGCATGAAGCCGGAGAAAATCCCCTCATGCGCCAGCATGCCGACCGCGTAGCCGCCTATGCCGAGATAGGCGGCGTGGCCGAAGCTCATCATGCCGCCATAGCCGAGGATCAAATTGAGGCTGACGGCGGCCAGCGCCAGGATGATAATGCGGGTGAACAGCGTGAGCACGAAACGGTCGCCGGTGATTTGTACATAGACCGGCAGCAGCACAAGTGCTGCCAGCAGCACGACGATGGTGATATTGCGGACAGTCAGCGAGCCGGTCATTTATTGCCCGCCGAGAACAGGCCCTCGGGCTTAACCACCAGCACGATCGCCATGAGCAGATAGATCAGCATGGAGGAAAGCGCCGGCGCCGCCGTGGCCGCAGCTTCCTTGCTCAGGACCATGCGCAACAGGTCGGGAAAAAAGGCGCGCCCGAGCGTGTCGAGAAAGCCGACCAGCAACGCCGCGACCAGCGCGCCACGGATCGAACCGATGCCGCCGATCACGGTGACGACGAAAGCGAGAATCAGGATGTTCTCGCCCATGCCGATCTGCACAGTGAGGATCGGCGCCTGCATAAGCCCGGCGAGTCCGGCGAGCGCGGCGCCCAGCCCGAACACCAGCGTATAAAGCCGCTTGATGTTGACGCCGAGCGCGCCGACCATTTCGCGATTGGAGGCGCCGGCGCGGATCAGCATACCGATGCGCGTGCGCATCACCAGGACATAGAGAAAGCTCGCGACCGCCAGCGTCACGACGATAATCGCCAGCCGGTAGGCCGAATATTGCACGCCCGGCAGAATCTGAATCGAAGTATTGAGCCAGGTAGGCAGCGGCAGGCTCATGCCCTCCGGCCCCCAAATCAGCCGCACGGCCTCGTCGAAAAACAGAATCAGCCCAAAGGTGCCGAGCACGTGGTCGAGATGATCGCGGCCATAGAGCCTGCGCATGGCGATCACCTCCACCGCCATGCCGACCACCAGCGTGGCGATCAGCGCAAGCAGCGCACCAAGCACGAAGCTGCCGGTCCAGGCGGCGAAGGTGGCGGCAAAGTACGCGCCGATCATGTAGAGCGAGCCGTGCGCCAGATTGACCAAGTCCATGATGCCGAACACCAGCGTCAGTCCGGCCGCCAGCAAAAACAGCAGCAGGCCGAACTGCAATCCGTTCAGGCATTGCTCGATGAAAAGCGTCATATCACGTTGTTCGCAAAAATAAGCAGCAGGTCGACAAGCAAACGGCGGCAGCGCCGATGCGCCGCCGCCGCCGCCGCCGCCGCCGTAGCTCGCACCTGGATTACTTCATCGGGCACTTGTCGTGGAAGTTATCCTGGCTGTCCTTGACGATGGTGGCGACGGTCTTGAGCACGAAATCGTCCTTGGCGTCCTTCACCACGTCTTGCAGATAGAAATTCTGGATCGGCACATGGTTGTTGCCGAACTTGAAGTTGCCGCGCACCGACGTGAAGTTGGCCTTCTCTAGCGCCTTCTGCACTGCGGCCTTATCGTCCAGCCTGCCCTTGGTCGCAACCACCGCGGACGCGATCAGGTTGGCGGCGTCGTAGGACTGCGCGCCATAGAACGACGGACGGCTGTTGTACTTCTTGATATAGTCGGCGACATATTTCTTGTTCGCCTCATTGGGCAGATCGTTCACCCATTCCTGCGCGCCAGGTACGCCGAGCGCGAGATCTTTCTGCCGCGGCAGCGACAGTTCGTCGATGGTGAAGGCGGTGTAGAGCGGGATCGTGCCCTTCAGGCCGGCCTGGGCATATTGATTGAGGAACTGCACCCCGGCGGCGCCCGGATAGAACACGAAGATGGCATCCGGCGCGGCCGCCTTGGCCTTTGACAGTTCGGCGGAAAAGTCGAGCTGCGAGGGCCAGGTGGTCAGTTCCTGCCCGATCACTTTGCCTTTGAAGGTGGAAGCGACGCCCGCCAGCATGTCCTTGCCGGCGGCATAATTCGGGCCGATCAGGAATACCGACTTCACGCCCTTCTGGTTCATGTACAGGCCCATGGCCTGCGGCGTCTGGTCGTTGTTCCAAGACGTCGAGAACACGGTCGGGGAACACAGCTCGCCCGCGATCTGCGACGGGCCGGCATTCGCGATGACCAGGAATGTTTTCGAATCGACGATCGGCTTGAGCGAAGCCAGCAGCACGTTCGACCAGATATAGCCAGCGATGAAATCCACATGATCGGATTCGATCAGCTTCTCGGTCTTCTGCTTGCCGACTTCCGGCTTGAAGCTGTCGTCCTCATAGATCACCTCGACCGGCAACCCGCCCATCTTACGGCCCATGTGATCGAGCGCCAATTCGAACGAATTGCGCATATCGTTGCCGATCGCGGCTACCGGGCCGCTGAAGGTTGAAACGAAGCCGATCTTGACGGTTTTTTGCTGGGCCATGGCCGGGCCCGCTACGAGCAACAATGCGGTGCTCATAGCCAACAACGCTTTACGCATGATTTCATCCTCCCCGGCGGCCCGTTCCGGCCCATTTGAAACTTGTTCCTAATGTACCGGCAAGAGCGCCGAAAGGTCCATCCTTGACCTCATCGCCGGGCGCCCGGCAGTCTAACGGCGCCGGCCTAGAAACGGCCCAGCGCCCGAGGAAATACCGCTTTGTCCAAAGTGCTCGAAAAAACTTATGACGGCATCATCATCGGCGCCGGCCACCACGGGTTGATCCTTGGCAGCTATCTCGCCAAGGCCGGGCTCGACATTCTACTGGTGGAGCGGCGGCTGACCTATGGCGGCGGCCTATGTACCCGCGAAGTGACGCTGCCCGGCTTCTACCACAATCTGCATTCGATCAATCATTTCCACATCAGCGAGACGCCCTGGTTCAAGGATTTGGGCCTCGACGAACGCGTGACCTATATCACGCCGCGTTACGAATTCGGCCAGGCTCATCATGACGGCTCGGCGCTGGTGCTCGGGCGCGAGCTCGAGGAATCGGTGGCCAATATCGCGCGCTTCTCCAAAAAGGATGCGCAGACCTTTCGCGATTGGAATCGCAAGGCCGAAAAAATCACCCGCGAGATTTTCCTGCCCGAGCGCTATGCCGAGCCACTGCCGCAGAACGAACGCGAAGCCTCGCTGAACCGCACCGCGCTCGGCCGCGAATTCCTCGAAATGGCGAGCCGCCAGCCGCTCGATGTGGTGCGAGAGCTGTTCGAGAATGAGCATGTACGGCTGTTATTTCTGTTCAAGGTGTCGCTGTTCGGCACTTGGCTAGTCGATACTATGTCGAAGACCTCGCCGATGGGCTCGGTGATCCGCGCCTTCGATCTTGAGAGCGGCTATCAGCTCTGCCAAGGCGGTTCGTTCAATCTGGCGCGCGGGCTGATGGAGAGCTTCATCACCAATGGCGGGAGCTACCAGCCGCAGGTGCGCATCGACAAAATCGTGATTGAAAACAGCAAGGCCACCGGCATCGAACTCGACGACGGCCGCACGGTGCGCGCCAGGCAGTTCGTCGCGTCTACGCTGGATGTACACCAAACCTTTGAAAACATGGTCGGGCGCGCGCAACTGCCAGCGCCGTTCCTGAAAAAACTCGACGCCTTCCAATACACCGCCTGGAGCTTGTTCGGCCTGCATCTTGCACTCAACGAAAGTCCGCGCTTTGCGGCGGAAAAATTCGACCCCAATATCAACCGCTCGATGAAATGGAGCATCGGCGCCGAGACGATGGACGATCTGTTCTCCGCGCATCAGGACGTGCAGGCCGGCCGCGTGCCAAAACTTGTCCAGTTCGGCTCCGGCCCTTTGAGCCTGCTCGATCCGACGCAGGCGCCGCCCGGCAAGCACACCACATATTGCTGGCATGTGATGCCGCTCGATCCCGCCATCGGGACCAAAAGCTACGAAGCCTTCAAGGAGGAATTCTCCGACCGCATCGTGGAGACCTTCGCGCGCTACTGCCCGAACATGACGTCGAAGAATATTCTCGGCCGCTACGTCTATACCGGGCGCGAATATGTGCAGGAGATGATCAACATGCGCGGCGGCGACATCTTCATGGGCGCCTTCAATGCCGAGCAAGTGATGTACAATCATTTCGGCTACCGCTCGCCAGTCCCGAACCTATACAGCGCGGGCTCTGCCGGCCATCCGGGCGGCGCGATCTCCGGCGGCGCCGGCTATATCACCGCTTCGGTGATCGCCGAGGACCTCGGCATCAAGCCGTGGTGGACGCCGTGGAACGCGCGCGCGGCACTGGAACAATTACCCCAACTGGAAAAAGGCGCGGCGTGACCGAAAACCTGAAAAACATCGTATTTCCATCGCTGAAAGATCGCGTCGTCATCATCACCGGCGCAGGCCAAGGCATCGGCCGCGTTTTCGCCAAGGCATTCGCGATGGCCCGGGCGCGCATTGTCATCGCCGAACGCAATGAAAAGACCGCAGCCAGCGTGGCGGGCGAAATCCTCACAGCCAACGGTCAGGCGCTGGCGGTGACCACCGATGTCGGCGATCCGGCCTCGATCGCCGAAATGATCGAACTGGTGCAAGACGAATTCGGCCGCATCGATGTGCTGATCAACAATGCAGGGATATTCTCGACCCTGGAAATGCGCCCGTTCGATCAAATTCCGCTGGAGGAATGGGAGCAGGTGCTGCGCATCAATTTGACCGGGCCTTTTTTATGCGCGCGGGCCGTGCTGCCGGCGATGCGGCGCGCCAAATGGGGCCGCATCATCAACATCGCCTCGGGCGCGGTGCGGCTCGGACGACCGAATTACCTGCATTACATCGCGACCAAGGCGGCGCTCTCCGGCATGAGCCTGTCAATGGCGCGCGAATTGGGAGCCGACGGCATCACCGTCAACGCAATCTTGCCGGGCGCGACCTTCACCGAGATCGAACGCAAGACCGTGACGCCACAGCAGAAGGAACGCATCGTCGCGATGCAGTGCATTCCGCGCGCCGAGGTGCCGGAGGATCTGGTCGGCGCCGCGCTGTTCCTCGCCTCCGATGCCGCCGCTTTCGTCACCGGGCAGAACATCAATCTCGACGGCGGCGTGACATCTTCTTAACTTGCATGATCTCGTCCAAAAACCGGTTCCCACTTTTCGGGATCATGCGCGCTCTCAAGCGGGTTGCGCGGCCGCCAGCATGCCGCGCATCTCGCGAAATGAGATCAGCTTCTTGGCGCTCTCATCCCACAGCACCAGGCGGACGCATTTGATGCTTTCCCACAATGTGAGCCGGCCAATGGCACCGAGTTCGGGGTGTTCGCGCAACCCCCGCGGCAATCGGTAATACGGAATCCGGCTGCACAGATGGTGCACATGATGAATGCCGATATTGGCGGTAAACCAGCTCAAGATGCCGGGCAGCACGTAATACGAACTGCCGTGCAAAGCGACTTCATGCAAATCCCAGCTCTCGTCGGGCGCCCACTGGGTGTGCTCGAACTGGTGCTGAACGTAGAACAGCCAGACACCCATGGTGGCTGCCAGCAGCACAATAGGCAGATGCACCAGCAGGAAGGCGCCGATGCCGATCAGCCAGACCAGCACACCGGCGATGAGCGCAATCGCGGCATTGGTGCCTTGCGTGCTGAGCCACGGCAAAAAGCCTCCGCGCATCAGACCGACAGGCAGGCGATGTTGAATGATGAACATATAGGCCGGCCCGATGCCGAACATCACCGCCGGATGGCGGTAGAGGCGATACCTCAATCGCTGTAAGCCCGACAGCACCAGATATTCGCGCACGGTCAACGTGTCGATGTCGCCGATGCCGCGGCGCTGAAGGTTGCCGGATGTCGCATGATGAATGGAATGCGTCCGCCGCCAGAAATCATAGGGTGTGAATGTGAGCACGCCGAGCGCACGGCCGATCCAGTCATTGGCAAGCTTATGACGGAAAAACGCGCCGTGCCCGCAGTCGTGCTGGATCATGAACAAGCGCACCAGAAAGCCGGCGGCCGGGAGCGCCAGCAACAGCGTGAGCCACCAAAGCCCCATGGAATAGAACAGCCACATCACCGCCCACAGCGCCGCCAGCGGGCCGAAGGTTATGCCGAGCTCGACGATGCTCCGCAGCAGGCTGGGCTTGCGGTAGCGCAACAAAACTTGCGTCCAGCTGCGCGCCTCGTTTGCCCCCGCCGCGAATGTCGGGCCTTGTGCCTTGTTCAAGCTGATGTCCTTTATGGCTATAGGATATGACGCCACTCAGCCGCCACGCTGCCGCGGTTACGCACGTTTGCAATTCGTGAGAATGACTGTTCAGCAGCCTATCGAGGTTTTTGTATGTTTGCTACCGCACATAGTGACATCTGGAGACGCTGGTTCCACCCTTGGAACGCCGGAGACTAACATGACACCAACAGTCGCCCTGATTGCGCCGGGCAACATGGGCGCGGCAGTAGCAAAGCGCCTGACCGAACACAAGGTCACAGTGCTCACTGCGCTGGCGGGCCGCAGCAAGACAAGCGCCAAACGCGCGCGCGACGCAGGAATGCGAGGCGTCAAGGACCGGCAACTTACCGATGCCGATTTTCTGCTCTCGATCGTGCCGCCGGGCGAGGCTTTGGCCTTGGCCAAGCGCCTGGCGCCGGTACTCACCGCCGCCAAACAGAAGCCAATTTACGTCGAATGCAACGCGGTCAGTCCGCAGACCATGAACCAAATTGCAAAGGTGATCGCCGCGACCGGCTGCGTCTTCGTCGGCGCCGCCATCATCGGCCCGCCACCGCAGCCCGGCACCACCAACACAAAATTCTACGCCGCGGGCCCTGCCGCGGCCGAGTTCGCCAAGCTTGCCGACTACGGGCTGATCGTGCGCGTGCTGGAAGGACCGGTTACCGCTGCCTCGGCGCTGAAGATGTCTTATGCCGGCATCACCAAGGGCTTTACGGCGCTCGGCGCCGCCATGATGCTCGCCGCCACGCGCGGCGGCTCGGCGCAAGCGTTGCGCACCGAACTGGCCGAAAGCCAGCCGGCGCTGCTCGGCTATCTGACGCGGCAGGTACCTGGCATGTATTCAAAGGCGTACCGTTGGGTGGCCGAGCTCGATGAGATTTCCACCTTCGTCGGCGACGATCATGCCGAACACGCCATGCTGGAAGCGGCGGCGCAGTTCTACGAGCGTATTGCGGCCGACGTCGATGGCGAGAAACAAGAGACCGACGAACTCGATAAGTTTATCAAGCCATGACTGACTCCCCTATCCTCACCGAAGCACGCGCTGGCTATCGCATCATCATTTTAAACCGGCCGGAGCGGCTCAATGCCTTCAACGAGGCGATGCATGACGCATTGCGCTTAGCGCTCGTCGAGGCGGAAGCTGACGAGACATGCCGTGCTCTGTTGATCACCGGCAATGGCCGCGGCTTTTGCACCGGACAGGATCTCAACGACCGGCTAGCCAAGCCCGGCGAAACCGTCGTGCTCGGCGACACGCTGGATGCGCATTACAATCCCCTGGTGCGTAAATTGCGCAGCTTGCCGTTTCCCGTGGTCGCCGCCGTCAATGGCGTTGCCGCCGGCGCCGGCTGCAACATCGCGCTCGCCTGCGACATCGTGCTGGCGGCGCGCTCGGCGAGTTTCATCCAATCCTTCGCCCGCGTCGGACTCGTGCCGGACTCCGGCGGCAGTTGGATCTTGCCGCGGCTCATTGGCGACGCCCGCGCCCGTGGGCTGGCTTTGCTGGCCGAGCCGCTGGGCGCCGAAAAAGCCGAGAGCTGGGGCCTAATCTGGAAATGCGTCGACGACGTCGCGCTTGCCGCCGAGGCGCAGAAACTGTGCGAGCATTTCGCCGCGGCGCCGACGCAAGGGCTGGCGCTGATCAAGCGCGCGCTCAATGCCTCAGCCGATAACACGCTCGATGCACAGCTCGATCTCGAGCGCGACCTGCAACGCGCCGCCAGTCTCACATCCGACTATGCCGAGGGCGTGCGCGCCTTCATGGAGAAGCGCAAACCTGACTTTGCCGACCGCAAGTAGGAGCATCCCGTGGCGAACAAACAATCCTTGCGCTTAGGCTTAGCCGGTCTCGGCGCGGTCGGGCTGGACGTTGCCAAGCGGCTGATCGATGGCGACGTTCCGGGGCTCACGCTCACCGCCGTCGCGGTGCGCGACGCCGACAAGGCGCGGCGCGCACTGCCGCAAATCGGTGACATGATCGCGCTGCGCACAGCCACCGCGCTGGCCAACGATTGCGATGTGGTAGTGGAATGCTTGCCACCGGCCCTGTTCCGCGAGGTCGCCATCGCGGCCATCGACAAGGGCCGGCTGTTCATGCCGCTTTCGGTCGCGCAACTGTTGCAGAACGGCGATCTGATCGAGCGCGCCAAGGCCAAAGGCGCGCGTATCCTGGTACCGAGTGGCGCGCTGCTCGGCTTCGACGCCGTGCGCGCGGCGGCCGAAGGCAACATACACTCGGTCAACATGGTAACGCGCAAGCCGCCGGCCGGGCTTGAGGGCGCGCCCTATCTGATCGAAAACGAAATCTCGGTGATCGGCCTTACGAGCCCGTTGAAAGTATTCGACGGCAGCGCACGCGAAGGCGCACTCGGCTTTCCGACCAATGTGAATGTCGCCGCCGCGCTCAGTCTCGCCGGCATCGGGCCAGACCGCACGCATTTGGAAATCTGGGCCGACCCGGCCGTCACCCGCAACATTCACACCATCAAAGTCGAGGCCGATACCACGCGTTTTTCCATGACGATCGAAAGCGTGCCGTCGGACAATCCGCGTACCGGCAAACTGGTGGCGCTCTCCGTCATCGCCGCGTTGCGCGCGCTGGTGTCGGAGTTAAAGGTCGGAAGCTAGTTCATCCCTTTCGTGCCCGCGCGGCGATCGCCTGTTCGGCGGCGGCGACACCGGTCAGCCAGCCGCCATGGGCGGTTGAAAAACTGTCGGGCGAGCAAGCCTCGCCGGCGAAGAACAAGCGGTCATTCACCGGGCTCGCAAGCTTGGCTCGGCAAGCCGCCATGCCTGGCTGCGCATACGAATAAGAGCCGCGCGCATAAGGATCTACACCCCAGCGATGGATGTGAATCGGTTTCACCCGGCGGGCGAAATCGCTGCCGAACAGGCCTGCAAGTTCCGACACGGCGAAGTCGAAAAAGGCGCGCTCACCACCGGCTTCCAGCTCGCTCACCAACCGTCCACCGAAATAGGCTTCGATCATCGGCCGGCCGAACGGGCGAAAATAATAGGCGGCGGTCGCGACGCGATCGGTACGGCCGAACAACTGGCCGTCCTCTTCGAATTCTTCCGCATCAGAAAGCGACATGAACAGCTTGTCGGCAAGACCGAGCGGCAGCCCGCGCGCGCTTTCGGTTTTCTCCGCCAGCGCCGGCGTGAACAGGAATTCCTTGTCGGCGAGAACCGCGCTCGGCAGCGTCACGATCGCCCGGACGGCGGTGATCACGCCTTTGGCCGTCTCGATCTTCAAACGCCGGCCATGGTGGTCGATTTGCAGCACCGGACAATCGAGCACCACCGCAAGCCCGTCACCGTGCGCGGCGATCGTTGCGCCATAACCTTCGCGCACGCGCCAGTTGACGCCGCTGTCGTCGTAAGCGTCGAAGTCGCGCGCCGACACGCGGTCGGGTTCGGCGCCGCTGATATAGGTGCCAACTGCACCGATCAGATTGTTCCACCGGCAGCCGGGCTCAAGCGCCGCCGCCGCGGCAACGTCGGACGCACCGGCGGCGGCCGGACCGACGCGATTAAAATAACCGTGCAGCGCCTTGGTGAATTCAGCCTGCTCGGAGGGTGGAAAGCTGATCGGTAGTGACGGCCGCGACCACGGCGGCAGCGATTTGTCGATGGTGCGGCCTTGCGCCTGTGCGACCGCGGCCCATGGATTGCGGTCGGCCGAGTGCAGCCAGCCGCAGCCGAGGTCGAGCGCGAATCCGGAAGCGTCGGTGACGGCCCAGGCCCGGCCGCCGAGCCGCGGACGCGCCTCGACGATCAAGCAGTCGATGGCAGCTTTGGCCAGCCGCCGTCCTGCCGCAATGCCGGCCGCCCCGCCGCCGACAATCACGACCTCGGTGTCGCACTTCGCCATTTAGAAATTCTGCACAAGGTGGGGCCTCGACGCGATAGCGATCTCGATATTTATCTCGTTATTTATCTTGGACCGAAAAACTGTGACCCCACGATGACCACGAACCAGATCGCCGCGTAGATACCGAACGCGACGCCCAATAGCTCAATTCCCATCTAAGCCTCCCCGGTTAGGTTTTGCCGATGCGTGGAATCCGTCGTTGCGGTCCGCCTGCCGCGTTACTGCGCGGTGATATGTCCTTCCTTGACGACGCGGCCCCATTTGGCCATTTCGGCCTTCATGTATTCGCCGAATTCGGCCGAGCTCATCTCGACGGTCGCCGCGCCTTCGCGCTCGAACACCGCCTGCAGTTCGGGTGCTTTCAATGCCGCCTGAATATCCTTGTGCAATTTCTCGATGATCGGCGCCGGCGTGCCAGCGGGCGCCAAAATGCCCCACCAATTATCCGACACGTAGCCGGGTACGCCGGCCTCCGCGATGGTCGGCACATCCGGCAGTACAGCGCTGCGTTTAGCGCCGCCGGTTCCCAAGGCCCGAAGCTGACCGGATTTGATAAAGGGCGTGGTCTGCACCAGCGATGAGAACATGATTTTGACATGGCCGCTGATCACATCCTGCATCGCCGGACCACCGCCCTTGTACGGCACGTGCACGATGTTGGCGCCGGACATCAGCTTGAACAATTCGCCGCCCATGTGCTGGAAGCTGCCGACGCCGGCGGAGGCATAATCGAGTTCGCCGGGCTTCTGCTTGGCCAGCGCAAGCAGTTCTTTCACCGAATGAACCGGCAGCTCTGGATTGACCACCAGCACGTTCGGCCCAGTGGCGAGAATGGAAATTGGCGTAAAGGATTTGATCGGATCGTATTCGAGCTTGTACAGCGCGGGATTGACCGCGTGCGCAAGCGACACGATCAGCAGCGTGTATCCGTCCGGCGCGGCATTGGCCGCAGCCTGGGTCCCGATAACGCCGCCGGCGCCTGGGTGATTGTCGACGAAAACCTGCTTGCCCAATACCTCGCTGAGTTGCTTGGCGACCAGACGGCCGACCACATCGTTGCTGCCGCCCGGCGGGAACGGAATGATCAAGCGCACCGGCCGGTTCGGATAGTCATCGGCGAGCCCGACCGATGTGAGCGCCAGCAGCACAACCGCGGCCTTGGCCAAGCGTGACAGCGGGTTCGGCATTGCACAGCTCGATATTGTGGGAGGCTTCGTCGGGACGCCACATTAGAGTGCATTTCACCGGGCAAGCCAACCCGCTCCTGAAACGCACCTTTGACAATCCGGGTGCGCGGTTTATCGTTTGCCTGCATATATTTAGCCCTCTTCCGCCGAACCGGCTGACCCGCATGAAACCCGCCGCCTTCATTCGCCATGTGCCGCATACCCTCGACGAGGCGCTGAAGATTTTGGCGCAGGTTGCGCCGCAGGACGGGCGCGTGCTGGCCGGCGGCCAGAGTCTCGTGCCGATCATGGCGTTCCGGCTGGCCAAGCCGGCGCATCTCGTCGACATCAACGAGGTCGAAGGCCTCGACCGCATCCATAGCGACGGCAAAAGCCTGAGCATTGGCGCGCGCGTGCGCCACGCGGCTTTTCATAAGTCCCAAAAATCCCAAAAATACATTGTCGATAATACGCTTGGCAGTCTGCTCAGCTTTGTCGCGCGCCACATCGCGCATTACCCGATTCGTGTGCGCGGCACATTCTGCGGCAGCCTGGCGCATGCCGATCCGGCATCGGAATGGTGCCTGGTGGCGGCGACGCTTGACGCGACGATGGTCGCCAAAAGCACGCGCGGCGAGCGCTTGATCGCGGCGAAGGATTATTTCGAAGGCATTATGTCGACCACGCTGGCCGATGACGAACTGCTCGCCGAAGTGCGGCTGCCGCTGCTCGCGGGCGATGCCACATTCGGCTTCAACGAATTCAACCGCCGCGCTGGCGATTTCGCGCTTGCCTCGG
>CAAGKR010324539.1_pt1 | contig 16804 bp, 11 predicted proteins | sample 2556971 | NCBI WGS metagenome assembly CAAGKR01 (sample SAMEA5207829, study PRJEB30636) | soil metagenome | biome: forest; feature: boreal; material: soil | place: USA | collected 2011-09 | depth 1 m | reverse complement strand
GCCGGGTGGTACCTATGCGACGGACTCGGGATGGTCACCGCGTTCATCGCCAGCGGCGTGGGCAGCGTGGTGGGCGTCTATCTCGGCTGGAAACTCGCCCAGAAGATAGAGGGCTGACCGGCCGCGCGCATCCTCAGTTGGGCTCGACGTGGACCGTGACGTCGCTCACCCGCAGGCGCGACGCGAGGAGTCTGTCCTTCACGGCGTGCGCGATTCCGTGGCCCTCGCGGACGCTCATGTTGGCGTCGACGCGGATCTGGATGTCCACGAGATAGCTCAGCCCGCTCTTGCGGACCCGGCATTTGTCGAGATTCGCAACGCCCGGGACCCCAGCGGCCATCGCCCGAACGGCGTTCTCCAGCTTGTCGGGCACCGCGATGTCCATCACCTCGTCGAGCGCCCGCATGAAAATCTTGACCCCGTTGAGCCCGATCACGGCGGCCGCGACAAGAGCCGCCCAACCATCGGCCGCCGCGTACCCGGGCCCGCCGACGACCGCGATCGATATGCCCACAAATGCGGCGGCCGATGTCATTGCGTCGGAGAGATGATGCCATGCCTCTGCGCCGAGAGCCGTGCTTTCCGTGTCGCGCCCCACCTCGTTCAGGCGCCAGGAGAAAACGACCTTTGCCGCGACGACGCCGGCCAGAATGAGCAGCGTCCACCATTGCGGCAGCCGGTGCGGGTCCCGGATCTCGTTGACCGCGTGCCACCCGATTCCCACGCCGGCCCCGAGGACCACGAGCGACGTGAGGAGGCCGGCCACGGCCTCGGCCTTTCCGTGCCCGTAGGGATGGTCGCGGTCGGGCGGCCGCGCAGCCCACTGGAAACCGGCCCAGATCAGGATCGATATCGCGATGTCGCAAAGGGACTCGACTCCGTCGGCCACGAGCGCGTACGCGTTGCCAAGGACGCCCCCGGCGACCTTTATCAGCGCCAGAACCGCGTTCAGCGCCATCCCGCGCGCGATCAGCCGCGCGCCCTTGAGCGCGCGGTCAACCGTTCCCGCGTGGTGGGGAGGAAGATCAGGTGGCATTGCAGCTGCAAAGCTGGGACCGCCCGGGGAAAACCTCAACACCGCGCCGTTGACCCAGATGGGCTTGAAGCCATGATCCGGGCAGGTCATGGCCGCCCATACGAGCATTACGCCGCACGATCCCGTGAAGCAGTTCTCGGTGTTCGCGGAAAACCGCGTCGGCCGACTCTATGACCTGACGTCGCTCCTGAAGGACAATAACGTGCACATCATGGCGATAACCGTGCTCGACACGACGGACAGCTCGATCATCCGGGTTGTTGTCGATGACCCGGACAAGGCGCGGGAACTGATGGTGAGCAATGATTTCCCGTACGGCGAATGCAACGTTCTGGCGATCGAGGTGGGCGATGAATCGGAGCTGAGCCTCGTGCTCGCCGCGCTTCTCGAGGCGGAGATCAACATCCATTACGTGTACAGCTTCATCAAGCGGCCCGGCGACCGCTCTGCCCTCGCAATCAACGCGGAGGATCCCGACATTGCGGCCCAGGCGCTTGCAAACCGCGGGTTCAAGGTGCTTCAGCAGAGCGACATCTCGAGATAGGCGCCCGGGCTTGCCCGGCAGGGCCGCCGCGCCCTATTCGGCGATCTGGCCGGGGCCCTCGGCGTCCAGCTCGTAGATCCCGGTCATGTACCCGCTTTCAAACGTCGGGCTCACCCTCAGGGTTCCGCGGAACGAGATCGGCACATCCTGGGTAATGGGCACGCCCTTCGGTATCTTCACGATCACCCAGTCATTCATGTTGGGCACAGTGCCATAGCAGCAAGCCATCTGGTTGGCCATGAGGAGAAACTCGATCGCCTTTCCGTTATCGAGCTTGGTGGGGAGCATGAAGCCGGTCACAATGGCCTTCTTGCCGCTCCAGCTCTTCACCAAGGCCGGGATCTGCTCCTCCCCCGTGGGCGGGGGCGCCTTCGGATTGGCGAGGGGATCGTATTCCGGCGCGATGAACTTGAAGCTCGAGAGCAGGTCGAATCCAAGCTTGAGGTAGCCCCCCTCGACCTCCGGCGCCTGCACCTGGGCCGGCGCCGTCCCGCCGAAAAGGGCGAGGGGGACAGCGGCAAGCGCCACGAGGAACAGCTTCATGCCCATCACGCTACCACAACTGAAGGTTTCGTCAAAGGGTCGATTGGACCTGACCGGCGGGCTCGGCGAGGGATTGCATCGGCGGGCGAAATTCCCAGCATCACATTTCGTCTATGCCTAACGCCGCAACCGAGTTGCTGATCCTTGGGCTCCTCATAGTCGCGAACGGGATACTGACGGCGGCTGAGACCGCGCTCGTGTCGGCGCGCAAGGCCAAGCTCCGGCGCATGGCGGACGCCGGCGGCGAGGGCGCGGGAGCCGCCCTGGCGATCGCGGAGCATCCGGGGCGGTTCCTCGCGCTGGTCCAGTTCTGGCTCACCTTGAGCACGGTCATCGCCGCGGTCGTCGTGGTCGCGTCGGCTGCCGACCGGTTCTCGTCCCTGTTTTCGCGGTGGCCCGCGGCCGCCCCCTGGGCGGAGACGTTCGGGATGATCGCCGCGACGCTGGCGCTGAGCGCAGTCATGCTCGTCTTCGGCGAACTCCTCCCAAAGCGGATCGCGCTCGCGAGTCCCGAGCGCGCGGCGGCGGTCCTCGGCCCGACCATGCGCTCCGTCATGAGAGTGGTCGGGCCGTTCTCGGCCGCGCTGGGCAGTCTGAGCGACGCGCTCGCGCGGTCCATGGGATTCAAGCCTAGGCCCATCGCCGACACGGTGGGCGACGAGGACGTGCGCGCGCTCGTCGAGCGGGGACTCCACGCGGGCGTGTTCAAGCGGGCCAAGAAGGAGATGGTCGACGGGGTGCTGTCACTCGACAACCTCCCCATAACGGCGATCATGACGCCGCGCTCCAAGATCGTCTTTCTCAACATCGACGACAACGAGGAGACGAACTGGCGCAAGATCGTCACGAGCGGGCACTCGTACTTTCCCGTCTTTCAGAAAAACCGGGATCAGGTGGTTGGAATGGTGTCGGTCAAGGCTCTCTGGGCGCATTCGGCCATCGGCCTCCCGACGACCCTCAAGAACCTGCTCGTGCCCCCGCTCATCGCCCCGGAGTCGATGACCGCGACCCAGCTTCTTGAGCAGTTCAAGAAGACGGGCAGGCACACGGCGGTCATCTCCGACGAATTCGGCGCGATCCAGGGACTCGTGACGCTGATCGACGTCTTCGAGTCCATCGTCGGCGACCTCCCGGAATCCGGGCGGCGAAACCAGGAGGGGGCGAAGCGGCGGGAGGACGGATCCTGGATCGTCGATGCGACGCTTCCGATCGCCGAATTCAAGTCGACCCTCGGCATCTCGGCGCCGCTTCCGAACGAGGTGGAGGCCGAGTTCCGGACGGCGGGCGGCTTCGCGGTCACCCAGTTCGGGCGCATCCCGGCCCAGGGCGACCACTTCGAGTGGGGGGGCTGGCGGTTCGAGGTGGCCGAGATGGACAGGCGCCGCGTTGACAAGATGCTCGTCTCGCGGGCCATTCCCCTGCCGGCCCGGCCTCCCGGAGAATAACCTGTTCGCAAGTTCCGGCAACTTGCGGTTGCATTCAGGGATCGCGGCGCCGAACGTGGCGTCGTGCCATGAGCGATTCATGCAAGACCCGTTCACCGGACTCCCAACCCGCATCCGCGGGCGGCTCCTGCCCGGGGCAGCGGAACGACTCGGTCTTCAGGACGATCACCGCCGACGACTGGAGGCGCTCGCTCGCCTCGGCGCGGCTGCAGTCCAATGCGGTCTCCGAGCAGATTCGGACCGCGATCTCGTCCTCCTCGCGGAAGACGAAGTAAGCCTTCTGGAGGGCGCCGGCGCCGAGTGGGCGGCGCTGGGCGGGGCCATCCGGGCCTTTCGCGCCGGCCTGCCGCTCCGCTCGCTCGCCGACTTCGGGTTTTCCGAGGCTGAGGACAATCCCCTTGAGGAGGCCAATTCCCGCCTTCGGCAGATCGGCGTCGGCGTCGAGGCGTGGGCCTTCGCCTCGGTCGGCGAGGGCTCCGTCTACAAGTTCTACCTGCCGCGCGAGGACAAGCACATCGGCAGCGAGTTTGGCTTCCAGCGCGGCGACGAGACGCTGCTGTTGGCCGCGGCCCGCCTCGGCGACTACCGCGCGCTGCTGGAGAAACTCCTGATCATCCATGCCCTGGGCGGCATGGCGACGGAGGTCGTGGCCGTGACGCCTGAGGGCATCCTCGTCGCGAAGCAGGCGCTCGGCGATCCGCTGCCCCAGGGTGACGACATGTCCCGCGACCTGCCGGCGGGCCTGATCGAGATCCCGTCCCGCTTCCTGCGGGCCAACCGCGACCACCCCAGGCTTCTTTTCCTCGACGGATCGCCCTACCTCGTCGCCGACCTGCACGCGCGCAACTTCGTGCGGGCGAGCGACGGGGCGCTGCGCGTCATAGACCTGGTGGCCGGCCCCTGGCCCGGGACGGATTCCCTGGCGGATCCCCTGGCCGCGGAATGGCTGGATCGGGTCCGGACCGACCCCCGCGCGTCAGCCCTGCCCGGGGCGCCGGACGGCGAACTCTGAACCTGCCGGAATCAGGTTTTCTGGTCGGCGATGACCTTCAGGACATCCTCGGCCTGCTGGGACGTCTTGGCGGAGTAATCCGCCCATACGATCTTTCCGTCCTTGATCAGAAACGCTTCCCGCTTAGCGAATTGTCCAACGAGGGGAACGGTTTTCACAGGAACGCCGAACGAGTTGACAACCGTCTTGTCCGGATCCGCGAGCAGCGTGAACGGGAAATGGTACTTCTCCTTGAACGCCTTCTGCGCGTCGACCTGGTCCAGGCTGACGCCTATCACGGCAACGCCCTGCTTGGTCAGGCTCTCATAGGCGTCGCGCAGGGAGCAGCCCTGGGCGGTGCAGCCCGGCGTGTCCGCCTTTGGGAAAAAATAGACCAGCGTGTAGGGCTGCTTGGAATAGACATCGGCGAGATTGAGCTTTGCGCCGGTTTCGGTGATGCCGGTGACCTCGGGGGCCTTGTCGCCCACCTTGAGCTCGGCTTTTGCGGAATTGGTCATGGCGAGGGCGGTTGAGAGGATGGCCAGGGGCAGTAGCGTCGATTTCATGGGGCCCGAAACCTGTCCCCTAAAGGGTTGTTTTGCAAGCTGGCACCGGGATTCAGGAATAGAGGCGTCCAAGGCCCTTTTTTCGGAACCTTTTGCAGTTCGCGGACGACTAAAAAACGCCCCAGGTATGCAGCCGCTGCCCGGCATTGCATTTGTCCGCTTTCCCTGTAAGCAGCTTTATCTTCATGCCAATCCCTTCGACCCCAAGAACCCGCATGCGCGGCATCCGATGTGCGGGTATCCTGCTGCTGGCTTCGATGGGAATGGCGCTAAATGCCCAGAACCCCTTCCCGGCCAGCGACGGCTTCGACCCCAATGCGAATGGCATCGTCAACTCGCTGGCCCTGCAGCCTGACGGTAAAATATTGATGGGAGGATACTTTACCCAACTTCATCCTTTTGGAAGCCCGGTCTCGGGCCATGCCTATATCGCACGCCTGAACCACGACGGATCGGCCGACGCGAGCTTCACCCCCAACGCCAACGGGGTCGTTCGCGTGGTGGTCCTCCAGGACACCGGCCAGATCGTCATCGGCGGCAGTTTCACGACGGTCCAGTCCACGGGAGGCGGTGCCCAGGCCCCCCGCAATTATGTGGCCCGACTCAACGCCGATGGGACCCTCGATTCGACCTTCAATCCGAACGCGAACGGCACTGTGTTTGCCGTGGCGATCCAGCCCAACGGGCAGATAATCATCGGCGGCTCGTTCACGACGGTCCAGCCCGGGTCGGCATCGAGCCCGACGACACGCAATCACATCGCGCGTTTCAATACGGACGGCTCGCTCGACACGGGCTTCGACCCCAACACCGACCGGCCAGTCCTTTCGCTCGGGATCCAGCCCAACGGGCAGATCGTGGTGGGCGGGGGATTCACAAAGCTCCAGGCCAACGGGTCGTCCGCCGCGACGACGCGAAACGGCATCGCCCGCGTCAATTCCGACGGCTCGCTGGACACCAGCTTTGATCCCGAGGCGAACGGCTCCGTGAATGCGATCGCGGTGCTTCCAACCGGGAAGATCATCATCGGCGGGGCGTTCGTGAACGTGCAGCCGAACGGCGCGCCGGCCGCGACCCAGGCCGACTTTCTCGCCAGGCTCAACTTTGATGGCTCGGTAGACACCGGTTTCATCGTCAATCCGCTCTCAAGCGTCACCGCGGTCGCCGTGCAGGTGGACGGAAGGGTCCTGATTGGAGGGACCTTCACCTCGGTCGACCCCGTGAACAGCCCTGCCGCCATCCAGGTAAACTATGCGGCGCGCATCAATACCGACGGGTCCGTCGACAGCTCGTTTGACCCGAACCCCGACCAGGCGGTCAACGCGATCGTGGTCCAGCAGGACGGCGGCGTTGTCCTCGGAGGGTTTTTTGAGGCGATCCAGACTGCGGACGCAAGTACGCCCACCGTCCGAAATTTCATCGCCCGCGTCAGCAACGCCGGCTCGCTCGACGCGACCATGGAGCCTGACTCCGCAGGCGTCATTTACGCCGCGGCCCCGTTGTCAGGCGGACAGACAATCGTGGGCGGCAGCTTCACCAGCCTCGGCGGCGTCACCCGCGCAAATCTCGCCCGGCTCAATGCGGATGGATCGGTCGACACGACCTTCGCCCCCACCCTGAACGGAACCGTTTTGGCCATCTCGGTGCAGCCCAATGGTCAAGTCGTGGTGGGAGGCCAGTTTACGACGGTCGATGGGATCACCCGCAACCACATTGCGCGCATCAACGCCGATGGAAGCCTCGACGGGCCATTCGACCCCAATGCGAACGCGGAGGTGTTCCTCATCGTGCCGCAATCAAACGGACAGTTGCTGATAAGCGGCTTTTTCACCGTTCTCACCCCGAATGGCGTGACGACGGCGGTCGGTGTGAATGGATTCGCCCGGATCAATTCCGACGCCTCGGTGGACCTCACGTTCGATCCCAATCCCACGGGCGGCTCGATCTTCGCCGTCGCCTTCCAGCCGGACGGCAAGATGGTGGTCGCCGGCGAATTCACGCAGATAGCGGGAGTCAACCACAACTATGCCGCCCGGCTGCTCCCGTCGGGCTTGATCGACACCTCGGCGCCATTCGACCCGGAGACAAATGGGCCGGTGTACGCGCTGGCCATCCAGGGGGACGGAAAGATCGTGATAGGCGGCGCGTTCACGGCGCTCATTCCCCAGACCGGAAAGCTTGGCACCCCCACAACGACAACGAACCAGTACGGACAGACCATAACGCTCCCGGCGCCGGGAACCAGCGCGGAGACTCCCATTTATTTCAATCACCTGGCGCGAATCAACACGGACGGCACAGTCGACCCGGCCTTCTACCCCGATCCCAGCGCAACTGTCCAGGCACTCGCCTTGCAGTCGGACGGGTCGATCCTGGTGGGCGGTGCCGAGACCTCGTTCGCCCCCAATGGCAACCCGACGGGAACGATCAGAAACTATATCGGCCGGGTGGAGACCAACGGCAGCCTCGACGCGGGATTTGATCCCAACGCAAATGCGCCGCTGGACACGGTGAGCCTGCTGTCAAACGGGAACATCATGGTCGCCGGTGCATTCACGACGCTGCAGCCAAACGGGGCCGCGGCGCCCACGCAGGTGGACCATATAGCGATCCTCAATCCGGATGGATCCATCGACACGTCGTTCTCGGCGGGAGCGAACACGGCCGCGAGCGGTCAGGTCAATGCGATGGCGCTTCTGCCCGGCGGCGAGATGCTGGTCGGCGGCTCGTTCAGCCCGATCGGGGGCGCCCCCGCTGCCAATTTGTGCGTGTTCAACAACGACGGGTCCCCTAACCCCGGGTTCAATGCGGTCTTTGACGGCCCGGTGAACGCGATCTCGGTGCCGCCGAACGGCGCCTCCACCCCCACGTCCTCCAGCTATGCGGTGTGGCTCCAGTCAAACGGCGCGGTGCGATACAGTTACTCGGCGGCATCCAATGGCGTGGTGACCGCGGTCGTGCAGCAGGCGGACGGGAGGATCCTCGTGGGCGGCCTGTTCAGCAGCTTCGGGGGCACGTCGGGATTCCAGAACCTGGTGCGCATAAACACCGACGGAACCGTGGACACCACGTTCAATCCCTCGCCGAACGGACAGATCAACGTCATCGCGGTCCAGGCCAACGGACAGATCCTCGTCGGCGGGAACTACTCGACGATCGGGTCCTCTGGCGCAACCTCCGCCTACAGTTACCTTTCGCGGCTCAATAGTGACGGGAGCGTCGACACATCCTTCGATCCCGAGCCCGACCTGCAGGTGAACAGCCTGGCGATCCAGTCCAATGGCCAGATCGTCGTGGGCGGGTATTTCACGTCCATCGAGACCGGCTCGGCGCTGACGTTGACGGACCGCAACTTCATTTGCCGCCTCAATGCGGACGGGACGCTCGACACCGCCTTCAATCCGGACTTCAACGGCGTGCCCTTCACGCTTATAGCCCTTTCAAATGGGCAAATCCTGGCCGGCGGCGCCTTCACGGGCCTGACGCCAAACGCGACAGGGACCCCCATCACGCAGAATGGCCTCGCCCGGCTCAATTCCGACGGCTCGCTGGACACGACGTTCATTCCCAATCCCAACGGAACCGTGTTTGCGATGGCGCTGCAGTCGAACGGCCAGATCCTCGTCGGCGGAAATTTCACCACCTTCCTGCCCAATCCCACCTATACCACGGTCAACGGAGTCTCGGTCCCCAGCGGCACCACCTACACCACCGGCTACGTCGCCCGCCTCAACACCAACGGCCTCCCCGACACCTCGTTCTATCCGTACCCGAACTCATCCGTGACGTCGATCGTGGTGCAGCCGAACGGCCAGGTGCTTGTCGGCGGGAATTTCACCGGATTTGCCCCGAACGGCTCGAGCATCGTCACCAACCGCAATTTCATCGCCCGGGTCAATTCCGACGGGTCGATAGACGCGTCATTTGACCCCGAATTGAACTCCGCCGCGAACGCGATCGCGCTCCTGACGGACGGCTCGATGTTCGTCGGCGGAAATTTCACCGTCGTCCAAACCGGGTCCGCTATACTCATAGGGGGCTCGTTCGCGCACGTGGGCGGGAACGCTGCGCCAAACCTTGTACGGCTGAACGCCGACAGCACGGTCGACGGGACGTTCGCCTCCAACCCGGACGGCGCTGTGAATGTGATCGCCCAGCAGGGCACCGGAGGCGCCTACATCGGCGGCGCCTTCGCCAATGTCGGCGGCCAGCCGCGGTCCAAGATCGCGCACCTCAACGCCGACGGGACGCTCGACGTCCAATTCAATCCCGGCGCAAACGGGCCCGTGAATGCGATCGCCCAGCAGCCGGACTCCCAGATCGTCGTCGGCGGCGCGTTCACATCCATTGGCGGCCAGCCGGCCGCGAACCTTGCCCGGCTGGGACCGACCGGATCGCGCGACGCATCGTTTGCGCCCTTGATCAACGGACCCGTCGACGCGGTGGTGATTCGGCCGGGCGGACAGATCGTCATCGCAGGGGCCTTCACGAGCGTCGGAGGCCAGCCTGCCGGCGGGATAGCGAGGCTCAATAGCGACGGCTCGCTCGACCCGACCTTCAACCTGAACGCGAACGGAACCGTGGCGGCGCTGACCCAGCAGGTAGACGGAACCCTCTACGCGGCCGGCGCGTTCACGACGATCGGCGGCCAGGCTGTACCCTATGCCGCGCGCATCGCCCCCAATGGGGCGGTCGACACCTCGTTCAATCCGGGTCCCAACGGGCCGGTCGACTCCGTCCTGGTCCAGTCGGACGGCAAGGTCGTTCTCGGCGGGAGCTTCACGTCCGTGGGAGGCCTGGCCCGATACCTGATCGCGCGCCTATCGACGCAGACGGAGGCGACGCAATCGCTCACGGTGAGCATTGACGAGTCGACCATCACATGGACCCGCGGCGGCGGGGGCCCTTCATTCTCGTCGGTGGAGTTTCAGGAGTCGACGGACGGCACCCATTTTGCCTCCGTGGGCCAGGCGACGTCCGCCGACGGTTCGACATGGCGGATTTCGGGGCTGCCTGCGGTGGGGTCGCCCAACTTCATCGTTCTCGCCATCGGCGTCACCCCAACTTCCCGATATGGCTCATCCGGACTCATCGAGACCCTCCAGTCCGTCAACGTCCTCGCGATTCCGGTCGCCACCTCGGCGGCGCAGGTGACCGGCGTCTCGGGCATGCCGTTCAGCTTCGCGGTCACGGGCACCCAGCTGCCGACGTCCTTCTCGGCGTCCGGGCTCCCGCCCGGGCTCGCCATAAACCCGACGACCGGAGTGATTTCCGGGACGCCCACGGGCGTCGGCACGTACGTTGCCACGATCACGGTCGGCAACGCCAGCGGCTCGTCGACCTCCAGCCTGACGATATCGATCGGTGCGTCCGGATCGTCCGGGGGCGCCTCATTCGTCCCCACCGCGTCGTCCTCGAGCGACCGGCTCCTCAACCTGTCGTCCCGCGCCCAGCTGGGCGGCGGAGGCACCCTCATCGCGGGGTTTGTCATCTCGGGCTCGGGCCAGAAAACCGTGCTCCTGCGCGCCGTTGGACCCGGGCTTGCGGAATTCAACGTCGCCGGCGTGATGGCGACACCGAAGCTCCAGCTCTACTCGGGCACCGGAACCATTATCGCGACGAACAGCGCATGGGGCGGCAGCAGCAGCCTTTCGGCGACGTTCGCCCAGGTGGGGGCGTTCGCGCTCGCGCAGGGCAGCGCCGACGCGGCGATCGTGACCAACTTGTCCCCGGGCCCCTATACACTCCACGTGTTCGATCCCTCGGGCGCCGGAGGGGTGGTGCTCGCCGAGATCTATGACGCGAGCGCGTCCCCCCTTTCCGCCCCCCAGCGGCTGGTGAATATCTCCGCAAGGGGATCGGTGAGCCCCGGCGCCGGCGCCCTGATCGGCGGCTTCGTCGTCTCGGGAAGCGCGACCAAGAGCGTCCTCATCCGCGGAGTGGGCCCGGGCCTGGCATCCTTTGGCGTCACGGGCTCGCTCGCCGATCCCGTCCTGAGAGTGTACGACTCCAGCGGCTCACTGGTCGCCCAGAATTTCAATTGGGGCGTGCAAACCGCCGTGGGCTCCAGGCAGGCCGCCGTGGATGCGTCGAGCATCATCGCCATGGACGCGAGCGTCGGGGCGTTTGCGCTCACCGTCGGGAGCCTCGACACGGCCCTCATAGCCAACCTTCCGCCGGGCGCGTACACGTTCGAGGTGACAAGCGCCAGCAACTCGACCGGCGAGGCCCTGGGCGAGGTCTACGAGCTGCCGTAGGCAGGCGCCCTCACCATTCGTCGGATCGAAACGGCGCAGCGGGAAGCCCGGCGCCGTTGTGGAGGTTTGCCTCCGGGGAGTTGCGCCAGGCGTAGCGGACGGCAACCGGCTCCGCCACAGCAGCCGATCGGACGACAACCGAATCTCCCTGGATGATGGCGCTCGCGGGATGAAATACCCGGTCCGCGCCGGCGACCTCGAACGACTGGAGGGGCCTGCCCGACGCGGTCAGTCCGTCGCCGGCGTATGAGAAACGGACGCGGATGGAGGGGCCCTCGATGGCGATCTCCCTGTAGACCGGCCCCGAACAGTCGACGGGAATCGCGTAAACGCCGGCCTTGGCGATGAGCGCCAGCCGCCGGCCCACCTCCCGCCTGCTGCCGGCATGCGCCCTCCCCGAATCCCCGAGGTCGATTGCCACCGCCTGCCCGGTCGACGGGAGCGACAGCGCCCTGGACTGCGCCTCGCGCAGGTACGCCCAGGGCTCCCCCGCCCCCTGCCCGCCCGAGTCGGCGTTCGCAAGCTGCACCCAGAAAAAGGGCATGTCCAGCTGGCCGAAGTGGGTGCGCCAGGCGACTATCATTTCCGGGAAATGAACGGCGTAGTCGGACGCATGGCCCAGGTCGGACTCGCCCTGGTACCAGATCGCCCCGCGAATCGCGTAGTGCAGGAGCGGGTGGATCATCCCGTTGAAGGCCTGGCCGGGTGCCCAAGGGCCTCCCGCGGACGGGGGCCCACCCGAGGGGCCCGGGAGCCCGCCGAGCGCCAGCGAGCTCATCCATGACTCGACCGGCGCTCCGCCGGCGGTGCTGTTTATGATACCAAATGGGACGCCGAGCCGGGCAAAGAGATCGCGCGCGAAGAAATAGCCGACGGCCGTGAACTGGCCCGCCGTCTCGGGAGAACAGATCCGCCAATCGCCCCGGACCGTTTCCATCGGGTGGGTTGCCGCCTGAAGCGCGACCTTGAAGTGACGGATGAGCGGGTAATGGGCCGACGCGACCTCAGCCTCGCCGTCGTTCGACCGGCCGGCAGACCCGCGGTTGTCCTCGACCGCCGATTCCATGTTCGATCCTCCCGAGCAGAGCCAGACCTCCCCGACGACGACATCGCGCACCACGACCCTCGAGCTTCCCTCCACGCTGAGGTCCGCGCCCGAGGAATTCGCGGGCATGGCGGGGAGGACCACGATCCAGCGCCCGTCGGAGTCCGCGGTCGCGCCGAGCGTCTGCCCGGCAAAGGCCACGCTAACGTGCTCGCCCGGAGCAGCGCGCCCCCATACGGGCACCGGCTTGTCGCGCTGGAGCACCGCGTGGTCCTGAAAGAGCGCGTCCAGCTCCGGGGACGCGGGCGCCCGGGTGGCAATCGTCGCGAACAGGGCGAGGATCAGGGACAAGCGGGGGGCGCGCATGGAGACTCCGTAGGAGGCCCAAGCCTCCGGCGGGATCAAGGAGTTTTCGCCGGAGGCGCCTTTTTCCGGACCAGGAAGGCGTGGACCTCGGGCGCGAGCTTGGGTCCAAAACCCGCGACCTCGGATATCTCGGCGATCGTGGCGGATCGGAGCCGGTCGATGCTGCCGAACCGCCCCATCAGCGCCGCGCGGCGGACCGGACCCAGGCCCGCAAGGTCGTCCAGCAGGGACTCGCGGATCTTCTTCGACCGCAGGTCGGCGTTGTAGGTGTTCGCAAAGCGGTGGGCCTCGTCCCTGAGCCTCTGGAGGAGCCTCAGCCCGGGATGCTCCAGCGGGATGTCGAGCGCTGGCCGGCCATCGGGGAAAACGATCGTCTCCTCCTTCTTCGCAAGGCCAACGATCGGGGGCGGCTCGAGATCGAGGGCCGCGAAGGCCTTCAGGGCGGCCGCCACCTGCCCCTTTCCGCCGTCAATCACCAGCAGGTCCGGGAATGCCCGGCCCTCCATGCGCAGCCTCCGGTACCGCCGCCCGACAACCTCCTCCATCGCGCGGTAGTCGTCGTTTCCCATGAATCCCTTGATCCGGAACCGACGGTAATTGTCCCGGTCCGGCCTGCCATCCGCGAAACGGACCATGGATGCGACCACGAAGGTACCCGAGATGTGGGAGATGTCGAAACACTCGATCACGCCGGGGGGCGCGGGCAGGGCGAGGGCCTGCTGCAGCGAGGCGAGCGCGGGTTCGCCCGCGGTGAGCGCCGTCGGATCGGTACGCTCGAAATTCCGCGTCTTCTCGAGCGTCTTCTCAAGCGCGAACACGGCGTCGCGCAGCCCCGCGGCCCTCTCGAACTCGCGCCGCCCGGCGGCCGAGCGCATCTCGGCGCGAAGCGACTCGAGCCACTCGCGAGACTTGCCCTCGAGAAACGCGCATGCCCGATCGACGCGCTCCCGGTAGTCCTCCGGCGTCACGGTCTCCGGAAAACCGTAGATCTCACCCCTGACGTCGTCGTACAGCCGCCAGGATCCGTCGGCCAGCCGGTGCGGCGTGCCGTCTCCCAGCAGGATGCCAAACTGGCGCCGCATCTGCGCGAGCGCCTTGCGGAGGGGGCCGCTGTGAGCGAACGGCCCGAAATACCTGGAGCGGTCGTCCTTCCTCAGGCGGACGAGGCGGAACCGGGGCAATTCCTCGCCCGGATCCACGCGGACGAGCAGGAAGCGCTTGTCGTCCGTGAAGTCGGTGTTGTACCGCGGCTTCCACTGCTTGATGAGCTTCCCCTCGAGGAGGATCGCCTCGGGCTCGGACTTCACCTCGATCGCGTCAAAATCGGCGATCATCTCGACGAGGGCCCGGATCTTGGGATGGAGCCTGAAGGCATGCGACGGCCGAAAATACGACGACACCCGCTTCTTGAGGGCCTTCGCCTTCCCGATGTAAATGATCCGTCCGATGCGGTCCTTCATGAGGTAGACGCCGGGACGGTCGGGAAGCCGCCGCACCTTTTCCTTGAGCGTGGGTAGTACTACGCTATCTGAGTCGACGGCTGGCATTTTCCAGAGATTAGCCTAATTTCAGCGTCCGCAAGCATGCTTTCTCGCGATACCCCAGCAAACCGTTTGAACAAACCCGCGCATCGGCTCCGCTACGAGCTTCTCACCCTTGGCGATGAGCTCCTCCTTGGCCTGACCGCCAATGGGCACCTGACGTTCATCGGCTCGCAGCTCGGGGCCCGCGGGGTTGAGCTGCGCAGAAATGTCACGGTAACGGATGATGCCAAGGATATTGCCGAGCAGTTCACGGAAAGCTGGGCCCGGTCGGACGTCGTCCTCACGACGGGAGGCCTCGGGCCGACCTGCGACGACAGGACCCGCGAGGCGGTCGCCGGCGTGCTCGGACAGGGCCTCGTGTTCGACCCCGGGATCGAAAAGCACATCCAGGACCGGTTTGCACTCTTTGGGCGCAAGATGACGCCAAACAACCTGAAGCAGGCATACCGGTTTGAGCGCGGCGAGATCCTGCCCAACGCGAACGGCACCGCGCCCGGACTCTGGGTGGAGCAGGACGGCAAGGTCCTCTGCATGATGCCGGGCCCTCCTAACGAGATGCAGCCGATGTTCATGGAGCAGGTGCTTCCCCGCCTCGCGCAGCTCGGGCTCGTGGGCGACCGCAAGGCCTACGTGCAGCTGCGTACGGCGGGAATAGGGGAATCCCTGCTCGAGACCAGGCTCGAGCCCGTCCTTGAGCGCCTGGGATCGGGGCTCGCCGTCGCGTTCTGCGCCCATTCGGGCCACGTCGATTGCAGGCTGAGCTCGCCCGGCGGCGAGCAGAGCCTCGCGGAGGTCGGGGCCGTCGCGACCGAGTGCGCCCAGCTCCTCGGGGAGGATTTCGTCACCTTCGGCGATGATTCCCTCGCCAAGGTTTGCGCCGACCTCCTGCGGTCCCAGGAGAAGGTGCTTGCCGTGGCGGAAACGGCTACGGGCGGCCTGCTGGCACATGCGTTCACGGACATATGCGGGGCTTCAAAGTTCTTCGCGGGCGGGTGCGTGTGCTATTCGAACGACTCCAAGATGCAGCTCCTGGACGTCCCCGAGTGCCTCCTTCTCCAGCACGGCGCCGTGAGCGCGGAGGCGGCCGTCGCGATGGCCACCGGCGCAGCCGAGAAGCTGGGGGCGGACTACGCGCTGTCGATCACCGGGTTTGCCGGCACCTGCGGCGGCCCGAACGAGAATCCTGTCGGCACGATCTTCCTCGCGCTCCACGCGCCGCACGGCATCTGGTCGCGCAAGCTCAGCTATCCCGGCCCGCGCACCACGGTCAGGCAGCGCGCGGTGAACGCCGCCCTCGACTGGCTCCGGCGCGAGCTCGTGCGCGCCAAGAATGGCGCGACAACGCCGGCGAAGCGCCTTGGCGTCATGCAGTAGGCTGCCCGCCGGCCATCAGGCTCCGGAGCGCCGCAAGGTATTTCTCGCGCGTCCTCTCGATCACGGCGCGGGGCAGGCGCGGGGCAGGCGGCTTTTGGTTCCAGGACAGCCCCAGCAGGTGGTCACGCACGAACTGCTTGTCGTAGCTCGGCGGCGACCGACCCGGCTCGTAGCTTTCCCTGGGCCAGAAGCGGGACGAATCCGGAGTGAGAACCTCGTCGATGAGGACGAGGCCGCCGGCCGAATCGGTCCCAAACTCGAATTTCGTGTCCGCAAGTATCATTCCCGCCTCCCGGGCCCGGTCGTGCCCAAACCGGTAGAGGGCGAGACTTGCCGCCTTCACCTTCCCGTAGAGGGCCGCGCCCACCTCCGCGGACGCCCTCGCGTCGTCAATCGCCTCATCATGGCTCCCCCTCGGGGCCTTGGTTGTCGGCGTGAATATCGCCTCGGGAAGCCGGTCGGCCTGACGGAGTCCTGACGGCAGGGGAATCCCGCAGATAGCCCCCGTGCTGGAATAGGAGGCCCATCCGCTGCCCGCAAGGTAGCCCCGGACCACGCATTCGACCGGAAGGGGCCGCAGCCTGCGGACAACCATGCTGCGCAGGCGAAGATCGCGTCCGGTGACCCCCCGCCGGTCGAATTCGGCCGCCTGGTCCGGCAGCAGATGGTTGGCGACGATTCCGGACGTCTTCGCGAACCACCACAGGCTCATCTGCGTGAGGAGGATCCCCTTGCCCGGAATGCCGTCTGGCAGGATGACGTCGAAGGCCGAGAGCCGGTCGGTCGCGACCAGCAGCAGGGCGTCCCCCAAATCGAAGATTTCGCGGACCTTGCCAGACCCGACCCTTGGAAATGGAACATCGATCGACGTGACCGCCCGCTCCGGAAGCGCAGCGTCGATTTCGGCAAAGGTCATCGGCCAAGGAATCCGCTGCGGCGGCGCGGGTCCAGAAGGAAAAATGCTCTTGCTAGGGCGGGGCCCCGCCCTAGGTTGCCAAATTCGGCGCTATGTCCCCATCGTCTAGCCCGGTCAGGACACCACCCTTTCACGGTGAGAACCGGGGTTCGAATCCCCGTGGGGACGCCAGCGGTT
>CAAGKR010056066.1_pt1 | contig 16805 bp, 14 predicted proteins | sample 2556971 | NCBI WGS metagenome assembly CAAGKR01 (sample SAMEA5207829, study PRJEB30636) | soil metagenome | biome: forest; feature: boreal; material: soil | place: USA | collected 2011-09 | depth 1 m | reverse complement strand
CTGCGAATGCTCACCTTCGTCAGCCGCGGGCCAGCCTCCTTGAAGAGGATGGCGAGCTCCTGGCCCCGGAGCGTGTTGAGCTGGTCGATCGCGCTGTCCGCCTGCTCGGCGGCGGCCCCGCTCGCCTCCAGGTCGACCCGGCTGATCGCACCCCAGACCAGCCGGTCCTCGAACTCGAAATGAAGCCCGCACAGGATTCGGCCCTGCATCCGAAGGAACGATGCCGGCCTGCTCTTGAAAAGCCCCCGGGCGAGCATCACCGGGTCGGCGCCGAGGGCCACCAGTTCGGCGGCGGCGCGCAGCGCGTGCCCCGAGGTGTTGTCGTGCCGGAAGCCTCCCGTGTCGGAGAGGATGGTGGCGTAGAGGCAGCCGGCGGCCTCGGCTGGGATCGGGATCTGCCACGCCTTGAGCAGGTCGTAGACCAGCTCGCCCGTGGAAGCCGCGTCCGTGCACACCAAGTTCAGCGTGCCGAACTGCGTGTTGGTCACGTGGTGGTCGATATTGACCACCGTTGGAGCCGCCTTGATGAGCGATGTGAACTGGCCCGCCCGCGACGCATCGCCGGCGTCGAAGACGAAGACCGGCACGCCGGACTCGACCGGGTCCCGGTTGACGCGCTCGATGCCAGGCAGAAATGACCAGGCGACGGGCACCGGCGGGTTGGAGACCACGGGCACCGTTTTGCCCAGCGGTTCCAGCGCCATGGCCAGCCCGAGCGCCGATCCCAGGGTGTCACCGTCAGCATCCTTGTGCGTCACCGCCGCGAGGACGCGGGCTTGGTCGACCACCTGCCAGATCCGCGGGGCGAGGTCGGCAACCTCCGGGCGCGGAGGCGAGAGGTCAGCCGCCAGCGTCGGAGGACCCTTTTTCAGCTTCACGCAGGAGTTGACTGACGCGAACGCTGTAGGCAATCCCTTCATCCAGCTGGAAGTGAACGTCGGGGGCAAACCGTAAGTTCGAAAGCCGTGCGCCCAACTCGCGGCGGATAAAGCCGCGCGCATGCTCAAGCGCGGTGATCGCCGCCTGACGTCCGTCGGTCTCCCCCACCACGCTGACCTTGACGCTCGCGCTGCGCAGGTCCGGGGTGAGCTTGACCTCGGTGATGGTCGCCATCCCGATCCGCGGGTCCTTCAGGTCCCGCATGATGATGGCGCTGATCTCCTCGCGGAGCTGAGCGGCAACACGCTCGACGCGGTGACTGCCCATGGGCTTAATTGTATGGGCGGACGCCTAAACCGTTCCGGCGATGTCGACCAGATCGGCGAGCACGGCGAACGCCGTTTGCTCGACGCCGGGGTCCTGCAGCGCCAGGGCCAGGCGGCCGGCGACGTCGGTGTCGAGCTCCAGGGCCATCGAGAAGCCGTCCACAGCGAAGAAGGGATCATCCGGCCCGACCTCGACGGGCGCCCATCGCGTGCCGAAGGGTCCGATGGCGGCCAGCATGCGCAGCCGGTGGCTGCGTTGGGCGGCGTCATAGGCGCGGGCCGCGGTCTCCTCGGTCACGGGCTGGCGAACCACCTGATCGACCTTCAAGTCGATGCCCATGAGCACGGTGGCGATAATGGTGGCCTTGAGGGCCGCATCCCACCCGTCGAGGTCGTTGCTGGGGTCACGTTCGGCAATCCCGCGGCGCTGCGCCTCGGCCAGCGCTTCGCTCCAGGGTACGCCGAGCGCCGCCTGGCTGAGGAGGTAATTGGTCGTGCCGTTCAAAATCCCCCGGACCAAGCCCACCTTCGCCGTCGGCAAGGCCGACCGCATCAGGTTGAACACCGGGAGGTCATCGGCGACGGTCGCCTCGAACCGAAGGCGACGGTCGTGCTGCGCCGCCAGGTCCGACAGCGAGCGAAAGCCGTGGGCGATCGGCCCCTTGTTGGCCGTGATGACATCCATCCCCGCCACCAGCCCTTCTTGCAGCCAGCCGAGCGCCGGTTGCCCGTCACGGGGATTGAGGGGCGTCAACTCGATGAGCACGTCCGCCGGCAGGCCGGAGATCGCCGGTGGCGGTCCGCTGCTGCTGAGTGAGGGCGCGGACAGGACCGAACTCAGCTGAAGCCCTGCCTCGTCAACGACCCAGCCATGCCGGCCCGTGATCACGGCGGTCACGACCGGGTTCAGGCCATGGCGTTCGCGGAGCAACCAGGTCTTGAGCAGCAGCAGCCGGGCGAAGGCTTGGCCCACATGGCCGAACCCCAGGAGGGCGAGCCGAACGTCACGCACGGCCGGCCGCTCCCGGCTTTAGGCCTGCTTGACCTGGTAGGAGTCGATGACGTCGCCTTCCTGGAAGTCCTGGTAGCCATCGATGCGGATGCCGCACTCGAGGCCGGCGGTGACTTCGCGGGCTTCGTCCTTGAACCGCTTCAGCCCAGCGATCAGGCCTTCGTGGATCACCTCGTTATTCCGCTGGAGCTTGGCCGTCGATCCGCTGGTGATCTTGCCCTCCAGCACGCGCGACCCCGCGATCACCCCGAGCTTCGGGATCTTGATCGGCGTCAGCACCTGCGCCCGGCCTTCCCAGACCTGGACGAAGGTGGGCTCGTAGAGCCCCTTGATCGCCTTCTCGATATCGTTGGTCACGTTGTAGACGACGTCGTAGTGGCGGATGTCCACCTTTTCCCGCTCGGCGGCACGCGTCGCCAGCGCATCCGCCTTGACGTTGAAGGCGATCACGAGCGCATTGGAGACCGCGGCGAGGAGGATGTCCGACTCCGACACCGGGCCGACGCCTTCGAACACGATCTTCACCTGGACCTTCGGATCCTGGATCTTCAGGACGGACCCCTTCAGGGCCTCGACCGACCCGTTGCTGTCGGCCTTGATCACGAGGTTCAGGTCCTTGATCGCGCCCTGCTCGACGGCGGCCGACAGGTCGGCCAGGGTGATGCGGCGCGTCTGCGCCAGCGTGGCCACGCGGTACTGCTCAGCCCGCTGGCCGGCAATCGTCCGGGCCACCTTTTCGGTGGACACGATCTGGAAGATATCGCCGGCCGTCGGGACGTCGGGCAACCCGGTCACCACGACGGGCGTCGCCGGACCGGCTTCCTTCATCTTCTTGCCGTGATCGTCGAGCAGCGCGCGCACCTTGCCGAAGATGTGCCCGACCACCATGTTGTCGCCGATCCGGAGTGTGCCGCTCTGCACCAGGACCGTCGCGACCGGGCCCCGCCCCTTTTCGAGGTGCGCGTCGATGATCGTGCCGGCCGCCGACTTGGCGGGATTGGCCTTGAGATCCTGCAGATCGGCGACCAGTAGGATCATCTCAAGCAGGTCCGAGATGCCCGTCTTCTGCTTGGCGGAGACCGGGACCATGACCGTCTGTCCTCCCCAGTCCTCGGGCACGAGGCCCTGGTCCGACAGCCCCTGCTTCACGCGGTCCTGGTTGGCGCCTTCCTTGTCCACCTTGTTGATGGCGACGACGATCGGCACCTGCGCCGCCCGGGCGTGCGAGATGGCCTCGATGGTCTGCGGCATGACGCCGTCATCCGCGGCCACCACGAGGACCGCGACGTCGGTGACCTGCGCCCCACGGGCACGCATGGCGGTGAAAGCCTCGTGACCCGGGGTGTCGAGAAACACGATGCGCCGGCCGCGCTCTTCCACGACATAGGCGCCAATGCTCTGTGTGATCCCACCGGCTTCCCCGGCGGCCACCTTGGTCTGGCGGATGGCGTCGAGCAGCGAGGTCTTGCCATGGTCGACGTGACCCATGACGGTCACGACCGGCGGGCGGACCTTGAGGTTGCCCGGGTCCTCGCCGTCGAGACTGAACAGCTCAGACCGGGTCGTCAGCTTGACCTGACTGCCCTCTCCCTCCCCCATCACCTCTTCGGCAATGGCGGAATCCATCGCCATCGGCGTCGCCTGGACGCCGAAGGTATCGGCCACGATGGCCGCGGTGTCGAAGTCGATCTGCTGGTTGATGTTGGCCATGATGCCGTTGCGCATCAACTCTTTGATGATGTCGACCGTCTTGACGTTGAGATACTCCGCCAGTTCCTTGACCGAGAGGGTGGGTGGCAGCTCCACCTTGCCCTCGGACACCCTCGTCTTGGCCTCGGCGGCAGGGCCGCCGGGCGCGAACTGGGCACGGACCGATGCCTCCTGTTCGGGCGTCAGGACGCCCATGGCATGGCGGGGCGCATGGCGGGTGGGCTTGAGGAAGTCGAGGATGTTGCGTGCCTCGATCCCCAGGTCCCGGGCCAGCTGCTGGACTTTGATTCCGCGAGTTTGCGTGGTGGCGATAATTAGTTCCTACCTTTCAATTCAACAGGCAATCATAACCGGAGTCCCCTCCGGCCGTACTCAACTCAGTATTCCCGCGTGAAGCCGCCTCCAATCCTCGGCGGTCAGTCGCACCCGCAGGGCTCGATCCAGCACCCGCCGCCGCTCGCCCGATGTCCAGCAGGCGCCCTCCCGACACAGGTACGCGCCACGGCCAGGCGCCCGCCCGGTCTCGTCGGTCAAAACCCGGCCGTCGACGGCCACCAGTCGAACCAGGTCCCGCTTGCCTTTGACCGCACGGCAGGCGACGCAACTCCGCAGCGGCGCGGGCCGCGCGCCGGCCTCAGGCGCCGTTCGCCCCGGCCTCCTCCCCGCCGGGCCCGTCCGGCGCGGCCTTGATATCGATGCGCCAGCCGGTCAGCTTGGCCGCCAGCCGCGCATTCTGGCCATCCTTGCCAATCGCCAGTGAGAGCTGGTTCTCGGGAACGTGGGCCGTCGCCGTCCGGGACTCCCGGTCGATCTGGACGGTGCGCACCTGGGCCGGGCTGAGCGCGTTGGCCACCAGCTGCAACGGGTCGTCGGTCCAGGGAATGATGTCGACCCGCTCGGCGCCCAGCTCGCCGACCACGCTGCGGATCCGGACCCCGCGGGGCCCGACGCAGGCGCCCACCGGATCGATCCCGTCCTGGTGGGCGGACACCGCGACCTTGGTGCGAACCCCGGGCTCGCGCGCGAGGGCACGGATGACGACCGCCCCTGAGGCAAGCTCAGGGATCTCGAACTCGAGCAGGCGCCGAACCAGCGCCTTGTGTGCCCGCGAAACCGTGACCTGGGCACCGCGGCTTCGCTTGCGCTCCTCCAGCAGGAGCACCTTCAGATGCTGCCCGACCCGGATCGTCTCGTCGGGGATTTGCTCCTCCGGCGGGAGCACCCCCTCGGCTTTGCCAAGCTCCAGGTAGACGGTGTTCCCGTCCGATCGCTCGACCACGCGGTCGACAATGCCGCTGACCATCTCGCCCTTGTGCTCCAGGACATCCTTGAGGACCTGGTCCTTCTCCGCGTCCTTGAGCCGTTGGAAGACGACCTGCTTGCTGATCTGGGCCGCGAGCCGGGCAAAATCCTCGGTCGGGAGGGCCACGTCGACCATGTCGTCGACCGACACCGACCCCTGTTGACGCGCCTCGTCGAGGGAGATCTGTGTGGCCGGATCAGCCACCGTCTCCACCACCCGCCGCCGGCTGAAGATGGCGATCTGGGCGGTATCCGGGTCGACGTGGACGCGGATATTCTCGGGCGGGTTGAAGGCCCGGCGGTAGGCTGTCGCGAGCGCGCTCTCCATCAAGGTGAGGAGGGATTCTTTGGAGATGCCCTTCTCCTCCTGGACCTGGTCCAGAGCCTTGAGGAAATCCGAGCGCAGCATTAGAGGTCGACGGCCAGCCGGGCGGCCAGCACGTCGGCGAGGGGAATGGCGACGGTCGTAGCAGCCTTGCGGTCGCGAAGTTGGAGCTCGATCGCATCGTCGGACACGGCGCTCAGACGACCCTCGGCGACTCGCTCGCTGTCTCCGGTACGGTAGCGGACGTTGGCGCGCTTCCCAACAAAGCGGCGATACTCGTCGAGCGTCCGAAGCGGGCGCTCAGCGCCCGGCGAGGAGACCTCGAGATCGTACCCGCCCGGGAGCGGGTCGGCCTGGTCGAGCAGCGCGCCCAGGGATTTGCTGACGCGCTCGCAATCATCGAGCGTCACCCCTTCCGGCTTGTCGATGCACACGCGAAGCGTGGGACGGCCAGCGCTTCCCGTGAGGCTCAGGTCGTACAACTCGTAGCCCAGGTAGGTGAGCGATGGCTGGATCAGGTCGCGAACGCGCGTCAGCGGAGTCGTGCCCATCGCGGCCACTAGCAAAAGAAAAGGGGCCGCCGGCCCCCTCGCATCGAAACAATATTCACTTCGACGTCAGTATACGTGGCTACCGATGGGGATGTTCCCCTACCGCGGGTCGAGTCGTCGCCAGACGACGAGCAACGGGCTGGCATTGAAAATCGATGAGTAGGTCCCGCTGATGATCCCGATCAGCAGCGCCAGCGTGAAGCCCTTGATGTTGGTGGGCGAGATCAGGAACAGCGCCACCAGGACGAAGACGACAGTCATCGACGTGTTCACCGACCGGGCGAGCGATTGGATGATGCTCAGGTTGACGTTTTGCTCGAAGGTCAGGCGGCTGGCCTGGCGGAGGTTTTCGCGAATCCGGTCGAAGATGACGATCGTGTCATGCACCGAGAAACCGATGACGGTGAGCACGGCCGTGACGAACAGGGTATTGATCTCGCCGAGGGGAAGATTGAAGACCCGCCCCAGGATCGAGTACACCCCCGTCAGCACGAAGACGTCGTGCAGCAAGGCCAGGATGGCGCAGATGGCGAACTTGTAGTTGAACCGGAAACTGAGATACGCCACGATCAGGAGCGAGGCGATCGCGATCAGTCCGCCGGCCCCCAGGACCAGCTCCTTGGCGATCAGCGGACCGACGGAGGCAGTGCTGGATTTCTGATCGTTGATGCCGCCGAACTTCTTGTTGAGATCCTGGCGGATGTTCGTTTCCTGGTCGTTCGTCAGGGGCTTCGTTGTGATGAGGACGTTGTTCGGTCCCGCCTGCTGCACCGTCGCCTCCACGTTGAAGGTGTCCATCTCCCGCTGGATCGCCGAGGCCTGGACCGGCTGATTGAAGACGAGGTTCAGCTGGTTCCCGCCGGCAAAGTCGATACCTAACCGGAACCCGAAGAAGATCATGGAAAAGATTCCCGGCAGGATCACGAGGAGCGAGGCAAGGAAGTACCAGTTGCGGCGCCCGACGATGTCCATCGAGCTCCTTACGCCGCCTTCTTCGGGGCTTCGACGCCGTAAAACGCGAGCCGGCGCGCCGGCCGGAGGCCGGCCAGGATCTGCAGGAACTGCTGGGTGGTGACGATCGCGGAGAACATGCTGACCCCGACGCCGATCGCGAGCGTGACCGCGAAGCCCTTAATCAGCGGGGCCCCGAAGAAGTAGAGGACAAAGCAGGTGATCAGCGTCGAGATGTTGGAGTCCCGGATCGCGGGCCAGGCCCGGCTCACCCCGGATTCCATGGCGGCGCCCAGCGTCCGTCCGGAGCGCAGCTCTTCCTTGACCCGCTCAAAGATGAGCACGTTGGCATCGACTGCCATCCCGACCGACAGGATGAAGCCGGCCAGCCCGGCCAGCGTCAGGGTGACGCCAAACAGCTTGAAGATGGCCAGGGTGATCGCCGCGTAGAGCATCAGGGCCAGGCTCGCCACCACCCCGGGAAGCCGGTAGTAGAGGAGCATGAAGAGGATGACGATGGCCAGGCCGAAGGCGCCCGCGAGCAGGCTCAGCCGCACGGTGTTCGCGCCCAGCGTCGCACCCACTTCCGTACTCGAGACGATGCTGATCGAACCGGGAAGGGACCCGGAGTTGAGTTGGACCGCGAGCGCCTGGGCGCTGTCCGCGGTGAAGCCACCGGTGATCTGCGCCGTCCCCCCGCAGATCTCGCTCTGGACGTTGGCATCCTCCACCAGGTTGTGGTCGATGAAGATGGCGAGCTTGTTATCCGGCGTTCCCGCCGCGTGCGTGAACCGGTCGCGGGTGAAGTTACAGAACAGCGTGGATCCCTCGTTGTTGAACGAGATCGTCACGTCGGGCAGGTTGGTCGTCGAATCGGTCGACCGGCTGGCGTTGGTGACCATGCTGCCGTCGATATGGGTCCATTCGGGCTTGTAGCCGGCATAAGTGTTGGCATCGGTGGCATTTAACTGCGCGATCGTCTTGGCGTCGGGTGTCCCGGGAACCCATTTCCAGATGGTGAGGTAGGACGTCTTGCCCAGGATCTGCTTGGCCTGCTCGAGATTGACGCCGGGCAATTCGACGATGATCCGGTCGCTCCCCTCGGGCCGCACCGTCGACTCGGCGTAGCCGCTGCTGTTGACGCGGCGCTCGATGATCGCGAGCGCCGTGTCCCGCGCCGCAGAGACGCTCAAGCCGGAGCGGACGTTCGTGATCTGGAGCTCGAGGTGCGTCCCCCCGGAGAGGTCCAGGCCTTTGTGGACATAGATGTCCTGCTGGAACCCCAGCAAGGGAATCGAGAGCTGTGGCCGGCTGTTGATCGGGCCGGTCAGCGACTGGTGCGTGGCGACCCGGTAGATGTAGGCGAAGCCGTCGATAAAAAGGGCGATCACGGCGACGCCGGCGATCAATGCCAGCAGGGCACGGTTGACGCGCATGCGAGCAAGAGTATAGGCGCGCGCCGATGAGGAACCGTTAAGCCGGGTCGACCTCGGGCACGGAACTCATGGCAGGGGGGCGAGCTGCCATCGGGTGCGGACCTGATCGATGGTGGCGGCGAGCTGCCCGGAGCCGATCGCTGCGCGGATCTCCGCCACCAGCCGGATCAAGATCCGCAGATTGTGGATCGAGGCGAGGCGGTGGCCGAGGATCTCCCCGGCCATGAAGAGGTGGCGAAGGTAGGCCCGGCTGAAGCGCTGGCAGCTGTAGCAGTCGCACCCCTCGTCCAGCGGGCCGGCGTCGGCGGCGAATCGCTGGTTACGGAGGTTGATCCGGCCACCCTGGGTCAGGATCGAGCCGTTGCGGGCGATGCGGGTCGGCAGGACGCAATCGAACAGGTCGACCCCCCGAGCCATGGCCTCGATCAGGTCGGCGGGAGTTCCGACGCCCATCAGGTAGCGTGGCTTCCCCGCCGGCAGGGCCGCCGCCTGCGCGGCCACCAGCCGATAGGTCGTCGCCATCGGCTCCCCCAGGCTGAGGCCACCGATGCCGTAGCCATCAAAGGGCAGGGCCCCGAGCACGGCAGCGCTCTCCAGCCGGAGGGCCAGGTCGAAGCCTCCCTGGGCGATCCCGAACCGGAGCTGACCCGGAGCCGGTGGCTCAGCCAAACATCGTTCTGCCCACCGGTGGGTACGCTCGGTCGCCGCCCGGGCGCCCGCAGGCCTCCCCGGCCAGGGTGCCGGCTCATCGAAGGCCATGGCGATGTCCGAGCCGAGGTCGCGCTGAATCGCCATCACCGACTCGGGCGTGAAGCGTTGCTCGCTGCCGTCCAGGTGCGACCGGAAGACCGCCCCCTCGTCGGTGACGCGGACCAGGTGATCCAGGCTGAACACCTGGAACCCACCACTATCGGTGAGGATGGCTCCATCCCATCCCATGAACCGATGCAGTCCGCCGAGTCGCGCGATCCGGTCCGCGCCCGGCCGCAGCGCAAGATGGTACGTATTTCCGAGTAGGACCTGGGTGCCAAGCTGGCGCAGCTCGTCCGGGGTCAGCGCCTTGACCGTGCCATGCGTGCCGACCGGCATGAAGGCCGGCGTCTCGATCGCGCCGTGCGCGGTCTGCAGCACCCCGCGCCGGAAGCCGTCCTCGGCCGCGAGCAGCGCAAAACTCATCCGGCACTCCGGCCGGTGATCAGCATGCAGTCCCCAAAACTGTAGAAGCGGTAGCCGTGGCGAATGGCCTTCTGGTAGGCGTTGAGGATCCGATCCCGTCCGGCGAAGGCGCTCACCAGCATCAGCAGGGTGCTCCGGGGGAGGTGGAAATTCGTCAGCATCGCGTCCACGGCGCGAAACCGAAAGCCGGGCAGGATCATGAGGTCGGTCCAGCCTTCCATGGCGCGGACCCCCCCGTTCTCCACCGCCGTTTCCAGGACCCGAACGCAGGTCGTGCCCACCGCGACCACGCGGCCGCCCCGCAGCCGCGTGCGCGCGACCGCGGCGGCAGTGGGCTCGTCGACCCGAAACCACTCCCGATGGATCTGGTGCCGGGTGGGGTCGTCGACGCGAACCGGTCGAAAGGTGTCGAGTCCGACGTGCAGGGTCACAATGCCGATCTCGATCCCACGGCGCGTGACGCTCGACAGCAGGGCTTCGGTGAAGTGGAGCCCGGCGGTGGGGGCGGCCGCCGAACCCTCCACCTTGCTGAACACGGTCTGATAGCGCTCGCGCTCGCCGAGGCGCTCCTTGATGTACGGCGGCGTCGGCATCTCGCCAATCCGCCGGACTTCCGCCAGCGGTTCGGCCGCGCCGCCAAGCCGCACCGTCGCGGTCTCCCCGGCCTTCGCTTCTACCGCGACCGTCAGGGCCGACCCCGGAAAAGTGATGCGCGCGCCGACCGGCAACCGGCGGCCCGGGCGGAGCAGGGCTTCCCAGGCCTGCGCCCCGTCGGCGGGCCGGAGCAGCAAGACCTCCGCCGCTCCCCCACCCTCGCGGATTCCAGGCAGCCGCGCCGGCAGCACCCGCGTGTCATTCAGCACCAGCAGATCGCCTGGATTAAGGAAGCGCGCGAGCTCTCGCACGCTGGCATGGGTGACCAGATCGTGCGCGGGATCGAGCACCAGCATGCGGGCCGCATCGCGCTCCGGCGGCGGATGCTGGGCGATGAGCGCCGGCGGTAGCTCATAGTCGAAATCCGTCGTCTTCACGGCCAGGTGACGCGCGGCCTGCTGCCGCTGAGCCTCAAAACAATCGGGGTTGGTCGCTCAGCGCCTTGACTAGGCCAAGGTGCTCGTAGGCGAGCTTGGTGGCGACGCGCCCACGTGGCGTCCGCGCCAGGAACCCCAGTTGCATGAGAAAGGGCTCGTAGACATCTTCCACGGTCTCCGGGTCCTCGGACACGGAGACCGCGATCGTGTCCAGCCCGACCGGGCCCCCGTCATACTTCTCGACGATCGTGCGCAGGATCCGCCGGTCGACCACGTCCAGGCCGAGGTCGTCGACCTCGAGCATGGCCAGCGCCTCGAGCGCGATCGGTTTATCGATCCGGCCCTGCGCCCGGACCTGGGCGAAGTCCCGGACCCGCCGCAGGAGCCGGTTGGCGACTCGCGGGGTGCCGCGGGCCCGGCTCGCGATCACCCGGGCGCCGGCGTCGTCGGCTACCACCTTCAGCAATTTGGCCGACCGGACCACGATCTCGAAGAGGTCGTCGGTGTCGTAGAAGTAGAGCGGATAGACGGCGCCAAAGCGATCGCGCAGCGGCGCCGAGAGCATCCCCTGGCGGGTGGTCGCCCCGATCACCGTGAAGCGTGGGAGTTGCAGCCGGAATGTCTGGGCCCCGGCGCCCTTTCCGCTGACGAAGTCGAACTTGAAGTCCTCCATCGCCGGGTAGAGGGACTCCTCGACCGGCCGGGCGAGCCGATGAATCTCGTCGATGAAGAAGATGTCCCGGTCCTCCAGGTTGGTCAGGATCGAGGCCAGGGCTCCCTGGTGCTCGATCGCCGGACCGGAGGTGGTCCGGATGTTGACCCCCATCTCGTTGGCCATGATGTTGGCCAGGGTGGTTTTGCCCAGGCCCGGGGGGCCGGCGATCAGGATGTGCTCGATCGGCTCCTCGCGGCCACGCGCCGCCGTGATCAGGATCTCCAGGTTGGCCTTGACGCCCTCCTGCCCGATGAACTCCTGCAGCCGGCGCGGGCGCAGACTCCACTCGAATTCCTTGTCCTCGATCTTCTCATCGCCGGTCACCAGGCGCTCGGTCATCCTCGATCCAGGCCCTTGAGGGCGACCGTGACCAGTTGCTCGACCGAATGGCCACCCCCGTTCCCACCGCTGACTTTCCGGATGGCCTCCTTCGCCTCGACCGGGGTGTAGCCAAGCCCGGTCAGGACCTGCACGGCTTCCGCCACGCGGTCACCCGCGGCCGGAGCGCCCACGTTGGCCTCCTCGGGGAAGATCTCGCCGCGCAGCTTCCCCTTCAACTCGAGCACGACGCGCGCCGCCGTTTTCGGCCCGATGCCGGGGATGGTGGCCAGGAGGGCCGCGTCTTCCTGGAGCACCGCTCGTTTCAGGACTCGAAGCTCAGCCCGGCTCAGGATCGCGAGCGCCGCCTTGGGCCCGATGCCCTTGACCGACAGAAGCAGCTTGAAGAAGGTGAGCTCCTCCTGGCGGAGGAACCCGAAGAGACCGAGGGCGTCCTCCCGCACATAGGTATAGGTATAGAGGCGCAGCCGCTCACCCGTCCTCGGCAACTCGGTTAGGGTCCGGCTGCCGACCGTGACCAGGTAGCCGACGCCGTGCACGTCCAGGATGATCGCATCCTCCGCGCGCTGGGCCACGATGCCTTCCAGGCTGGCGATCATGCGGGGGCTCCGACCGGGGCACGGCTCAGGATGGTCCGCAACCGGCCGCTGTGATGATGGCAAATGGCGATCGCCAGCGCGTCGATGGCGTCGTCCGAGCGCGGCAATTGCCTGGTGCCGAGCAGCGACTGCACCATCTTCAGCATCTGGCCCTTGGTCGCCGCGCCATACCCCGTGACCGAGAGCTTGACCTGGTTTGGGGTGTACTCGTGGACGAGAGCGGCCGCCTCGACCGCGCAGAGCAGGGCGACGCCGCGAGCCTGGCCGACCGCCATGGCCGTTCGGACGTTTTTACTGAAAAAGAGCTCCTCGAAGGCGGCTGCCTCCGGGTGCAGGTCGGCCAGCAGGCTCCGCATCTGTTCCGCCAGCAGCCGCAGCCGTTGTGGCTCGGGGATATTGGACGGCGTTTTGAGGGTCCCGCAGGTCACCAGGGTCAATCGCCCATTCTGGCGCCGGACAGCGCCGTACCCGGTATCGGCCAGGCCCGGGTCGATGCCAAGGACGAGAACGCCATCGCTGGATTGGCTCACGGTTAGACGCGGTCGCTGATGCGTTCCAAGACGTCGGCCGGCACCTCGATGTTCGAGTACACAGACTGGACGTCGTCATGCTCTTCGAGGGCATCCAGGAGCTTGAGGACCCCCGGCGCCTTGTGCTCGTCGAGGGTCACCACCTGGGAGGCATTCATCGTCACCTCCGCCGAATCGATCTTGAACCCCTTCTTCTTGAGCCCTTCCTGGACCGGCTCAAGCCGTGCGGGATCGGTGATGACCTCCACCGTCCGGGAATCGATCCGGGCATCGGTCGCCCCCAGGTCGATCGCCTCCAGGCCGACCTCGTCCGGATCGTGGCCGTTCGCGTCGATCACGATCTGGCCCTGCCGGGTGAACATCCAGCTGACACTGCCGGTGGCGCCGAGGTTGCCCCCGGCGCGGCTGAACAGGTTCCTGACCTCGCCACTGGTCCGGTTGCGGTTGTCGGTCACCGTGTCAACCATGATGGCGACGCCGTGGGGGCCATAGCCCTCGAAGCGGAGCTCCTCCATTTGCGCACCGCCCAGCTCCCCGGTGCCCCGCTTGATGGCGCGCTGCACGTTGTCCTGGGGCATGTTGACATTGCGCGCTTTTTCGATCGCCAGCCGGAGGCGGTAGTTGCCGTCCACGCTGCCTCCGCCTTCGCGTGCGGCGATCGAGATCTCCCGGGCCATCTTGGTGAACTGCTGGCCCTTGCGCGCGTCGGTCAGGGCCTTCTTGTGCTTGATCGACGACCACTTGGAGTGTCCAGACATTGCTCAGTGGTCGAGTTTAACTCACGCTCAGACGGACCACACGATGAGCGCCACGCCGCAACAGCCAGCCGTCGGCTGGGCTGACTTTCTCATCCACGGAATCGATCGTCCGCTCGTTGATGGACAGGCCTCGCTGGGCTGCCAGCCGGCGGGCCTCACTCTTGCTGGCTACGAGGCCGGCGTCCAGAAACAGCTGCGCGACCGGACGCTCACCGGACGCCACCGGGACGGTCGCTGCACCGGCCGCGACGAAGGCGCCATCGGCCCCGCGGTATTGGTCCGCCTTCGCGCCCGGGTGAAACTGACGCACCAGCCGTTCGGCCAGCCGACGCTTGACATCGCGCGGGTTCTCGCCCGACGTCAGGGCCGCCCCCTCGGTGGCGACCTCGGTCGGCGACGCGTCGGTGACGAGGGATAGGTAGCGAAGGATCAGATGATCCGGAATGGCCAGCGCCTTTCGATAGATGACGTCGGCAGGCTCATCGATCCCGATGTAATTGTCCAGGCTCTTGCTCATCTTCTGGACACCGTCCAGCCCTTCCAGCAACGGCATCGTGAGGATGTCCTGCGGTGACTGGCCGAAGGCCTCCTGGAGGTCCCGGCCAACCAGGAGATTGAAGGTCTGGTCGGTGCCCCCGAGCTCGACGTCCGACCTGACAGCCACGGAGTCATAGCCCTGCAAGAGCGGATACAGGAGCTCGTGGAGGCTGACCGGTCGCCCTTCCTTGGTTCGTTTCGCGAAGTCGTCCCGGGCCAGCATGCGGGCGACGGTGTACTTGCTCATCAGGCCGACGACATCCTCGAGGGTCATCGTGTCGAACCATTCGGCCTGGAAACGCACCTCCGTCCGCGCCTCGTCGAGGATCTTCCAGGCCTGCGCCAGGTAGGTGTCGGCCGCCTCGTTCACCTGACTGCGCGTCAACTGGGGACGGGTGACACTCTGCCCGGAGGGATCCCCGATCCGGGCAGTGGTGTCGCCGATAATGAGCACCGCGGTGTGCCCCAGGTCTTGAAAGCGCCGAAGCTCGCGCAGGGGCACCGTATGGCCAAGGTGGATATCCGGCCTGGTGGGATCGAGGCCGAGCTTCACGCGGAGGCGGTCGCCACGATCGATGCGGGACTGCAGATGGGCCCGGTCCACGATCTCGACCGCCCCGCTCGTCAGGATCTCCCAGGGCTTGGCATCGGTCGTTTGTTGTTCCTTCACTGGTTCGTCACGCCTTCCAGACGCCGAGTATATACGCGGCTGTATTCAACCACTGTGCTGTTTGCCGGCCCCAGTCGTTATAAACCCGGTGCTGTCAGAAAGGCAACGGCTCGCTCGTCGCGCGGCGATCCGTGTGCTCGGCATCGTTCGGCGAGCGCGCCGTCGCCGCGGAGGCGGCCACAGGATCCTCGTGGTGGCCCTGACGATTATCGGGACGCTCAGCCTGAGCGGAGGCGCCGAGGCGTACGACAAGTACCAGACCTACACGCGCGACCTGCCGGACCCGAGCTCGCTCAACCCCAAGGAACTTGCCCAGGCGACCAAGATCTACGATCGCAACGGGACCCTCCTCTACGTGAAGCACACCGAGGGGGTCGTCCGAACGGTAGTGCCGCTCTCCGCGATCTCCCCGCACCTGGTCCAGGCCACGATTGCGCTGGAGGACCGCCAGTTCTACACCCACCACGGCATCGACTTCACCCGTACCATCGGGGCGGCGCTGGCCGACCTGACCCACCAACGCGCCGTCCAGGGTGGAAGCACGATCACGCAGCAGCTGGTGAAGCGGATGTTCGTCGGCAGCGATACGTCGATCGAGCGCAAAGTCCGTGAGGCGGTCCTCGCCCTCGAAATCGAGCGCCGCTATTCGAAGAGCGACATCCTCACCCTCTACCTGAACCAGATTTTTTACGGCCACGAAGCCTACGGGATCGAGGCGGCGGCTCAGACCTACTTCTCGAAGCCCGCCAAGAGCCTCGACATCGCCGAGGCGGCCATACTGGCCGCGATCCCGAACTCGCCGTCGCAGTTCGATCCGCTGAATTCGCAGACGGCGGCCGCCGCCAAGAGCCGCCAGACCCTCGTCCTCAAGGACATGCTTCGAGACCATTACATCAGCAGCCATGAGTACGCCGTGGCCGTCAAGGAGACCCTGGTCTACAAGAACGGCAGCATCCAGCGGGATGTCAAGGCCCCCTGGTTCGTTGACTATGTCCTGTCCCAGCTGAGCCGCCAGTACGGGGCGGACGTCGTCCAGTCCGGTGGCCTCCAGGTCATCACCAGCCTCGATTACGGCCTGCAGCAGGTCGCCGAGAAAGCCGTGAGCAGCAACGTCAATCGGGCCGACCTGAAAGCGCGCAATGTCAACAACGGCGCGGCCGAGGTCATCGATCCGAACACCGGGCAGGTGCTCGCCATGGTCGGCAGCGCGAATTACTACGATCAGGGCATCGGCGGCCAGTACAACGTGATCACGGACGGCCAGGGCCGGCAGCCGGGATCGTCCTTCAAGGTGTACGTCTATGCCACCGCGCTCTCCAACGGCATTGCGCCATCGAACCTGATCAACGACACCCAGGGAAAGATCGACGGGCATGCGTTCGTCGACTGGGACCACCGCAGCGAGGGCATCATCACCATCCGCCGGGCGCTCGAGGAGTCTCGCAACATCCCGGCCCTGCAGTTGATGAAGCAGCTCGGCTATGACCGGGTCTTCCAGACGGCCCGCATGATGGGGCTGACCAGCGCGAATCTGACCCCGGAGCGCGGCCTGTCGCAGGCGATCGGGTCGACCGAGGTCTTGCCGCTCCAGCACTTCAACGCCTACGGCGTCTTCGCTTCGGGCGGCATTTACCACGACCCGACCGTAATCCTCAAGGTGCAGGACAGCGCCGGAAAGATCCTGCAGGAATGGAAGCCCAACCCGGGGGTGCGCGTCCTATCGCCGCAGGTCGCCTACCTGATGAGCGACATCCTGAAGCCGGTTGGCGCCGCGCTCAACATCAAACGACCCTTCGCCTCGAAGACCGGGACCACCGAGAACTGGCACGACTCATGGCTGGTCGGCTACAACCCCGATGTCGTGATCGGCACCTGGATGGGCCACACCTGTGCCGGGGGCTGCGCGGCGAACGTGAACTCCAATCTCAACGTCGTCTGGGGTGTCCAGGGCGCCGGGT
>CAAGKR010479697.1_pt1 | contig 16806 bp, 8 predicted proteins | sample 2556971 | NCBI WGS metagenome assembly CAAGKR01 (sample SAMEA5207829, study PRJEB30636) | soil metagenome | biome: forest; feature: boreal; material: soil | place: USA | collected 2011-09 | depth 1 m | reverse complement strand
GCCAGCCAAGATCCGCGCGTTCTACGAGGTCGGCTCCTCCCGCATCGAACCCATCGGGCTGGCCTACCTCTGGCCCGCCACCGGCTAGACCTATGACGACTGAGAACGCCATCCGCGATCACCAGACCTGGATCAACTACCTCCAGCCGGACGGCCTCGTCGTCTCGGCGGCAGCCCTCGTCGACGCCCAGGTCTATCTCGATCGGGATGCCGCCGAGTGTCAGCGCGAGTTCACGCAGTTCGTGCAGGAGGTCGAGGTCGCCGATCGCGACGTCGCCGCAGTCCAAGACCTCCGGCAGCTCCTGGCGGAATTCCTCGACTGGCCGAAGGAGCTCGTCGTCGGCCTCTCTGCCGAACGGCCCGTCCCGTCCAACCTCACGGTCGGACTCCCAGAGCTGAACGAGACGCTCACCCCCACGCTCGCCCTCGCGGACATCGGGCCTGATGAGACGGCGCCCAGCTGGCTCCTCCTCGTGAAGGAGGTCACGGTCGGGACGAATCTCGACGCCCGCGAGACGGGGCGAGATTCGACGTGGTCCGCCTCCGCCACCCAGAAGCTCGAGCGGCTCCTGCGCGAAACCGGCGTCCCGATCGGCGTTCTCTCGAACGGCACGCAGCTCCGGCTCCTGTACGCGCCTCGTGGCGAGAACTCCGGCAGCCTCACGTTCCCTGTGCAGTGGATGACCGAGGTGGCCGGGCGGTCGATCCTCTCCGCGTTCTGGGGGCTGCTCTCGAAGGAGCGGCTCCTCGCCGGTCCCGCCGAGGCGCGGCTGCCCGCGCTCCTCGTGAAGAGCCGCGAGTACCAGGTCACCGTGTCGAAGGAGCTAGCCGGCCAAGTCCTCGACGCGCTCTACGAACTCGTTCGCGGCCTCCAGGCGGCCGATGCACACACCCGAGGAGAGCTGCTCAAGGAAATCCTCGCCGAGCACCCTGACGAGGTCTACCGGGCGCTCCTCACCGTGCTCCTCCGCCTCATCTTCCTCCTCTTCGCAGAGGACCGGGCACTCCTCCCGACGAGCGAGCTCTACGCCGCCAACTACTCGATCCACGGGCTCTTCGCACGCCTCCGCGCCGACGCGCAGAAGTACCCGGACACGATGGACCATCGCTATGGAGCTTGGGCGCAGCTCGTGGCGCTCTTCCGCGCGGTCTACGGCGGCTCGAGACACCCGCAGCTCAAGATGCCGCCCCGGAAGGGATTCCTCTTCGATCCGGGGCGCTTCCCGTTCTTGGAGGGCCGGCAAGGCGCGGAGGACGGCCAGCGTCTCCCGCTTGTCGCCGACGGCGTCGTCTACCGAGTGCTTGAGAAGCTCCTGCTCCTCGGCGGCGAGCGGCTCTCGTACCGCACGCTCGACGTGGAACAGATCGGGAGCGTCTACGAGACGATGATGGGGTTTCGACTCGAGAAGACGTCTGGTCGGACCATCGCGCTCAAGGCTGGCAAGTCCGGCGGTGCCCCCGTCGCGATCGACCTCGACGCCCTCCTGAAGCAGAAGCCGACCGAGCGCGCGAAGTACCTTGCGGTGAGCGCAGACCTGAAGCTCACCGGAAAGGCGGCGGAAGGGCTCGGTGATGCGTCGAGCCTGGATCAGCTCCTCTCGACTCTGGAGCGCCGCATCGCCCGGAACGCCACTCCCGACATCCTCCCTCCTGGGAACATGGTCCTCCAGCCGACGGACGAGCGCCGTCGCACCGGCTCGCACTACACGGCACGTTCCCTGACGGAACCGTGCGTCCGGACGACGCTCCGGCCGATCCTGGATCGCCTTGGGCCGAACCCCAAACCGGATCAGATCCTCGATCTGAAGGTGTGCGACCTCGGCGTTGGTTCTGGGGCGTTTCTCGTGGAAACGTGCCGTCAGCTTGGTGATGCTCTGCTTCACGCCTGGCACGCCCACGGTGCGATGCCGTACATCCCGCCAGATGAAGACGAGGTTCTTCATGCCCGGAGGGTCGTCGCGCAGCGGTGCCTCTATGGCGTCGACAAGAACCCCATGGCCGTGGACCTCACGAAGCTCTCACTGTGGCTTGCGACGCTCGCGAAGGACCACCCCTTCACGTTTCTTGATCACGCGATCCGATGCGGGGATTCGCTCGTCGGCCTAACAGCGCGGCAGATCGCCGACTTCCATTGGCTCCCCGAGAAGAAGCGCGTCTTCGGCCAGGAGTTCCTCGAACAGCGGATAGCGACGGCCACGACCCAGCGGCAACTCATTCTGACGCTGGACGACGACCTCACGGGCCCCGAGAAGAAACTCGAAAGACTCCATCTCGCTGACGAAGCGCTCAACATTGTTCGAGAAGCGGGCGATCTGGTTATCGCAGCGTTCTTCGCCGGAGAGAACGCGAAGACCAGAGCGCTGAACCGGGAGGACAACCTCGCGCAGTTCACCGAGTTCTACCGCGTCTTCGACCTGAAGCTGAACCCCGGACCGATCGTCAAGAACCTACGTGAAGGCGATCATCCGGTCACGCCGTTCCACTGGGAGATCGAGTTCCCAGAAGTATTCGCAGCGGGGCGGAACGGTTTCGACGCGATCGTCGGGAATCCACCATTCCTAGGGGGTAGCAGACTCTCTTCCATCGCTGGCAAGCCCTACATGGCTTGGATGGCGGGCTCCTACCCTGAGTCGCGCGGGAAGAGCGATCTTGTAGCGTATTTCTTCCGGCGTGTTTACAACCTACTTCACGTCGGAGGCGCCGCTGGCCTCATAGCGACAAAGACAATCCGCCAAGGTGACACGCGGTACACCGGCTTGCGCTGGATACGCCGCCAAGGCGGCTGGATCTACGAGGCGGATCTCCATCGGCGATGGCCCGGCATGGCAGCTGTCGTTGTAAGCGTCGTGCATTTCTGTAGGGAACGCCACACTACGGTTTCACCAGTCCTAAACGGGAGGCAGGTGAACGAGATCACCGCTTACCTCTTTCACTTTGGACCCGACGAGAATCCAAGCTCCCTGTCCGCCAATCAACATCGGGCCTATAGCGGCGTCAACATCAACGGAAAGGGCTTTGTTCTTTCTCCTGCAGAGAAAGACTGTCTAGTGCAGCAAGACCCTCTGGCGAGCGAGCGCATTCGTCCCTACCTCGGAGGCGAAGACATCAATGAGTTACCTGAGGCGGGACACGTGCGCTACGTGGCTTACATGGAAGGGCTTGCTACTGAAGCCGATGTGAAACGATGGCCCAGTCTATATCAACACCTAAGCACCACGGTTAAGTTGCAGAGAGCGACTAGCAATGAAAGAAGACTGAGGGAGTTCTGGTGGCTCTACTCGAGGCCAGCAAGGGACCTATACGACTCATTGGTGAGGAAAACGCGCGTACTGGCAAGCGGCAGAGTGAGCGAGCATCTCGGCTTCGTTTTTACTCCGCCACACCTTGTGTTCTCGGATAGCCTCACGCTGTTTCTTTTCGAAGACTACGCAGCGTTTTGTGTTCTCCAGGGGCGCGCTCACGAAGTGTGGGCACGTTTCTTTGGTTCGTCTCTCGAAGATCGAAATCGGTATATTCCAGAAGATTGTTTTGAGACGTTCCCCTTGCCCCCGGCATGGGAGACTAGTTCAACGCTGGAGGAGAACGGCCGCGCTTACTACGAGTTTCGGGCCGTCCTGATGGCCCGTAATGGCGAGGGGCTCACCGCAACGTACAACCGCTTCCACGACCCGAGAGAGACCGACCCGGACATCCTCCGCCTTCGTGGGCTTCACGACGCCATGGACCGCGCCGTACTCGACGCCTATGGCTGGACCGGCCCGATCCCCCCCTGCGAGTTCTTTCTCGACTACGAAGACGAGGAGGACGAGGAGACCTCAAGCCGCAAGAAGAAGCCCTGGCGTTACCGCTGGCCGGACGAGTTCCGGGACGAGGTGCTCGCACGCCTCCTTGCCCTGAATACCCTGCGTGCTGAGGAGGAGCGACTCGCTGGGGAGGCCGAGACCAGTCGCTCAGGGAAAGCAGGCGGGAAGTCTAGGAAGAAAGAGCATGGCGAGGCGCCAAGCGGAGCCCTCTTTGATTCCTAGTCGCCCGACCTGTAGCTTGAACGTATGAACTCGACGTCCGACGAGATCCGGCGGGAACTTGCGGAGGCCCTGCGGCTGAGCCTCGTCGGGCCCGACAACAGACACGTCTTCGCGCAGGAGGTGCTTCCTGAGGCCCCGGCCAAGTGGTACCTCACGGGCTTCCTCACGGCGAAGGGCGCGCCGGTCGAGCAGCGAACGGACGCGGAGTCCGGCGAGGAGATCGACGCCGCCGGTGATGCGGGTGCCCTCGACGATGCCGCGCCCCCCGAGAAGGCCGCTGCGCGCAGGAGCCTCCTCCCGTCGAGCCTCGGGCTGAGCGTCCTCGTCGGGTCGAAGGAGTCCGCGCTCACCGCGAAGATCTCCTGGGGCGACTACGAGCATCGCGAGAAGGCCGAGAAGGTGAAGAAGGAAGCGACCGAGGAAGCGGGGAAAGCAACCGAGCACTCGGCTGACGACGACGCTGGCGGGTACCGGCGCGTTCCCAAGGACCGAGCCGTGGGCATCCCGCTCCCAGGGCCAGGGAAGTCCGCCCGGATCGACGTGCCAGAGAGCGGCGGCCTCCAGCTCTTCATCACGGTGCGACCAGTCTCAGCGGAGAACCTCGCCGCTGCGGACCTCCCGCCCCAGACGCGCTCGGTCTCCGTCTTCCTGGTGAATGAGCGCCCGTACGACGAGCAGAAGGGGGTGTCCGGGACCGCGATCTTCCAGGCGACGCTCCGGCTCGAGTCGAAGGCCGGCTTCGTCCCTCGGCCGGACCTCCGCGGCAGCACGGGCTCGGGGCTCAACGACGAGTGGGACGAGCGGATCGCCGACCTCCACTACCGGGACGTCGCCGAGTACGCGGTCGGGCACGGCGTCTCCGCGACGGCGTTCACTGAGGGCCGCTCGGCAAAGGCTGTCCAGTCCGTCTGGATTCCCCAGGCCGAGGTCGAGCGCGTGGCGCCGACGGCCCTCGAAGGTGTCGCGCTGGAGATGGAGAAGCTCGCCGCGCTCCCAAGCGGGGAGGAGGCAGCTCGCACCCTGGCCCCGCTCGTCGGCCAGTACCGCGCCTGGATCGCCGCGCAGGCGAAGAAAGTCGACGGGCTCTCGAAGCGCCGGAGGGAGACCGCGGAGCAGCTGCTCCTCGAGGCCCGATCGGTCGCGGACCGGATCGAGGCCGGCATCGCCGAGCTGCAGGATCCTGTGGTCCTCGAGGCCTTCCAGATTGCGAATCGGACCATGGCAGTCGCGGCCCGCCGCCGCGAGATGCTCAAGCGGGTCGCACAACCCGGCAAGAAGCCCGTCAGCCCCGAGGAAGTCCCGGCCCCCCAATGGTTCCCGTTCCAGCTCGGCTTCCTCCTCATGACGCTCGGCGGCATCGTCCACCCCGAGCAAGCGGAGCGCGAAGGCGTCGACCTCCTCTTCTTCCCGACCGGCGGCGGCAAGACGGAGGCGTACCTCGGCCTCGCGGCCTTCACGATGGTCCTGCGGCGCCTACGCCAGCCGGGGATCGCGTCGGCAGGCGTGTGCGTCCTCATGCGCTACACGCTCCGCCTCCTCACGCTCGACCAGCTCGGCCGTGCGGCGACGCTCATCTGCGCCCTCGAACTCGAGCGTGAGCGCGCCCCGCAGAAGCTCGGCACCTGGCCGTTTGAGATCGGGCTCTGGGTCGGCTCGGCGGCGACGCCGAACCGGATGGGCGGGCGCGGTTACAGGGGCCCGTCTCCCGATACGACCGCCTACACGGTGACGCAGCACTACAAGCGCGCCAGCAAGAACAGTCGGGCGCCGATCCCGATCGAGAACTGCCCCTGGTGCGGGGAGAAGTTCGGTCCGGACTCGTTCCGCCTCGTGCCGAGCGAGATCGCCCCGCTGAACCTCCAGGTCCGCTGCGCGAACATCCGCTGCGACTTCTGCCGGGACCGCGCCCTCCCGATCCTCGGCGTCGACGAGCCGATCTACCGCCGCCTCCCGGCGTTCCTCATCGCCACCGTCGACAAGTTCGCCGCGCTCCCGTGGACGGGCGAGACGGGCGCGCTCTTCGGGCGCGTGAGCCAGCACGACAAGGACGGCTTCTACGGTCCGTGCCAGGGCAAGAGCGGCACGCCGATCCCCGGCGGTGCACTCCTCCCGCCTGACCTCATCATCCAGGACGAGCTCCACCTCATCTCGGGGCCGCTCGGCACCATCGCCGGCGTCTACGAGACCGCGATCGACGAACTCGCGACCCGGGAGGTCAGCGGCCGCCGCATCCGCCCGAAGATCATCGCCTCGACGGCCACGGTCCGTCGCGCCGAACGCCAGATCCGCGCCCTCTTCGACCGCGAGCAGGTCACAATCTTCCCAGCGCCTGGCCCCGACCGGCGCGACTCCTTCTTCGCCCACACCGAGCTGTCCTCGGAGGCCTCGCCCCCGCGCCTCTACGTCGGCGTGGCCGCGCAGGGCCGAAGCCTCAAGGTCGTCTTCCTGCGCGCGGCGCTCGCGCTCCTGAGCGCCGCCAAGACCGCCTACGCGCACGAAGGGGGCATCCGACCGGACAACCCCGCCGATCCGTACATGACGCTGCTCGGCTACTTTAACAGCCTGCGTGAGCTGGGTGGCAGCCGCCGGATCGTCGAGGACGAAGTCACGTCCCGGGTGGCGCGCTACGGGGCCCGCCGTCGTCTCGAGCCCGACGACCAGATCTTCACCGACCGTGAGATCCGCCACGAGGTGCTGGAGCTGACCTCGCGCGAGGCGACGAATGATGTGGCCGCCGCGAAGCGCCGCCTCGCCCTGCCTTTCAGCGACCAGGAGCACGTGGACGTCGCCCTCGCCACGAACATGATCTCGGTCGGCCTCGACATTACCCGACTCGGGCTCATGACCGTGCTCGGCCAACCGAAGACGAGCGCCGAGTACATCCAGGCCACGAGCCGTGTCGGTCGCGACCCGCAGCGGCCCGCGCTTGTCGTCGTTCTCTTAAACGTTCACAAGCCGCGTGACCGCTCGCACTACGAGCGGTTCGAGGGCTACCACGCCTCGTTCTACCGCTCGGTCGAGCCGACGAGCGTGACGCCGTTCTCGCCGCGGGCGCTCGACCGGGCGCTCGCCGGGGCGCTCGTCGCGCTCTGCCGTCTGGGCCAGCCGGAGATGACGCCGCCGCTCGGCGCGGAGCGGATCGCGACCATGCGCTCGACGCTGGACGCGTTCGCTCAGCGCTTCGCGGACCGGGCGGCGAACCACGACCGCGACCTCGACCCGACGGGCGCCGAGCGCCTCAAGGAGAACGTCCTCGCCTGGTGCCGGAGACTCCTCGACGACTGGCTCAACATCGCCGACAACTACCGGCAGAAGAGCACGAAGCTCCGCTACCAGAAGTGGGAGGGCACAGCGGGCGCCGCGCCGCTCCTCCACGACTTCCTCGACCCCGAGGTCGCGAGCCTGCACGAGTCGATCCGCCGCTTCCGGGCGAACCGCTCGATGCGCGACGTGGAGCCCTCTGTCGACGTAAAGATCGAGAGCCTCAACGACTGGGATAACCGGCCCCTGCCATGAAGCGCGACCAGCTCCGCTCCGGCCAGCTCGTCACCACGTTCGGCCCCGGCGCCATGGTCGACTTCCCGCGCGAGTCGGTCATCGTGGCCGGCCTCGACCACTGGCAGTACAAGGACGTCGCGGCTGCGACCGTCGTCGAGCCGCGTCTCCTCGAGAAGCTCCGTCGGATGCTCGACCAGCCCGACCTGACGCTCCGTCGGCCGCCGGCATCCTCCGACGACCCGCGAGAGATGGGGTCTTGCGTCACCGGCTGGCGCTTTCCCGAGTGGTTCATCGTCCAGCGCTCGGAGCCCGGGAGGGGCGGCGGCCGTCGCCGGCAGCTGGTACACCTGGACCGCCTCGAGAAGGGAAAGTACAAGGACAGCGACCGGAAGACCTACGACGTGGTGCCCGTCCGGTGGGTGCGCGCCTGCCCGAAGGGCCACGTCGGCGACGTCGACTGGCGGGCGGTCGTCCACGGACAGGGGACAACCTGCCGCGGGGACCTCTGGGTCGAGGAGCGCGGCACGTCCGGCGACCTCGCCGACATCACGATCACCTGCGACTGCAAGCAGGAGCGGAAGATGAGCCAGGCGGCGCAGATGGAGCTGCGGGTGCTCGGGAACTGCAACGGCTCCCGCCCGTGGCTCGGGAAGGGGACGAAGGAGAAGTGCGGGCAGCCGAACCGCCTCCTCATCCGGAGTGCCTCGAACGCCTACTTCCCCCAGCACCTCGCCGTCATCTCCATCCCGGACATTGCCGACGCGGTCGACCAGGCCGTGCGCGACCTTTGGGACAACTTCTTCGCCGACGTCGAGTCGCCCGACGAACTCCCGAAGGTCCTCCGGAAGCCCGCGGTCGCGACCCGGCTCTCCGGCGCCACGCCCGAGCAAGTGTGGCGCGCCATCGAGCGGCACAAGTCGGGCGACGCCAGCGACAGCCGGCCGGTGAAGGAGGCCGAGTTCGACGCCCTCATCGACGCCCGCGAGGAGATCGGGTCCGACGTCCCGGGTGGCGACTTCCACGCGCGGACGCTGCCGAAGGCAACGTGGAGCCGGCCGTGGACCGGCGCGATCGAGCGGGTCGCCCTCGTCCACCGCCTCCGCGAGGTGGCGGCCCAGGTCGGCTTCACGCGCTTTGAGGCGGCCGGGCCGGACATCCAGGGCGAGCTCGAGCTGGGCGTCGAGAAGGCGGCGCTGGCCGTCGACGCGCACTGGCTCCCGGCCGTCGAGAACCGCGGGGAGGGACTCTTCCTCCAGTTCCGCGCCGCCGACATCAAGAAGTGGCTCGCGCGGATAGCGACCAAGGAGCGTGGGCAGCGGCTCGAGGCGGGCTTCAGGGCGTGGCAGGCCGAGCACCCGAAGAGCGCCCGCCAGTTCCCGGGGCTCCCGTACTTCATGCTGCACTCGCTCTCGCACCTCCTCCTCTCGGCCGTCTCCCTCGAGTGCGGCTACCCGGTGTCGTCGCTCCGGGAGCGCGTCTACGCCGCTACTGGCCGCTACGGCATCCTCATCTACACGGGCTCACCGGACGCGGAAGGGACGCTCGGCGGCCTCGTCCTCGCGGGCCGCGACATCGCCCGCCACGCGCTCCGCGCGCTCGAGTCAGCGAGCCTCTGCTCGAACGACCCGGTCTGCGCTTTCCACGCGCCGGCGGAGCACGACCAGCAGGAACTCCTCGGCAGCGCGTGCCACGGCTGCATCCTCCTGCCGGAGACCTGCTGCGAGCAGCGGAACGATTTCCTGGACCGCAGCCTCGTCGTGTCCACGGTCGAGAGGCTCGGCGCCGAGTTCTTCACGGCCGAGCGCGGATGATCCAGCCGCTCCTCGAGCTGCCGACGCCGACCCTGCGGAGCCTCGTCGCGGCCCTCCGGGCCGGCCGGGTCGCCCCGGCGAGCCTCAGCGTCTCCCTAAGCCGGAGCCTCGGGGCGTCCGGGTCGCGCGCCGAGGCGCCGCTCAGGAGGCTCTTCGACGACGGTATGACGCCCGCGCACGTCGCGACACTGCTCGACGCCGTGCTCGAGACGCGGGCCGGCCAGGCCGCTGCAGAGCAAGCCATCGAGCTCGTCCTCTCCGGCCCCGACGTCCCTGGGATTCAGACGGGGGACACCGCGGCGACGATGCGCCGCCTCATCGACGAGGCGAAGGCCGAGGTCCTCCTCGTCGGCTACGCTCTGAACAACGTCCGCGACATCTTCGAACGACTGGCAAAGCGGCTGGCGGCTGACCCAACATTCCGCGTGGTTCTCTGCTTCGACATCGCGCGGCGGAGGAATGATACTTCGCTGGACGCCGAGGTCGTTCGCCGCTTCGCCCACGACTTCCGGAAGCGGCATTGGCCGTGGGAGCACCCTCCGCAGCTCTTCTACGATCCTCGCGCCCTCGACCTGGACCCGACGACGCGCGCGACCCTCCACGCGAAGTGCATCGTCGTCGACCGGTCACGAGCGCTGATCACGTCTGCGAACTTTACCGAAGCGGCGCAGCGCCGGAACATCGAGGCGGGCATATTCGTCGCCGACACCGCCATCGCAGATCGATTGGCGAGCTACTTTGAGGCCCTCAGAACGAGTGGGCTGCTAGTGCGTTGCAAGCTGCCTTGATGGTCGTAGGCAGCGACCCCCGCTCTCTGACACGGCGATGAGATCGCGGCGGCGCCTTCTCTGGCTCGAGCAGCACTGGGCGGATAGCCAACCCCTCGAGACTCGAGCGGCTCTTCGCTGCCGTAGAGATCCTGTCGGACACGTTCTCGGACACGTGCCCGATTTCCTAGGGAAAATGCGGCTTTCCGGGGGGTTCGAATCCCGGCGTCCCGACCAATAAAACCCTCGCGAAATCCAATCGAGCAAAACCTAACCCTCGCGTTTTCCTAGGTCTTTCGCAGATCGAGCTCGTTCGGCCTTCCGGGCCATTTTGCTGTTTCTTGCTGTTTTCTTGGCTCCGCATTCGGACACATTTTCGCACCCATGAGAGACCCCTTGCGGGCCCTTCAGGCCCATTCAGACTGAACCACCCGCACGAATCCACCTGATCAACCCTTGAGGGAAATCGCGGCGGACAGCTGGTCGATGATGTGCTTGGGTCTTCGGGAAGAGCCAGTCGCTAAGGTCTTCGTGCCTTGAAAGAGGCCGCCGCAACCTCCTGCGAACCTGGGTGAACGAGTTGTTAGGTTCTACCGCCCACGAAGCTCTTCCTCCTCTTCCCGCTGGCGATCACTTTCCGCCATCCTGCGGAATGAACGGGCTGAGTCGGAGGCCCACCGACGGAGTTTCGGGAGAGCAGTTCGAGCCGCGATGGCATCGAGTGATTTAGCACGCTCATCCCAGTGGGACGAAGCCGGCCCAGACCAACTCCCAGACACGTACTCAGAGAAGAAGGCACTCGCCACTGGTTCCGTGTCGCCGTAACTGCCGAGGAGCCGTGACGCGAGGGTCTCGTCAGTCGACATGTCTTTGCTTGCGAAATGGGCGACGATCGCGGCGCGCTCTTCGGGTTGCTCTGCAACCCACTCCTCCACATCGTTCGGAGGCATGCGTTCAAGAACTCCCCGTGGAAATCCGATGCTGAAGATGTAGGCGCCGGCCGGCGATGACAGGTAAGGCCGCATCGCCTGCCAGACGCCACTCGGGTCTTGTTTCGCGCACGACTGGAGAACGTTTGCAGCCTCGCTGTGCTCTGCAAACCAGACGCCAGCCTCGTGGTCCGCCTGCTCGCGGAGGATCGCTGAAGCAATCTCTCTCGGATACTCCGGTACCAAGGCGTTGGCGACTTCTTTCCAGTAGTAGGACGTCATTTGCCCGCTCCGGATGAGGTCGGAGGCAGTGACCAATTCCAGAGCCAGCCCCTTCCAGTGCTCAGCCTCAGCGGGATTGGCCTTCACCCGATGCGCCAGGATTCCGATCGCTGTTTCGCGGTGCCCTGTGTCCGCCATTGCCCGAAGCACCATCTCCAGCGCCTCGACCGGAAGGTCGCCCCAACTCCCAAACCCAAGCTGGCCCACGATCTGTGGGCTAATCTGCTCTGTGCGCAGCGCTGCCGCCACGATGTTCGCCACGGACTCCGTGGCGCCACAGCGCCACGCGACCTCGAGCAGAAGAGCGATCGGTTTCGGAACTCGTCGGTCCTGGGACGTTATCCATCCGTCGTACCATTCGTTGCCCAGAACGCGCCGCCGAGCGCCGATGTAACCGCAGAGCAACCGCAGGTCGCGTCCGGCTCCAGGTAGCGAGGGCAACGTCTCGACGAGCGCTCCAGCCACATCCAACTCGGAAAGAGCCTCCCCAAGCCGCCAAGCGTCAGACGCCTCACCGGAAGTCAACCATGGCCAGTTCTTCGCTAAAGCCTTCGGAGCCGACAGAAGCTCCTCTGCGAGTGGCTTCAGATCAGGCTGCACTTCACGGTCCCACAATGCTCCTCCAAGATGCTGCTGCAATCGGGCTCCCAACGAGAGGTCTTCGAAGCGGGCATGCAGCGACTCGAGTTCTTCCAGCTCCTCAGCTGAAAGCTCTTTCCAGTACTTCTTCTCGCTATGAATGATACTGGCGATAGCCCTTCTCAAGGTCTCGCGGGCTTCGGGATAGGCTTCGCGCACAGCATCGAAGAAACCAGCGACGAGTCCCCTCACCGGCGCTTCGCGCAGCATCATCGAGAGATGTTTTGCCACATCAACAAGGTCGGCCTGAATGGTGGGCATCCGACGCTTCGCAATGCTGCTCAGCCTGCTGATCGCTGTCTCCACGCACTGGAACTGCTCCCGCCACGTAGACGGCTGCCACTCCCTTTCGGGCAGCTCATCAGACGTCGGGCTGCTACCTATTCGGAAGGCTTGCCGGTTTCCCACTTGCGCGAGGGCCTTCACAACGAGACTCGCTAGCGCTGGGCGTTCCTTCGCCAGCAACTCATCGAGGACAGGCAAGCGGTCCATGTACGGCACGGCGGTTCCGCCCAGAACAATCTGAAACCGGGCGACGAACTCGGCCGAGGCGTTGTTCGCCCATGTCTCGTTTTCAGCCTCCCCGAGCAAAGCCAGGGACAAGACCGCGTCATGGAATGACGATGGTTTCCACGCGAGGCGGACGAGCGCCCAGACCGTCTTACGCCTAGCACCCTCCTCGATCCGTCTGCGGTCTTCAGTGCTAGAACTGGTAAGGGCCCTCAGGATCTTCCGCGCAGCCAGGTCAGGGTCTGAAGAGGACAATGCCGACCAGCGGCGGACCGTCCGTTCGTCTAAGAAGTCATCGACGCGAAGAAAAGAGGCCAGCTCCTCACGGGCGTATTCACGAGCCTGCGGGTTGCTCGCTATCGATTGTAGACGCTCGTAGTACGCATCCCTGGCCCCGTCCCGTGGCAAGACGCCTGGCAACGATTTCAAGAGGTCGGGGTAGGTATTCCACGCTTCGACTGCGAGGTGAATCCCCAGGGGCGTGGGCGAGATATATCGATAACGGCCACCTCGTGGTGCGATGCCCAAACGACGATGGAAGTCTTCCACGATCGCCCGTACCGAGTTCCAGTCCAGGCATAGGTGCCGAGCGACAGCTTCACCCTCGTCTTGCTTATCCTCGGTCCAGCCTACGCTGGTCAGGACCGCCACGACGTAGAGGGCGCGTCGGTCACCATTGCCGAGCATTCCATCGAGGAACCCGCGAATCTCGTCGCGGCTGAGTAATCCTCGGACATCCATGTTCGGGCTTCTCGCGACAGCGTCCGCCGCAAGTCGGGCAAGACGAACGTATCCATCGGCGAACCGCACCACGAAGTCGATGTGCTCCAGCGGCATTCCTGGGTGCCAGCCCTTCACCACCTTGCCCATAGCCTGCCGATCAAGCGGCTTAACCAACAAGGCGGGTATGCGGGTAGGATCCGGTGTCGGGCTGTGCCCCACCGTGATAAGCCGAACGCGACCGTTGCTCCGACCCACTGAGTCGCGCAAGGGTCGGAGCTGCTCACCTTGAACTTCATCGGCAACTACTGTGAGCTGGACACCAGCGTCTGCTGTCGCACCGTCGATTAGCTCAGCCAGCCGAAGGTCTGAAGCCTGTCGGATGTAAATCACTGCGCCGCTCCATGGCGCCTCGCGACAGAGCTCAAGCGCAAATCGGGTCTTGCCGACACCAGGGGCCCCCTGGATGTGAAGGTGATGGACGCTACCGGTTACGAAGTCGAGATCAGTCCTTCGGGCGTCGAGATCCGACAGCATGAGCTCTGATGCCTGCCATGGAACCTGATGCTCGTCGGAGTTCGACCAGTCGTCGAGGCTCCAAAGTCCATCCGGGCGTCCCGCCCAGCATGCAGCGACGGCGGGATGCTGGTTGCACCAGGTGGATAGCCCCTCGCTTCCGATGACTTCGATGTTTCCCGTAGGGATCTTCGCCGCCGCGGCCTCTGTGGTAAGTGCCGCCAGTCGGTCTTCCTCCCCCTTCTTGCCGTTTGTCGAACCGCTGGCAACCACGACGAACCGGCCACCACTGGCGAGCGTTTCCTTTGGGATAGGCTTGATGACCTCGCCAGTAAGCCGCGCCGGCTCTCCCGCTGACCCAGCCTTGAACTGCCAGCACGTGTCGACCGAGCCGAGCCAGTCATCCGGAATCGCCGGCTTGGCAGACCAACCATCGCTCCCGTCGTCCTTGGCCTTCCCCTCAGTGTTGACGCGGATCTGGTCGGGCCGAGAGCCGCACTTATACGACTGAGCTTGTAGAAGTTGTGCCATGAGTACGTTTAGGTCCCCGTCGCTCATTGCTGCGATGCGCTCGGGAGACACTTGGAGTGCGTCGCGAAAGATGGCGTGGCGGAGTTTGCTCATGGCTTCTCGTTGTAGCTCACGGGCACCCTTCGCTGGACGAGCGAGCAGGAGATGCCTTTCCCAGCAGTCTCGCCGTCCGCGCGCAGAAGTGGCGGCGCCTGCCCACCATCGACGTTCGTGCGTACACGGGCATCCGTACCGCTGGTATCCCCCCCAGGTTCGCTCTCGTCACATTCGTCGATTGAAGTATAGAGTCTTCCGAAGAGCCATCGAACGATGCTCTCAGTCGGCATACGGCCGTCCTACGATTATCTGTTGTGGATCGGGCCGGCGGGATGAGAGACGCCCAACCGGGGAATTCCCGGGGGTCGTGGAGACCTCGACATCAGGATCCTTCCGGCTTCCTTCTTGGACGACCCGCCGTCTGCGAAGCTCCGCCCCGGGGAAGCCTCTTGCCGTTCCAGCTCAACGGTTTCCCGCGAACTCAAGCTCCGGCCCGTTGAACAGCAACCCGGTCCGAGCGTATCTTGGCGACATGTCCGGGCAAGAATCGCTCGCGTCTAGAACGCGCATGCGGCGGCTTCGCTCCGCTCGCCGCTGATGCGCCAGACGATAGGCGCATCCATCGATGCCTAAACCGCCGCCACCGGGACCCTGCGTGCACTGCTGTCGGCTCGTCGATGAGCTGACGTGGGATCACGTTTTCCCGAAGGCGTGGTATCCGGACGACACACCCGAGAATCTGGAGAAGTGGAAGATCCCAGCCTGCCGACGTTGCAACGCAGAATATGGGGAACTCGAGCAGGATCTGTTGCTTCGACTTGGAATGTCGATCGGTCCCGAAGAAGCCAAGGCAACTGGGATCGCCGAGAAGGTCATCCGAAGCATTGACCCCAGGGCAGCACGGGACGAGAAAGACCGCCTCGCGCGCGCACGCCGGCACGTTGCCCTCGGCCGACAGATGATCGATGTAGACCCTGAGGCTCAAGAGGGTGTCCTCCCAGGGTTTGGCCCCGATCCTGACCCGGCAAAGCGTTCCTCGCGCGGTGTTCAGGTCTCCAAGGAGAGCCTGAAGCGGCTAGGGGAGAAGATAGTTCGAGGCCTGACATTCCTGCTGACCGGGAACTTGATTAGTGACGAGAACGTGCTTGAGGTGCTGGTTGTCGACGAGGAGAAGGCCCGGCCACTTAGAGAGATCGTCGACCGTCATGGAGTACTTCACGGGAGAGGGCCGGGAATCCAAGTCTGGCGCGCTCCAGCCGAAGGCGATCCCGTTTCCGCCGTTTACGCTATCGAGATATGGGGCAGACTCAAACTCTACGCCACGGTTTACCCGGCCGCCCTGGATGCGGAACCAGATGCTCAGACTCGCACCTAACTGGCGGCTCCCGGCCGATCCGCTCCGCTCCGCTGCGGTCAGGCAGGGCCACAGTTTAAGAAGCACCGGAAAGGAGGGATAGTAGTGGCTTTGTACTTCGATCCGTCGGTGCTCGACATGCCGGCGAGGGTCGCGGCGCTCGCGCCGACCACCGGTACCTGCATATTCGTGGACGTGGTCGGATCAACGGCACTCAAAGATGGCAGTCTGTTGAGGTGGGCCATCGCACTTTCCAACACCTTTTCGCGCGTTCGCACTTTCCTCGATCCGATTTCCGTGCCTCTCAAGAGCCTCGGCGACGAGCTCATGTTCTTCATCCCCGATTCTCACCTGAAAGCGCTGGGCAAGAACCATTTGGCGATCTTCGGTGCGCTGGCAAGCATCGCGCAGGATCCAGAGATCTCGCCAAAAGCCGGGAGCCTATTCCCACAGGTCAAGGTTGGGGTATGCCAGTGCAGCGCCGTATACGAGTTGACCTTCATCCCTAGTGTCCCGGACGTCTACGGCAAGGAGATCGACCTGGCCTCGCGCATAGCCAAGCATGCTGCCGCAGGCGAAGTGGCGATGAACGATACTTTCACGGTGCTCGTGAGGGACAACTACAAAGCTTCGGGATACGACGCGAGTTTCCCCGAGGTTCAACGTATCGTGGGGCCTGAGCTAGTAGAGTTTAAGGGTTTCACCACCCCCACGAGCGTCTTCAAACTGCCCGCACTGGGAGCACCGTGACTTCGGGCCATTCAGCGGTGTCGCTCCAGAGACCCCTTTTCACCGCGAATTTGCTTGGGGCTGGAGAGACCCGGCCCGCCTACTTGGCCGTCCTCTTGGCCGCCGCGATCGCTGCCCGCACCCCCGACTTCTCCCGGATCGCCTTATCTCCGCTGTCGCTCGTTGGCAATTAACCGTGTTCCCGACCCATCCCAGAGCCTCCCTGCTGACGCCCGGCACCTGAACCACCATGCTTGTCGGGCTTGGAGTTAGGCCGCGCCGGATAACTGCGATGCTTGCCATTCTTCTTCCACGGCTGATCAGAATCCTTGCTTTGGCTGGCCACGAAACGCTGCTCCGCTAACCGGCTCCTCGCTGCCGCAATCGCCTTCCTGACTCCCGACTTTTCCCGTATCGCCTTGATCCTCGCCCGCTGCTCCAGCGAGAGGTTTCGGAGGG
>CAAGKR010421359.1_pt1 | contig 16812 bp, 14 predicted proteins | sample 2556971 | NCBI WGS metagenome assembly CAAGKR01 (sample SAMEA5207829, study PRJEB30636) | soil metagenome | biome: forest; feature: boreal; material: soil | place: USA | collected 2011-09 | depth 1 m | reverse complement strand
TCGGGACGATCCATCGTCGAAAAACCTATCAGCTGTCCAAAGCGTCGGGACTGGCCGGCCGAGCGTTCTGACGAATTTGTGTGCCCCACACCCTCTCTCGGCCCGCGGCTGCGCCGTCACTTCCTCTTCAAGGAGGTTGACGGGCAGGCGGACACATACGTGACCGTCACGGACATCGACCGGGGAACGTCCGCACCCCGCTGCCGCCGTAGGACGATGGATCCTCAATTCTCTGGCGGTGCCGACCTTGCCCTAGGTGTTCAACTGACGGTCGCCGTTTACACCAGGGTCTGGTCTTGTCGTGGTCCGATAACTTGGGTGTTGTATCGACGCCAATTTTCCCTCACCGAGGAGACCGCGGCGCGGATGGACGTCGAGGACGAGGGGACGGGTCTTCATCGCGGCGGTGGACCAGGAGGGCTGCCAGCGGGCCGTCAAGATTAAGGGCCTAACCGACGAGGTCGAGGTGGGCCGGATCTACAATGGCAAGGTGGCCCGCATCATGTGCCTTTCGGCGCCTTCGTCGAGGTGCTTCCGAACCAGGACGGCGTTGCGTGCCTCTCCAAGCTGACCGACCATCGTGTCGAGAGGGTGGAGGAGGTCTGTAACGTGGACGACGAGATCGTGGTCAAAGCAGTCGAGATCAACAGCCAGGGCCGGCTCAACCTGAGTCGCCAGGCCGCGATCGAGGAACTCACGACCAAAGTCCTTCCAATCGAAGAGTCGATCGACAAGGAGGCCATGGCGGTCACCCTTGTCTCTCCACCGCCTCCGCCCCGCGAGGGCGGCTTTCGCGGTCGCAGTCGTGGACCCGCGCCGAGATAGCTGAATGACGGAACCGATTCGGGTCGCGGTCGCCGGTCACCGCGGCAAGGTCGGTTCCGTGCTTGCCTTGGCCCTTCAATTGGAACCTGATGTCGAGTACGTCGGCGGAGTCGGCCGCGATGATGACTTGGTGGCCGTCCTGAAGGAGAAGCGGCCTCGCGCCTTCGTGGACTTCACGCGGCCGTCGGACGCTCTCGCCAACGCCATGGCGGCGGTTGCCGCGGGCGCCTCACCGGTAGTGGGCACGGGGATCCCAGCCGAGGGCATCGACCAACTGGAGGCCGCGTGCAAGGAGCGCAAGCTGGGCGGCATCGTCGCTTCGAACTTTGCCGTGGGCGCGGTACTGATGATGCATCTGGCCGACATCGCCGCCCCTCACTTCGATGCCGCCGAGGTGATCGAGATGCACCACGCGACCAAGCTCGACGCCCCATCGGGCACGGCGCTCACGACCGTGAGACGCCTGGCCGCCAAGCGTGGGAACCGGCCGTTCATGCACCAGAAACCTGAGAAGGAGAGCCTCGCCGGGACTCGGGGTGGGGAGGAGGGGAACGTGGCCGTGCACAGCATTCGCCTGCCCGGCTTCGTCGCCGATCAGGAGATCATCTTCGGCCTACCGGGCCAGACGCTGATAATCACTCACCGGACGACGAGTCGCGAGGCCTTCGTCCCGGGTGTGCTCATCGCGATTCGCGCGGTCGTCACCGGCGACCGCTTCTATCGTGGCCTCGACCAGCTGCTTGGCCTTCAGTAGAGGCATTCTCTCAGTCTCATAGGTTCCATCGCTAGCCTATGCGTCAGCTCGTCGCAGAGTAATCATCGGATCTTCTAGGTGGCACCCGTCGCTACGACAAAGGCTCCATCGTCCCCACCTCCAACCGTGGGTTCTCCGATTGGGTCAGGTCTTCGCCGACTAGGTCGTTGCCGCCGCCATCGTCGACCGCCTCCTCGACAACGCCGCCGTGGTCAACATCCGCGGTCGCAGCTACCGCAGCGCGCCCATCAAGACCCCCAGTCGATCAAGAACAGGCGCTTATGAGGCATCGTCAAGAAAACGAGGCCACAGGATGCCCTAGGCCGCTCGGAACGCGGGCGACGAATACCACACAGGACCTTGCCGTCCGCATCCAAAAGGAGGTGGAGCTAGAGTTCGCGGACCCCGGCGCTTGACCCGGACATCTTCGTGAGCGGGTTTGTTCAGATTTCGTGAGCGCCAACAAGGGCGAAGCAACTTCCCCATGCCTAAGATTCGGGTCGACGGCAGTTCGACGCTCGCGCTGCCCTATCGGACCGAGGACCAGATCAAGGTCCACCATCGCGATTTACTGCACCGGCAGTTACTGCTGCTTGGTTTTGGAGGACAGCTTAACTGGGCCGGCGACCTTGCGACATTCACCATTCCGCACCGGAGTGACAGGGGGAATGGAGATGATCCCTTGCTTGCTACTAACACGGTTCTGCAGTTAGTTCAGAGTCGGGTTCTCGATCGCAGAGGCGGCTATTACCGATGTCGTGCGCAGTTGGGCGGCGACCGGTTGTATTGGCGCTCTCATGCAGTTTCTACCTGAATATCTGGCGGGCTCGCCGGCCGCTTCATTAAGATCGAGGTGTCTATTTATCAGTTGCGTGCGGCACCCAATTGGCAGTGGCTTTGGGTGTATATGTTCCGCCATCGCGACTTATGAACTAGGCGGCGGAGCGCCTGCGGCTGTAGCGGCATCGCCGCTCGCTATCCTTGATCGAGAGCTGAGCCAGTCTACTCGGGGTCCTCGTCTCAGCCCCGCGTTACAGCTGGAGAACTGGTCGAGTCCGGTGATGCGCTTTAGCGTGGGCCTGCAAAGATCCGGCTGGGTTATGGAAATACAAACAATGCCTTGCCACTAAACGTATCTTTGGTTCGTCGGTAGCCCGCCCATGAGCCACGCGGGACGTCACCGTATGACGGCTCCCTCGCTCTTGAGGATCCTCCCGAAGGCGTGGGTGCACGAGCCGCGACTAGTAAGGACGGTGAAGCGCAGAGCGCGGCTCCAGGGCGGGGCGTCAGCTACGTGGGGCCCGATGGCGGTAGGCTAGCGCGGAGCGCTTGGCAGATCTCAAACCGTTTCGAGATGAGCTGACCCCCGTCACGTTTATCGAGCGGGCGGGCACAGTGCATGCGTCAAGGGTCGCCGTCGTAGACGGCGCCGCTGCCTACACCTGGGAAAGGTTCCGCGCTCGATCTAGGCGCCTCGCCTCCGCCCTTCGAGCCGCCGGTCTCAAGCGTGGTGACCGCATCGCGTTCCTGGCGCTCAACTCCGAGGCTCTGCTGCTTGCGCACTTCGGCGTTCTCCAGGCCGGAGGCGTGCTGGTGGCCATCAACACGAGGCTGACGGCGGCCGAGGTGGCGCACATCGTCGATCACTCCGACAGCCGCTCGATCTTCTTCTCGCCCGTGCTGGCGGAAGCGCTGGTGCAGCTCCCTTCGGATGTCAGCAGAGTCCAAATCGGCCCCGAATTCGAATCCTTCCTCGCCACCGGCTCGGAGGATCAGTTGGAATCCCGGCTGGCAAGTGAAGACGAACTATGCGCGATCGACTACACGTCCGGCACCACAGGGCGGCCTAAGGGCGTGATGTACCACCACCGTGGGGCCTTCCTGAACGCGCTCTCGATGGTGGTCGAGAACAGGCTGACGGCCGAGTCGAGTCACCTGTGGACGCTGCCGATGTTCCATTGCAACGGCTGGAGTCACACCTGGGCTATGGCCGCGGCAGGATCGAAGAGCGTCTGCATTCCACGTATCGACTCACCGGAGGTATGGCGGCTCCTGGACGAGGAGGGGGTAACGCACTTCAACGCTGCCCCCACAGTGCTTATCTCGCTAGCGGCCGACGGGGCCGCACATCGCCTCGACCACCGCGTGAGGGTTTGTACCGGCGGCGCTCCGCCATCGCCCACCCTCATCGCCCGGATGGCTTCGTTCAACATCGATCTGGTCCATCTCTACGGGCTGACGGAGACCTATGGCCCGCTCACCCTCAACGTCGCGCCTGCCGCTTTCGAAAACTGGCCGGCAGCCCAACAGGCGGAGTATCGTGCACGCCAGGGCTTCGTTCACGTGGGCGCGGGATCGATACGCGTGGTCGACGAGCACATGCGCGACGTGCCGGCCGATGGCGCGTCGCTAGGCGAAGTCGTTTCTCGCGGCAACACCCTCATGCTCGGTTACTACAGGGAGCCCGAGGCCACCGAAGCGGCTTTCGGTGGCGGCTGGCTGCACACAGGCGACCTCGGCGTGATGCATCCCGACGGCTCCATCGAGCTCCGCGACCGCAAGAAGGACATCATCATCTCCGGAGGTGAGAACATCTCGACCATCGAGGTTGAGCAGGCTATCGCGAGCCACCCGGCTGTGCTGGAGGTCGCCGTGATCGCGGCTCCGGATGACAAATGGGGCGAGGTCCCAAAGGCTTTTGTCGCCCTCAAGCCGGGCGCAGCCGCCTCAGAGCAGGACATCATCGACCACGTTCGCGGCCGCCTAGCCCACTTCAAGGCACCGCGGTCGGTGGCGTTCGGTAACCTGCCGAAGACCTCGACCGGCAAGATTCAGAAGTTCGTCCTCCGTGAGAAGGCTTGGGCCAGCCGGGCGAAGCGCATCAACTAGGTCGCTGCACTGTAGGCAGGACAGCGACCACGAGGCGCGAGAGAGTACCGATGTCACGCAGAGCGCACTGGAGCTTGCTTCAGCCGGTCGCCTTGTTACCAAGGGGTGAGCCATGGAGTTGCACTCTTCTCGACATCGACTGCGACGAGTGCTTTCCGCTGGCCGGCGCGGGGGTCAGCACGGATCATCGAGCCTCAGAAACTGGCTTCGCTGGAACCAGTTGACCATAACTCCTGCGCGGTCGCGGGCACGCGCGGCACCCGCCGTGCTCGTGATCCCCTCGCTGCGCGGTGGGCAACTGGAAACAGTTGTGCAGTCGATTCATTTCGGGCCGCCACGCGTTCATCAACTGGTGCTCTCTTTTTACAAGACAGTTGTTCATGCAGTTGAGCGCAACCTGTGTGCGTGCAGGGGAGAATGTCGCATACAGAGGTTTAGCGTCGCTGGTTGGAGTTTCGTCGCGGTCCAATCCGAACCCAGACACTGCTGAAGGGGCGCCTGATGGTGCACCCGCCCCACACACTGAGAATGCGCATTGCGCGCCAATTTCCCGTGGTTTCCGGCAACCCGTGAATGGATTCAGGGTGTCTGGCGACCCAGAACCCTTGGTTTCAGGCCGAACACCGCGCCACGCGTGGACAAGACAGCAGTCACGACTCAAGCGACCAGCGATTTGATGGTTTCAGCACTTGTAACCCTGCGAAAGGCGAGTCATCTCGTTCAACTGCCCAACAAGTTCGCCACCACCAACGCTAACGACCTCGGCCCGAGAAGGTCTGGCAAACCGCTTGCGACAAAATTCAAGTGACGAGGCTAGATAGATAATGCCGGCTTCCACTTATCAGGTTAGCTGCGCCCGGCAAGCGCAGGTAGAATAGCCACTAGTGCGCGGAGACAGCTTTGCACGAATCGGCCCACTCCGGAGACTCGTCAGCCGCGTTCGGTTAAGCACTAGACGGGCATTGATCAGTGGTGGGCATTTCGCTGCGGAGGTCCAGGCGTTCGAAGCGTCGGGAGCGGGCCAGACTATGAATTCTGATATCGACATCGAAGTTATTAGGATGGAGCTCCAGACATCCGAACTGCTATACGGTCCGTGGCGATGATGCGAGCGCGCGGGTCGCATGATCGGTTGCTAGGCTCGTTCAGTAAGGCAAATTGGATGCCATGAAGTGAACTATCACAGGGTGAGCGCGCCGGGCGAACGCGCACCAGAGCTTCGCCCCGTTCACGAGCCACAAGCCATCGTCGGAGTCTTGGTCGCGCTCCGTAACGGCGACCGCGACCAGGCGCTCTCCGCTGGCGATTGCCGGAACCCAACCGCGCATTAGGTCTTCGCTTCCGGCGCTGAGCAGAACGCTGACGCTCGACGAGCGCCGGAATTGCCGTTGACGCCTTGTAGGGCAAAGGGTACGCGAATGGTCCCGGCGCGGAGTCGACGTCCTCCGAGCTCAATGGCACCGTATTTGGCCAAAGTGCCGATGTACCGGGTCGCTGTCATCCAGCTTGAACACCGGGAACTGATTGTGGTGGCGCCATGAATTTGCGCGGCACACCCGTCGGATCGGTGAGGGCGTGGCAGCCCTTTTCTCGAACTTCACAAGCGAGTTGATCGCTGGCTCCATGCAGTGAATGGACAGGCCCGCTCGGCGGCCTCACGCCGGTACTTGTCCCGATCCTCTCGGTTATGCGTCAGACCACATAAGCTGGAGCTGCATGAGCCTTTCGACAACAGCTTCATGCGTGGACGCTAACCCAATGCGAGGCCACTCGGGCACGGCTCGCGCCTCCCGTTACTTCGGTCGCAATCGGAAACGACGGCTCGCGGTATGTGAATTTGACAGCGCTACCTCGTAAGTCTTTGCACCCAGTCATGCATGTAGACTATCGAAGGCACGGGCCGCGCGATACTTCGCGGCGCCCGCGCAAAGATTGAACTGTGAAGGGTAGGTCCATCCCCGCTCACCGGCATGCAGACGTCGTGATCATCGGCGCCGGAATCTCTGGCTGCGCGACCGCCGGCGAGCTAGCGCGGCGGGGGCTGAGAGTCATTGTGCTCGAAAAAGACGATATTGGCTACGAGGCCTCTAGCCGAAACATGGGGGCCATCGGGATTCTGGGGCGCCATGCGGCTGATCTGGGTGCCTTGAGTCTCGAACTCTGGGACGATTTAGCTACCAGCCTGAGCCCGGATATCGAACTCGAAAAACACGGTCGGCTATGTCCGGCCTACCTGCCTCGCGATCTTCCCTACTTGGAAAGCATGATAAAGACCGCGGCCAACCAAAACATCCAACTAGAGATGCTTGACAAAGCTGAAGTGAAGCGACGCTTCCCAGAACTCTCTGAGAATGTCATTGCTGCGGCCTATAGCGAGCAGGACTCCAAGGTCAATCCTCCGCGCGTGATGGAGGGGTACAGAGCCTTGATGCAGGACTTAGGCGTGGACGTGGAGTCTGGCTGCCTCGTCGGCGATATAGATGTGGTTGGCGGCCATGTGCGTGGCGTTTCCACCGATAGCGGATATTTCGCCGCGGATGCAGTGGTCGTCGCGGCCGGAGTCTGGTCCACCCGGCTCCTCGACCGTATTGGCATGCACATCCCAATGCAATATTTCGCGATCTATCACGGCGAGACTGATCCCCAGCCACCCATGTTCGACTACATGTTGCGCGGTCCCAACTTCGCGCTGCGGCAATTCCGGTCGGGTCCTATCCGTGTCTCTGGAGGTTATCGGTGGATGGGTGCGGGGCACCCACTATCCTTCCACGATCTGCGGGATCTCCAGTTTTGGCTGCCTCGCTTATTTGATAATCGTCGCGAGGTCGAGTTCACGGTCGACTATCGACTCCTTCTAATGCAGTTGAGGGATTTACGCGGCAGTGCACCGGTTGCACTCCGACAGTTCAATCCGAAAGTGCCAATGTCGAGGGTCCGCAGCTATCTGAAGCGGGCTAAAGAAGCAATCCCCGCCTTGACTCCGGCCCACATTGTGAGAACCTCCGGAGGGTTGATCGACCTAACCCCTGATCACCTACCGGTTGTCGGTCCTTCCAAGCAGATCGGGGGACTGTTTCTTGCCCTGGGGTTCAGCGGGCAGGGTTTCAGCCTCGGTCCCGCAATTGGGCAGGTGATGGCGGAGTCCGTGGTCGGCATTGAGACTTCAATCCCGTTGACTCGTTATCGCGTTGAAAGATTTAGGGAGGGAGGTGTCGGGAAGTTCGCACACTACTGAAGTTTCGCCACCCACGCATCACATTGCGTCCGCTCTAGGCCGGCTCACTGCGATGCCTACCAAGTAGCGGGCGCATGGGGTCTTCAAAGCGCTACCCAGGCCAAATGCCAGCACGGCTCGTCTTATATCAAGGCTTGGTGACACCGTCAATGACGGTCCACCGTTCCGGCTACTTGTCGGATCTGAGCCACGGCTCGGCGAATGGGGCGTCCCGAGCCTTCTTGAAGGCGGTGAATCCCTCTTCCCGCAGGATCTGGCGAAGATTCCGGCCGTCGGCGGTGGCGGCAGTCTTCGACATCGCGTCGGTCACTGCGGAATGGGAGCGGTTGAAGAGCTCGTTGGCGCGCCACCCCATAAGGTCAATTGTGCCGTCAATTGCCCGCTTGTTCAGCAATACGCCCGCAGGTGGCATCGCGACAATCCGTTCTGCTAAGGACAGCACGCGCTCAGACAGGTTCGCGTCAGGAACAACGGCCAGCACCAGACCGATCTTCTCCGCGACGCGAGCATCGATGATCTCGCCGGCGAGCATCAGGAATTTGGACCATTGGGGCCCAATCAGAAGAGGGAACACCGCCACTCCCGTGCTGCCCATGCGGGCTTCGATGAGGCCGAAGCGCGCACTTTCGGCCGCGACCACGAAATCGCAGTGGGCCGCTATCATCAGTCCAGCCCCGTAGCAAGCTCCGTGGACGGCTGCGATCACCGGCTTGTGCATCTGCCGAATCGCAGCATGCTGCCGGTCGCGATCCTCGTAGGCAAGATAGGACTCCAGTACAGTCTCCCGCGGCGGACCGCCCAGTTCCGCACCTGACGAGAACGCCCGTCCTGCTCCGGCTAGGATCACCACTCGCACTGACGCGTCGTCGTCACAAATCCGTAGAGCGACAAGCAGTTCGTCGCGCATCTGTTTGTTAAGTGCGTTCAGGCGTTCCGGGCGATTGAGCGTGAGCCGGGTGATGTGGCCGAACGTCTCAACTCGGATTGTCTCTAGTTCCATTCAACCTCCTTGCATTCAACCCTCCATTAGTGAGCTGCGCGTGTCGATCATCCTTTGGGATGGCTCGCATCGGTGGGCTGGAAAACCGGGCGCGGCCCGGCGTCTTTCGACTCTACCCACGCCAGTTCAACAGGCAAGTCCGCCCTGACCTTGTCCACGACACACTCGACAAGGTTCGAGAGGATCCGTGGGCCTTCCGCGAGTTGCACCAGTACCAGCACATGCGGCTCGGCAGGCCCCGGGTCGGACTGCGTACGGGTGTAGGTGACCGCCCAGCTGTAGACCCTTCCGCGGCCGCTGACCATCGACCAAGTTGTCACCTCAGAAGCGCAACGTGGGCAGATCGGAGCGGGCGGGAACCTGAGGTGGCCGCAATCACCGCACTGCTGCAGACGCAGCTCACGATGATTGCAGTACTGCCAGAAGGCATCAATATCGCCGTCGTGACGATCGCTACTCATCGTCTCAACAACACGGCACTCGAGACCTGACCGAAGGCGCTTCCCACGAGTGCGAGCTCTCCGTTCACAACCTGGCACGAGGCTGTTCCGCGGAGCTGATGCGTCGCCTCAACCACATGAGACAGCCCGTGCATGTAGCCCTCCGACAAGTTGCCTCCATGTGTGTTGACCGGCAACTCCCCAGTCGGCCATAGGGTCCGCCCCTCCTCTACGAACGGTCCTCCCTCACCCGGGCCACAGAATCCGAACGCTTCCAGAGCGTATATCACGAAGGGCGAAAAGTGGTCGTAAAACTCGGCCACGTCAACGTCGTTCGCGCACACCCCCGCTCGACCGTAAAGATCGTTGGCCGCAAGGCTCGCCTCGGACACCGCCAGGGATGGTCGGTAAAGAGTGTCGCCAGGAGTCGGCCCAGTTGACTGAGCTGTTGCCATAACGTAGACAGGCCTCTGTGCCAGATTGCGGGCACGCTGGGCAGCGACCAGTACAACTGCGGCTGCTCCATCCACACGCAGGGCGCAGTCGTAGAGGCGAAGTGGTTGGCAGGCCCAGGGCGAGGACTGGTGCTCTTCCAGCGTGAGCGGATGACCGAACATCAACGCGTGCGGGTTGCGTTGCGCGTGAGCACGCTGCGCGACTGCTACCGCGCCGAACTGTCGGCAGGTCGACCCGTATTCAATCATGTGCCTCCGCGCAACCAACGCATATCGTTGGACCGCCGTGTGGAGTCCGAACCGATCTTCAAATGCAGTTCTCGATTCAGCCGACGCGGCAGTGTGTCGGTGCGGCTTCGAGGCGCCATTGAGGGCGCGAAAGCAAACCACGACCTCGGCGAGCCGGGCCTGAATCGCCAGCGCACCGTGACCGATTAGGGCTCCGCTGCCGCCGTTGCCTATCTCGCCGAAGAAGCGCAGATTATCGAGGCCGAGCGCTGAGACGAGCATCACTTCCGAATTAGAGTCAGCACTGAATCGCATCATGCCATCGACATCCTTGAGGTTGAGCCCAGCATCATTCAGGGCTGCTTTGATGGCCTCGCAAGCTAACGCCAGCTCCGTCGTGCCGGAGTCTCGTGTGAACCGAGTCTGGGCGATGCCTGCGATCGCGCAAAGGTCGCGCCCTTGTCGAGGAGTCACCCCTGTGGAATGAGATGAGCGGGAAGTGATCGCAATGCGGACAGGAAGGCGTCCGCCAACACGTCGACGTGCTCTCGCCGCATCGGAGTGGACAGGGCGATTAGGCCCGTTGGAGCGATAAGAATCCCTTTCCCGAGCAGATGCTGGAAAACGAAGGTCAGCCGTTCGCGCTCGTCGGGTGTGGGATACAGGGAACGATAATCAATTGGCCGACGATCCGTAAAGTGGATGCGAAGCAGCGAGCCAAGGCCGGTCACTTGACCGGGAACTCCGACAATTGCATATACTTCCTCAAGTCGGGTACGCGTATACGAAGCCAGAGCCTCTAACTGCCCGTAAGCGTGTGGCGTCATCAAATCCATCGCCGCTTTTCCGGCGATCATCGACATGGGGTTCGCGTTGAAAGTCCCGCTGTGAGGAACTTTGGGCTTACCCCGAGACGGGTCGAACACGGACATCACGTCTGCCCGGCCGCCAGCCGCGCCTATAGGAAGACCGCCGCCAATGATCTTGCCGAGTACTGTCAGATCCGGGTCTACGCCGAAATATTGTTGAGCGCCTCCTTGGGCGATGCGGAAAGACATCACTTCATCGAAGATCAGCAACGCACCGGTCTTCCGTGTCTGATCGCGGAGCATTTGAAGGAATTCTGGTGTAGACGGAATGAGGCCGCAGCGATTTGGCAGCGGGTCCACGATCACCGCCCCAACCTCGTCGGCGTGATCCTGCAAGACTAGGCGTGCCGTCTCCACATCGTTCCATGGCACTACCACTACTTCGTTGAGGATTGCTGCCGAAGTGCCTGAACCATACGGAACGCTATTTGGAACCTCCTCGCCCCAGTTGTCGGGCGAGGGATCAACGCTGACCTGGACGTAATCGTAGCCACCGTGGTACGAGCCTTCAGCCTTCGCGATCTTTGACTTTCCCGAATACGCGCGAGCGGCCTTTAGCGCCATCATTACTGCCTCGGAGCCGGAGTTCGCGAAGCGCACCGTGTCTATGCTTGCCACCCTCGCACACAGTAGTTCGGCGAGCTCAACCTCGCTCTCTGTGGGTAGCGAGAAGCAAGTGCCGCGGCGCAGCTGGGCCTCGATGGCGCTCACGATGGCCGGATGGGAGTGACCGTGGACCAACGCAGTCAAGTTGTTGGCGAAATCGATGCGCTTGATGCCGTCCACGTCGATCACGTTGCAGCCTTCGCCTCTCAGGGCATAGATAGGGTGCGGCAAGGAGAAGATCGTCAGGCGGCTATTGCCGCCTGCCATCACGCGCCGCGCACGTTCGTGCAATTCGACCGACTTGGGTCCCGCAACCGCCGAGTCGGTCTGGTGAGTATTACTCAACGTTTCTCAAGGCATCCCTAATGACCTTGCCGTTCTCTGTGCGAGGGAGGCTATCAACTATCCGAAAATCCTTTGGTACCTTGTAACCGGCCAGCCGGTTACGGCAATGATCTCTCAGAACCTCAACTGCTGGTGCCAAACCTGCTCGAGCGACGATGAAGGCCGTGACGCGCTCTCCCCACTCGCGATCGGGAAGTCCGACGACTGCACAGTCGCTAACGTTGTCGTGCATCCTGAGGACGTCTTCGACCTCAACCGGGTTGACGTTGAAGCCTCCAGTAATGATGACGTCTTTGAGCCGACCGACTAGGTAAAGGAAGCCCTCCTCGTCGCGCTCGGCCAGGTCGCCAGTGTGCAGCCAGCCACCTCGGATTACATTCTGCGTGGCACCTGGATCGCGCCAATAACCCTGCATCACCATACTTCCACGCACGACAAGCTCGCCCGGCCCACCATTTTCAATCAGGCTACCCTTCGGATCAGCGATTCTCGCTTCTGCCATAGTTGCCTCGCGCCCAACTGGCTGCCGCCGTCCAAATTGATCCAGCATTCGCTCATGCTCCGTCGCCCTAAGTACCAGTACGTTGGGGGCCTCGTTCAGGCCATAGCCTTGAACCAGTCGAGGACCCAACACATCAAAGGCTTCTCTAACCAATTCGCCGTCCGCAGGGCCTGAACCGTATGAAACCACCCGGAGGCGGGACAGGTCTGCCTTCCGGAGTCCAGGTAGATCGAGGAGCCTCCTGAGCATGGTCGGCACCATTTGCATGACGGTTGCAGTTCCACTGCTAGCAGCACGCAGGTAGTACTCGGGATCGAAAGAGTCGCGCACCAGGACGGCGGCACCGCGCATGAGGGCTGCGAGTAGCCAGGCTCCTGAGGCATGCGGATAAGGGCTGCCGCCGAGAAAGATGTCGCCTTCGGTCAACGCATAACGATCGAGGAGCAGCGTGAACGCAGCTGTGAGCCAGTTCCTATGGGTCAAGCAAACCGCCTTCGCCGTTCCGGTAGTTCCGGACGTCATCCGGATCAGACGCAAATCGATCCCCGGCTGAATGACCACCGGAACGGGCATCGGGGTCCCCTTGCGGAGCAACACCGAGTACTCGACTTGACCAGGATCCCAGGCGCGGCCCAGAACTATTTGCAGCCCGCCCTTCTGTATAGGAAGCTTCGCCGCGTTTGTACTCGCACTCATGATGGTGGCCGTTGGAGCGGTTAAGCCGATCGCCCTCTCTAACTCGTTCGTCGGGGTCCTTGGCGATAGCGCGACTGTGACGGCGCCTATCTTTGCAAGCGCAAGGTCGAATTCGAACCATTCGTAGCAGTCCGGAAGCACCAAAAGCACGCGGTCACCCTTGTTGACGCCGAGCGCCATCAGGCCGTGAGCGAGCCGGTTCGACCCAGCCTCCATGTCGCGGAACGTGACGCTCCGATCACCGTCGACAAACGCCGGTCGCTGTCCAAACAACTGTGCCGCCCGTGAGGCATAGGTACCAATCGGCAGCCAATCAGCGGCAGGTCCGGTAGTCCCAGGCCCGGTCAATTGCGGACCTTCAGTCAACACTGGACCGGCTAATCCGCTGAGCGAGCGCAGCATAAGCCGAGATCAAGTGCTTATCACGACGGAGAAATGTGCAAAATCCGGAGTACTGGCCAACAGGTGTGCTACGTGCGACCGGTACTGATTGAAGGCGGGCGACGCCCGAAATGCTAGGTGAGATTCGACCGAGGTCCATTGCACCGTCAGGACAAATGAATCGGGGTCTTCAATACCTCGAAGTGCAGAGATGTGGCCACAATCTGGGCTTTCCGCAATCACGGCCAGCGCCAACTCTAGCTGGTTAACGAATTGGTTTCCGGTTCCTGGCTGGCAGGTCAATCGGGCAATCTCTACTACCGGCATCGCTTTGGACCCTCCACTTCAACAACCATCTTGGCAATGGGGACACCGACTGCGCGGCAGGCATGCTGGCGCTGCGCCTCCGGACCAGCGTCCGCAAGGGGCCCGGGCCCGCCAAACGAGATGTGTCGACACTTCTGGTCGGCGTGGAATGCTTGCACGGCGACGTCAGCGGACTCGAGATCGCGGGTCAATGTCGGAGTCATGCGAAAGGTACGAGTCAGCCAGAGGTGGGCACCGGAGGTTCCAAGAGTGAACCTTCTCGTACTCGCCTCCTATTCGGAACAGCAAATCTTCTCTGAAGGGTGCTGCCAGCAACTGCAGTCCGATCGGAAGATCATCGGTGCTGAATCCGCATGGCACGGTCAATGCCGGCTGGCCCGTAAGGTTGGCCAAACGGCTATATAGGCTGTAAGTCGACATCGGTGTCACGTTGCGCAATTCGGGGAGTGCTGCGTTGATGTCCACGGGCGACCGAGAAGCCATCGGAAGTGTGGGCCCAATCACGGCATCCAGCTGATGCGTAGCGAACAAGGCGCGCATTTCCATCTTCGCGGAGTCCCGAGCTTGCAGTGCCTCGACGTAGTCTGTGCCGGGAATCAAGCGTCCAAAGTTGATGCGTCGTATGGTGGCGGGGTCGTAACTCCCGCCCCTTTCGCTGATCAAGCGCCGGTGTACCACGGCAGCTTCGACGAAGTTAATCACGCCAGCCGCAGCTCTGCAGTAGTCGAGTCTCGGACCCAGAACCTCGATGACTTCGGCGCCAAGGCCCTTAAGGTCGGTAACTGCAGCTTCGACTGCAGCTCGCGTCTCGGGCTGTACTAGATCATTGAGTATCCAGTGAGGATCTAATCCGAGTCGAACGCCAGCGAGACCAACCGTCCGAGTCGCTTCTGGCCGCCCAGATAAGGATAGGCTCGCAGGATCTCGGTCGCCGGCCAGAGCAAAGAGGAGTGCCGCGACGTCTCCTACCGAGCGGGCCATGGGCCCGACATGGTCCAACGACCAACTCAGTGGGAACACGCCGAATGTACTCACAAGGCCGAAGGTTGGTTTCAATCCTACGATGCCGTTCAAGCTGGCGGGAATTCGAATGGATCCTCCCGTATCGGTCCCGACCGCCGCAAATGCCATCCTCATCGCTACTGCCACGCCGGATCCCGCGCTGGACCCACCTGTGTAAAGACCGGGCCGCCATGGATACACGGTTGGCACGATGTTGGCTCCCACTGCAAACTCGTGCGTTACGGTTTTCCCGACAAATACAGCGCCGGCGTTCCTCAGGGTCTTCACAACTGTCGCGTCTTCGCGAGCAGTATGGTTGGTGAGGGCGGCCGAGCCCGCCTTGGTTGGCAATCCGGCCATATCGATGACATCTTTTAACGCGATCGGGATGCCATGTAATAAGCCTCGAGAATGATGCCTGGCAACCTCTCGATCCAATTCACGTGCTTGCACCCGCGCTTCCTTCTCAAGGACTAGCGAATACGCATGGATGCTCGGTTCTGTTCTCTCGATGTGCGCTAGGGTCGCGTCCACGAGTTCAAGACTCGATATCTCATGACACTGGATCAGCCGCGCAGCCTCTAAAAGGCTTGCGTTGACCACTTCCTAACTGTCCCATCGCGGGTCGAATGCGACGGACGGCTGCCTCGGGAACAGATCGTTGACATCTGCGCTACGAATGAGCTCCATGTCTGTCTGGTGCCTCACCATTTGGGCAGCCACCCACTTCAAATCGACCGATGCTTGCTCTACACCGGCAAGCCGGATCAAGAGCGCGACCGTCTCGTCTGGTAGCAAGTCCCCTCTGGCAATGTTCATTTCTGGGTGGGGGGCCGAATCCGTCAGACCTTGAATATCGGCTGCTGACATGTTAGCATCCACACGCTGAAATGCGAGATTCGGTTCGCAAAGGGGTGATCAGATGAGTAGCTCGCGGTTCGCCCCATTGACTTCGGTTCGATCCACTTTGCAGTCTACTTACAGCGAATCGCAGGGAGGGCTTGGACGCAGTGCTTAGACCCCCTACCTGTCCAAGGTTGGTGACCCGCGTGCGCATGCAGTCCGCTGCCCAGCGTTAGCAAACAACGTGCTGGGTAAATTTGAGGTGAGGAACATGGACAGCGAAGCCAAGCGCCGGTTGGATGGCATCCGCTCGGGTCGTTCTGAGCTTGAGAACAACGTCATCGACGAATTGCTCGCCGGGAATGTCTCTCGCCGCCAGTTCATTCGCTCGGCGACCCTTATCGGAATGAGCCTGTCCCTAGTGGGGGCAATACTCGAGGCCTGCGGGGGAAGCTCCTCCCCGACCGCGAGCACTTCGACCAGTTTTGCGGGACAGAGTCTGATCGTGACGATTTACGGCGGAACCTGGCAGCAGTCCATCGAGCCCGGTGTTATCGCTGATTTCGAGCGCGAAACCGGGGCCAAGGTCACAGAGGTAGTGGGAACGGATACGGACTGGTATACCAAGTTGCGAGCGTCAGCGGGACACGCTCCACCATATGACGTGGCGATCCTCCTGCCCCAAGAAATCATCCCTGCTGTGGCCGCTGGACTGATTCAGCCCATTGATACCAGCCGAATCTCAAACTGGGCGCACATCAATAAAGACCTTGTGAACGCAAAGAACACTGGCAATGTTATTAACGGCAAGGTCTATGCCGTGCCGTTCTCTATCGGCCAACATGGATATGGCTACAGGTCTGACAAACTTACGACGCCTCCGACCTCGGTCTTTGATCTGTGGACCAATCCGGCGCTAAAGGGCCACATCGCTTTCCCGCCTCTCACGGTCAACGGCGGCCTGTATATGTTTGTCGCGCTCGTCAATGCGATGGGCGGGCAGTTGTCGAAACCAGCGGACGTGCAAGCCGCTTTTGCGAAAATTAAAGAGCTCAAAGGGAGTGTCTCGGCCAAGCCGAGCAGCCCGCAAGGCATCCAACAAGCACTGATTGACGGGTCCGCCTGGATCTGTGATTTTCCGGATGGGAATGCCATAGCGCTCCAAAAACAAGGGCTGCCAATCGGCTTCGCATATCTCAAGGAAGGCAGCATTACTGGCACATCGCCATGGGTTCTGCCAACGGGCGCGACTAATCTGCCTCTGTCATATAAGTTCCTCGATTACGCGACCAATCCCCAAGATCAGCTCATTTTTGCGCAGCACAACTACTATGGCATGTCAAATGATTTGGTCAATTACGGAGATCTGCCCATCGTGGCCGGTCCTAAGCAATACACGAAACTCGTGTACCCAG
>CAAGKR010000922.1_pt1 | contig 16813 bp, 12 predicted proteins | sample 2556971 | NCBI WGS metagenome assembly CAAGKR01 (sample SAMEA5207829, study PRJEB30636) | soil metagenome | biome: forest; feature: boreal; material: soil | place: USA | collected 2011-09 | depth 1 m | reverse complement strand
CGAGTTCCAGAACTTCTGCTGGCTTGCGCCATTCTCTTTGCACGTTGGCTCGGATTAAGGTTTTCACCTCTAAAATGAAACGGATTTCATTTCAGATAGCGCTTGTGGGACGGATACTCCCGCGATTTCGCTTCTTCGGTGCCGCAAATTTTACCATAGAATGGAACATTCCAGCGGTCCCATTGTTCCGAGATGTTGCCCTGGAGCGAGAGTTTTCAGTTCACCTCCAGCGTCTTGAAGCCTTCAACGCCGAACCTGGTCTCTGTTCTGCTGACGACTCATAACTGCACGAGCGTTCTGGAAGCTTGCCTCGAATCGGTTTTTCGGCAGAGCTATCCCGTCTTGGAATTCATCAGTGTGGATAACGCCTCGGTCGACGCCACACGCGACCTGCTGAAGCGATTCGAACACCGCGCGCGGGTCATCTGCAGCGAAAAAAACGTGGGGTTTGCCGCCGGCATGAATCAAGCCATGGAGGAGGCCGGAGGCGCATGGCTTCTGTCGCTGAACCCGGACGTGATCCTGAGTCCGGACTTTATCTCCAAGCTGGTGGCCGCCGACGAAGCGAACCCGTACATCGGCACGGTCTGCGGCAAGCTCTTGCGCTGGAAGCCAGGCCAGGAGCCCGAACGCACGCAAGTGATTGACTCCACGGGCATCTATTTTCTGCACAACCTGCGCCACCTGGACCGCGGCGAGGGAGAGATCAATAGCGGCCAGTATGAACGGCCGGAATACGTCATGGGGGCCACGGGAGCGGCAGCGCTCTATCGCCGGAAGATGGTCGAAGACGTCTCCGTGGAGGGAGAGTTCTTCGATGAAGACTTCTTTGCCTATCGCGAGGATGCGGACGTAGCCTAGCGGGCGCAACTCCTGGGCTGGAGCTGCCTCTACACACCGGCCGCAGTCGCTTGGCACGTGCGCCGGGTCACTCCGGCGCGCTTCCATGAGCTACCCGATTTCATCAACCGCCATTCGATCAAGAACCGCTTTCTGATGCGCGCCAAGAACATCTCGCTTGCATTGTACCTGCGGCTGCTGATTCCCATGACCGTGCGCGACGCCCTGATTCTCGGCTATTGCCTGCTCTGCAAACGGACACTGCTGACCGGCCTTGGCTATGCCTGGGCGAGGCGCAAGGCGGTTTGGAGGAAGAGGAACTGGATTCAATCTCAGCGGCGCGTCAGCGATGGCGTGATTGCACGCTGGTTTTCCAACCGCCCGCGGAGTTTTCCCTACTCCTCCGCCTGGTTGAACGCGGAGACCTACTTGCAAGAGCCCGCCAGCTCGGCAAAAAGGACTTGATACTTGTGGGCTGTTTCGTCCCAGCCGTACTTGGCTTCCGCCCGTTCCCAAGCTCCACAGGCCAGCCTCTCGCGCAGCCGGGCATCCCGGAGTAACGCAGTCATGCGCGCGGCCAGATCTTCGGCATCGTGCTGGAAGGGCATACCGGCATCGCCGGCAGTCTCGCGGTTCTCTGGGGTGTCGAGATAGAGCACCGCGTTCCGCGCAGCCATCGCTTCGATGAGTGCAGGATGCACGCCGCCTACTTCGCAGGCAAAGATGTACAGGCCGGCATTCATCAGAAGCTGCCAGTATTGCTTGCCGTAGATGCCTCCCAGGAAGATGACCCGGCGATCGGCGAGAGACTTCAGTCTGTCCACAAACACAGGGTCATAAGGGTTTCCGCCGACGATGACCAGCGGCCAGTCGGTCTCCACTTCGCGGTAGGCGCGCAGCAGAAGTTCGGGGTTGTTCTCCGGCTCCAAGCGGCTGACGTAGAGGATATATTTCTTCTCTAGTAGATCGAAACCTTGCAAATGCTCGCAGTCCGGAGGAACCTCGGCGCCATAGGCAATCATCGCGGAGCGAGCGCGGTAGCTGCGCCAGTAATAGTCCTGGATCAGCTGCGCGTCGGTGACGATGCGGGTCGGAGTGAGGGCCGCGAGAAATTCGCAAAAATGCAGGAACGAGCGCGCCAGGAAATTCCATTTCCGGCGCTTGCGGTCGAGCCCGTCAACATTGAGCACCGTGGGCTTTCCGAAAAGGCGCGGAATCCACGCCAGAGGGCTGTTGGCAACGTTACAGATGAGCACCACATCGGCATCAGTGAAAAGCACGTGAATCAGGGAGAGAAATGTATGAAAGGCCGTGTCGAAATGCTTCCTGGAGATGGTCGGCAAAATGACGCGCCGGATCCTCGCGTCGACGACGTCGCTCGGCGTCGTAAAGGGTCGCCGGCAATACACAATTACTTCATGGCCACGAACCACTAGACGCTTGGATAGTTGCTCGGCAAAAGTTTCGAACCCTCCGTAGCGAGCCGGGATCCCCCGAGTTCCTAGTATGGCGATTCTCATCTTAACTAAGCTTTTCCTTCTGTTATTATAAGCCCCTCGACCAGTAGTCAAGAAAAACGCTGCCTAACTCAAAAGTTGCTTGGTGAGGGCACCAAAAAACAGAGTTGAGGCAGGCGGATCGGGCAAAGTGGAGACTACAGCTGCGAGCCAATAGACCAAGGGATGGCAGATCAATGAAACTCCGCATGCTGTTTGTTTCTCCAGAATTCCCGTGGCCGCCTTCGAGCGGGGGGCGTCTACGTACAATCTCGCTCCTACATTGCCTCGCGCTCCACTTTGAGATTCATCTTGTAACATTCGCTGAAACACAGCATAGCCAAGAGGACATAGAGAAGCTACGTTCTTATATCGCTAAATTGACTGTTCTGACTTTGCGTCCACACCGTCGGACCGGCTTACGTCGCTACACGCGCAACATTCAACGGGCTTTGCGATTTGTGCCTCCACTCGTCGATCGCTTTTCAGAGTCCGACCACCGGCGCGTACTGGCTGAGCTACTGAAGAAGTCGGACTGGGTTTGGCTCGAGCATCTTTGGCTTGCGCCCTACGTGACGAGCATTCGTCACGCTACAACTGCAGTCCTGGATGTCCACAACGTTGAGTCAGCTTTCTATCGTCAGTTGCGGGAGGCATCACGTCATCCGCTCGACCGGCTCGGCTATTACGTCTTCGAACAGGCTTCGAAAAGAATCGAGCGACGGTATCTACCGTGCTTCGACCGCATTCTCGCTGTATCTGATGAAGACCGCCGACTGTTGGCGCAGGATTGCCCCTCAGAAAAGGTCTTCATGGTGCCAAATGCCGTGAAACTTAGCCCGCTACCGACCACCCAGAATCCAGACGGCTATAACCTGTACTTTGCGGGCCGCCTCGATTACCCTCCCAATCGGGAAGCCGTCCTTTGGTTCTACCACCGGGTCTGGTCACTCATTCGAAGCCGGTTGCCAGAAGTGCGCTGCTACATCATAGGGGCATGTCCCGAGCTGCTTGACATGGAGTTACGCCATGACACCCAGATTGTCTTGTTAGGCGAAGTGGAGAAAACAGACCCTTATCTCCTTCTCAGTTCTTTAGTCATCGTGCCCCTCAGCCTTGGTGGAGGCACGCGCTTCAAGATCTTAGACGCCTGGGCCGCAGGGAAGGCGGTGGTCTCAACAACGAAAGGCGCGGAGGGGCTGGCTGCGCGGCATCGGGACAATATCTGGATTGCTGACAACCCGCTGGAATTTGCCGATGCAGTCGTTCGCTTGCTCTCGGACTCCAAGCTACGAGCTAGCTTAGGAAGACAGGGATGGGAAACCGTGCAGGAAAGGTATTCTTGGGAACGCCTGCAGGAGAGCCTGGAGGCGGCGCTCTTCGGAGTCAAGGCTGCAGAAGCGAAACCTGGATGCGCATAGCGATCGATACGCACGCCATTGGGAGCAACCTCACAGGCAACGAGCGCTACATCCAGAATCTGGCCGAGCACTTGCTCGAACTCGATGGAGAAAATCAATATTTTTTCTTTTTCAGCCGGGAGGAAGTCAGGCGCCGTTGGGAAAATCGCGCTCCCAATCTGCATACTTATTTGGTTTCGCAGAATCCTTTCCGGCGGCTAGGTTTTGATTTTATCTCGCAGCTCCGAGAGCTTCGGCCGCAGGTGTTTCACTACCAATACACCGGACCTCTCCTGCGCCTAACTCCGGAGATTGTGACCATCCATGACGTGTCATTTGAGCGGCATCCCGAGTTTTTTGATCCGGTCGAACGTTTTCGGCTCAAACTCACAGTGCGCCGGGCCGCAAAATTGGCCCAGAGAATCATTACCGTGTCGGAGTTTTCCAAGGCTGAGATCGTGCACTTCCTTGGAGTGCCCGAACAAAAAGTCAAGGTTATCTACAACGGGGTTGGCCCGGAGTTTCAGCCCATCGAGGACCAGGATGCGATCCTTACCCGTGTCAGACGATATCCGATCCGAAGACCATATCTCCTGGCAGTGGGGAACATTTGCCGGCGAAAGAACTATCTGGCCATGGTGCGCGGCTTCGCTATCTGGTTGAGCCGCCAGCATGCCAACGAACATCAGCTAGTGATAGTGGGCAAGCCGCAAGGCCATGTGAAAGAGCTCCTAGCCGAAGCATCTCGCCTTGGTTTGGATGGAAGTCGACTGACGCTTGTAGGATTTGTTCCTGAAGAAGACCTCGCCCACTTATACGCCGGTGCAGAGCTTTTCCTTAACACCTCTCTATATGAAGGCTTCGGGCTGCCCATTATTGAAGCTATGCGATGCGGAGTTCCCGTTGTCGCCAGCCACGCAAGCTGTTTTCCCGAAATTGCAGGAGACGCTGCGCGGTACGTTAACCCAGGGGATGCTGAGGCAATTGCAGAAGCGATTGAAGAGGTTCTGGGGAGCGAAACCCTTAGAAATGAGCTGGTCGATCGGGGTCTGCATCGAGCGCCGCTCTTTCGGTGGGATGCAGCTGCCCGCGAGACTTTGAAGGTGTACTATGAGGCGGCCGATGGGGCCCGCCATTCACACGCGTAACTATCTTTCTAAAGTAATCCTAGATCGCGATGCCAGCTTATATTTGACCGTTGGAATGTAGGGTGCCTGCAGATGAAGCAGTTGATAGCGGAGATTTACCAAAATCGCGAACTCATCTGGGTTCTTGCTCTGAAGGAGCTTCGAGTCCGGTATAAGCGTTCGGCGTTGGGTTTCCTCTGGGCATTGCTGAACCCGCTGCTGATGATGATCATTCTGGCCGTTGTGTTTTCGACGGTTATGCGCATCGCCGTGCCCAGGTATGCGATTTTCCTCCTGAGCGCCCTTTTGCCCTGGACCTTCTTTTCCCAATCGCTGGCCTATTCCGTGGAATCGCTTGTGGGAAACGCCGACCTGCTGAAGAAAGTGCGCATCGCCAAATCGGTTTTCCCCGTGGCGGCAGTGCTCTCGAATATCATTAACTTTCTGCTGTCCATGATTCCCCTGCTTCTCCTTCTGGCTATTCTCCGGTTCCCATTGCACTGGACGTGGGTTTATCTGCCGGTGCCGATGCTGTCGCTGATCTTGTTTACGCTCGGGTGCAGTTTCTTTTTCTCGATCGCCAATGTCTTCTTTCGGGATATGTCTCATATCATCCAAATCTTGCTATCGGCCTGGTTCTATTTTTCTCCCGTGATTTACTCTCTGGACTTCGTGCCGGACCGGTACCGTTTTTTCTTCCGGCTGAATCCCATGCTCTACATTCTCAATGGTTTCCGGATGGCCATCTATTACGGCCAGCTTCCCACCTGGCAATCCATGAGTATGTCGTTCGGATGCGGCGCGGTGACTCTTCTTCTAGGCTATGCGATTTTCCGCCGCTACCAGGATGTGCTCGTCTATTATGTCTGATACCGCAGCCATGGCCGGCACACGAATCCGATTTGAAAACGTCGCCCAACGCTTTCGCGTGATCCGCGAGCGTCCCGACACCTTGCGGGAGGTATTCACGCGCCTATTCAGAAACCGCACCTCCTACCACGAATTTGAGGCCCTCAAAAATGTCTCCTTCTCGATCGCCGATGGCGAGGCCGTCGGCATCATCGGCCGCAATGGGTCAGGCAAGAGTACGACGCTGAAGATCATTGCCGGCGTGTATACGCCAACATCCGGCGTGGCCAGGGTTTCGGGCAGCGTCGCGGCCCTGATCGAGCTTGGGGCGGGGTTTCACCCGGATTTGACCGGCCGGGAAAATATTCTGCTGAACGGCCTCTTGCTCGGGCTGACCAAGCGGGAGATACAGGCATGCGAGCAGCGCATCCTCGATTTTGCCGAACTGGGCGAATTTATTGATTCCCCAATCAAGCAATACTCGAGCGGCATGTTCATGCGCCTCGGCTTCGCCATCGCCACGGAAGTGAATCCGGATATTCTCTTGATGGATGAAATCCTGGCCGTTGGGGACGCTGCCTTTCAGGAGAAGTGCATGGCGCGCATCGATGACTTCCGTCAGCGCCGCAAGACCATCGTCTTCGTATCTCATAGCATGAGCGCAATCCAGCAAGTTTGCCAGCGGGCGATTCTGATCCATGAAGGGAAAATCATGGCGGACGGGCCTACCGATCAGGTCGCAGCTAGCTATGAAGAGCTTCTTCACCAACTCGTCGGGGCTCGGATATAGACGAATGCGTGGATATTTTCGGATGAAGCCTTCACGGTTGCGGCAGTCAGAGCGATGTATTTGTATCCGGAAAGGTGACGTTCACCGGACTTTCCCAGATTGAGTTAGAGGCTCACTTGGTCCAAAAAGACAAGACACTCGATGAAGCTCGCCAGCCTCGCGAGCAGCTGGACCAACCGGCGGAGGGAGTTCGTGCCTCGGCCGAAGAACCTGCGGCAGCACTTGCAGCTCAGATGGTCATAAAAGACGAGCTAATCCGCGCGCAAGAAAAAAAAATCGCCGAGCTCCAGCAGCAGCTCGACCACGCGCACAACCACGATGTAGAAGCAGCGCGCATGATTGAGATCCGCGAGCGAGAGAACGCAGAGATCTTAGCCGTACTAGAAAATATGAATAGCTCAGTTGGATGGAAGCTGGTGAAGCGCTACCGAAGATTCAAAGAGCGTCTCTTGTCCTCAGGAACTCTTCGCCGGCGCTTGTACGACCGGTTGCTGATCCGGCTGAACAGCTCCCCCTCACCTTCGACGTTCCGATCTACCGGACAACCTACCCCTCAGAGGCACGAAGGGACTCTACCCATGCCCCCAGACGATTTCTACCGTGCTCAGCTGGTGCTGGTCGGTGCCCCAGCCGTTCTTGGGGCCGGACAAACCGGAACAGCAACAGTGGGAATCACGAATCTTAGCGAGTGCAGGTGGGAGGCTACGCGAAAAGAGCCCGGCTGGCGAGGGAGCGTGAGGCTTTCGTACCACTGGTACGACGATGCCGGGAAGGTCGTTCAATGGGATGGAGAGCGTACGAATCTGCCTCACGATCTGGGACCGAAAGATTCTGTGACTGTTGCCGCGCAAATCTTTGCGCCTTTCGACCCTGGGGCCTACACGCTGGAGATTACGCTCGTCCAGGAAGGCATTGCCTGGTTTGAGCAAAAGGGAAGCGCAGGACTTCGAGCCTCCATCCGTGTAGACCCGTCCCCGCTCCATCTCCAACAACTTCCCTCCTGCTCGATCGTCATCCCCGTACTCAACCGCGCTACCTTCACTAAGGCCTGCTTGCTGGCCATTGAAAAATCCGTGCCCGTCGAGCGGCTTCCGTACGAGGTCATTATCGTGGATAACGGCTCGACCGATGAAACGCCCCGCCTTTTGGCCTTTTGGTCAAACTCGCGCGCCAACGCTCGAGTGGTCTCTATGGGCCATAACCTTGGATTCGCTCGAGCGTGCAATGCAGGAGCCCGACTGGCGCGCGGTCAACACATCGTGCTTCTAAACAACGACACATTGCCAGCTCCCGGGTGGCTTGAGAAAATGATGGCGCTGGCGATGAGTGAGGCCCGCGTCGGAATTGTGGGCAGCAAACTTCTATTCCCGAACGGTCGAATCCAGCACATTGGAATGGCCTTCGATAAGAACAAGAACCCGCGGCACATTTATCGGGGGTTCCCGGCGGATATCCCTCCGGCCAGGATCTCTCGTGAATATCAGGCCGTTACCGGCGCTTGCCTCCTGGTGCCCAGGGACCTCTACTGGTCGGTGAATGGCATGGATGAACGTTACGAAAATTCTTTCGAGGACGTGGACCTTTGCCTGAAGGTTCGGGCTCGCGGCTACCGTGTGCTGGTTTGCGCAGATTCGGTGGTCTATCACTTTGAGAGCATAAGCGAGGGGCGCCGCGCCCGCGATTTTCGGAATAATGCGCTCTTCAAAGTTCAATGGGACCACATTATTGAATTTGATGCGGACCGTTGGTACGCACTGGATAATCTTAGAGACGAATTAACCGAATTCGAAGCGCACGAAGGCTACAGTCCCGGGAAAGAAAGCTTACTACAGGACTTATGGCAACGAGTATACTCATGCCCCCTTCCGAATTGGGAGTTTGACTCCAGCTCCAGCGAGACTGCATCTGCGCTGGATGTGCACTTTGGGGATCATTCATGAGGTACACAGGCAGCCGCGCTTTGGATAGGTGCAAGTCGGTATACAATAGCACCTGCTTTGGAAGGCAAAACGGAAATTCTGGTGAAGACTCCTTTTGAGATGCCCATTTTTTTAGACGAGCCGAGGCGCCTCACGCCCATCCTCGCATGGCGCGAGCATATTCCTTTCGCTATGTTTCTGGTCGAGGTACTACGGCCAGAAACCATTGTAGAACTTGGGACGCACTGGGGTGATTCCTATTGCGCTTTTTGCCAGGCCGTTGAGGCTCTGAAACTGAATGCGCGCTGTTTTGCGGTGGACACGTGGAAAGGCGACGCGCACGCTGGATTTTACGGTTCGGAGGTGCTTGAGGACCTTCGCGCCCATCACGACCCACTTTACGGCGGTTTTTCCAGGCTCATCCAAAGTACCTTTGATGAGGCGTTGACCCATTTTGCAGATGGAACGGTCGAGCTCCTGCACATCGACGGATGCCATACCTACGAAGCCATAAAGCACGATTTTGAGTGTTGGCTGCCGAAGTTAAATCGGCGCGGCGTCGTTCTATTTCATGACACCAATGTCCGCGAGAGACAGTTTGGAGTGTGGCGTTTTTGGAGCGAAGTCAAACAGTCCTACCCGCATTTCGAGTTTGTACATGGGCACGGGCTCGGCGTCCTCGGGGTGGGCAAAGATAGGCCAAGACGTCTGCGGGATCTATACGAATCCTCGGACGAGGCGACAGCAAAAACTCGCGAGTACTTCTTTCACCTTGGACATAGGTTGGTTGTTCGAGCCCAAAGTGAAGCAGAAAAAGAAAGCCTACGCCGGCAAGTGGCTGAGAAGGATCAAACCATCCGAACTCTGTCCTCCGACCTGCAAAAAAGTTCGCAGGTAACTCAAACCCTTTCCTCGCAAGTGGCCGAGAAAGAGTTGGCAGTTCAGGACCTCTCCACCCAGCTGGCGCAGAAGGACGAGATGCTCCGAACGCTCTCCTCCCAAGTTGGCCAGAAAGAGTTGGCAGTTCAGGACCTCTCCTCCCGGCTGGCGCAGAAGGACGAGATGCTTCGTACGCTCTCCTCCCAAGTTGGCCAGAAAGAGTCGGCAATTCAGGACCTCTCCGCCCAAGTTGGCCAGAAGGAGTCGGCAATTCAGGACCTCTCCGTCCAGCTAGCGCAGAAGGACGAGATGCTCCGAACGCTCTCCTCCCAGGTCAGCCAGAAAGAGTCGGCAGTTCAGGAGCTACGAACATCTCTGGCCCAGCGAGACGAAGCGGCGCGGAACTTGGAATCCACCCTGAACCAGATTCAAAGTTCTCGCGGCTGGCGGGCTCTCCAGCATTATTACCGATTGCGAGACAAACTATTTCCACGCCGTGTAATCGAGGGCGTCCGCCTCCTGCGAGATATGAGATTGATTGCTGCGTCCGGGCTTTTCGATCGCGGCTGGTATTTGGCGCAGAACCCGGACGTAGCGGGCGCCGGCGTGAAGCCACTCAGACATTATCTGCGGCACGGAGCGGTCGAAGGGCGTGATCCGAGCCCGCATTTCGACAGCGACTGGTATTTGCAGACAAACCCAGACGTGGCGAAGGCTGGGGTCAATCCCCTGGTCCATTACCTCAGACGCGGCATCCTCGAAGGACGCAGACCGAACCCATATTTTGACGGCGACAAAGCTTTGGACCGTAACGACTACACCGAATGGGTTCGGCAGTACGACACGCTGACTGACGAATCTCGCGCCATTCTGCGGGCACGAGCTGCCGCCCTCGTGCACAAACCTCTGATATCAGTGGTCATGCCCACGTATAACCCCAAGCCAGAATGGTTGATTGACGCAGTTGAGTCCGTCCGCAAGCAGATCTACCCACATTGGGAGTTGTGCATCGCTGATGATGCATCCACCGACAAAACCATCCGCCCCATTTTGGAGCGCTACGCGAGGGAGGATGCGCGCATCAAGGTGGTATTCCGCGAGCAGAACGGTCATATCTCTGCGGCATCCAACAGCGCCTTGGAACTGGCCACCGGGGAGTGGGTAGCGCTGCTGGATCATGACGACCTGTACACCGAGCACGCGTTGTTCTGGGTGGCGGATGCCATCAATCAGAACCCCAAAACACGCTTGATTTATTCAGACGAAGACAAGCTAGACGAAACCCGCGGAAGGTTCGACCCCTACTTCAAGTGCGATTGGAATGTGGATTTGTTCTATTCACACAATATGTTTTCCCACCTTGGTGTTTATCACGCTGCACTTTTGCGCCAAATTGGTGGATTCCGGTCGGGACTGGAAGGTTCGCAAGACTATGATTTGGCATTACGTTGTATCGAGCGCATTGAACCCAAACAAATTCATCATATTCCTCGAGTGCTTTATCACTGGCGCATGCACGCTGAAAGCGCCGCGCAATCTACAGATGCTAAACCATATGCCTATTTGGCGGGACAAAGGGCTTTGAATGAGCATTTCCAGCGGCAAGGAGTTAACGCTACAGCTGGACTGCAGGGTTTTGGGATGTACCGAGTATGCTATGCGCTGCCGGACTCCCCGCCGAAGGTGAGCCTGATTATTCCCACGCGGAACGGACCGCACCTGATTCGCCAATGTGTTGAAAGCATTTTGGCAAAAACCACCTATCCGAATTACGAGATTCTGATAGTTGATAACGGTTCGGATGATCCGGAGACACTTCGCTACCTTAAAACGCTGGAATCTGATCCGCGAGTTCATGTTGTCCGTGACGACCGCCCGTTTAACTACTCAGCGTTGAATAACGCCGCCGTGCAATTGGCGCGGGGCGAGGTTGTGGGGTTGCTCAACAACGATCTCGAAGTCATTTCGCCCGATTGGCTTACCGAAATGGTGAGCTTGGCGCTTCGTCCCGAAGTGGGTTGCGTGGGTGCGCGGCTCTGGCATCCCAATGACACCTTACAACATGGCGGTGTCATCTTAGGACTAGGTGGCGTTGCTGCACACAGCCACAGGGGACGATCGAGACACGATCCGGGGTATTTTGGCCGAGCCCAGTTATTGCAAAATTTTTCGGCTGTTACGGCTGCCTGCCTGCTGGTTAGAAAAAGCGTTTATTTGCAGGCCGGTGGGCTAGAGGAGCAAAATCTGGCCGTGTCATTCAGTGATGTTGATTTCTGCCTGCGCGTCCGCGAAGCGGGTTACCGTAACATCTGGACCCCCTATGCCGAATTGTATCACCACGAGTCCGCTACTCGCGGTTTCGACGACACCCCTGAAAAGCAGGCACGCTTCGCAAAAGAAGTGGCCTACATGAAGCAACGCTGGAACGATCAGCTCTTGAACGACCCTGCCTACAGCCCCAACCTGACTTTAGACCATGCGGACTTCAGTCTTGCATGGCCGCCGAGGATTGCGCATCTTTCACCCATCCTCTCTGGGGAGGTACGACACTGAGCGAGCTGCGTCAGGAGCGATCTGTAATTCGAACAGAAGCGATTTTGTTCCTCGGCGTCTTTCTGGGTTCCATTTGGATCCATCAACCTTCACGGTACTATTTCTTCGGGGATTCTTGGGGTGTTCTATCTGAGCTTCTGACCACCCAGAAATCGATTTTGTGGGCCCAGAATGAACACTTCATTCCCTTGTTCAAGGCCCTCTATTTCCTGCAATACAAGCTGTTTGGTGGACACCACCTAGGATTCGTGCTGGTTCTGTTCGCACTGCATGCCGGCGTCGCTGTGATGGTCTATCGGCTGGGCGTGCATTTGTCGCTGCAGCACCGCCTGTCAGTGGTGGCCGCCCTGATGTTCGCTTTTAGTTCAGTCCACTGGGAAGTGACGGGGTGGTCTTTCGAGCAGCAATTCGTGCTGGGCACGCTGCTGATGCTGGCTGCGATGGATGTTTTCCTGGCCAACCCGCGAGGAACACCAACTCTCCTTTGGGTAGCTGTTCTTTCTCTTGCGGCGTACCTGGCCGGCGGGGCTATCGCTCTGTCGCTGCCCCTCGTACTTACGTCGCACTGCCTGCTGAGGATTTCCTATCGTCGGGAAATTGAGGGCAGAAAGCTAGTTGAGAATCTGCTGGCGTTTTGGCTGCCTGCGACCGCCTATTTCATTTGCGCTAAGGCCGCGGCCGTCCTAAAGCCCGGAACATTAGCTCCCATACCGCACCTCAGCCTGAGCCACATGCCTGCATTCCTTGACTACACGCTTTTTGGTACTATGTATGGCGTTGTCCTAGCAGGGCTGACATTTCTTCAGGCCCAGACTTTCAACTCTGCTACGGTGATTCTGGTCCTGCTGGCTGCCCTCGTCAGCTTTTGCTATAGAAATCTTTCTTCAAATCAGCGGTTTAGCTTCTGGTTTCTCGTGGTGTTTCTCTTCACGCCACTGCTTGTGATTGGGCTGGGACGGCTACCTTTGGGTCCGTTGTCCGCTCTGAGTTCCCGGTATAGCTACATCCCTACAGTGCCTTTTGCGTTGCTGCTGGTTCTTTGCTGGGAGGCATTGCGAAGCCAACAAACGCAGAGAGGCAATGAAGCCTGGTGGAGGGGGCTGGGTGTTTTGTTGTTGGGATATTACTTCGTATTTCACTGTGCGGCTCTGCGCAGGCATAATCCCGCGGCGGATCGGGGCCTCCGTGCGCAGCAATTCATGACCGTCGCCAAACGAGCAACCTATCCCGGCACGGCGCAGGGCGGAGCAGTTGTCTTAGGTCCGGAACTCCAGGTGCCGGAGTATGTTTTTGCCCCAGGGCGTTATCTGTTATGGGAAGCATTCCAAGTCCTGGAGGGCAATACGCACAAGGTTGTTCCGGTGGCAGATTATCTGCGCAACCAAGACGCTTCGTTTACCGCCAACCTGACCAAGGACGGTGATTTCGAGACACTAGAAAGTGCAGCCCCCTGGAAAACCTATGGTGCGGCGAGGTTTGAGAGAAGCCAGGCGGCCGCACGTACAGGAAGTTTCGGCGCGAAAGTAACGCTGGGAACGGCTGGCGCGTTTGCACAAGATGCAATTAAGACCTGTCCGGCCCCGCTTCCGCCAACCATTTTTACTTTTTCAATCCAGGGCAAAAGCAATCGCACAGGCGCGTTGGTAGCGCGCATCATCTCCAAGGACTCACACGGCACTATTCTGGAGGCGGGGCAGTCGCTCCCCCACGCGGGCGACAATCAGTGGCATCAACTTGTGGTCAGCGCCCTCTCTCCGCCGGGAACTTGCGTGGTAGGGGTGGATGTCACAAATTCAAGTCCTGCCGAAATCGAGGCTGCGCTGGACGATGCCATATTGGTGGCTCATCCCGGTACCCTTAGTTCCGATGGTAAAGTCTCTTTTCGAAGCCGCGAAGAAATCCCGACGGGAAGCCTGTGATGCTAAACTCAATCGGCGAAAATCGGAGATGAAACGGATGAAACTTTCCTGTGTTATCCCGGCACACAATGAAGAAGGCTGCCTGCGGCCTACGGTGGAAAAGATCGCACAAACGCTTCTGCGGGAAGGCATTCCGCATGAGATCTTGATCGTTGATGACAATAGCAGCGATAACACATTGTCAGTATGCATGCAGTTAGCTGCAGAATTGCCGAGCGTCCGGTATGTAAGTAATCAGCCTCCAAACGGATTTGGGCTCGCGGTGCGATGCGGGTTGGAACGCTACACCGGCGATGCAGTGGCCATCATAATGGCAGACGGCTCCGATGATGCCGAGGATCTGGTTGCCGGATACCGCAAACTGCAAGAGGGTTACGATGCAGTGTTCGGATCCCGTTTTACTCGAGGGGGGTCCACGGTTGACTATCCTGTTCACAAACTTATTTTGAATCGGCTGGCGAACTGGTTTATCAGGGCAATTTTCCGAATTCCATACAATGACGCCACCAACGCTTTTAAGCTGTATCGACGGGAAGTCATTGAGGGTATTCAGCCAATTTTGAGCCATCACTTTAATCTGACGGTAGAGCTTCCGCTCAAAACCATTACGAGAGGATTTACTTACGCTGTCATTCCGATGAGGTGGTACAACCGCAAAAGCGGCGTTTCAAAGCTCAAGATTAAGGAAATGGGAAGCCGCTATCTTTTTATTATTCTATATATTTGGCTCGAAAAGCATCTTTCTCGGGGAGACTACCACAGAGCGAGTTGGCAAAGGCCTGATGGAGGCGCCGAAACCGTGAGGAGCCAAGAGAATTCTGTTCGGGAAGATTCATCCAATGGGCTTACGAATGCGGCGGGCGCGAAATCCAAGTGAATCGTCATGGCTGAAGAGCTTTTGATTCTAGGCGGAGCCGGGTTTGTGGGCAGTTCGCTGGCCCTTGGCCTCAAGGAAAATTATCCGAGTTGGAAGATCGTCTGTTTTGATAACTTGAGGCGTAGGGGATCTGAGCTAAATCTAGGACGACTCAAGCAATCTGGAATTGATTTTGTTCATGGGGACATTCGTTTTCCTTCTGATTTGGAAGTTGACAGGCTTTCGAAAGTCCAGACGATCATTGATTGTTCAGCGGAACCATCCGTGTTGGCCGGCATCACTTCTCCCAGATATGTGCTTGAGGCGAATCTGCTGGGCACTATGAATGTTATCGAGTATGCGAGACGCTTATCGGCACGACTCTTGTTTATTTCCACAAGCCGAGTGTACTCGATCCCCGCACTTACATCCTTGAAAGTTGAAGAGACCTCCACCCGGCTCAATCTATGCCCAATCCAAACCCTACACGGCGTAAGTGGCTCCGGGATTACGGAGGAATTCTCAGTAAAGGGCCACCGTTCCTTGTATGGGACTACAAAACTCGCGAGCGAGATGCTCATCGAGGAGTACAAGGAAAGTTTTGGCTTGGCCGCTATTGTGAATCGTTGCGGAGTTCTTACCGGGCCTTGGCAGATGGGCAAGGTGGACCAGGGAGTTTTTGTCCTCTGGTTAGCTGCCCATCATTTCAGCCGCAAACTTAGTTACATCGGCTTTGGCGGAACGGGCAAACAACTGAGGGATTTATTGCATATCCGGGACTTACTCATCCTAGCGGATTACCAATTATGTCACTTTGAACAATTCGCCGGGCAAGTCTTCAATGTCGGCGGGGGAATGCAAAACACTCTCTCGTTACTGGAAACGACCCAGCTTTGCCAGCAGATAACCCGGAAGTCAATCGAGATTGATCGGATTTCAGAAAACCGTCCGGATGATGTGCCGCTGTTTGTCACTGACAACTCCAAGGTAACTCGAAGTACGGGATGGCGTCCCGCAATTGACCCGGCCACAACTCTGGAAGATATTTACCGCTGGATTTGCGAGCATGAAGAAAGTGTTCGTCCGATCTTACAGTGAGGGCTCCCTGGGCGTTTCTCCCTCCACCCCATCTCCCATTTCCTATCCCCTGTCCCGCTATCTCCTTGTCCTTCTATTACTTCCAAATTTTCCTTGACATGGACGGTACTGACATGGTAACATGAGTTGTGATTGTCAGCCACCACTCTCGCCGACACTCCCAATCCGCCCCTTCCCCTAACTCCTTTCCTCTCACATCGTTTGCAGACCCCCACCTCTTAACTCCCACAGAATCATATCGTTTCAAAAACATAGGGGTGAGGGGGGGGCTCTTTCTTCAAGTTTTCAACTTTCGCCCTATTCTATTCATCCCCTTTGTTTTCTTCATCTTACACACTCTTTTCCGCAACGGGCTCTCCACAACTCTTTTGGAATCAATTCGTTGCGCACTCTTTCCATCGCCACGGGGGTGTACCCCCCCTCTCGCTCTCTTCTCATTCCCCTCCCTCCGTCTTCCTGCCGCGCTATCCCCTCTCTTTCGCGCTCGCCACAGGTTCCGGCAGGAGGTCGGCCTCATCACCGCGCATGGCCCGGTGCAACTGGGCACGCCAATCGGGGAGTTCCAGGGCGAAGGTCTGACGCAACTTGCGATTGGAAAGCACGGAATAGGGGGGGCGCCGCGCGGGCGTTGGGTAATCCAGGGTGGCGATTGGCAGGACGCTTTTTGCCATGAGCCGACGTCCGGCAGTGGCTTGCGTGAACCATGGACCTAGGCGGGCGGGATCCGCGCATTCCTCCAAAATGGCCCGCGCAAAACCGTACCAGGTGGTCTCTCCCGCAGCGGTCAGATGGTAGATACCGCTGCGCTCGGCCAGCTCCGAGGCTGGGCAGCGTTCCAGAATACGAACGGTGGCCGCGGCAATCATCCGACTCCAGGTGGGGGCTCCGGTTTGATCGCTCACGATGCGCAACTCTTCTCTTTGCGTGGCCAGGCGCAGGATGGTCAGCAGGAAATTTCTGCCGGTCCTGGCGTAGACCCATTCCGTGCGAAAAATAAGGTGAGCGGCGCCGGTGGCACGGATGGCCTCTTCGCCGGCCAATTTGGTCCGGCCATAAGCGCCGAGGGGACCGGTGGGATCGGACTCTT
>CAAGKR010353084.1_pt1 | contig 16829 bp, 18 predicted proteins | sample 2556971 | NCBI WGS metagenome assembly CAAGKR01 (sample SAMEA5207829, study PRJEB30636) | soil metagenome | biome: forest; feature: boreal; material: soil | place: USA | collected 2011-09 | depth 1 m | reverse complement strand
TCCAGACGATGAACCGCGGCCTGCGGACCGGATCCTTGAACCCGGCCAAGGAGATCTTCGCCATTCCCATCGCTCCTCTGTAGGACCACATCGATGATCACGAGGTGCTCACGGCGGGTCGTAGTGCAGCCCCTCCCGCCGTGGTGCAACCTTATGTGAACGCTCCCACGCGCGCAAGCGCGCGCGGACACACACCATTCCCAGTTCTGTTGTTCGGGGTCACGAGCGGGATTCCTGCACGGCGCGCCGCGCCGCGGATCGTATCGTCCGCGAGAGCGCCAGCGTGACGGAGGCCGTCAGCATCAGGACCGCGCTCAGCACGAAGGGAGCCGCGGGCGAGACCGCATCCCACAGAAGCCCCGCCACCAGGCTCGCCGGCAGCGCCGCGAGTCCGATCGCGAACGTGTAGCCCCCCAGAGCGGTCCCGCGCAACTCGGGTCGCACGAGATCGATGACGAAGGCACGCGTCATGCCCTCCGTCAGGGCGTATGGCACGCCGTAGAGTGCGAACAGCACCCACACCGAGGCCGGATGCCGGGCTAGCGCGAAGCCGGAGTACACGAGCGCGTAGCCGGCGAACCCGCAGACGATCAGCCACCGTCTGCCCACGCGGTCCGAGAGGTGCCCGAAGGGGGTGGCGAGCGCCGCGCCAACGACGTTGAAGACGAAGTACATGAGCGGAACGAGGGCCGCCGCCGTGCCCACGTTCTGGGCCCGCAGCACGAGCATCGCATCGGAGGAGTTGCCCAGCGCGAACAGCGCGCTGACAGCGGTGAACACGGTGAATGGGACGCCGAGTTCGCGGAGCGGCAGAAGCGCCCGCCGCTCGCTCGCCTGATGCCGCGCGCCGGACCTGCGCGCCTCCCGCACCCCCGTCAACACGAGCACGATCGCGAGGGAACCCGGGATAGCCGAGACCCAGAACACGAGACGGTAGCCGTCGGGGACCAGGGTGAGGATCGCCCACGCGGTGAGGGGTCCGATCGCGGCGCCGACGGTATCGAGCGCGCGGTGGAACCCGAAGTCGCGCCCCCGGCGCGCGACCGTGCCCGAGTCCGCGATGAGCGCATCGCGCGGAGCGGTCCGTACGCCCTTCCCGAAGCGGTCCGCCACGCGCAGGACGAGGACGATCGGCCAGCCGGGAACGACGGCGAGCAGGGGCTTGACGGCGTTCGAGAGGCCGTAGCCGAGCGAGATGAGTGGGCGCCTGCGGCGCAAGCGGTCGGACAGGCGGCCGGACGCGATCTTGACGAAGGAGGCGGTGGTCTCCGCAAGCGACTCGATCAACCCGATGGCGCTGACCGGCGCGTGCAGCACGTTGACCAGGAACAGTGGCAGGATCGGATAGACCATCTCGGACGACGCGTCGGTCAGGAGGCTGACCAACCCCAGTACGACGACATTGCGGGGGATCCGCCCTCCCCGGCCCTTGCCCGAGTCCACGCCAGCCGGTTCCTCCGAGATCGAGGCGGCGTCCTCATCGTCGGGCGGCGAAGCGGTCATCGTCAGGCCAGCTCGAGCACGATCTCGACCTCCACGGGCGCCCCGAGCGGCAGCGAAGCCACGCCCACCGCGGCTCGGGCATGACGCCCCGACTCCCCGAACGCGGCCCTCATCACCGCGCTCGCGCCGTCCACCACCGCCGGCTGGCCGGTGAATCCAGGTGCTGAAGCGACGAAGCCCGTCACCTTCACCGCACGCACGACGGCGTCCAGGTCGCATACGGTCGAAGCGGCTGCCAGTGCGTTCAGGGCGCAGCGCTCCGCGCAGGCTCGGGCCGTGTCGACATCGACCTCTGCGCCCACCGTCCCCGACGCGAGCAGGGCGCCCGCCACCATCGGCATCTGTCCCGAAGTGAAGACTAGCGAACCGGCCCGCACCGCCGGGACGTAGTCGCCGAGCGCAGCGGGCTCCGGCGGAAGCTCGAGTCCGGCTGCGGCGAGCCGCAGTGCAGTCTCGCGCGATGCGGTCATGTGAGCCCCCTTCGGCGTCGTGAGGATGTCTGGCGATGATGATACCGCCTCCGGGTGACCCCGCCCGCTCCGGGGATGGTCCGTACGCATACCCTGTGGGGTATAATGCCCCCGCTTTGCGGTGTTGTCCGGGCCCGAAGCGAGGAGGAGACTGTGATGGTCGCCGCTTCGGGCGGGCGCCAGCGAAAGGCGAGGACGATGGTCAAGGTCCAAGTGTTCGATCTCGCAGCCGAGACGGCTTGCACGAGCGGCGGCTGAGGCCCCTCCTGGTCTCCGGAGGAGATCACGGCATTGATAGGCGAGGAGATGGCGCGCCGCTTCGGCGACAAGGCGGCCATCGAGTACGTCGACACCGGCGACCCCGCGAAGCGCGCCGCACATGAGGACAGCGTGAAGGCCATCCAGGACCGCGGACTCATCTACCCCGTGACCTTCGTCGACGGCGAGGCCGTCTACGACGGTGCCGTCTCTTACCCGGGCATCATCCGGGCGGTCGAGACGAGACTGGGCTCGGCGGCGTGACCGACCCGCGACCCGTCGTCGCACTCGAGCGTTGCGGCTCCTACGAGGAGGCCGAGGTCGAGGCCGCGCTGCACCGCTTGCTCGCCCCTCTCGGGGGCATGGAGGCGTTCGTCTCGCCGGACCAGACCGTCTTCGTGAAGGTCAACCTGCTGATGAAGGCCGAACCGGACCGGGCTGTGACCACCCACCCCGCGCTCGTGCGCGCGGTCGTGCGCGCGGCCAAGATCGCAGGCGCCCGCGACATCGCCATCGGCGACAGCCCGGGCGGTCGCGTCACCGCGGCGGCGGCCCGCGCCCTGTTCGACGCGAGCGGCATGACCGCCGTCGCGCGCGAGGAGGGCGTGCGCCTCTCAGTCCTCGACGACTCGGTGGTGCGCGTCCCCTCTCCCGGCGGAGCCCTCTACCAGTCTTTCAACCTCGGGCGCGAGGCCGTCGAGGCCGACGTCCTGATCGACCTGCCGCGCATGAAGACGCACGGCTTCATGATGTTCACCGGTGCGGTCAAGAACCTGTTCGGCTGCATCCCGGGGTTGGAGAAGGCGCAGTTCCACGTGAAGGTCCCGGACCGCGAGGACTTCGCCGGCATGCTGATGGACCTCTACCTCGCCTGCCTCCCCGAGCTCTGCATCATGGACGCGGTGGTCGCCATGGAGGGCGCCGGTCCGTCGGGCGGGACCCCCAAGCAGATCGGCGCGCTGCTCGCATCCGCCGACGCCGTTGCGCTCGACGTGGTCGCCTCCTCGATCGCGAGGTTCGACCCCATGGACGTGTACACGAACGCCGAGGCGCACCGGCGCGGGCTCGGGCCCGCCTCAGCCGACGAGGTGAGGGTCGAGGGCACGCCGTGGCGGGACCTGGTCCCGGCCTCCTTCGAGCATCCGGCCCGCGACGTCTCGAGAGGCATGCCGCCTCTGGTCGGCAGGTGGGCACGCAAGCACATCGCCTCGCGTCCCTTCCTGGAGCATCGCGACGTCTGCACCACCTGCCGCACCTGCGAGAAGAACTGCCCGGTCTCCGCGATCCGGATGGTCGAGCGACGCCCGGACTTCGACTACGACAAGTGCATCCGCTGCTACTGCTGCCAGGAACTCTGCCCCGAGCGGGCCATCGGCCTGAAGACCCCGTGGGTCACCCGCATCGTGCGGCGGGGCGGCTCGAAGCTCGCCTGACCCCAGGACGCGGACCTAGACGGCAGCCACCCCGTCGACCTCGCCCGCCGGGGATCCCCACTCCGCCATCACGACTCCTCCGAGCACGATCGCCGCGCCCGCGAGTTGCAGCGGTGTGAGCCACTCCAGCGGGAACGCCAGAGCCGCGAACGCCACCGTGAAGGGCAGCTCCAGCGTCGAGACCACCGCCGCCTGTGCGGCTCCCATGCGCGCGATGCCGCCGAGGTAGAGCATCACCGCGGCGAAGGTCGGGATCGCCACGATCAGCACGACGACCCCCCATGCATAGACGTCCCACGACGCGACGGTCGCGAGCGTCCCGGTCGACACCGCGACAGCCGTCAGGGCAACCGCGGAGAAGGCGAACGTGTAGGCCATGATCGTCAGGCGCGGAGTGCGGCCGAGGGAGCGGTAGGACAGCACGCTGAACACCGCGTACCCGAGCGCGGCGCCCATCCCTAGCGCGACCCCTCGCGCCGTCACACTCGAGCCGGGCGAGAGCACGTTCGCGACGAGCGCGCACCCGGCGAAGGTCAGCAGCACCGCGGCCACCCGCTTGAGAGGGAACGCCTCCTTGAGGAAGAGCCACCCTATGATCGAAACGAGCGCCGGATAGGTGTAGAGGAGGACCGTTGTCACCGACGGCCCGATCTCGCGCACGGCGAAGGCGTAGCAAAGGGACGCGGCGCCGTAGCCGGTGAGCGACAACCCGAGGAAGCGCAGCAGGTCGCCGCCGGTGACTCGCAGCGCGGAGGGGTCGCGCAGCGCCTGGGCGACCCCCATCACCACGGCGGCCAGAGCGAACCGCACCGCCAGCAGCGACATCGGCTCCGCCCCGTGCGCGAAGGCCCACTTCGTGAGTATCCCGAGGGTCGCGAAGCAGGCTGCCGACGCGATGACGGCTACGAGGGCGATCCTGCGGGACAAGTGGCACCTCCGGATGGGGTTGACGGGGTATCTGACCTTCGCACTCCGCCCTCACGCCCGTCAACAGCGCCCTGCTAGACTCCGGTCATGGACGCGACACGCCGCCGACGTTTGAGAAGGTACCTGCGCTGGCTCCCAGCCGCTGTGTGGGCCGCCGTGATCTTCGCGGGCAGCTCGATCCCGGGGACGAACATCCCGGGGCAGTGGAGCGTCTGGGGGCACCTCGGCGAGTACGCGGTGCTGGGCGCGCTCGTCGCATCGGCTCTGCGGCGCGACGACTGGGGCACCATCCTGCTGGTGATAGGGCTGTGCGCGCTGTACGGCGCATCCGACGAGTTCCACCAGGCCTTCGTGCCGTTTCGGACGCCCGACATCCTCGACTGGATCACCGACGTGGCGGGCGCGGCGACCGGCACGGCGACCTACCTGCTGGTCACACTCCGCCGCGAGCCGCACTCCACTCAGTAGGACCCCACCGGAGGCGGCGTGATACCCAGCTGCTTCAGCTTGATCCGGAAGTCGTGCGCGTTCGCCGAAGTGGCGATGGCGTCCTCGACCGAGATCTTGCCCTCCTGGTGGAGGCGCACCAGCGACTGGTCGAAGGTCTGCATCCCGTAGTACTCGCCCTCGGCCATCGCGTCGCGGATCTTGGAGGTCTGCTCCGGGTCGAGCAGATACTCGCGCACCGTCCCGTTCATCACGAGCACTTCGACGGCGGGTACGAGCCCCCCTCCCACGGCGGGCAGGAGCCGCAGCGAGATGATGCCCCGCAGCGTGGAGGCGAGCATCAAGCGGGTCTGGAGCTGCTGGTGGGGCGGGAAGAAGTCGATGATCCGGTTCACGGTCTCGGTGGCGTCGATCGTATGGAGCGTGGAGAGGACCAGGTTCCCGATCTCGGCCGCGGTCAGCGCGGCGGACACGGTGATGTGGTCGCGCATCTCGCCGATGAAGACGATGTCGGGGTCCTGACGCACGACGTGGCGCAGCGCGTCCGCGTAGCTGTCGGTGTCTATGCCGATCTCGCGCTGGTCTATCACGCAGCCCTCGTCCTCGTGCAGGACCTCGATCGGGTCCTCCACGGTCACGATGTGGCCGTTGCGGGTGCGGTTGATGTAGTCGATCATCGCAGCGATCGTGGTGGTCTTGCCCGAGCCGGCCGTGCCGGTCACCAGCACGAGTCCCCGCGGCTCGTTCGCCAGCTGCTCGATCACGTCCGGCAGCCCGAGCTCGGCGAACCCGGGACGGTCGGTCGACACCCGGCGGACAGCGATCGAGACGGCGCCGGACTGGCGGAAGATGTTGACGCGGAAGCGGCCCACCCCGGGAAGCGGGTAGGCCATGTCGATGTCGCGGCCGTCGTCGAAGAGCGGCCGGTGACGCGGTTCGATCATCTCGCGGGCGAACGCCTCGGCGGAGTCCGCGTCGATCGCCGGCATGTCGCGCAGGATCTCCAGAACGCCGTCGAGGCGCACCGCCGGCGGCGTGCCGGCTTTGATGTGCAGGTCGGAACAGCCGCGCTCGGCCATCATCTGCAGCAACGCGTCGATTGCAGCCATCTTTCTTCCCCTCGTCCCCATCCGCGGCGCGTCGCAGCAAGACTCCGAGCGCCTCGCGAGTCTGCCCTATGGTACCGCGCCGGACGCCCGGGTCACGAGGCGTGGACTAGGCGTCGCGAAGCGCCGGCATGAGGAAGCCGAGCACCCCGACGCCGACCATGTAGACGCCGACCACGACGATCATCGGCGTCACGCCGTAGACCTGCGCGGCGATGCCCGCACCGACGAGCCCGAGGACCCCCGCGATGCGGGTCAGCGTGATCCGCACCGAGAAGACGCGTCCGCGGGTCTCGTCCTCCGTGTTCGCCTGCATGATCGTGAGCATGGGTATCCCGAAGTACTCGTTCGCCACCCCGATGGCGAACAGCACCGGCGCCGCCATCGCGATCGTCTTGACGAAGTAGAGGGGCACGAGCAGGAGACCGAAGGCCACGATGCCGAAGAGGTACTTGCGTCCCGCGCGGCTCGAGCCGCCGACGCCGATCGCGATGCCGCCGACGAGCAGTCCCGCGGTAGTCGAGAGGTCGACGACGGCCACGCGCAACGCGTCCGGGATGCCCGAGCCCGCGAACACCTGGAGCGCGAGCAGGATGCTGAGAGTCAGCGACGCCCCCACCCCGATGCCCACCGCCACGTAGGTGAGGATCAGTCCACGCAGCACGCCGTCCGTGCGGATGCGTTCGAATCCGGTCCGCAGGTCACGCCGCATCACGGAGAACCCGATAGGCGCCAGAGGACGGGACGCGGCCCGGTGGCGCAGACCGAACACGAACAGCGCCGAGATGAAGAACGTCCCTCCGTCGACGAAGAAGGCCGATGCCGGACCGACACCGGCGACCAAGGCTCCCGCGAAGCCGATCCCCAGCAGCTCCGCGACGGAACTGGTGCTCAGGTCGAGGGCATTGGCGGCCATCAGCTCGTCCTGCTCGACCACGGACGGCACCAACGCCATCCGCGAGGGCTCGAAGAAGAGCGACACCGTGGCGCTGGAGAAGGCGAGGACGTACACGGCCCATATGCCGATCGGGGCAACGAACGGGATCACGATGACCAGGCCCGCTCGTATCACGTCGGCCGCGATCATGGTGCGCCGACGGTCCCAGCGGTCGACCAGACCGCCCGCGACCAGCCCGAACAGGGCAGCGGGCAGGAAGGTGAGCGCGAAGACGATGCCCATCTGCGCGGCCGAGCCGGTGGCGCGATACACCATGATGCTCAGCGCGACCTGGTTGATCTTGTCCCCGACGATAGAGACCGTCTGTGCGATCCACAGCCGGCGGAAGTCGCTGCGCCGAAGCGGCGCTAGAGCTCCCCTTGTCGTCATCGCCTGCCCGCCCGCGCCCCTCTTGGATACGATGCGTCGACGCTGCCGGTGCCGAGCCTAGGGCCGGCAGCCCCCTACGAATCCTCTGCCGTCTATCGGGTCGATGCTCACGACGTCACCCGTGTGCGGCGAGTGGATCATCTTGCCGCCGCCGATGTAGATCCCGACGTGGTGGATGGGGCTGTAGAAGAACACCAGATCCCCCGGCTGCAGGTTCGCGCGACTGACATGCGCGCCGTAGTTGATCTGCATGCGCGACGAGTGTGGAAGATGCACGCCGACCTGGGCGTAGACGAACATGGTGAACCCCGAGCAATCGAAGGTTCGGGGCCCGGAGGCGGCCCAGACGTAGCGGCACCCCAGGTACTTCATCGCGATCCCGACCACACCTGCTCGCGGCGCGCGTACGGGGTCGCCCCAGTTCCAGCCCGTGCCGCCCCTGGAGCCCCCGTGTGCGCGCGCGTCCGCGGCGCGACGGGCACGGTCCGCGGCCTCCAGCGCCGCGATCTCCTTCTCGACGCCCTTGAGCAGCGCCTTGGCCTGCGCTTCGTCCTTCAGGATCGAGGCCCGGTGCGCCACCATGGCGTCGTACACCTTCTTCGCGGCCGCTTCGGAGGTCTTGAGTTCCGCCTGCGCGATGACGGCCTCGGCACGCAAGGTCTTCAGCTGGGCGACAGCGTCCGCCTCCTGCTTGTTCATCTCGTTGAGCAGGTCCCAGCGCGTCGCGAAGTCCTCGAAGGAGACCGCTCCCAACAGCACGTCGAGCAGCCCGAGCGGCCCCGAGCGGTACATGGTGTCCGCCCGGACGTTGAGGGAGGTCTGCAGCACGTCGGTCTTCGACTTGTTCGTTGCGAGGCGCGCGTTGATCTTCGTGACCTGGGCGTGCAGGCCGTCGTACTCGATCTTGGCCTGATTCCAGTCCTCGGTCGCGATCTCGGCGTTCGTCTGAAGGGCGTCGATCTTCGCCTTGATGGCGACGGCCTGGGCGCGCTTCGTGCTCAGCGGCGCCGCGATCGTGGCAACGGGCGAGGCGGCCAACACCATGGCGACGACGAGGGCCGCGGCGACGAGCCGTCTTGTGGTTGCCATTCCCGCGCCTCCCTTGCTTGCTCGCTCGCTCGGCATGGTCGTGCGGTGGGCGAAAACCGGGCTACTGTAGCACAGAAGGGCCCTCGCTAGGAGCTTGAGAGCCCGACACACACACCGTCGAGCAGCGAGACGGCCAGCGCCTGCAAGCCGTGCTCGTCGGCCGCCGGACGATCGACGTATACGACCACGCGGGGGTCCGCCGGGTCCACGGACGCCACGGCGACCGCGAGCCGCTTGGCCAGCGCCTCGCCGCCTTCGCGCACCGTCACGGTCCTCGCCCGGCCCGACGACTCCGCGGTGAGTTCGACGACCAGCGCCGGGGTGCCTGCACCCGATGCGCTCACGCGGGCGCCCGGTTCGCTCGCCAGTGCGAGGTTGACTATCCGGTCGGCGAGCGCTGTCGAGGGTCCGTCGGCCACGAGGGCCACCTCGACCTCGCGCAGCACGGCCGCGCTGCGCGCCGGGGCCGCCTTCAGCTCCGCGGGCGGGCCCGAGGACTTGTCGCTCCAGACGTGGCGCAGTCCATCGATGGCACGGACCGTGTCGGGGCCGACGATGCCGTCGGCGCCCAGCCTGGTGTTGCTCTGGAAGTCGCGGACGGCGCCCTCCGTGTACGCGCCGAAGATCCCGTCCGCCGCGCCGCACGCGAAGCCGAGCGCATTGAGCGCGGTCTGCAGTGCTTGCACGTCTGCGCCGTGAAGGTAGGGATAGCGCAGATAGATGAGCCGATCGCCCAGCGCGAATGTGGCGTCGACCAGCGCAGCCCAGGTGTGGTCGCCGACCTCGCCGTCCTCGTCCAAGCCTCGTCCCCGCTGGAACTCCCGCACCGCGGCATAGGTGGCTCCGAGGAAGACGCCGTCCACCCCGGTCGGGCCCAGATCGACCCCCAGCGTGATGAGACGCCTCTGGACATCTTCGACCGCGGCGCCGCGGTCGCCTTCACGGATAGGTCTCAATCGAGGACCTCTCGCCGGCGCGCCCGAACAGGGACGCCCTGGGTGCGTCAGCGCCCGTAGCGGTCGCGGAACCTCGCCAGGTTGTCCTGCGCGAGCTGGTTGTGCGCTCCGGACCTCTGCATGAAGCGCTGCACGTCGAGCTCAAGAGCGGGATGGCGTTCGTAGGCGTACGCATTTCCCTCGGCCTCGAGGACGTTGCCCGCGGCCAGTGAGGATAGTATCACCTTGATCGGATCCTCCGAGCGGCCGAGACGGCCCGCCACCTCACGCGGAGTGAACTTGTGACCGGCCGAAGCGATCATGAGTTGGAGCACGTCTCGCACCGCGTTCTCGGTCCCGCGGTCGCAGGGGAGTTCCCTGAGCGCTCTGTCCAGACTCATCGCCCTGCCGCTCCCGTCCCGCCTGAAGCGCCCATGCCTTCGTGATACCCGCGAGTGGCGGCCCATAGTCGCCAGGCGGGCAGACAACGATGACCGGGGGTGCAAGAACGATGCCGAGTGGTGCCTTCTTCTCTACTCGGGCCACCTGACAGTGTTCTTGCTTGCCCTCTTGGCCACGTACATCGCCTGGTCCGCGGCCACTATCAGCGCGGGCCCCGTCTGCGCGTGACGAGGATATGTGGCCACGCCTATCGAGACCGTCTTGTGCACGTCGTCGACGATCCCGAATCCCTCGTAGGAGAGCATCGCCACTCCCGCGCGGATGCGCTCGGCCACCGCCTTCGCCCCGTCGAGGTCCGTCTCCGGGAGGACGATGACGAACTCCTCGCCGCCGTAGCGGGCGGCGATGTCGATCTCCCGCAGCATCCCCTGGATGGTCAGCGCGACGGACTGGAGGACGCGGTCGCCATGCGGATGCCCGTAGGTGTCGTTGAACGACTTGAAGTCGTCGATGTCGAGCATGATCAGCGACATCACGTGGCCGAAGCGCTGCGCGCGTCCGATCTCCTCCTCGAGGTGCTGCATGAAGTACCCGTGGTTGTAGAGCTCGGTGAGGCGGTCGGTCACCGACAGGCGTTCGAGCTCCTCGTGGAGCAGCGCGTTCTGCAGGGCGAGCGAACTCTGGTTGCCGATGACCTGGAGGCGCTCCATCTCCGCGGGGGTGAAATCGCGGGCGTTGGCGGAGCCGATGACGAGAACCCCGACCACGCGCTCGCCGCTGCGCAGCGAGACGGCCGCGTGAGAAGCCAAGTCCTCCGGCTCCGTCGACCAGGCCGCCGACCCCGGGATCTTGCCTGCGTCGGGCTCGACGGCGACGCCGTCGCGGTACGCCCGGCCCAGGATGGTCGTGTCGACCGGGATCACTTCCACGAAGTACTCGGGCATGCGGCCCTGGGAGGCCGCGTACCGGAGCTCCCAGTGCTCCTTGTCCAGCAGGTAGACGCAGGATATCTCCGCACCGAGGATGCCGTTCGCGCCGTCCACCACAAGAGAGGTGACGTCGTCGACGGTGGTGAACGAGGTCAGCGCCTTGAAGAACTCGTGGGTGAAGAAGATCTCCGACAGCCGGCGCTCGAGCTCCTCGTTGGCCTGTTCGAGGGCGGCCGTGCCGGCCTGGAGCATGTTCTCGTGCCCGCGGATCTTGTCGTAGGCGACCTTCAGCTCGGCCAGCAGGCGCTCCTGCTCCTCGCCGCGCTTCTTGGCCATGAGCAGGTCGCGGGTCAGCTCCGAGCCCTTCGCCCCCACGATCTCGACGGCGGCGGGCCGGTAGGCGATCAGGCGCGCGCGCAACTCCGGATCGTCGGTGAGATCGAGGATGACGTCGAGCCCGTCGACGGAGGCGAGGTCCGCGATGTCGTCGTAGGTGGCGATCCCCAGCTCGCGGGCAGCCACGGCTCCCGCGGCCCCGGCGCGCGACTCGGCGAGGGCGACGACCTCGATGCTCCCGACCTCGGCCAGCAGGCGCAGCATGGAGGCCGCGCGCAGATCGCCGCCGGCGATCGCGACCTTCTGCGGCCGGCGGCTGCGTTCGCCGTCGCCAGCCGCGTCCGGCGCGTCGGTGACTTCCGACACCGGCCCTTACCCCCCGTCGATTCCCTAGATCTCGTGCATGCCGTAGGTGTAGCTGCGCACCAGCAGCATACCCGTGCCCGGGGACAGTTCGATAGTGCGGGCATGCGAGCCACCGGTATCGGTCGCGACGACCGGGACGCCCGCACGCTCGAGCTGGTCGCGTACGGCCGCGACGTTGCGGTCTCCGATGGTGTCGGTACCGGACTCGCCCGAGAACATGGAAGCGCCGCCCGCCAGCTTGGCGACGAGGCGGCGGCCACCGGCTCCGAGGTCGATCATCCTCTCCACCAGCTCCGGGATGGCGACGTCGGCGAAGCGGTGGCGCCGCCCTCCCTTGTCGCTGCCGAGCTGGGTGGGCAGCATCACGTGCCCCAGACCCGCGATGTGAGTGCGGTGGTCCCAGAGCGCGACCCCGACACACGATCCGAGCGCCTGCGTTATCAGCACCGCGGGCCCGAGGGTGCAGGCGATCTCCCCGACGCCGACGATGATGCGTTCCGGGTCGTCCTCCAGCGACAGGTTGTCCAGGAGAGCGGACATCTGACTCATGCGACGCCCAGACGTCCGAGGAGCACGCCGAGGCCGGCGGGATCCGGCAGGAAGAACAGGTAGGCGTCGACCGAGGTGTCCGCATCGTAGAAACGCGTCTTGAGCAACAGGGCGACGTCCGCCCGCATCGCGGCGTCGGAGGTGACCGCCTGCATGATGGCGCCGGCCATGTCCATCGTGGAGGACGGGCGGGCCGGCAGGAGGCTTATGTCCGCAAGCCGCCCGACCGCGGCGAGGTAGGCGGACATCAGGATCGAGGCCACGTGCGTGACGAGCGCCTCCTCGTCGGCGCTGAACGCGCGCGCGGTCCCGACCGGCCGCGCGTGCATGAGGTCCACCAGCGCGAGCGCGGAGGAGCGCTCCGCCATGAACAGCATGCTGCCGCCGATGTCTCCGAGCAGGCGGACGTGGACGCCGACCACGAGCACCTCGGGCCCTCCAAACAGCTCCGGGACCTCTCCGACGCCCAACACCTCCAGGGTGGGGACGTCGATCGACACCATGTGCCCCACGAGCTGCGAGAGGGCCGTCGCGGCGTGTCCGGCGCCTATGCTCCCGGTCTCCTTCAGCGCGTCGGCCTGCATCTCGGACAAGGCGTCGAATCTCATCGCGGGCCCTCCCCTGCAGCGAACAGCGCGCGCGGATCGATGATGAGCGCGACGCTGCCGTCTCCGAGAACGGTGGCCCCGCTCAGGCCGCTGACTCCGGCGAACACGCCGGAGAGGGGCTTGATCACGATCTCCTGGCGGCCAACGAGCCCGTCAACGCCTATCGCGCGCGCCGACTCCCCCCACTCAAGGAGCACGATGTTGCGGCTGCGGATCGGCGACCGCTCCTCCTCCTCCAGTCCCACCACGGCGTCGAGCGTGTCCAGCGGGACCACCCGGCCGTCGCGGAGCGTGAGCACCGGATGGAGGTCGACGGTCCCGACCGGCAGGTCGTCGTAGGCGAGCACTTCCGTCACCGCACCGAGCGGGATCGCGTACGTGTGGCCGGAGCTGTGGACCAGCAGTGCCTGGATGATCGCGAGCGTGAGCGGGAGCGCCAGCACGAACTCGGTGCCCCTGCCCGGCCGCGACCGGATGGTCAGCGCGCCACCCAGCTGCTCGACCTTGGCCCGTACGACGTCCATCCCCACGCCGCGCCCCGAGACCTTCGTCGCATGCTCGGCGGTGGAGAATCCGGGCGTGCAGGTGAACATCAGGATGTCGTCGTCCGTCATGCCCTCGCGGTCCCCGGCCTGCGCCAAGCCGCGAGTGACCGCCGCCTGCCAGATGCGCTCGACGTCCATCCCGCGACCGTCGTCGGCCACGGTCACGAGCACGCGATCACGCTCGCGAGCGGCCGACAGGCGCACGAGCCCGCGCGCGGGCTTACCTGCCGCGACACGGTCCTCCGAGGACTCAAGCCCGTGATCGATGGAGTTGCGCAGCAGATGCACCAGCGGCTCCACGATCTCGTCGAGCACGGTCCGGTCGAGCTCGATGTCGACGCCGTCGACCTCGAACGCGAGGTCCTTGCCCAAGTCGCGCGCGAGGTCGCGCACCATGCGGGGGAACCGGTTGAAGGTGTTGCCGACCGGCACCATGCGCGTCTGCATGACCTCGCGCTGGAGCTCGGCCGAGATGCGGTGCACCTCTTCGACCGCCGCGTTGAGATCGTGGTCGTCGATGCGGTCCGTGATGTTCTCAAGGCGCGAACGCGCTATGACCAGCTCCCCGACGATGTCGACCATCTCGTCGAGGTGAGTGAGCGCGATACGCACCGTCTGGGTGTCGACGAGCTTCGGGACGGCCTTGTGGGCCCGTCCGAAGGCGGCGTCGCGGTCGGGTTCCGCCTCCGCGGCCGCGGCGGGCTGTTGCGCGTTCTCCTGCTCGGCTCCCCCGGCCGACCCGAAGGGTTCCTGGGTGGCGGCAGCGGGAACAGTCTGAGGCTCGGGCTCCACCACCGCCGCGGATTCGACCTCGGTTATCGCCCGGGCGGCCTCTGCGAGCTTCTCGCCGGGACGGTCTGTGCGGACGCTCACGACGAAGGTGCCGTCGAACTCGCCGTCGTCGATCTCCGGCTCCGACGGGATCGTCCCCACGACCTCTCCCAGTTGGCGGAGGCGTTTGATGACCATGTAGGCGCGGACCGGGGCGAGCTGACACGCCGGCTCGATCGTCACCGAAAGGGTCACGAGCCCCTTCTCGGCCCCTTCGGCTCCGGCTGCCGCGGCAGCCGGAGCGGCAGAGGGAGCTGTCTCCGGCGCCGAGCCGCCCCCGGTCGCGCTGTCGGTGCACTCGCGCAACTCCTGCACCATCAGCTCCGGGTCGACCTCCGGGCCGCCCGACGCCTCGTGGTTGATCAGCTCGCGCAGCGTGTCGGTCGCGCGGAGGACGACGTCGATCAGGTCGCCGGTGACGGGCTGCTCGCGCTTCCTGACGGTGTCCATGAGGCTTTCCATGGTGTGGGTGAGACTGGCGGTGCGCTCGTATCCCATCGTCGCGGACATGCCCTTGAGGCTATGCGCGGCGCGGAAGACCGCCTCTACGGGCTCCAGGTCTTCCGGGTCGGACTCGAGGGTCAGAAGAGCGTCGACGATGCCCTGGAGGTATTCGGCGCTCTCCGAGAGGAAGGCCTCCCGGTACGCCCCCATGTCCAGTTCGTCGCTCACTGGCTCCCCCCGTTCCGCAGCGCGCGTCGGATCTCGACCGCGACGCGGTCGATCGGGGCGACGATCTGCGCGGCGTCGATCTTCACGGCGGCGCCGGGCATACCCCACACCACCGACGTCTCCTCGTCCTGCGCGATCGTGTGTCCGCCCGCCTCCCGCACCGCCAGCAGCCCCACGGCGGCGTCGGAGCCCATCCCGGTGAGCACCACGCCGACCGCCTTCTTCCCGAAGGACTCGGCGGCGCTCTCGAACAGTGGGTCCGCAGCCGGGATCAGGCCGTGGATGGAGGGGCCGGAGACCAACTCGATCCGGGTCGCCGCCTTGGGCGCTCCGAGGATGCGCATATGCGTGCCGTAGGGGGCGACGTAGCCCTGCCCCGCTAGCACGCGCATGCCGTCCTCAGCCTCGGAGACCGGGAACCCTGCCACCTTCGCCAGGCGTGCGGCCAGCGACACCGCGAACCCCGCCGGAAGGTGCTGCACGACCAGGAACGCCGCGGACAGATCGGGCTGCAGGCCCGCGAAGACCCGGTCGAGCGCGAGCGGGCCTCCAGTGGATGCGGCGATGCACACGACCCTCTCCGGGTCGCCGGCTGCGGGAGTGACATATGGCGCGTGGGTCGCGGGAGGCACCGCGCGCGCCCGCTTCTCGGGCGTGGCAGTGTACGCCGCCTTGATCGCCCTCACCAACTCGACCGACAACCGATCGATGGAGGTCGCCAGGCCTTCGCGCGGCTTGAGGATGAAGTCGGTGGCGCCGGCCTCCAGCGCCTCGAAGGTCGTCTCGGGGCTGTCGACGCCGGTCAGCATGACCACGCGAGCGCGCGAGTCGCGCACGATCAGCCGCAGCGCCTCCATCCCGTCCATCTCGGGCATCTGGATGTCGAGCGTGACGACGTCGGGATCGAGCGCCCTCACAGCCGCGATCGCCTCCACGCCGTTGCGGGCTACGCCCACGACCTCCATGTGCGAGGCCTCGCCCAGGACGTGCGTGAGTATCTGGCGCACCAGCGCCGAGTCGTCCACCACGAGGACGCGAATGGTCGGCTTCACTTCTGGCCGCCGCTCAGCGCGCGTCGGCGGCGAGACACTTCTTTACGGTCTCGAGCACCTTCGTGGGTTGGAAGGGCTTGACGAGGAAGTCCATAGCGCCGGACTCGAGGGCCTCGACGATCATGTGCTGCTGACCCATCGCGCTGACCATGAGCACGCGCGCCTCGGGGTTCTTGGAGCGGATGACCTTGAGCGTGTCGATCCCGTTCATCTCAGGCATCGTTATGTCGAGGGTGACCAGGTCAGGGGCAACCGTATCGTACTTCTCCACCGCGTCGCGGCCGTTGACGGCCTCCTCGATGCGATAGCCCTCCTTGGCCAGTATGTCGCGGATCATCATGCGCATGAAGGCTGCATCGTCCACGACCAGGATGGTGCTCGGCATCTAGGCGTCCCCCTCTTGTGTCTCCGTAGCGGTGAGGTCGTACTCTGCGCGGGGCAGGACGCGCTCGAGGTCCAGCAGGATGATCAGGCGTCCGTCGAGATGCACCACCGCCTCGAAGGCGTCCACCATGTCTCGGGGCAGCGCCGCCTCGGGGGCGGCCATCATCTGGTCGGTCTGGAAGGTCGCGACCTCGCTGGCCGCGTCCACAGCGAGGCCGACCGCACCGGCGGGCGTCTCGGTGACGATGATCCGCGCGCGCGGAGTCGGATCGAGTGTCGTGCCGAAGAGGCGCTTGCCCAGATCGACGACGGGCACGACGCGGCCGCGCAGGTCGATGACGCCCTGAACGGACGCGGGCGCCCGCGGGACGGGCGTCACGGTCTCGTAGCGGATGATGCTGCTCACATTGACTATCGGGAGCCCGTACTCCTCGGTACCCACCCGGAAGAGCACGTACTGCCGTCCGTTGGCGTTCACGCTTCGTCGCCCTCGAGACGCAGCCGCTTGACCGACTCCTCCAGACGATGGGACATGTCGGCCAGGTCCTGCGCGGAGGAGGAGATCTCCTCCATGCAGGCCGTCTGCTCCTCGGCGGCGGCAGCGGTCTCCTCGACCGCGGCAGCGTTCTCCTCGACGACCGCGGCGATGTCGTGCATCGC
>CAAGKR010201149.1_pt1 | contig 16842 bp, 13 predicted proteins | sample 2556971 | NCBI WGS metagenome assembly CAAGKR01 (sample SAMEA5207829, study PRJEB30636) | soil metagenome | biome: forest; feature: boreal; material: soil | place: USA | collected 2011-09 | depth 1 m | reverse complement strand
CACGTGTTTTACAGGCTCAATTGATATCGAACTGCTCCTGATGCAGGGCTGGATCACTCTTCACGATCACCGTCTTTTTGGTCAGTTCTTCCATTTCGGCTAACGCCTTCCCATTGTTGGCTTTGAGAGCTTTGGCCACCTCTGGGTTCACCCGGAGCATGGCGTCAGCGTGATCTAAATGCTTGGCCATTTTGCGCATCTCAATGTAAATGTCATTGCAGACGGTTGGAATGGATTTTACGAATCCAGTGGACTCGCAATACGGGCATGGCGATCCGATGGTGCGCTCGAGCGATTGCTTTACGCGTTTGCGAGTGATGGCGACCAGTCCGAAATCGTTGAATTGGAGAACTTTTGACGGGGCGCGATCACCTCGCAGCGCCTCTTCCAGGGCCTGCATTACTTTCTGGCGGTTGCGGCGCTCGTCCATGTCAATGAAATCGATGATGATGATTCCGCCCAGATCGCGCAGACGGATTTGACGCACGATTTCCTTGATGGCATCAACGTTGGTTTTCACGATGGTGTCTTCGAGGCGCTGAGTCTTGCCGACGTACTTGCCAGTGTTGACGTCGATGGCGACCAGGGCTTCGGTTTGGTTGATGACGATGTATCCGCCGCTCTTGAGCCAGACCTTCGATTTAAGGGCTTTATTGATTTCCTCGGTCAATCCGAATTGTTCGTAGAGTGGAACCTCTTTGGTGTAGAACTTGACGCGCCGAACCAGGCCGGGCTGGAAGCGGTTCGCGAAGCGCAGGATGCGTTCGTATTCCTGTTCGGTGTCGACCCAAATGGCGGAGAACTCGGAACTGACCTGGTCGCGAAGCACGCGCTCGACGACGTTGAGATCGTGATAGATCAGGGTTGGCGGCTTTCCATTTTCGGCGCGGGTCTTTATCTCGGACCAAAGGCCTTTGAGGAAACGGATATCGGCACGCAAATCTTCCTCGGCTGCTCCCTGGGCGGCGGTACGGACGATGAAACCCCCGTGTCCATTTTCGCGTTCGCTGAGGATGATTCGCTTCAGGCGCTGGCGTTCTTCTTCGGAGGCGATTTTGCGGGATACTCCGGTATGGTTCACCGTGGGCATATAGACCAGAAATCTGCCCGGCAAGGCGATGTGGCTGGTGATGCGGGCGCCCTTTTTCCCGATGGGCTCTTTTGCGATCTGCACCAGAATTTCCTGGCCTTCTTTGAGCAGATCGCTGATCAGTGGGACATTTTGCTGCTCGCGCTTGCGGAAGTTGCGTCCGCCGCTGCGACGGCCCCGCTGGCTGTTGCGATCATAGACAGGGCGGGGAGCGCGTTGCGTGTAAGGCGCGGTTGCGGCTGCCGCTCTGACTTCGGCTCTGGCGTCGACGGTGGCGTCTCCCCGCGCTTCGGCGTCAAGGATGGCTTCAGCCTCGGCTTGGGCTTCCTCGATCTCCGCGTCTTCAGCTTCCTTCTCTTCGTGTTCGGCTTCGGTGGCAGCTTCTACTTCGGGGACCTCCGCGTCTACCGCTTCGGACGCTGAAAAGAATAGAGGCTCACCGATGGGATCAGCGGCGGCGGCGATCTCCTGGGTTGCAGGGGAATGGTGGCCGCCAGCTTCGCTGGTCTCTTCTTCCATTTCTTCGAAGGCTGCGTCCTCTTCCAAGTCTTCAATGTAGTCGGCGAGATCGGCTTCCTCTTCTTCGATTTCCTCTTCTTCGAGCATTCCCGCGGGCGCGGCGGAGATCGTATCATGTGTAACCCGAAAGGCGAGTGCTTTCTCCTGTTCCCGGCCGGTCTCTCGTTCTTCTCCAAACACAGCGGCAACATTTAATTCGTGAAGGCGCTTTTGCTCTTGATCCCATTCGGACGATGCGATATCGAGGGTGGCTTCGGCGGGTTGAGCGGACGGGGATTCAATCGGTATTTCGGTGATGAATGACGTTCGCGGTTCGGCCTTCGTTTCAGATAACTTTCTGTCAGAAAATAAGGGCTCATCTTCCGGAAAATTCCTCGCGACGGGAGGAACAGTCTGCTCACTCTGCGAAGTCACTGGATATTGTGCGATTGAGTTCCGAGAGGGCTGCACTTGTCCGAGCCCGCGATACTTTGAGATGGACTCGCCGGGGAGCAAAATCGGCTGATATCCGGGGGGAGGACCGTAGTCGGAACGCTGTGGGCGACCGGTTCTTTCGGGGCTTCGTTCCGTACGGGGCGCTTCGGCAGGTTCGGGCGCAGGACGCTCGGAGGCCGAGCCTTCAGAGCCAGGGCGAGCAAACTTCGAATCAGGCATGCGTTCTCCGCGGCGTCCTCTACGGCGCCTTCGGCCACGCCATTCGCCGCGGTCATCTTTTTCTTCCTGATCGTTTTTCCCTTGATTGGCGGCTACGCCGGCGGGAAGAACGGCTGCATCAGCCGTCTGAGACGAGTCGTCCGCTAATTGTTCGGCGCCCGGCTGGGTCTGCAAAGGGCGGTGCGCTTCGCGCTGTTCGGAATCACGGCCAGGAGACGGCTCCTGAAAGGCGCGGCTGGTGGGAATCTCGTCTACTTCCTCGGCCTCAGCCAACTCCATGAAGTCCGATACATAAAGGAAGGCGTCGCGCTCGAGACCGATGTCCACGAATGCGGATTGCATTCCGGGGAGCACGCGGGTGACGCGGCCTTTATATATGGATCCCGCTAAGGTGTATTCGTTTTCGCGTTCGAGGTAAATTTCAGCGAGCAGATCGTCTTCAACCACGCCCACTTTGGTTTCGTGAGGGGTGGAAGACACAAACAGTTCTTTTGACATGCAAACTCCGGGACTGCGCCGTTAAGCGGTCGCAGCGATCACCGGAAGAAAGGCAGCAGAAATGGGAGGATCGAGTGCGCGATGATAGGCCCGAACGAGACACGGCATTGGCTGCGGAATTCCCTCCGCACTCCAATCCGTGGCGTAAGCCTGAGAATCTTTTGCACTTATAGCGTTGCGCTCGACCGGGGTTGTGACCTGCTCTCTCTAAATTATAGAAATCGGAATCTCTATAAATGATTAGAGGGGGCCGTTTACCCGCCCGGCAGCGCCTTAGCTTCAATCCTGCCCGGCTTCTAACTGCTCTTCTGGCCGGGTGAGTGTCCCCGTAACGTGAGGACGGTCGTTATCTTTAATCTTTAAAACGCTTCTAAGCTTCTGGCTCCTGGCTAGAAGCCAGGAGCTAGTAGCGACTTTCAATATTTTCGCGCCTGGCTGGCGCGGCAAAACTCCTTGCCTTTCTTCGTCCTGCATCAGTTCACGAAGCGGCGCATTCTGACATTCATGACCATACCGAGCGCCAAAAACATAAACAGGACGGAAGACCCGCCATAACTCATCAGCGGCAAGGGTATTCCGGTGACCGGCATAAAACCGACCACCATACCAACATTGACCAAGATATGGAAGCTAAGCACAGCCACCACACCCATTACCACAAACGTGCCAGCGCGGTCGGGCGCTGTTTGCGCGTTCTGGGTCAAACGCATCAGCACTACAAAGTATAGCAGCATAACGGCTAAAGCACCTACAAACCCATGTTCCTCGGCGAACGCGGCAAATATAAAGTCCGTTTGGGGAACCGGCAGGTAGTCCAAATGAGTCTGGGAGCCGTTGCTGCTGCCCCAAATTCCCCCGGAACCCACCGCTATCAGAGATTGGATCACCTGGTAGCCGGAGCCTTGCTTGTCCGCGTCCGGCTGCATGAAACTGGTAAGGCGGTCCCGTTGAAAAGGTTTAAGCACACGCCAGGCGACAGGCATCAATGAGCCAGCCAGAAGTAAGACAACCAGCGCCTGCTTCCACCGGGCTCCGCCTAAAAACAAGCCCATAATTGCGATTGGAATGTAGGTGAGGGCAGTCCCCAGATCGGGTTGCCTGAGAACCATGAGCATGGGGATGGCCACGATGGCGCCAGCCTTCATAAAATCTGACCAGGAGAGATCCTGTTCCTGGAGGTCGGCAAAATACTTTGCCACCGCAAGAATAAGGATGAGCTTCACCCACTCGGACGGCTGGAAGTGCTGTCCTCCCGGCATTTTGACCCAACGTCGAGCGCCAAGATACTTTTGCCCAAACAGGAGAACCGCCAACAGCGAAGTGATCGAGGCAATGTACATCCAGTGAACACGGTCGAGAAGTAATTGATAGTTAAGAAGACTCATCAGAAACATTCCGCCGATACCGCCGACGATCCAGTAGATCTGCCTGATGTGCGCGCCCGCAAACTTTGTGTGCATGGTGGCGCTACGAATTTCGATTACCCCAAGGCCGCAAATGAGCAGCACGAAGATCAGCAGCACCCAATCAAAATCGCGGAATGAGATGTAACGGGACATGTTCGACCGTTGCCTCTGCTTTTTGTCGGAACCATTTACGCCGAGGGTGCCCCATCCTTGCAGGTTTATCGCAAGGGTGGGAAACGATGCAGCCTGCACCACGTTCTAGCGGTCAAAACCCGGTACAGCTGAGAACTTGTGTGCTGACTCTCTGCTGTCCCACCCTTCGCAAAGTGCGCGAAGGATGGGACACCCTCGTTTGCAGCATGCATAAAACCTTAGTTCACTCCTGGGGCTGCCATTGCGAGTGGGGCTTGTTGTTTTGTCAAATCGATCAAAAAATGTCCGCCCTGTAACTTGTCGGAATTTGAATTTTCATGCGTGATGGGAGCGGTCCATAGGGCCCCAACGTCAACCTTTGGATTGCTCGCAACTTTGGTGGGCTGCCGGCGTTGCTTGTCCACATAGGCCTTGATTACCTGGGTCGCCAGCCGCGCCGCCAATCTGCCGTGCTCGCCTCCTTCAAACAGCACGCATACGATGACGTCTGGATTGCGCCGGGGGGTGAACCCGACAAACCAGCCGTTCTGATTGAGGGCTTCATTGTTTTCGTGTTTTGCGCGCGTGGCAAGCGATACAATCTGCGCCGACCCGGTCTTGCCTGCAATGTCTATTCCCGGAATGTGCGCCGAAGGAGCAGTACCTTCTGGTAGTAGTACCCGTCCCATTGCATCAGTGATGAGGTTCCATCCGGCGGGATCGATTGCGATATTTTTTACGTCTGCGGAGTGGGTGACTTGGACGAAGTCCGGCGGTAAATCCGTGGGGTTAGCGACATGCGGTACCACCAGGCGGCCATCCGTAGAAATCGCGGCGATGGCGCGCATCAACTGCACAGGTGTCGTCGTCACCGCACCCTGCCCGATTCCGACCGAAATAGTCTCACCAGCGAACCACTTCTGTTTAAAGTTTCGAATCTTCCATTCTTCCGAAGGCATTATTCCACTTGCCTCTTGCGGCAGGTCGATGCCGGTTTTTTCTCCCAGTCCAAGAGCGGTCGCGTATTTTGCGATACGGTCGATGCCTAACTTCTCCGCCAGGGTGAAGAAGAAAACGTCGCAAGATTGATAAATCGCTCTCGTAATATCGACTTCGCCATGGCCGCTTTTCACCCAGCAACCGAAGCGGCGTCCGTAAAAGAAAGCGCCTCCAGTGCAGTTGACGTTTAGAGTTTGAGCAATTCCTTCCTGCCAACCCGCAACTGCCATGATGATTTTGAATACCGATCCAGGCGCAAGCTGTGCCTGAATCGCCTTATTTAGCAGCGGCTTGTCAGGGTCATTTACGAGTTTATTCCAGTCATCGCGCCTGATTCTCACAGCAAAATCATTGGGATCGAACGTCGGACGGCTGACCATCGCCAGAATTTCGCCGGTATGGGGATTCATCGCTACGATCGCACCATTCTTACCCTCGATTGCCTCCTCAGCGGCGATTTGCAGATCAATATCCACCGTCAACTTCAGCGGCTTCCCGGCCTCAGCCGGTATCTCCGCCAACTGATTCATCTCTTTCCCGTGACTGTTCACGACGACTTGCCGCGAGCCATTTTTTCCCATCAGGATTTGGTTGTACTGAAGTTCCACGCCTGACTTTCCGACCACGTCGCCGGGATTGTAGAACTCCCATTGCGATTGATTAAGCATGTCCTCACTAACCTCGCCGACGTAGCCGATCAAATGAGCCATGAAGCCGTTGCGCGGATACAACCGGCGATGCGCCATGATCGTATCCAGCTCGGGCAGTTCATTTTTGTGGGCTTCGATGAAGGCGAGTTCGTCGCGCGTGATGTCATCTTTCAAAAAGATGGGTTGATACTGCGGGATGCCTGCGAAGTGCCTGATCCGGTCGCGAACGTCTTTGGCGTCCATGTGGAGACCTTGCGCAATCAGGTCTGCATCGGCACTGAGGTCGCGGGTGGAATCGCGCATGAGCAGGGCGGTGAATGAAGGATAGTTTTCGACGATAGTGCGGCCTTCGCGATCCAGGATGCGGCCGCGAGGCGCAAGAATCGGTACATTGCGAACGCGATTTTTTTCCGCGAGGGAGGAATACGAATCGCTTTGCATCACTTGGAGATGCCACAGCCGGTAAGCCAGCAGCAAGAAAATGCCGAGCAGGATGTATTGCACCGCAGTGAGGCGGAAAGGCGAAACTTTTTCGTCGCGGCCGAACATTTGATCACAGCCCAGGTGCCATCGCACTTAAAGGCGCGACGGAACCAGATGGATTTTCCTTTTGGAAGGTTAATCTATTGTAGCGCGAAGGCTGCCCGATGAAATATTGTGAATGTGATGGCTGGGTCACGAAAGTTTGAGGAAGTGGCGGGTCAAGAGGATGTGTTTAATTGGCGACCGCCGTTATCTGCCGTGTTACTAGTTACGTCCATACTTTTTATCTTGGTAGCCATCGGCGGTGGTGTCTTAATCAAGAATTACTCAGTAGTCCACGACGACGCTAGATGGTTCCTGTGGTCCCAAGACTATAAAGCCAAAGTTCTGGCGCAAGAGGGCTCGTCAAATGGAGAGTTCAAGCATATCGAATGGGACGGCTGGGGGTTCCCTGGAGCAGGAGACACAACGATTTTTCTTGTTTACGATCCGAAAGATTCATTTTGGGTAGCGGCTAGAGGCCATCAACCTGGCAAGTTCGATGGCATACCCTGCGAAGTTCCACTGGTGCATCGCCTGGAGAGCCAATGGTACACGGTCCGATTTTACACCGAGGAATACTGGGGCAAACGGAATGCGTTGGACTGCGGGCTCGAATCCCAACAATAAACAGGGTACCGGAGAGGCTTCCAAGGATGTATGTGCAATAGTTGCGGTGGTGGTCAACCCAGGACATGGTGGCTATAGGGGTCCTTCGACTTGGTTCTTCCTCGCTAGCAAAGAAGAACACTGCGCCCAGGATGACAAAATAGGGTTTGTTAGAGGAGAAAGATGTGATGGATGGTCACAGAGATCATGTTCGCTGCTTGAAGCGGTCGAGGACGGCGAACAGCGCTACGGCCAAGATCGCATTTGCGATCGCAGATCTCAGTTCGTGCGGCCAACTCCATTGCAGCGACAATCCCACCAATCCACGGGCGACCATGAAGTACACGAACTCGTGAACCACGTAAAAGAACATGGTCACCAGAAAGCGCGCGCCGGCATTTTCCACGTCGAGCTTTACGCCTAGCGAAGAGGCGCCATATCCAACAACGCCCTTAGCGATGCCAAACAGTCCGATGGGATGGTGGGTGAGCGAGTCCTGAAGAATTCCGATCAGCGACCCAGTTATCAATCCGGCGACCGGGCTGCGGCGGGCGACGGCAAAAAAAATCACCACCAGCAGAGGCAAATCAAAAACCGCGAAGAACGGAAAACGCACCGGGATGAATGCCTGCAAAAATACGGCGATCAATGGGACCAGGATCGTGACCGGCAGGCCGAACCGGTAAACCTCAATCTGCTCTTGCGATGTGTATGTAATGGGCACGCTATTGAGGCGAATCCTGCGGCCTTGCTGGAGCAGTTTGCGGCTGGGCCGGAATTGTTGCTGCGCCACCTGGCGGAGGAGTTTTCTTTGCCGGAGCGGCCCCCGTTGCGGGCGGCAATTTAGGTTGTGTTGAGGCTCCTGTCGTGGCGGGTGGGGCCTGTGCGGGAGAGGCTATCGATGTCTGACCTTTACTGTCATTTGGATCTTTGCCCTTAACATCATCGACCGCGGGCGGCTTATCGGGTACGGAAGGAAGCCTTTGCGCAAGAATATCCACTGCGCGCGGCGTTGTGCCGGCGACGTCGGGTGGTCTCTCTTCTCTCTTGGTGATCACCAGCACCTCTTCGAGCCTGGCTAAATCTGCCGCGGGTTTTATTTTGATGGCAAGGAAAGATTCAGGCCCATGGTAAGCATTTGCCACGGTTCCAACCAGCAGGCCTTTCGGAAAGATTTCATCCCCGCCGCTGGTAAGCACCTTTTCTCCCGATTGCACCTGCTCGTCATTCATGATCTTGTCCAAAACAATTTCGCCGTCGCGTGTTCCTTTCAATACTCCCTGAAGCCGGGATTGCTCGAGGATAGTGCCCACACCGCTGGTCTGATCGTCGATTAACAGCACTTGCGATGACGATCTGAACACGTGAAGAACCTTGCCTACAACCCCATCGGCCGTGATGACAGGCATGTCTTTATCCATTCCGTCGCTCGCGCCCTTATCAATGTAGATGACCCTCGAACCCTCGCTGCCGCTCGATCCAATGACCTGCGCCGCGACAGTCCGCGAAATAAATTGTTCTTTGAAGCCCATCAAAGCCTGCAAGCGGTGGGATTGCTCCGCGTCGTTGTTCAAACGCACCTGCTCCAACTGCATGCGTTCGATTTGCTGTTTCAACTCGCGATTTTCCTGGCGAACGCCTCTGAGATAAAAATATTCATGCCAGAGACCAGCGGTGCCAGATTGAGCCCGGACGATGACTTTTTCAAAAGGGGTGATTGCATTTACGGCCCAGACGCGGATGAGCCGTGTGGACCGGTTCTCCTCGCTGCGTTTGACCTGCACGCCCAGCAGTAAAACCTGCGCAAATAAAATTGCCACCAGGACGGAGACGTTGCGATAGCGGGAGATCAGGTTTTCCATCGGGGCTGGGGACAGTATTCGCTACACGCCAGATCCTTCGCAAGCTCAGGATGACGGCGTAGAAGGTTACTCGATCGAGATCTTTCGCAGCAGCTTGAAGTCGCTCAGCATTTTTCCCGTGCCCAGCACTACGCTGCACAGAGGATCGTCGGCTATCGAAACTGGAAGCCCAGTCTCTTCGCGGATGCGCTTGTCGAGATTCTTCAGGAGCGCGCCACCGCCGGTGAGAACGATTCCGCGGTCGCTGATGTCGGCGGAAAGTTCGGGCGGAGTTCGCTCAAGCGCGACCCGAACTGCGTTCATGATAGTGGACACACACTCACTGAGGGCTTCGCGGATTTCGCTGTCATCCACCGTGATGGTTTTTGGAACACCTTCGATCAAGTTACGGCCCTTGATCTCCATGGTCAAAGGCTTATCTAAAGGATAGGCGCTGCCGATTTCAATTTTGATTTGTTCGCCGGTGCGCTCGCCGATCAGCAGGTTATATTTGCGTTTGAGGTAATTCATGATGGCCTCGTCCATTTGATTGCCGGCCATGCGCACGGAACGCGAATAGACGATACCGCTGAGCGAAATCACCGCAATATCTGTAGTGCCGCCACCGATATCCACGACCATATTTCCGCTGGGTTCGGTAATTGGCAGGCCCGCGCCGATTGCGGCGACCATGGCTTGTTCTACCAAATAAACTTCGCTGGCTTTGGCTCGGTATGCCGAATCCATGACGGCGCGCTTTTCCACCTGCGTAATTTCCGAAGGCACCCCAATCACGATGCGGGGATGCACCAGCATTTTGCGGTTGTGCGCTTTCTGGATGAAGTAATTCAGCATCTTTTCGGTAACTTTGAAGTCTGCGATCACGCCATCTTTCATGGGCTTGATGGCGACGATGTTTCCGGGAGTGCGTCCAAGCATCTCCTTGGCTTCCTTGCCCACCGCTTCAACTTCTCCCGTATTTTTGTTGATGGCTACGATGGAAGGTTCATTGACGACGATGCCTTTCCCTTTAGCGTAGACAAGCGTGTTTGCCGTGCCAAGGTCTATAGCGAGATCGCTGGAAAAAACGCTGAACAGCGACCTCAGGTTGTGCATCCGTGTTCCGTTTGAGTGAAATCCGTTTTGTGACATAAGAGGACTTGCCCTCTAAAAGTTATTCCGGGAGTTCCCTCCCTGTCCAATAGCTGGCTTAAAGTTCAATCCGGATCGACATTTCAATCCTGGCGATGCGCAGGATTGAATTCACCGTTCAGCTATTGGATTTCCACCTTTTTCTGCAAAGTGTTTACGCCGCCCGTCGCGTTTTGCGCCGTTATCGTTATTATGCTCTCTCCTGGCGGCAAGGGGGGCGTGAAGTAATGAAACGCGCCGTCCGATCCGACCACAGGAACTTCCCGCCCGTTCACCATGACGCGGGCGCCAACCTCTGTTTTGCCGGTCAATTCGAGAACATGGCCATGCTGCACAAATGGATCCAAATTCAATCCTATAACCCGCTGGTTTTTGTCTTTGGGAATTATGGTGAAGCGGTTCTTTTCGCCTTCCGCTGATTCCGTGCCCTGACTGTCGTATGACTGCACCGCCCAGTAGTACGCCCCTTCTCCCAGACCGGAAACCATTACGTCGGCGCTGGTCACCTTCTTATCCATGATAGTAGAAGAGAAATAGGGATTGCGCGAAATTTGCAGGCGGTACCCCACGGCATTGGTCATGGGCGTCCATGAAAATTCGATGGGCCGGGCGTCGCGAGAAATGAAAATCGGCATCATGTTCGCCGGCGAAATCGGAGTCGGAGGCCCAATTTCCTTTGTCTTTTGCAGGCCAGGCGAATCGTCTTGGAAATTCACTTTTTCCCAATCGGCAAGCCGCACCACTTCTCCATTCCGATTCACTTCGGCAGTACCTTTTTTCAGAATGATTTCATGCTGGTGAGTTTTGGGATCGTTGCTGACTCTGGCGGCGCTATCCGGCGCCAATGATGCGGTAGCCCCATCCAATATCACCTGAGAAGTAGACCCCTGCGAGTAGGTTCCCGTAGCCAGATCGACGGTGCCGGTGCTTACTGCGACCGAAACCGTGGTTTGCTGCCGCTCATTGGCGGAATTCTCTTCGATCACAATGAGCGAGTCCTGTTTGACGGTGTAATTGGTTCCGTCATTAAAAACGATCTTGGCCATGCCTTCGGAGCCGGTCTGAACCACATCTCCCTTTTCCAGGGGCAGGTTGTAATCGGCATTCGACCAACTATTGCTGCTTCCTTTTTTGATTCTGACTGTTCCATCGAGAGCGGTAAAGTGCGCCTGCTGCGAACTCATCACATCCGATTTATGGGATCCGCCGCCCAGCCCTGCAACTTTTTCAAGCATGCCTCCGGTCAAATTGCTGACCGCTTTCACACCGCTGTCGGTGAATTGCGGGAACACAATTCGCATGCCGACGAAAAGCACGGCGATCACCACAACGATGGACAGAACCACGCTGCGATACGTAACCGTCTTCCAGGCGACCTGGATTCCGGGTTTGCGATTTGAGGATGCCAAGGCCAATAAAACCAGCCAAACCTAGAGAATATGGGGTATTGAAAACATTATCACAGGGCAAACGAGCGCAAAAACAGGTAATCAATGTGGGGCATTACCTTCGTGTGGTGTACGGAAGCTGAAGTCAGCACTCGGGATTCAGCAATCAGCGCTCAACAGTCAGCACTCAGATGTTCTGGCTGACTGCTGAGTGCTGAATGCTTTCGGAGGGCTTCGCCGTTTATTCCATTCAAATTAGCCGGTTCTCATATCGCTGGAAGTGCCTCCTGCCGCGGGAACGTAGCATTTGAGCGCATAGTCCATGACCATGCGATCGGCGTTGAAGCGCCAGCCGAGAGTACGAATGGTTCGCTTCATCCGCTTAATCCAGCCGCGCGGGAGGCCATCGCGGTCTCGATGATAGTAGAGGGGAATCACTTCGTCGCGAAGAACCCGGTACAAATCCTCTCCATCGCGGCTGTCGTGAACGCTCATATTCGAGTGAGTTCTTCCGGTCCCGATGGCGAAGCCATTGAGCCCGTCGTACGCTTCGGCCCACCATCCATCGAGAACTGAGAGATTCAGGCCTCCGTTCAAAACTACCTTCTGGCCGCTGGTGCCTGACGCCTCTAAGGGACGACGCGGATTATTAAGCCAGACATCCACGCCTTGCACGAAGTGGCGTCCGACATTGATGTCGTAATCTTCCACGAAGACGAACTTATCGGCGAAGCGTGAATTTCGCATCATTTGGGCAATCTGTTGCAGCATCCGCTTTCCCGGGTCGTCTCTGGGATGTGCCTTCCCGGCAAAAATAAATTGAACGGGATGCTTGGGATCATTCACCATGGAGGCAAGTCTCTCGATATCCGCCAGCATCATGTCGGCTCGCTTGTAGGTTGCGAAGCGGCGCGCAAATCCAATGGTAAGTGCGTCCGGGCTAAGAACGCGGCTCAGATGTTGCAACGTCTCCGGCGACTCGTCGCGGCGAGCAGCTTGTTCAATGGCGCGATGCCGTACAAACTCGATCAGCCGGGACTTCAGATGAAGGTGAGTCTCCCAAAGTTCGCCATCATCGACGTTCTCAATCCCCTCCCAGATTCGTGCCTCGCTGCTATGGTCATGCCAGCCGGTTCCCAGATGGCGGTCATACAGGCGGAACATCTGTGGTGAGAGCCACGATGGAACATGCACGCCATTGGTAATGTGCCCGATGGGAACAGCTTCTTCGGTCTTACCCGGATAAAGCCCTGTCCACATTGCGCGAGAGACTTCGCCGTGCAGCGATGAAACTGCATTGGCGCGCCGCGCCAGTTTCAGGCCGAGCACGGTCATGCAAAATTCCTCGTCTCGATTGCCGGGGTATTCACGTCCCAAGCCCATGAACCTGTCTTGGGATAGGCCCAACTGCTCGCGCAGAGGGCCCAGATGTTCTTCCATGAGATCAGCATTAAAACGATCGTGGCCGGCAGGCACCGGAGTGTGCGTGGTAAATACGACTTCACGCGAAACTCGAGGGACGGCTTCATCAAATCCCAAACCCTCTTCCTGCATACGGCTGCAAATCGCTTCGAGCACAGCGAAACCGCTGTGTCCTTCGTTCAAATGGAGAACACCCGGCGTGATGCCCATTGCGCGCAAGGCCCTGAAGCCTCCCACGCCAAGCAGCAATTCCTGGCGAATCCGGATGCGCCCGTCGCCTCCGTATAACCGCGAGGTGAGTTCGCGATCTTCCGGGGCATTGCCTTCCGTATTCGAATCGAGGAGCAGCAGATCGCATCGGCCGACTTTCATGCGCCAGACTTTAGCCTTGATAAAGCCGTGGCGTGTCTCGATCTGCACCATCACGGGTGCGCCGTTTTTTCCGATGGCGGGTTCCATGGGCAACTTGGTGATATCGGTTTCGATGTAGTCTTCCTGCTGCCACCCGTTTTGATCGAGATGTTGCCGGAAATATCCCTGGCCGTAGAACAGGCCAATGCCGATCAGCGGGATCCCCAAGTCTGACGCGCTCTTAATGTGATCCCCGGCGAGCACGCCCAAACCACCTGAGTATTCCGGGATGGACACATGCAACCCGAATTCAGCGGAAAAATAGGCCACCGGACGAGGCCGCAATATTCCCGCGTGCCTGGCGCCCCAGGTACGGTCGGCTTCCAGGTATTCGCGCTGGCGGCGGAATGCGTAATTGATGCGGCTGTGGAGTACAAGTTCCCGGGCGCGGCGTTCGATTTGCGACAACGGGATTTCCGACAGCAGCGCGATGGGATTGTGATTCAACACCCGCCAGCGCACGGGGTCCAAATCGCGGAATAAGCTGCTGGAATCGTGATCCCAGGACCACCACAGATTGCGGGCCAACGTCCAAAGCCGCTCCTGCGCGGGCGCAATAAAGCGATCCAGAGTGCGGGCTTCGTTTACGATCGGCGCAACCTGTGCCGCCGCCTCTGACAACATTCGAACTTCATCCTCGCGAAAAACTCGGGGCTCAAGGGTTTGAATGACCAGGACACCTTGCAAAACGCCGCGATCGATCAGAGGAACTCCGAGGAAAGATTGATACTGGTCCTCACCGGCCTCGTGGAAATATTTGAAGCGGGGATGATTTTTCACCTGCTCCACGGCAACGGGTCGCACCTGCTCCGCCACCAGTCCCGCAAGACCTTCATGAATTCCCATGTGGAGCGTGCCCACGCATTGCGGCCGAAGTCCCCGAGTGGCAGCCAGCACCAGATTGGCACGATCCGGCTCCAGCAGGTACGCCGAGCAGACGTCGGTTTTGAATCGCTTTGCGATGAGAGCCACAACATTCGTCAGAGTTTCGGCGGGCTTGCCGCCTTCTGCCGCCAGATCGGCGATTTCGTCCAGGGTTAGAACGTAACTCTCATCGTTTACAGATAGAGATTGGCTCACGGTATGAGTCCTTGAAATGACATGTGGGCTTTTTAGGGTGAGCGCCCCGGGCACGGCGCATGTTTTATTCTAATGGGTGACGCAAGCTTTGGCGTGAAAAGTTTGATTTACCAGGAAGCAAAAAAGTGATTTGACCAGCCGCGACGCCCGTTGGTTCGATGGTCTAACCCTGAGTGCGATCAAGAAATTCAGCGTGCCATGCCATTTGAATGCCTTCCAGTTTGCCCTCGTTGGATTTTTTGGGGTCATCCTTAAATTCCGGAAGTTCGGTTACATAACGATGCAATTCCGTAAAGCGGACTTCGAGCGGGTTTAAGTTTCCATGTTTTTCTGAGAGCAGGATTCCGATATCGTCGGCGTCATCCCATGTAAGGTCTTTCCGCATACATTCTCCTTGAGAAGCGGGATTACGTCTCTACCAATGAGTTTCTTAGTGTTCTTCGGAAACGTAGTTGCGATTCCATGCCGGGATTTCGACGACTACTTTGCCTGGCTTTGTGATCGTCGCCTGACATCCTAAGCGCGAGTTTAATTGCAAATCAGCGGCCATGTCCAGGCGGTCGGCTTCATCGTCGTCCATCTCGGAAAGATTGTTTGCGCCCTCTTTGACCCAGATATGGCAGGTGGTGCAGGCATTATTGCCGCCGCAGGCGTGGTCGAGCTTGACCCCATTGTTTAGCGCAACATCGAGAATAGATTGTTCTTTGCCATGATCTTTATATGGCAATTTACCGTTCTCGAATTGCACGGTCTTGCCTTCGGGAAGGAAGGTGACCTCGACGACGTTTTCGCCTAAAGCTTCTTCTGTCATTGTTCCTGCGCTGCTGCTTTTCTCTTCTGTCATTTTAATTATGCCTTAACGCTTCCCGCACGAATAAATCAACATCCGCCGCGGCGCTTTCTGCAACGGAAGCCAGAAGCTTTGCCATTCCTGCGATCTGGGGTGCGGTCCCCGCCCCGAGCGAATATTGGCTGGCGAGCTCTGCGGATCATGGTGCGTGAGTTTGGTCGCGCCAGCTTGATCCTCCCAAACTAGAATCTTTAGCGGCAGATCAATCCCAGCAACTTGGTTCGCTTGCATTAACTTTGTCCCGGCGGCTGGATTGCCGAAAGCAATTACCGCGGTTGGACGCAGGGACAACCCGGCTTCACCCGCAGCCGCCGCATGGTCGAAGACGGCAAACACTGTCATACCCGCGGAATGAATCGCGGAATTCAAACGCTTCAGCGTTTCGGCAAATGAATGTTTGCTGCCGATCGTAATGAGTGCCGTGTCAGTCATTCGAATTCCGCTTTCGCGACTGGATGGGCCGTGGCTATTCCCTCCGCCATCTCGGTTTGGTCCATCGACTTGCCTTTGAGCGCGGTGGTTACGGCGGTGTCCATCATTAACTCGGCGAGGCGCATAGTGCCCTGATTCAATTCATCGATTGCATTGCGGATGGCAAGATGATCGTCGGCGCTCACAACTCCTTTAAGAATTCTTTCCTCATCGGCGATTCGTTGCTTCTCAATGGTGGTGAGCTGTCCCCACGCGGGACTGGTTCGGCCCTTTTCCAAAGCGGCGAGAATGGTATCGGCTTCGTTGCGCGCTTCGATGACCTGGCGCTGCCGGAAATCTTCCTCTGCATAGTCGAAGGATTCCAGAATCATGCCCTCGACCTGCTCGTCGGTAAGGCCGTAACTTGGCTGAACTTCTATTTCGGATTCTTTCCCGCTGCGCTGCTCTCGCGCCGTTACATGAAGAATGCCGTTGGCATCGATGAGGAATTTGACCTCGATGCGCGCCAGTCCAGCTTGCATCGGCGGGATGCCTTTCAAATCGAATCGTGCGAGTGAGCGGCAGTCTTTGGCCAGTTCGCGCTCTCCCTGCAAAACGTGGATCGCGACGTTTGCCTGTCCGTCCACTTGGGTTGTGTAATGCTGCGTTGCCGAGGCCGGGATCGTCGAATTGCGGAGAATGATTTTGTCGGTGACGCCTCCGGCAACTTCAATGCCAAGGGACAGCGGGGTTACGTCGAGCAGCAGCATATCCTGCGTAGCCTCGGATCCGCCCGATAAGATGTTGGCCTGCACCGCCGCTCCGAGAGCGACGACTTCGTCGGGATTGAGATCAGTGTGCGGCTTGCGCTGAAATAACTGTCCGACGATTTCTCTGACTTTGGGAATTCGTGTCGACCCGCCGACCAGTACCACTTCATCGAGTTGCTCGGGCCTTAATCCGGCATCTTTCAGGGCTTGCTTGCAGGGGCCTATGGTGCGATCGATCACCGGCCGAATTAATGTTTCGAACTGTTCCCGGGTAATTTCACGCAAGTAACTTTTGCCGTTTGGAAAGTCGATAGCCAGTTTTGTAGAAGGTTCAGATGAAAGCGCGATCTTAGCCTCGATTACCGCTTTGCGGATGGTGGCAACGATCTCGCCATTTCTCGACACATCCAAACCAATGTCGCCCTTGATGTCATCAAT
>CAAGKR010130899.1_pt1 | contig 16844 bp, 20 predicted proteins | sample 2556971 | NCBI WGS metagenome assembly CAAGKR01 (sample SAMEA5207829, study PRJEB30636) | soil metagenome | biome: forest; feature: boreal; material: soil | place: USA | collected 2011-09 | depth 1 m | reverse complement strand
TTACTTTGCCGGTGGTACGCATGTTCGGTACATCCTCATTCAATTGTGTCGGAGTGCCGTGTTTGCGGTACCTGTCCGACTACTGTTTGTTCGCGGCCGAAATGGCCGCATTTTGTCGCCAGAAATCAAAAAAAGACCCGGCAACATCCCAGGTCCCTCTACAGTTCGCTGGCTCTAGTGCGCAATCGTTGCGCCTCAGGGTAATAACCTAACTATTTAAGGCCTTGCAGTCAATGAAAGATGCGGACGGCCCCATTCTGGCCGAACCCTGCGAATTCATTCTGGGGACGCACAGTCGGAGATTGATCAGCCAGTAGCCATGAGCCCCAACCGTTCGCATTTTTTACGACTGCAATGTCCTACGCATTTCACACCGCGGACGTATTCACCGATTGCCTGCACGGTGGAAATCCGCTCGCCGTAATCCCGGACGCGCGCGGTCTCTCCGACCGTCAGATGCTCGCGATCGCGCGCGAGTTCAACTATTCGGAGAGTGTGTTCGTCTTTCCTCCGGAAGCGAAACCGCACACGCGTCGCGTTCGCATCTACACGCCGGCGGCCGAGCTTCCTTTCGCGGGACATCCGACGGTTGGATGCGCGTTCGTACTCGCATCGATTGGCGAGATTCCGCTGAAGGGTGAAGAGACCCGTGTGATCTTTGAGGAAGGCGTCGGCCCTGTTTCCGTTCTCATACGCTCAGCAGGCGGGAAGCCGGTATTCAGTCAGCTGACTGCGGCACGGCTGCCGGAGATCAAGGAACCGCCGCCGCCGCCGGAAACTCTGTGCGAAATCCTCTCGCTCGAGCCGAGTCACATCGTCGCGGACGATATGATCGAGCCCGAAGCGGTGTCGTGCGGAGTCCCCTTTCTTTTCATCCCGATCAAGAAGCCCGAGATGTTATCCTGGGTGAAGGTCGATCCGCTCAAGTGGGAGCAGGCGCTTCGCGGCTACTGGGCGCCCGAGATGTTCGTTTTCAGCACCGACGATTGGAGCAACATTTTCGAAGGGGGTCACATCAGAGCGAGGATGTTCGCTCCCGGTCTTGGCATCGGTGAAGATCCGGCAACGGGTAGCGCGTGCGCGGCGTTGGCGGGATTCCTGGGCCTGCGATCGGAGACACGCGACGGGACCGTGCGCTGGTCGGTAGACCAGGGCGTCGAGATGGGCCGGCCGAGCAGGCTCGAGCTGGAAGTCGATCTCAAGCGTGGGCAGCTGGAGGCGATTCGCGTCGGCGGCGCCTCTGTTCTCGTAAGCTCAGGAACCCTTCACATCGAAGGCGAAGCCTAGCTCCCGGAGGCCGGTCCTCTCCAACGGCGCCTGTCGTTCGGGTCCTGCGGTGGGATTTCGACGCGCTGAGAGTAATCCGTGAGAGCGACGACGAGCAACACGACGATCCCAATGGCCAGGAAGAAGTTTCGAGCGATGGGATCCTGAGCGAAGCCGAACACCCAGGGCGCTACCAGGAGAAATATTCCCGCCAGCAGCTCGATCACGCCGTGGATCCTGAACGGAATCCACTTGAAGACACCCAGTGGAAAATCAGTGCAGCCAGACATCAGCAGATGGATGCCGGCCATCCAGTAGACGATGGCGGCCGGAATTCCGTGAAATCCGAACACCATCGGCGCGTTCAGAAACGCCGCCACCGTCGCGTAGTCGAGCACGCCATGCAGGCGCGCCGATACGGGTTTTCTCACACCTTCACCATTGGACCAGCGTTGGGAGGAGTTGTCACTCCGCGACCTCTACTCCAGGTAGTGATAAAGGCCGAACAGCGCCATTCCGGCGCCGCCGATGAGGATGATCGTTCCCGGCGTGTCGCCGATGAGCGCACCGGCAATCATCGCACCCACTCCAACGACCATCAGAGCCACATCCTGACCCTGATGTCTCCGCACGATTGGCGCGGCGGTCGTTTTGGTCGAGGCATCAACTTTCGCTTCATTGACGCGAAACCCGACTGCGGCAGCCTGAATCCTGGGGCCCTGCGGGGCAAGTTGAGCCGATTGCTGGGCGCTGGAAACAGCAGGCAGCACAGCGATAGCAAACAAGCTTATAGCCAGAATGCGCATTTCATTTTCTCCATTGAGTTCAAACGGGAAGATCGTCGAGAAAGACGCTCGAATGCGTCGTCCGTTTCCCGCGAGTGCAAGGCGGAGTCCGGCAATAAACGTGCACGACTCCTTCGGGGCAAACCCGACCGGCGCAGAGCGATTATGGCGCTCACTCGACGTTGAAGGCAAATGCGCCGGTCAGGATGCGTCCGGCATGCCTCACCTGGACCCACATGTGGTATCTCCCCGGCTTCGGAAAGGCGTACGGAAAGGTGACCGTGCCGCTCTTACATAGGATGGTGTGACGGCTTCGTCAAGAAAACTTACCGCTCCTCGCTTCGCCGGTGCCGGCCGCGATGAAGCTCCGGAATGTCGATCTGTCCGCTTACTGCTGTGTACTCGATGCTGCCGCTTCCCTTCGACTCGACCTTGAAGTCGCGTCCCACCTTGTTGACGTCGATTTCGCCGGAGCCCTCGTTCTGTACGATCACCGAGCCGCGAATGTCCGTCGCGTAGATGCTTCCCGAGCCATCGCTCTCGACGGTGAAGGAACCCGCCACGTTGCGGACGTTGATGTCGCCTGAGCCATCGGTTACGCGCACGTTACCGCCGACGTTTTCAATGCGAAGGTCGCCGGAGCCGTCAGTGATATGAACCGTTCCGGAAGCCCCGTCCACCGAAAAATCGCCGGAGCCGTCGCTGGCCTCGAGAGAAACCAGGTCCAGGTGAGCGGAATGGCTCGCTCCTCTTCTCAACAGTTTTTGAATCAGATCCGGGTTAGACAACCCGTTCTTACCTACGGTTTGAAGGCAGTCTTGTTTCAGCCCGGAGGAAGGGGCGCAGGTCCCAGCTTCCAGATCCCATTGAGCATGTCTGAGGCATAGACGAAGCCCCCGGAAAGCTGTACGCCCCATATGTAAACGGGACCCACACCCTGTAGGCCGTTGGCCACCTCTCTCCCCATCTTGGCCAGGTCGCATCGCCCGTCGACACTCTTGTTTGCGGCGTCACAGCTCGAAAGGTCGCCGGTCACGTCGATCGCCCTCACGCCACCATTGTAATAGGCGGCGTAGAGAATTCCTCGGGCCTCGTCCACCGAGAAGTTGTGGGTTCCCGCACCGTCGACGTGATAGAAGGCGACTTCAGTGGGAGCCGCAAGGTTGCTCGCATCGATGACATGCATGTCGCCGGACGCAAATGCGCCGATTGATCCCGGTCCTTCCTGCCCCACGAAGATGTAGCGCTTCTCTCCCGTGACGGAGTTGTGAAACCACCAGACATTGTGCGCCTCACCGGCAGCCGTGTGGGCGCTCCCTATCGGAATTGGATTGGATGGCGAGCCGTTGCCGTTGCCGCCGATGTCCCAGATCGTGATGCCCTGGTCCCACAGCGCGGTAATGAGAATTCCATCCCGTACGAACACGTCGTGGACGAATGGGCTGCCCATCGTCGCGGTGAAGACTTGAGTGGGAGACGCCGGGTTGCTGAGATCGACGATCACCAGCCGAGCGGGGGAGCCACTTCCGGGATCCACGCAGAGAAAAGCGTAGAGAACGCCGTTGACGCGCTCTACCTCCGCGGTATGTACGCCCGGATTGGTCAGCGAGGTCGAGTAACGCGAAATGAGCTGAGGCTTGAGCGGATCGGTCAGGTCGTAAATCATGATCGATCCCGGAGTGAACTCGGTCGCCACGACAAGCAGCTTGCCGTCGTCGCTCGTCTGGACGTCGCCGAGCGTCACGGCGGCGGGAACGATTACCGAGTCGACCAGCGTCGGCACGGCAGTGCCGACATCCCAGATCTTGATCGCATTTCCTACCGCCTGGCGATTGCCCCACGTCGTCGTGTACGCGACGTTCCCTCTCACCCACACCTCAGCCGTGTAGCGTTCGGTAACAGCGCCACCGCCGAGAATCGCCATCTTCGCTGATTCGGGTGTGGGTACTGCGACCGGCTTGTCGAAGTGGCAGCCGACAATCGCCACCGCCGACACGATCGAGAGCAGCCTCTGGGGATCGATACGAAGCGCGGGGCGTGGTCCGATACGAGTAAAACCCATCCTCATCTGCCCTCCCTTCAGTTGGACGCGGTGCCGGACATTTTCATTCCGTGCATATCCATGCCGTCCATCTTCGAGCTCTGATTGTCGGTGATTGCAGCTCCGTAGCGGCCCATTCGCATGTGAGACATGCCGAAAGCTATTTTTGCGCCGAGCGAGATGCTCCAGATCCGATTCGACCCGTAGAATTGCCGCGGATCAAAACCCGATGGCCGTAGAGTCTCGGTGACGTGAATCCGCGCGATTTCCGCGAAAGGCTCGATAGATAATTTCTTCGCCCCGCCGAAAGATCCGGCCACCCGCGCGGTGATGATTGTCCAGCGCGAGCGGCCGGCAATGCTCAGATCAGGCGCTGGAACCGGACTCCTGAATGGATCGAGAAGACGCTCTTCGTCTGGCCGCTCGGTTCTCTCGATGCGAAGCGCCCCACTCGCCGCTCCGTATCGCGCCCACGTCTCGGCGAGAAGAGATGTGAATGCGAATGTCTGGCTGGTCCCGACATAATCTCCGGTGCGAGCCCACTCGAGCAACCCGTATCCGGAGTGCTGGGCATCCTCGAGCCGAATGGAGGCGCTCTGCTTGCGCTGATCGGCGCCTCCACCCGTCGCGTTCTCCGGCGATTTCACGCGCGCGTAGCTGGTCTGAATTTCTCCCTGAGTAAATGGAAGAAACGTGACTCTTGCCGACCACGAATCCCAATACCGGTTCCGGTTGGGAGTGTCGCCGGGACTCTGCGGCTCGTCGCCGTTGAACAAACCTCCCTCGAGGATTAGTTGCCCGGCTCTGACAGCGCCGACCGTGATCGCGCGCTCCAGGATCTGCGCGAGGTGGTGATTGATCGGATATTTCTCGAAGGGTCTCGACATCGGGTCGTCCGTTCCAAACGGCGCGAATCCCTTCCCCGCCGTCAGGGACGCAGCGGTTCCTCCAAACTCGTGCTGCGCGGTCGCCACCAGCTCGTGGAGATAAGTGTGCGGGTGACGACGATCGATGTATCCCTCGCCGACAATTCCCGCGTTCAGCTCGCCACGCTTCAGCGTGCCACCTTCGAGATCGATGCTCGTCTTCAACGTCAGGGCATCACCCCAGAGACCAGCTTGCTCCATAATCACCGGCTGGGTGAGATAGCCCTCGGTGAGATCGCGTCCGTGAATGGCGGGATCTTCTCGTGTCGCCACGCCAATGGCTTGCGCACCGATCTCGAAATGCGCGCGGTGGTCGTCCTGCGAGCGCGCGACGAGTGGCGTGAGCGAAGCAGAGACGACCGCGATCCGCAGCAATGCTCCGACTCGGAGCCTTGGGGAAAACGCGACCCTCACGATTGTGGCTCGGGCCGCTCATGGTTTGATCTGGGTGGAGACATTAGTGGTTAGCGAGTGGTGACTAGCTTGCGAACGGTCCCGCGTGTAAACTTTCCGCAATATCGCACCGGGGATGGAGGCATGCTCGCTCGAGCTCGTATTAAGACGTGGGTGCTTGGCGCTACTGCATTGATCGCAGCAGCCGCCGTAGCGGAGGGTCAGCAGAGCACCGTGGTCGCTCCCGCCCCCACCGGACCTGGTGTGAATGATGTGGCGCCCGATTTCACTCTCGATGGTGCGACACGGTACGGGCTGCTCAAGACTCCCGTGCGGTTATCGGACTACCGCGGTCGCACAGTGGTTCTCGCATTCTTCTACCAGGCGCGAACCAAAGGCTGAACGATCCAAATGGAGGCGTACCGTGATCAGTACGCCACGCTCTTCAACAACGGCCGCAACGTCGCGGTAATCGGAATCAGTGTCGATCCCGATACGGCGCTGGCGTCATGGGCGCGCGATGAAGATTTCCCGATTGCATTCGCGAGCGATCCAGGCGGGAAGGTCGGACAGCTCTATGCCGCCTACGATGCCAAGAACAAACTGGACAACCGGTCTCTGTTCGTGGTGCGGCCCGACGGGCGAATAGCGTATGTGACCAAGCCCTTCAAGGTTCTCACGCCATCCGCGTACACCGATCTCGCGGCAATGGTCGACAGTCTTTCACCGCCGCCCAAGACCGACTCAGCGAAGTAAACCTCTAGAGGGCCTTTCTCAGGGCCGCATCCAGGTCCTGTTTTGCGCCCAGTCCGGTGTAAACCACTCGGCCCGTCTTATCTAGAACCACCACATAGGACGTTGCCGGAGCGTCGAACGCGCCGGCGGCTTTTCCATCCGTGTCGTACAACGTCTCATGCGGGAGAGGATGCGCGGCGAGAAATCTCCTCACTTTCTCGGGCGATTGATTTATCGCCACCGCGAGCGCGACGAACTTTACTCGCTGTCCATATTTCTTTTCAGCGTCGAGAAGCGTCGGCATCAGCTCGCGGCAGTTCGGGCACCACGTGGCCCAGAACTCGATCAACATCGGTGTCTTGCCGATGTATTGGCCGAGGTCGACCTGCTTTCCGTCGAGCGACGTAACCATCACCGCCGGGGCGTGAGCGCCCACCTCGATGCCGAGATCCTGGGCGCGGATCGGACTGGCAACAAAGGATCCGCCTGCGACCAGCGCGGCGACAGAAAATCGTGTGAGCAACGTGTGAAATGGAGACATCATTCGCGAAGATCCCCTGCCGAGTGGAGTATGTCTAGATGAGAAGCTGTCCCATCTGGACAAGGTAATACTCCGCTACGGCCAACATGATCAATGCGAACAATCGTTTCACCCACACCATCCATTCGCCGGCCCTCGGAAGCCGGGCGAGCGTGCCGCTGAACAATCCGACGATGACCAGCAGCGTGCACATGCCAAGCGAGAACACGAAAAGGTAGATGAACCCGAGCACTCCACTCTTGGTGGCCGTCACCCAGGTGAGCACCGCGGCCATGACTGGGGCGGAGCACGGCGCCGCGACGAGTCCGGACACTGCGCCCATCACGAGCGCGCCCGAGAGGCTGCCCGCCTTGCCGGCCGTCGCGGCTCGAGTGACGAGGGCGGTTGGGAGTCGTACGGGTATGACGTCCAGCATCGCGAGCGAAGCGATGATGAGAAGGTTCGCCATCGTGAAGTAAAGCCACGGGTTGGTGCTCACGGACCCGAAGAGAGTGCCGCTGAGCCCCGCGACCAGACCAAGCGATGCGTACGCCGCCGCGAGGCCGAACACGTACGAGAAAGTCAGCAGCACCGTCTGGGAGCGCGGGCGAGCCGCATCGCCGACGGAGCTTCCGCCGACGATCGCCGCGGTTATCGGGATCATCGGGTAGATGCACGGGGTGAGGCTCGTGAGCACGCCGGCTATGAACAGTACCGGCAGCGCGGTGAACGGGCTGGAAGAGAGCTGTGCTGAGATGTGCGAAAAATCCACGATCACTCGGAATGCGAAAGAGGGATGCTATTTCCACGCATCCCCCTTCGCAATGATTCGCTCCCGAAATGCCGTTTATTTCTTCGTGAGCAGCTGCTCGAATAGATCGATCGCGCGTGGGTCCTGCGACTGCCCGAGCCAGAATAAAGCCTTCTTCCGGATCTCCGGATCCTTGTTCGTTTTCGCCACGGCGATCAGCGCCGGCACGCCTTCATCGCGCGGACGCTGCGACAGCGCGAACACCGCCTGCTCACGCACCTCGCGGTCGACGCTGTTGTCGAGAACGAGCGAATTCAGATTTGCGGTCGCCGCATCGCCGGCCGCCTGACCGAGCCAGAAAACCGATTGCGTCCGCGCTCCTCGCGGTAGATTCGCGTCGCGTGCCATCTCTACAAGTGTGGGCCACACCTCGGTGCTATCGGCGAGCGTCGCGGGGAGGATCGCCTTTTCTCCGATTCTGCCCTTGTCACTCTGCGCGATCGAGAGGAGGTAGTCGGCTGCTTCCCGGGACGGCACCGTCCCCAGATCCACGACGTCGGCCGCGGCAGGGCGCCAGCGGCCGCCGACATAGAACCTCAGATCGGAGAGCTCTCCGTTACGTCGATCGAGCACGACGCGCTCCGGACCGACACTGCAGTCGCTCTCCCACTCCACATCACGCGAGGTATTCCAGCTGTCGCCCCAGGACATCGATCCGGGACCGTTCCGGTTTCGGATCGAGTTCCCACTCCCGCACGTGCCAGGTCGGACCGCGAATGACATTCGCACGGTCCCGTTGGACACGCGGGCAACTCTGCTCGCGATGCTCTGCGCCAGCGCTACGTGCGCGAAGCAGACCAGAGCTGCGAGGACGATGGTCGTCGTCCTCGCAAGCGGTGTCATGATGAGTGTCTTCATTTGTTGATCAGGTCCATGAGGAACTGTTGCACGCGAGGATCGCGCGATTGTCCGAGCCAGAAGATTGCTTTTTTGCGCAGCTCCGGGTCCTTCTCGTTCTTCGCGATGTCGAACAGCTTGTCCATCGCGGCCGGATCGTGCTGCCGCTGAGAGAATACGAAGATCATCTGGTCCTTCATCTCGGCGTCGGCCATCCGATTGTAGAGACTCGACAATTCGGAAGTTGCGACACCGGTCTGTCCGGCCCAGAAAAGCGCCTTCTTCCGCAGCTCGATGTCTTCCTTCGGATTGAGCGCAATGTTCATCAGCCATTGCTCGTTCCCGGCCCCCTTCTGCTGCGAGAGCGAGAACAGGATTTTTTCCTTCAGGTCCTCATTGCTGAGGCGCGAGTAGAGGCTGCGCAGGAACTCGGTGTTCTCCGTCGAGCGGCGCTGGCCGAGCCAGAAGATCGCCTTCTCGCGCAGGTCACCGTTCTCTCCGTCGCGCGCGGCAAAGTCGCGCAGAATTTGCTGCGCCCTCGGCTCGTTCTGCTGGGAGAGAGAGAACAGCGCCTTGTCCTTGATGTTCTCGTCGCCGTTGCCCTTGAGAATCTCCTCGAGGAGGCCAGTCGATCCCGGCACCTGCGACAGCCAGAACACAGCCTGCTCGCGAACCTCCTGGTCAGGATCGCTGCGCGCCACGCTCATGAGAATGTTCGCGGTCTGATCCGTTTTCTTCTGGGAGACCAGGAACACTGCCTTCCGGCGCAGTGCAACCGAACATGGATCGCGACGGGCGAGGACCTTTTGCAGAATCGGCATAGCACGCTCGGCATCCATCTGCAGCAGCGCGTTGAGCGCGTAGATGCGGTCGTCGTTGTCCTCATCCGCATCCGGCGAGCAGCTGCGCTGTGAGCCGCTCGCGCCCGGCCCGACAACGTCGCTATCACCCTGAGCCTGACGATCGATCGACGCGGCGCACGACTCGTCGCCGTGCTTAGCCAGCTCACCGCACACGCGTGTCAGGAGAGAGGCGCCATCACTCTTCGCAATCGACGGGAACCGCTGTTTGAGCTGAGTCAATCTGTCACGCGCCGTGCTCAGGTCGTCGTCGCCACCACTGCGGTAGAGAGCGAACGCCTCGTAGTAGAGCGCCTGGCCGGCGTAGGCCGACTGCGGATACCGTTCGGGAATCCGGTGAAAGATCTCTGCCGCACGCTTGTAGTCGCCCCGCGATAGAGCCTCGCGCGCGAGCCGGTAGAGCGAGTCCGCGGGATCCGCTTTCGCCCATGGCGCGGGAGGGAGCGGATCAGCCTGCCGGTCAAGCGGCGCGAAGGCCGATGTGGTCTGAAAGTCGGCGCTCGCGAACGCAGCCTGCGAGCCTGGGGTGTGAGATGATGTATGGCTGACCGAAGAATGGCTGACTCCGAATCCCGCCGAGGAAATTATTGCTGCTGCCGTGAGTAGTGATCTCATTGTCATTGAAGTGGCCTCAACTACCGCGCTGCGAGCCCGCGGGAATCGCGGTGCGCAGCCTCGTCATTACATGATCGTGCTGCAACGTCTTCTCGATCAGCTCTCGATCCTGTGGCGTGCTTCCGGGCGACAGCTGGACGATCTGCACGAGCACGAGCTCGAGATCTTCCAGCAGCGGACGACGCTGCGGATCATTTGCGACGGGAGAATCCAGTAACAGACGGGTGTTGCTCAAGAGCTCGCGCGCCCAGGACCCGAGCTGCGCGTCCATTTGCTGATCCGTGGCCGAGCGCGTTCTGAACGAAGTGAGAAGCGCTTCGGCTTCGCTGAGGTGTCGGACCGTTGTGAGCTGGTACGCCGACGCAGAAGTGGAATTGGGCGCGGCTCCGCTGAGCGCGACCTGGGTTCCATTTCCGCCATTTGCCTCAGTCTGCATTGCCCGTTCATTCCCTGGCAGGCCGCCCGGAGAGAATGTCTCTGACCCGCCGTCACCGGTCTGCGCTACGGCGACACCGCGAGCATCTCCAGTTCCCGCGCTCGTCGACGGACTCTCGGTCGAAGCCGGCGGTGATCCCGTCTTTTGACCGACCGCCGCTACCGAAGCGGGAGTTTTCGATGCCGCGCTCCACCGGCCGATGCTGACCCCGGCCGCCAGGAATAGAACCGCGGCGGCCGCCGCGCCGAGCCAGATCTTCGAGCCGAATCTCCGTACGGACGATTCGCGCATCGGTGATCCGCCGCCGTACACCACCCGAGGTCCTGCCGCGCGCTGCGCCTGAATCGCGCTCCACATGTCCTCGCGGGGAGTGTGAGTCGGCGGCACGTTGTAGCCCTGAGCGGCCTTCTTGAGGAATTCCTCGAAATTGTCTTCAGTCATGACACCCACTCCGGTGCGAAATCGGCCAATGCTGCGCGCAGCTTGCTTCGTGCCTGGAAGAGGTGGGACTTCGACGTTCCGATCGGAATGTCGAGCGTCCCGCTGATCTCTTCGTGCGTGTAGCCTTCTACATCGTGCATCACGAATACCGTCCTGTACTTGTCCGATAGCGAGTCGATCGCCCTCGCCAACCTCTCCTTCAAATCAGGCTCCGCCTGAATCGGCGTCGCCCCTACCATCATCCCCTCTTCCATCGGCGCTTCACGATTCCTGATCCGTTTTGTCTTTCGAAGTCCATTGAGCGCCACCGAGACACCGATAGAATGAAGCCAGGTCGAGAGAGATGATTCGCCGCGAAAGCTTCCGATCTTTTCAAAAGCGCGGATGAACGTTGCCTGAGTGAAATCCCGCGCGAGGTCGTCGTCACCGGCAAAACGAAACGTCAGCCGGTAAATGCGATCGACGTATGTCTCGTATAGCTCACGCTCGGCAGCGGCATCGCCGGCAACCACCCGCGTGATCAGTTGGATATCGTTCACCGAGCTCCGCGACTCGTAGGCAGCCAACCCCATTGTCGACCTTCTGACAACCGTCAGGGCGAAAGGGTTGAGGATTGGTCGAGGGGCTCTCAGGACGGCCCTCCGGAAACCATTTTCCTGTCCCTAAAATGACAAACCCCTCGACTTTCGCGAGGGGTTGGCTGGCTGCCGGTCAGCTGCTGGCTCCTGCTACCTTCCCAGCAGGCGATCCCACGCGCCGCCCGCAAGACCGAGCGCGTATTCGGCCCACCATTTCCCCGCCGCTGGGCCACCGCCGCAGGTGCCGTCCGATTCGCCCGGTGTCTTGATCCAGAGAAATGCATCTACGAGTGGATTCCCCGTGCGTGTGGTTGGTGACGCGCCGACTTTCTGTCCGGTTGGATTGCACCAGTTCCCGGCGCTCGTGAGGTTCTGACCGTTGCGGCTCGTGTCGATGATGAAGTGCTTCCCGCCCACTTGCTTCGACACTTCCGTCCCGTACGCGATGTTGACCGAGTTGGCCAGAAAGTTGGAGATGTTCAGGCTGAATCCATCCGCGTCGGCGATTCCCGCCCGGTTGAGACGGTTCGCGATTTCCTGCGGAGCAACCCAACGCGCGTGGCCCGCATCGATGTATACGGCAGCGCCCTTCGCCTTGAGGACCCGCACCGCGTCGTGAATCAGATTCAGTCTTTCCTGTTGCAGCGGCTGGCTCAGGCAGCTCATTCCGGCCAGAGCATCAGGCTCGAGAATCACCACGGCTCTCCGATTGCCGAGTCCGTTCGCGAAATCGCGAATCCATCTCTTGTACGCATCGCTGCCGTTGGCGCCGCCGGCCGAATACTGGCCGCAATCACGACCGGGGATGTTGTAGGCCACAAAAACGGGAAGCGCTTTGGCGCCCGTGATGCGCGACACGGCGTCGGAGACGTCGCGGGCGATGTCTACGTTCCATCCGCCGAGCCACTGCGCAACCGGCTGCGCGGCGATCTTATCCATCAGTGCGGCATCCGTGGGGCGTGATCTCCTCCAGGCGTCGGCCTGCTGCTTGGCGGCCGATGCGGGATCCACGTAAAGCCGCGCGCCCGAGAACATGTTGACGAATGCCTGACTCACGGTCTGCGCTCCCGCGCTTGCGGGCGAGATGACAAGGCCGAGCGTTAACAGCAGGACTGCAACCAGGCCCGCGTGAACGACGGGGAAACGCACTGACGAATTGTGAACGCGCCCACTGCTGCGCGTGACGAGTGCACGCATCATGAGTACCCCCATACTTCTACGACGAGCGTGTCCAGAAAAGAACACACCCTCGGTTTGCGTATATAATGTTCCGTGAGCCAGAGCGAGAATAACGCACTCGGGCCACACAAAATGGTACCCTTTCAGTTTCGGCTGTTCCTCCTGTTTAGAACCTTCGGAGCTACGCGATGAAGCACACGCAGCTAGGTCGGAGCGGTGACTGATCGAGGCGCGGTCTATGCGCGTGTGCTGACGTACTTCCACAAGGCACGCGCATGACGGGCGAGTCACACCCCGACATCTCTCACCAGTCTCCATGGAGACTACTCGGGCGAGCTCTGCTCCTCCGCTGTCCCAACTGCGGAAAGGGTGGCCTGTTCACTGGCTTCTTCAAGATGAGGGAGCGCTGTCCGAATTGCGGGATTCTTCTCGAGCGCGGCGAGCCCGACTACTTCATCGGTGCCTATACACTCAACCTCATCGCCCTCGAGATTCTGCTGGCAGGGGTGTTTCTCGTCGTCGTGGTGGTAACCTGGCCCGATCCGCCGTGGAATGCTCTTCAGTATGGTGGAGTGGCGCTCTCGATAGCCGGCGCAGTGCTCTGCTATCCCTTCGCCAAGACAACCTGGCTGGCCATCGATCTGATATTCCGTCCGCCCCAGCGCGAGGATTTCATCACTCGCGTGAAATAGCGCGGGCTACTCTCCGCCGGGATAATTCTCGGAGGGCGACGGAAGCTGTGCGACATTGACGTCAATCGGCAGCCTGACACCGTTGTGCGTCTCAACAACATCCACCAGTCCCTGCCACACTTGCGCGAAGGCGTGTCCGACATCCGATGGGGATTTATCCTTGGCGAATCCGCCGCCGCCGGAGATCCAGAACGGCGGATCACCGGAGATCCCGGCCGCCGTCCGCACCTGCATCACATCGTTGTAAATGAGATTCGCGTTGAAGCTGTGCGCATAATAGGCGGGTCGAAAGCGCCCATCCTCAATCACTCGTCTGGTCCAGGCCCGGTAGTAGTCCCGCATTGCCTGCGGGACCGCGTCCATTCGCTCGATGTCGAGAAAAATCACCGTGCCTTGGGCAAATCCTTCTGCCGCGGTTTTGGCGACGGCATCATTAGCATCCGCGATGCCTCGCGCGGCGCTCACGAATTGTGTCGAGCACCTCGAGTTGCGCGAGGCACGCGGCAAAACCATCACGGTCACTGGAACACGCTTGTTCACGTAGCTGACGACGCGCTTCCCGTTGCGCGTTCTCACCTGCTTCACGCGCTTGGTGATGTATCGCGTCACGGCAACCTTGGCCCCCGGGGTTCTGCCCCAGGTCTGCTGACCAACGTAGATCACGGCCATGCCCCAACCCATGTTCGAGAGCGTCTCACGCTTTCCCTCCCATGACGAATCGGAATGGCAGGGAGCGGTCAGGTAATAGCCCACCCACTTGTACGGCTCGTCTGCCGTGAACCACGCACGCATCGCATCGTCACCCGGATAGGCGAAAGTGTCGAAGCCGAGATGCGGGCCGCTCGACAGATCCTCGGCGATGTTGGTAGACGCACTGGCAACCGCCTCGCTGATCGAGGGCGTGGCAATCACCGAGCCCACCGAGCCAGTGGAGAGGATCAGTCCCGCGGAGAGCAGCGCTAGGATAGACCGCCATTCGACTCTTGGCATCTTGCCCTCCGGATTGAGGTTGAGGTACGCCCGCGCGTAACCAGCACGCACAAACAGGCGTCTTTCGTCATACCCGGCCAAGCGAGATCGTTCCTCTGACCTCTGCGCTTGTCCAAGAAAGGTGACAATTGGATGTTTATGGCTGAGGCTGATTAGCGGAAACCATTGCAGGACATGGGCTTAGCGCTTTGGCATGCCCTGGTATCCCTCATGCCCCTAAAGGCCCCAACCTCTTCAGTGGAGTCGCTATGAACCTGCGACGCATGCTAGGTCTCTCTGGAGTCCTATCGTATTTGGCGCTACCCGTTGCTTTGGCTGCCCAGGTGGGCGGTGGCGTCGAGCTCTATGGGGCTCTCGACAATTCTTCGCCGGTTACACGAACACTTGGGGGTCTCTCGCTCAGCGTCGGAACCCCCTACCTCGGTATTCGAGGGAGCGGAGGTCTCGGCATCTCCTCCATGTCAACGCAACTCGGGCTGAGTCAGGGGCCGTCAAACCTGGTCTGGGCTACCAATGCCGATCTGATGCTGGGTCCGGTCAATGCCGGCCTCGGTGAAGGCTTCATGCCCTACACCTTCGGCGGAATCGGGATGGAGAGCAGCGCACAGCCCGCCGTCTTCACTGATGCAATCCGCACATGGAGCTACGGTGGTGGCCTCCAGCTGGCGCTAGGGCGTTTGCTGTCGGTCAACGGCGAAGCGCGCTGGCGGCATCTCGCTGCCGCCGCGACTCCAGCTGACTCCCAGTTTGTTAGCGGAATCGAGTATCGCGTAGGAATCGGGATCCATTTTGGGGGCGCTCACCAACGCTCCTCCGGCTACTCCAGGCGAACCGGGGACACGCCGCCCACAGCATCGCGACCTTCAAGTCCAGGCCGCGTTTACTGGCCGACCAGCACGACCTCTGCGAGCGGAGCCGCTCGCAGAGTAGTCCCGGCCGCGGAACGCTACATCGGCGTTCCGTATCGCTACGGCGGGACCTCCCCGGAGTCTGGATTCGACTGCTCCGGGTTCGTTCAGTACGTATACGGACAACAGGGTGTGGATCTCCCACGGACTTCGCGTCAGATGGCGGGCGTAGGCGTCCGCGTTGAGCCATCGACTCGCTCTCTGGTTGTTGGCGACCTTATGCTCTTTGAGCAGGGCGGGCGCATAAGCCACGTCGCGATCTACGCCGGAAATCACCGCTTCATCCATTCATCCTCGAGCGGAAAGGGTGTCCGATACGACGATCTGGACACCCGCCGAGGGAGGTGGTTCGCGGATCATATGGTTGCCGCTAGACGAGTGACCGGTGATGGTCGCATATTAGTAAACGCGTTTGCGGGAGGTTCTCCGATCGCCTTCGATCGTTTCGACCCGCCTGATAGCGCTCCTCCGCCATCCAAATGACTACTCGTAAGGATCTGCCACACCCGTTCGACGACATCGAGAGGCCGCACCTTCTCGCGGCGGAATCCATGGGCGATGGGCCCGCGGCCCCTCCGTTGAAGGTGCGTCTCGGTGATTTGTGGAGTGATTTCCTTCGAGTCACCGCTGAGCCCAGGGACCCGGACGCCCCACAGCGATCCGCCTCGGCCCTGCCCCTTCTGGATGACATGAAGGGAATCCTTCAATGGGATTAGCCGGGCTCTGTCTCTCTGCGGCGCCTGTGGTGGCTGACGCTCTGTCCTGAAGGCGTATGGTCGTCCGGCAGCGCTGAATCATCGCCGGGCGTTCGAATCCACCGAAGGACGCTTTGGACGGCATCGTCATCTGTCAGCCGGTTGCGCACCCGCGCGGGCGTGAGACCAAACACGCTCACCCAGTGATGCGAGAAAATTCTCGCGGTCTTGTATCCCAGCTTGATCGAGACGTCGAGGACCGAATAGCCTGGGTCCCGCAAATACCCAAATCCGCGTAAGACCTTGGCGGCTATGAGCAGACGCTTGGGTGACCCGAGGTGTGCCCCAAGCAGATTTCGATAAACGCTGACGATTGCGACTCCCTCGATTGCGAGGTCGAGCGCGCTCGTATAACGATGCGGCTGTTGGAACAGGTTCTCGATCGTGACGAATAGCGGTCTGGGAAGCAGCCGGAGTGAGCCACTGAGTTCCTCGATCACGCGGTGCGTCAGCGAGTTGCCCTGAACCTGCTCGACACGTTCCCGGAACCGCTCCGGCGCATCGTCAAAATGGTGCAGTACCACGTCCTCGAGCCCGAGCTTGCCAAGCTGGGCAATCGCCTTGAACGCGGGAGCGTGAAGGGTGACGTACGCTATCAGCGGCAGCGACGGGTAGCGTTTCAGGAGTCCGGCGACGGCGCTCACGTTCAGCGTGCCGTCGGCCGAGGGGTCGAGAATGACCACGTTGACCGGCTTTCTGCGGATGAAGGACTCTAGCTCCTGCCACGATGAGGCGACCAGCAAATCCGGTTCGTCAGCGAAAACGTGCTTGACGTGGGCGAGAAGTCTGGGGGGTAGGAACGCCGCAACGCTTGGGGCGATCGCGCTCATGATTATGAAACTGGCACGCGAAGCTGATCAACGCGAGGGTAAATGATAGGAAAAGTGCTGTTTTTGATAGAAAACAGACATTTTCTGATAGGAAAATGCCATTTCGGCATCGGCAGAGACACGTACTGTTGTCCCTGTCAGGTAAGCAGTACCCCCTTCCCCTCGTCAGGAGATACTCCAATGATCCGCCGCAAACTACTCATCGCCCCCGCCATCATCGCTTCCGTCGTTCTCACCGCTTGCTCA
>CAAGKR010153360.1_pt1 | contig 16854 bp, 11 predicted proteins | sample 2556971 | NCBI WGS metagenome assembly CAAGKR01 (sample SAMEA5207829, study PRJEB30636) | soil metagenome | biome: forest; feature: boreal; material: soil | place: USA | collected 2011-09 | depth 1 m | reverse complement strand
TCGCCCCCAAGCCGGCGGGACATCCGGTGAATGAAGAAATAGCCGCCAACGAGGAGGCCGTGCAACCGGCGATTGTCCCGCCGCCGCCCCCGCCTGCGCACAGGGCGGATCGCTCCCGGTCGGGTACGCGTGACCGGGGCCCAAGCCAAGCTACCTGGACGTATTTGGCGGCGACCCGGCGAATGCATCCTGCTGCCGACCCGTTTCCGGTGGACGAGGATGATACGATGCCCCCGAGCGAGCCCTAGCTACGTCAGGCGCCGGGGCCGCGACGCCGACACTCGGCGGTAACGGGGCCACGGCGCGTCACTCGGGAGTGACGGCGGCACGTCCGGTGATGGGCCCGGCGTCCTGTTCAGGCAGCCGGTTTGCGGATGGCTTAGAGCGTGGGCGTCACGGCGGCGTGACGGTGGGTGGACGCGTCACCTCGAAGCCACGGCTGAAGCGCGAAATGGCCGGGGTGCCGCTGGCATGACCGGTGCTGTCCTCTCGCGCCTGAGGTGATCTTTGGTATATCTCGGTAGCGGTCTTGACGATAGCCAACTCTGTCGCGCTCGCGAAAAGTGGCGACGGCGGAGGGTCGCACCGTTAGCGCGACGGGCCATAAGGAGAACGGTCCGCCGCGCGCGACCGACGCAGCCAGACCTCTGGACGCTCGGACCGAGGACGTTCAAGCGTTGAACGTGCGAGCGTCACAATCCGGAATAAGTCCGATCGTTAGACGGAGTTGGTACATCTCCAACACCTATGGTCAGTTGTTCGACGAACCACAGATGTCCTCGTGGACGATCGATCCTTTGACATCAACATCAGTCGTTGTGGCCACAAAGAAGGTGAATAACCAGCACGTAGGTGACCGCCTTGAGCCAATCGCCAGCGAGCCTTCGGTGCGTGGTCAGGCAAGTGGGCGACGTTGGCCAACTCTCTTGCTAGCAGATCTAGCAGATCCGGAGACACATCGTCGATTTGTGCCTTGACTTCGCCTCCAGCGGTCCCACCTTTAGGGGGCAAGTGAGCGATGCTAGGGGAGAATGCGTCGGCCTTCCGTTTCGGGTTTTACCGGGAGAAATCCGAGGGCGTGGTTTGTCTTCTGGGGACATTGCCCGCCTACAATCTCTCAGGCGACCAAAACTTTTCGGGGAAAGGTGAGCAGAGGGGGTGTGGGGATGGCGTTAGGTTTGGTGAGGCGCTCGTATCGCATTGAGAGCCTGAGTCAGGCGATGGTAGACGGAACAGAGTTCCAGGAACAACGTACCGGGGGAGAGAATCAAATGGACTCGAACAAAGATAGGACGATCGACGGCAGCGAGACAAGCACCACCCAGTCCGATGGACTTCCGGCGCCGGCCACCAGCCAGGACGCTGAATTCAAGATCGAGATTCGGAAGCTGGAAGTGCCCGTTCGCCCCCGCGGCGTCCTGGCGGAGTAACGGCCGGTCTGCCCTCGCGCAGAGCCGTCGGAGCGCGTCGTCGTGGACCGGGCAGACTTGGTCATCCGTCTCCGCGAGCACGTGGACTACTGGAACAGGCTCGGGTGTCCCCACGGAGAACGAAGAATGCCGTGTCGCGCGTTTTCAATTTCTCAGGCTCTTGCGTATTACTTTCAGTTCCCGCCGACGCTGTGCGGTGCTCTTGGGATAGGCCATTTTCAGCGCTCCAAGCGCGTCGAGGATGATCGCCGACACTATCAGCCGCGCATTCTCTTTATCGTCGGCCGGGACGACAAACCAAGGTGCGTGCTCTGTGCTGGTCGCACTTAGACATGCCTCATACGCCTTCTTGTAGTGCTTCCAGAACTTTCTCTCTCGCAGATCGTTTTGGCTGAATTTCCAGTTCTTGTCGGGGTCATCGATGCGTTCGACAAAGCGCCTTCGCTGTTCCTTCTTCGAAAGATGAAGGAACATCTTGATGATCCGGGTCCCGTTGCGGTGAAGATGGCTCTCCAGGTTCACGATGGAGCGGTATCTCTCCTCCCAGATGGTGTCGTCGTCGATCAACTTGGCAGGCAGCCCCTCACCGTGCAGGATTTCGGGATGCACGCGAGCGATCAGTACCTCCTCGTAATAAGATCGGTTGAAGATCCCTATTCGCCCACGTTCCGGGAGATCGCGCGTGGTGCGCCACAGAAAGTCGTGTTCCAATTCCTCAGCGCTCGGGTGCTTGAAGCTGAACACCTGGCAGCCCTGGGGGTTGACCCCAGACATCACATGCCGGATGGCCCCGTCCTTCCCCGCCGCATCCATCGCCTGAAAGATGATCAGCAGAGCGTAGCGGTGCGACGCGTAGTGAAGCTGCTGCTGTTCGCTCAGGTGCGCAATATGTTCCGCTAGAACCTTTTTGTATTGTTCCGTTGATTTGTAGACGGGCTTGACCTTCGTCGGCCACTTCTTGAGATTGACCTCGTCGCCTACCCCGACGCGGAATGCCGTCGAATGTATCTTCATCGTTCTTTCGGCGGATTCTGACTGTCTTGTCCGCGATTCAGGCTGAAGCCGCGCTTGAGGCCTCTGTCTTCACGCGGACGCTCTTGGTCTCAGACCCGCTTTTGGCGTCAGCCTTCGGCTCGACTTTGTGGCGATCGAGGACCCCATAGGCGAGCAGCTTCACGCGGTCATTCACGAGGAACCAAACGAGCGCATAGCCCCACACGAAGAGCGCCCATCCCCAGCCAAGCGGTGCCATAAACAGCCCATACACGGCGATCAGGGTCGCCGCGATCTGCGTACCGAGTACCGCCAGCCAGACGACCCGAGCCGGTCGTATCGACCAGAATGGGCCGCGTGTCCGCGTCAAGAAGATCGTCAAGTGGCCGGCCACCGACAGCTTCAAATACATCAGAGTCTGGATGCGCGCGTGGTCGAGATGAAAGACGCGCATGCCTAGAAAAAACAGGCCGAAGGCAGCTACAACTCCGATGAGACCCAGCACCGTGGAGATCCCCAGGACCACGCGCATGTTCCAGGCCTCGGGCTTATCCCGGTAGTGAACGTTGTCGTAGGCGATGGACAGGATGGCGCCGTCGTTGAGCAAGGCCAGCATCACGATCATTACCGCGGTCACCGGATAGAAGTTGAACACCAGGATCGCCAGCGTCATGAAGAACAGCACGCGTAGGGTCTCGGCGATGCGGTAGATCGCGTAGCTGTTCATTCGCTGAAAGATGCGGCGGCTCTCCTTGATCGCGTCGATGATCACCGACAGACCCGGCGTCGTGAGCACGATGGACGCCGCCGCGCGCGCCGCGTCCGTCGCGCCCGACACGGCGATGCCGCAGTCGGATTTCTTCAGCGCCGGGGCGTCATTCACGCCGTCGCCCGTCATGCCGACCATGTGATGGTGCTTCTGCAAGACGTCCACAATGTGGAACTTGTGCTCGGGGAACACCTGAGCGAAGCCGTCTGCCTTCTCGATAGAATCGGCCACCGACGCGGTCTCCAGTTGCTCTGCGCCGCCCAGGCTGCTGGCATCCAGAATGTTGGTGCCCATTCCCAGCTTCCTGGCCGTCTCCTGGGCGATGGCCAGTTGGTCGCCGGTCACCATCTTGACCTTCACACCCATCTGCAGCGCGGTCGCGATGGTCGCCTTGGCGTCCTCCCGCGGCGGGTCAAACAGAGGTAAGACGCCGAGCAGCTGCCAGGGGCCTTCCCCCTCTGCGCGCGCGACACCCAACGAGCGAAAGCCGCGAGCCGCGAAATCGCTGACCGCCTTTTCGGTGGCTGCCTTCACCTGTGTGGCGTTGGCCGCCAAGGCCAAGATCACCTGTGGCGCGCCCTTGGTCACCTTGAAGGTCTTTCCGTCTTTCCCTTTGAGGGCGGCATCGGTGCGCTTGTGCACCGGGTCGAACGGCTGAAAATGAAGCACGTCGTAGGCCTTGAGCGACTCTTTGTCTTTCACTCCGCCTAACACCGCCAAGTCGATGGTGTCGTTGTTCTCCGCGCGCGACGCCAACGCGCCGTTGAGGATCACTTGCTCGGCAGGGACATTGTTCACGCTGAACGGATCGCCGAGCGTCAGCTTGTTCTGGGTCAGGGTCCCGGTCTTGTCCGCGCACAGCAGGTCGACGCCCGCCAATTCCTCGATGGCAACCAGCCGGCTCACGATCGCTTTCTTCTTGGCGAGAAGACGCGCGCCGACGGCCATCGTGACAGAGAGCACCGTCGGCATGGCAACCGGGATCGCGGCCACCGTCAGCACCAACGCGAACTGCAGCGTGCCGAGGATCGAGTCGCCCCGAACGATCGCCAGGGTGACAATCACCGCGACCAGAGCGACCGCGAGGATGATCAGATAGTTTCCGATCTTCAGCACCGCCTTTTGAAAGTGGCTGACGGTGTGAGCTTCCTGGACCAGTTGCGCCGTCTTACCGAAGTAGGTATTTCCGCCCGTGGCATAGACCAAGCCCTCGATCTCGCCCTGACGGATGATCGACCCGGAGAACACGGCCTCACCAGGTTTACGTGTGGCCGGCAGGGATTCGCCGGTCAGGGCCGACTGGTCGACCTCCACCGGATCGCCCACCAGCAAGCGTGCATCCGCGGGAACGATGTCGCCGAGGCGCATGCGAATGACGTCACCTGGCACTAGATCGCGCGCCTCGGGGTTGATCCACTTCCCATCCCGCTTCACCCGAGCCTTGACCGCGAGCCTGGCTTTGAGAGCGGCGATGGCGTCACTTGCCTGGCGCTCTTCCCAGAAGCCGACGACGGCGTTGGCCGCCAGAAGAAGGAGGATGATGCCGAAATCCGGCCAATGCCGGACCGCGGCCGATAGGATCACCGCCACCTCGATCATCCAGGGGATCGGGCCCCAAAAATAGCTGACAAATTTCAAGAGGGCGTTGGTCTTCTTCTCCGCGATCTCGTTCGGTCCGTACTGAGCCAGCCGTTTCTGTGCCTCGGCTCCACTCAGGCCCTCCGGCGACGACTCCAGCCTCTTCTCCACTTCCGGGAGAGGTAGAGACTTCAGGTCATCCTTCGGGTCGGGCTTGGATCCGGGCTTCGGTCCGGAAGCACGCGGCTCGTCAGCGGCGGTTTGCATGCTGGGTATTTCCTTCTCTTTGTATTGAATTGCCGATGATGAACTTTCGGTGCGTGGCAGCTGTCATGAGGTTCTTGCCGACCCTGTGACAGACGACTCGATCCGGGGGACGGTCTCTTGATCGCCCCGCTCGAAGGTGGCTTCGTATTCGCCTCGGCGCGCGGCTGCGTCGCACTGTGCTCGGTGAAACAGAGCCTTCTGCGCCGCCGACACGTTGGACTGCGCGCCGCGCCAGATCTCCAAAGCCGGTTGCTGGATGGCACGGGCAAAGGAGAAGGTCAGCGCCCACGGCAACCGCAACTTGAATCGCACATTCATCGCGTTCAGCCGAGCAGAGGCCAGCTCGCCGGATTGGCCTCCCGACAAGAACGCAACCCCCGGGACGGCGGCGGGAACGGCCCGCAGGAGACACTTCACCGTGGCGTCGGCCACCTGCTCTATGGTCTCCTGCCTGGAACAGGTCGCTCCCGGAAGCACCATGTTCGGCTTCAGGATCATGCCCTCCGGGATCACCCGCTGGGTGAAGAGGTGTGTGAACACGGTCCGGAGAACTTCCTCGGTGACCTCCGCGCATCGCTGCAGTGTGTGGTCGCCGGCCATGAGGACCTCCGGCTCGACGATGGGGACCAGCCCGACTTCTTGGCACAAGGCGGCGTAGCGAGCCAGCGCTTCCGCATTTGCTTCGATGCAGGCTCGGCTCGGCCTGCGATCGTCGACGGCGATCACGGCGCGCCATTTTGCAAACCGGGCGCCCAGACCTGAATATTCAACCAGCCGTTCGCGCAGGCCGTCGAGACCCTCGGTCACCTTCTCTCCGGGATGACCTGCCATGTCCTTCGCCCCGGTGTCGACTTTGATGCCAGGAATGATTCCCGCATCTCTGATCACCTTGACGAACGAGGTGCCGTCCCTCTTGCTCTGCCGAATCGTCTCGTCGAAAAGAATCACGCCACTGATGCACTGGCCGAGGCACGGCGTCGTCACCAGCAGCTCCCGATAAGCGCGTCGGGTCTCTTCATCCTGAGGAATGCCGAGCCGCGCGAACCGCTTGTTGCAGGTTCGGGTGCTCTCATCCATCGCGAGCAAGCCCTTGTCGCCGCTTACGATGGCCTGTGCCGTCTTAGCTAACTCGTCTTCATTCATGTGCGTCTGGCCTTCCTGCCTTCGAGATCTGCAATCTTCGCGAGACGGCGCTCGAACCGCTCGTCCCCCTTGAACCGCGCGTCGAGAAACACCTCGACCAGCTCCCGCGCCAGCTCACCTCCGGTGACCTGCCCACCCAGGCACATGACGTTCATGTCGTCGTCCTCTACCCCTTGGTGGGCAGAGAACGACTCGGTGATCAACGCTGCCCGGACGCCTGAGACCTTGTTCGCCACGATGCATGCCCCGACCCCGCTGCCGCAGATAGCCACGCCCCGTGTGACCTCGCCCCTCGCCACGGCGCTCGCGAGTGGAACGACAACATCTGGGTAGTCATCCCCCGACACCAATGTGTAGGCGCCGAAGTCCACGAACTCATGGCCGGCTGCCGTGATGACGCCGGTCAGGTGCCCCTTCAACTCGAACCCTCCGTGATCTGCGGTGATACCAACGCGCATCATGTTCCCCCTACGACTCCGACCCACCGTTGGCTCTAGTCGCGACTCCACTTCCAGTCGCGAATCTCTGGCAAGTCCTGCCCGTGCTGGTCGATGTAGTGCTTGTGCTCGATGAGCTTGTCTCGCATCTGCTGCTTCAGATAGGCGCCCTTGGCGCCCAGCGCTGGCACTCGGTCGACCACGTCCTGCACCAGGTGGAACCGATCCAGCTCGTTCTGCACCCTGATGTCGAAGGCCGTCGTGATGGTGCCCTCTTCCTTGTACCCCCGGACGTGAAGGTTGCGGTTCGTCCGACGATAGGTGAGACGGTGGACCAGCCAGGGATATCCGTGGAACCCAAAGACGATGTGCTTGTCCTTCGTGAAGAGCGAGTCGTAGTCCTGCTCGCTGAGTCCGTGCGGGTGCTCGCTTTTGGGCTGAAGCTTCATGAGATCGACCACATTGATGACCCGGATCTTCAGATCGGGCAGATGTTTCCGGAGGATGGTCACCGCGGCCAAGATCTCCAGCGTGGGCGTGTCCCCGCAACAGGCCATGACCACGTCGGGTTCGGTGCCCTGGTCATTGCTCGCCCATTGCCAAATGCCGAGTCCTTCGGTGCAGTGCACGATGGCGGCGTCCATGGTCAGCCACTGTGGCAGGGCGTGCTTGCCGGCGACGACGACGTTGACGTAGTGCCGGCTCCGCAGACAGTGGTCGAAGACCGACAACAGGCAGTTCGCGTCTGCCGGCAGGTAGACCCGCACGATGTCGGCCTTCTTGTTGATGACGTGGTCGAGAAAGCCTGGATCCTGGTGCGTAAAACCATTGTGATCCTGCTGCCAGACGTGTGACGCGAGCAGGTAGTTCAACGACGCGATCTTCCGTCGCCAGGGAAGCTCCAAGGTCACCTTCAACCACTTGGCGTGCTGGCTGAACATCGAATCGACGATGCGAATGAAGGCCTCGTAGCTGTTGAACAGACCGTGGCGCCCAGTCAGGAGGTACCCTTCCAGCCAACCCTCACACTGGTGCTCGCTGAGCATGGAGTCCAACACGCGGCCGGCCGGCGCGAGAAACTCGTCATTGGTCTCCTTTCTGGCGTCCCACTGACGGCTGGTGGTTTCGAAGACCGCACCCAAGAGATTCGACAGCGTCTCATCGGGACCGAAGACGCGGAAATTGCGCTCATCCTGATTCAACGTCGCCACGTCACGCAGAAACTTGCCAAGTACCATGGTGTCTTGGGCGACGACGGCACCCGGGGAGGGTACGCTCACCGCGTGAGCGCCAAAGTCCGGCATGCGCAGGTCGCGCAGCAGAAGGCCGCCATTCGCGTGCGGGTTGGCGCCCATCCGGCGGTCGCCCTTGGGCGCCAGCTCGGCCAGCTCGGGCAGAAGTCTACCGCTGCTGTCGAAGAGCTCGTCGGCTCGGTAGCTCTTCATCCAGCTCTCGAGCTCCTTGACGTGGTCCGGATGCTCGGAATCGACCAGCAGCGGAACCTGATGCGCGCGGAACGTGCCCTCGACCTTCAGGCCATCGACGACCTTGGGTCCCGTCCAGCCCTTGGGAGATCTGAGGACAATCATCGGCCAGCGCGGCCGCGTGGCGTCGTTTTTGGTCTGTGCTCTTTTCTTGATCTGTCGGATCTCCTCGACGGCCTTGTCCAGGGTAGCCGCCATGAGCTGGTGCATCTTTCCCGGGTCATCGCCTTCCACGAAATGGGGCGTCCAACCGCAGCCCCGAAAGAACTGGTCCAATTCCTCGTGCTCGATGCGGGCGAGGACGGTCGGGTTGCTGATCTTGTAGCCGTTGAGGTGCAAGATCGGCAGCACGACGCCGTCCGTAATAGGATTGAGGAGCTTGTTGGACTGCCAGGAGGTCGCCAGGGGGCCCGTCTCCGCCTCGCCGTCACCGACGACACAGGCGACTACGAGGTCGGGATTATCGAACGCGGCCCCGAACGCATGGCTGAGCGAATATCCGAGCTCGCCGCCCTCGTGAATCGAGCCCGGCGTGGTGGGCGCCACGTGGCTGGAGATACCGCCTGGGAACGAGAACTGCGTGAAGAGCTTCTTCAGTCCGGCTTCGTCCTGCGTGACGTTGGGATACACGTCACTCCAAGTGCCCTCGAGATAGACATTCCCCACAATCGCCGGGCCGCCGTGACCCGGGCCCGCGATATAGAACATGTCCAGGTCGTACTTCTTGATGATCCGATTGAGGTGCACGTAGATGAAGTTCTGACCGGGCGTCGTGCCCCAGTGCCCCACCACCAGCGGCTTCACGTGCGACAGCTTCAGCGGCTCCTTCAAGAGCGGGTTGTCATAGAGATAGATTTGCCCGACGGACAGGTAGTTGGCTGCGCGCCAGTAGGCGTCCATTTTGTGGAGAAGCTCGGGAGTGATGGTGGTGGTATCGGTGGTCATGGGTTTACCTCGATGTATTTTGCGACTCGACGCTCATTGACTGCTTACGTTCCGCGATGAGCGCGGCGCAAGAGTGCAGCACGGAGCGCGCGATCATGAGATCTTCGTCGGTGCCGATCGCGCGAACCGTGGCTCGGCTGGATTCGCTGGAAATTACGCCTTCGTCGTTTGCGTTGCGTGACGCGCTCAGCTCAATGCCAAGAAAGCCAAGCCCCTCGCAGATACGCGCTCGGACAGAAGGCGCATGTTCGCCGATGCCGCCCGCGAAGACGAGCGTGTCCAATCCACCCAGTGCCGCGGCGAAAGAACCGATCCATTTTTTTGCCTGATAACAAAACAGCGCGATGGCCTCCGCAGCTCGTACGTCGCCAGCTTCCCGCCGCAGCAAGTCCTGCATGTCGGAGCTGGTCTCCGATACGCCGAGCAGGCCCGATTCGTGATTCACCAGACGCTGAAATTGCGCTGCGGTCATGTTCCCGGTGTGCTGTAGGTAGTAGACGAGGCCGGGGTCCAGGTCTCCCGTTCTGGTACCCATCACCAACCCGGCGGCCGGCGTGAATCCCATACTGGTGTCGATGCTCTTGCCGCGATGCACGGCGGCCAGGCTCGCGCCGCTTCCTAAATGCGCCAAGATCACCCGGCCGCTAGTGGCCGCGGGATCGCCAAGGCGCACAAGCTCTTCCATCAGGAACGCATACGAGAGCCCATGAAACCCATAGCGCCGGACCCCCTGCGCCCCGTAGCGGCGCGGAATCGGCAACATCCTGGCCACCTGGGGGAGATCATGGTGAAACGCCGTATCGAAGCAGGCGATCTGGGGCAGATCGGGAAACCGGCGGTGCACCGCCTCGACCAACAGGATCTCCTCCGGCAGGTGCTCTGGGTCGAACGGACTGATTCGGCGCAGCTCCTCGACCATCTCGGGGGTGATTCGCTGGGGTTGGCTGTATTTCGGTCCGCCATGGACCAGGCGATGCCCCACTGCGGTCAATGCTCCGCCATGCTCGGTCAGCCATTCCATCAGGACATTCGCCGCTGCGGCGTGATTCGGCGCCTCCACCAACCTCGACACACTGTTCTGCGGGTTTACCTCCTTCACCTCGAGCGCGGCCTGGGGCAGCCCAATCCGCGAAATCTCACCCTTTGCGAGGCTTCGCGAGGTGTCGCCCGCCTCGAACAACGCGAACTTGATGCTCGATGAGCCCCCATTGATCGTCAGGATCAAGGGGGTCGCGGGCTTCATGCCGCCACCGACAATCCAAGCGCATCCAGCTGTGCACACGTTGAGCGATACTCCATATGATGAATGCTTCGAATCCCTAGACCCTTCGCGATGTCGACGAACATCGAGGTGTTGTCGATGAAGACCACCCGTTCGGCCTGGACCTGCGCGATGTCCAGCGCAAGCCGAAAAATCTCGGCGTCGGGCTTGCGGACATGGACGAAACAAGAGGAAACGAAGGCGTCCACGAGCTCAATCAACTTGAACCGCCGAATCCGATACGCATTCAGCTCTCGCGCTTCGTTGCTGACCGCGATGATTTTGAGCCCGTATCGGTCCTTGAGCCGGGTGAGGAGCGCGATCATCTGGGGGTAAGCCTTCGATTGCGAATGCATGAAACGCCGAAACTGAGACCGAGTGAAAGCTCGCCTCTGACAGAACACGACCAGGTCTAGATAGTCTTCGAGGGTGAGCTTGCCTTCCTCGTAGGTCTCGAAGGTCATGTGGTGCCGCTCCTCCATCGCGGCGCCGTCCAACTTGAAGGCCCTCGCGGCGCGTCTCCGAGCGTGACGGTCCCACCCATCGGTCAGCAGGACGCCGCCGATATCTAGAAACAATGTCGTAACCGCGCGCGCTCTCTTCATCTAGTTCTGCCAAGCCTTCGTCGTTCACAACGCCAGCAGGATGCCGCTGGCACGCGGCCTCAGCCGGTAGGTCGTCGACCCTTCCCAAAGCGGTTCCTCACCTGGGCTGAACAGATCTCGTGGAGCATCTTGGGACGTGTCGACGGCCACATGCCACCGAGCTCCCAGCTCCGGGGTAGGCACATTGAACTCGACCGTCTCGGCACCAGCATTGAACATCAGGCAGATCGCGCGCCGTTCCTCTTCATAAATTACACACGCCAACGCCTTGGCCATCGGGTGACACCAATTCGGTACCTCTCCGCTCGGAGCACACCATCTGATTTCCGCGTCCGTGTAGAAGTGCTCCCGACTCAAAATCGGATGTGCCCGCCGAAGAGCGCTCATACCCCGGGTGAAGCGGACGATGTCCTGGTGCTCTTCCACACGTCTCCAGTCGAACCAGCTCATATCATTGTCCTGGCAGTAGGCATTGTTGTTGCCGCCTTGAGTCCGCCGACATTCGTCCCCACCAAGGAGCATCGGGACTCCACGCGAAATGAAGAGGGTCAGGAGGAAGTTTTTGATCTGGCTCTTCCGCAGGGCGTTGATCACGGCATCTGTGGTCTCGCCTTCACATCCGAAGTTCTGGCTGAAGTTGGCGTCGGTGCCGTCTCGGTTATCTTCCCCGTTTGCTTCATTGTGCTTCTGGCGATAGCTGACGAGGTCGTTCAACGTGAAGCCGTCATGGCAAGTGATGAAGTTGATACTGTTTTCTGGGCCCTTGCCAGACCCACTATAGATGTCGGCGCTACCAGAGATGCGGCTGGCAAAGATACCGAGCATCCCATCATCGCCGCGCCAGAATCGCCGGACGTCGTCTCGATACCGGCCGTTCCATTCCGCCCAGCGTCGCTCCGAAAAGCTTCCTACTTCGTACGCGCCCGCGGCATCCCACGCTTCGGCGACGATCTTGAGGTCTCGCAGGATTGGGTCCTCCGCGATTCGCTCGAGAAGCGGCGCATCCGCCAGCAGCTTTCCGGTACCGTCTCGGCCGAGAACCGACGCCAAGTCAAAGCGGAATCCATCGACGTGCATCTCGATCATCCAATGCCGGAGCGCCGCCAAGATGTGGTCTCTCACGACGGGATGATTGGCGTTTATGGTATTTCCGGTTCCCGTGTAATTCTCGTAATAGCGCTTGTCGCTTGCCAGGGTATAGAAGATCGCGTTGGCCATTCCGCGGAAACAGAGCGTCGGACCTAGCTCATCTCCCTCCGCCGTGTGATTGAAGACAACGTCCAGGATCACTTCGATGTCCGCGCGGTGACAGGCCCGGACCATTTCTTTGAACTCCAGAATCTGCTCGCCCATGCCTTCCGAGGTGCTGTAGGAGGCCTTGGGCGCACAGAAGACTATTGGATCGTATCCCCAGTAATCGCCGAGCGTTTGCCCTGTCCTTGGATTTCGGCGCGCGGCTGGAGCGTCATTGAACTCCTGCACGGGCATGAGCTCGATCGCTGTCACTCCCAGGCTCGTGAGATACGGGAGCTTGTCGATCAGGCCTCGGTAGGTTCCGGGATGAGCCACTCCTGACGTCGGATGAATCGTAAAACCGCGAACGTGGGTCTCGTAAATGACGGTTGTAGACCACGGATGCCGCAGCGGCTCGTCTCCGTCCCAGTCGAACGGCTCATTTACGGCGACGCATTTCGGTGTCGAATTGGAGTTGTCGAGCTTTGAAAGAGCTGGGGCCTGGTCCGGCGCGGACGCGTCGTCGCCACGTGCCGACACAAAATCCCACGGGGGCGCCCGGGTCACAGCGGCGGCGAAGGGATCGAGGAGAAGTTTGTTGAAATTGAAGCGATAGCCAGAGCCGGGTTGGTAGGGTCCGTCCATCCGGTAAGCGTATAGTTGACCGGATCTGATCCCCTCCACCCAAACGTGCCAAATGTCGCCGGTGCGGTTGCGCGCCGCCTCCAGATCGATTGCTCGGGCAGGAGCCGCGTCCTCGGGCTTCGCGAACAGCTCGAGTCGCACCCGGCTGGCGTGACGGCTGAAGACGGCGAAATTGACGCCTCGGCCGCTTTCGTGGGCTCCGAGCGGTAGAGGCGATCCCGACCGGACGGCGGTGGGCTTGGAGCTCTCCCCGATATAGGCAGCGAACGAGCGTTCTGGCTTGGTGGTCATCATCGCTGCCATAAGATTCGAGCGGATTCCAGGGGAATCGTGACGCCGGAGCGCTGGGGTATCACCCGCGCCGTGAAGTCCGTCGCCGGACGTGTGACGGGTAGCGTTGCGCGATAGGCCCAGGGGCGAGATGCGCCGGGTTGCGGTCGTGTCGACCTCATCTCTTCGCGGATCGGATTGCCGCCATTGATCCCGTCGGCGTATAGCTCGACCCGGACCGAATTCGGGTCGAGATCGTCCAGGAAGAGCTCGACTTCGACGTCACGGTGGTCGGAGTGGGTGTCGACGCGCATCTCGCCGAAGCGCAACTGACCCCACCTTTGGTCTATCGTCCGCAGCCACTCCACCACCTGCTTGCCTCCTTCGCCTTTGTTCGCGGCGCGCCCGCGATAGGCGGCGGCGGCGGGCAGATAACGTTGCTCGGTGTATTCGCGGACCGTTCGGTTTGCGGAAAAGCGCGGCGTCAGGCGCGCCATGCTTTGTCGCATTCGCTTGATCCACGAGGTGGGAATGCCACTTTGGTTTCGCGCGTAGAACTCCGGGACGACCTCGCGCTCGAGCAGATCGTAGAGGGCTCCGGCTTCGACAGCGTCCCAAGCCGGATCGTCGCCATGCACCTGGCCGTCGCCCAAGGCCCACCCGACCTCGGATGTGTAGGCCTCCGCCCACCAGCCATCCAATTCAGAGAGGTTGATGCCCCCGTTGACCAGCACCTTCATGCCGCTCGTGCCGCTCGCCTCCCAGGGGCGCCGCGGGGTATTGATCCAGACGTCGACCCCCTGGACCAGATGCTCCGTCAGCAGCATGTCGTAGTCGCTGAGGAAGATCGCGTGAGGCCGGACCTCGGGCCGCCGAATGAACTGGATCCATTTCTGAATCAGGGCCTGCCCTCCCTGATCTGCCGGGTGAGCCTTGCCCGCCAGAATGAGCTGCACCGGACGGTCGGAATTGGATAAGAGGCGCAGCAACCGCGCCGGATCATGCAGGAGCAGGTCTGGCCTCTTGTAGGTCGCGAAACGTCGTGCAAATCCCAAGGTCAATGCCTTGGGGTCAAACAGATGTTTCGCTCTGTCGACGTCGTCTGGAGACGCCCCCGAGGAGGTCAGTTCTCGCGACAGTCGATCACGGGCGTATTCGACGAGAGACGCCCGTGCGGTGGCGCGGAAGTCCCAAAGACGGGCATCGGAGACATCTTGAATCTTCTCTGCCAGCGTTTCCGTCGTCCCCAGCCAGCGATCCTTTCCACAGGCCTCGGTCCATAGATCATCGGCCGCGGCCGAGTCCCAATTCGGCATGTGGACGCCGTTGGTGACGTAGCCGATCGGGACCTCGTCCTCGGGCCAGTGCGGAAAGAGTGGCTCGAAGATGTGCCGGCTCACCTCCCCGTGCAGGCGGCTCACGCCATTGACCGCCCCGCTCCCCCGAAGCGCCAGATAGGCCATGTTGAAGCTCTCGGACGTATCGTTCGGGTTCTGGCGGCCGAGGGCCAGCAAACGCTCGACCGTGATCCCGAGCTTTTGCTCGGCGTAGCCACCGAGGTATTGCTCGACGAGGGCGGGAGGGAAACGGTCAAATCCTGCCGCGACGGCCGTGTGGGTCGTGAAGAGGTTCCCCGCTCGTGTGACGGCCAGGGCGACTTCGAAAGGCTGTCCGCTGTCCGCCATGAAGGTCCGAGCGCGCTCCAGAATCGCGAAGCCCGCATGCCCTTCGTTCAGATGGCAGACCTCCGGGTCGAGTCCCAGCGCGGCAAGAAGCCGCCAGCCGCCGATGCCGAGCGGCAGCTCCTGCTCGAGACGGAGCTCGGGGCCGCCACCATAGAGCTCGCTGGTGATTCCTCGATGCGTGGCGAGGTTCGCGGCGTCATTGCTGTCGAGGAGATAGAGCTTCGCGCGGCCGACACGCACCTCCCAGGCACGCAGCCAGACGGCATAGCCGGGCAAGGACACCTCCAACCTCAACCATTCGCCGTTCGCCTCACGCACCGGCGTGATCGGCAGCTGCCCTGGGTCATTGTAAGGAAAGAGAGCCTGCTGGGCTCCGTCCTTGTCGATGACCTGACGAAAATAGCCCTGCTGGTACAGCAATCCAACGCCGACCACCGGTATGCCCAGATCACTGTTGGCCTTGAGCTGATCGCCGGCCACATTGCCGAGGCCGCCCGAGTAGATGGGCAACGCTTCGCTCAGCATGAATTCCATGCTGAAGTAGGCAGCGCAGGTGAGGATGCTCCGAGGATGCGTATTCTGAAACCACGCGGGTGATTCCAATGTCGCCCGCCTCTGTCGGATCAGGGAATCAACGTTTTTCCGAAACGTAGACTCCGCCAACACGGACCGGAGCTTGTCGCGCGACACAGTCTGCAGGACGACCCAGGGATTGTGCGTGAACTCCCACAGTGCGGGATCGAGTTGGCGCCATACCCCGTCGGTCGCGTGATTCCACGACCAGCGCAAGTCCAAGGCCAGCTCGGCGAGAGAATCGAATCCCTCGATATCCCTCGGCAAGAGTCCGTATGCCGGGTGGTCGACGCGCGGTTGTGTGCTCATGGTGTCTTCTCCGAGAGTGCCGATGGCGGACGACCTTTGCTCCGCTGCGGCGCCTTCGCCGTCGCCAAGGCATCGCCGACGATCTGTTGTGCCTCTGCCAGTAGGCGCCGCAGATGATCCGGGCCCTGGAAGCTCTCGGCGTAAATCTTGTAAATGCTCTCGGTCCCCGACGGCCGCGCCGCGAACCATCCGCTCTTGGCAACGACCTTCAGCCCGCCGATGGGAGCGTTGTTGCCCGACGCGCGCGTGAGAACGGCCTCGATCTTTTCGCCCGCCAGCTCGGTGAGCTTGACCTTGTCGGGTGGGAGCGTCGCCAGCAGCTTCTTCTCGTCCAGCGTCGCCGACGCCTCGACCCGGTCGTAGACAGGGTCACCGAACTCCCGCGTCAGCTCACGGTAGATCTCGCCCGGATCGCGATCCATCCGGGCCGTGATCTCCACCGCCAACAAGGCAGGAACAATTCCGTCCTTGTCAGTGGTCCAGACGCTGCCGTCCATGCGGATAAACGAAGCGCCGGCGCTCTCCTCGCCGCCGAAGCCGAGCGAGCCGTCGAGGAGGCCATCGACGAACCACTTGAAGCCAACCGGCACCTCAAAGAGCTTTCGGCCAAGCTTCGCCGTGACGCGGTCGATCATCTGGCTGCTCACCACGGTCTTGCCGACGGCAGCGTCCTTCCCCCACTTGGGCCGATGTTGATAGAGGTAGAAGATGGCGGCGCAGAGGTAGTGGTTCGGCGGTAACAGTCCCGAGCTTCGGGTGACGATGCCGTGTCGGTCGTGGTCCGTGTCGCAGGCGAAGGAGAGGTCGAAGCGGTCCTTCATCCCTATCAACCGCTGCATCGCATAGACCGATGAGGGGTCCATTCGGATCTGACCGTCCCAATCCACGGTCATGAAGCGAAAGGTTGGATCGACCACCTCGTTGACCACGGTGAGACGCAAACCGTAACGCTCGCCGATTCGTCCCCAGTAATGAACGCCGGCCCCGCCGAGCGGGTCGACTCCAAGGTTGAGCTTGGCGCCTCGAATGGCGTCCATGTCGATCACGCTGGCGAGATCGGCGACGTAAGTCTCGAGATAATCATGCCGGTGTGTCGTGGAGGCGCCGAGAGCCCGCTGGAAGGAAATCCTTTTCACGCCCAGAAGGTCAGCTTCGAGAAGCCCGTTGGCTTTCGCCTGGATCCAGTCGGTGACGGCCGATGGGGCCGGCCCACCGCTGGGCGGGTTG
>CAAGKR010416150.1_pt1 | contig 16867 bp, 20 predicted proteins | sample 2556971 | NCBI WGS metagenome assembly CAAGKR01 (sample SAMEA5207829, study PRJEB30636) | soil metagenome | biome: forest; feature: boreal; material: soil | place: USA | collected 2011-09 | depth 1 m | reverse complement strand
GTAACAACATGTCCATCGGGTGTATGTAACAATCTTCCAAAAATTGCATTGATGGGATTAAAAGTGTAATCTGTTACACCAACTGTAAATGTTTCCGGTGCCGGAGGAGGTGCAGGTGGTGGAGGTGGAGGTTCAGTTCCCTCTACCGCTTTCACAACTGGTGCAGGTGCAGCTTTAGGTGGCGGTGACGGAACCACCACGACAGTATATTTATTATACTCCAGTAATTTTTTAAAAAACTGTACTCTTTCAGGTTGTACGTTCTTTTCCACGATGCCACATTTTACACCGTCCAGTTCTTCAAATTCGTGATTTTTATTGATAGCCATATTTCCTTTATTACATTGTAAGTGATGTAATATAATCGTATACCCAACTTAATAATCCTACCAGCACAATGCCTGCTCCACAAATGATCATTCCCAGTTTGGTGGAAGGATGCAGGTTGATCTTTTCAATAGGCTGTTCATTTTTATCCATAAACACCGCCCTGATCACCCGAAGATAATAATATAAAGAAACAATCAGGTTCAATGCCGCCACGGTGATAAAAAAGTAATTTCCATTGGATGCACCTGCAGTGATCAAAAATAATTTACCAAAAAATCCGGCAGTGGGCGGAATGCCGGCCAGTGAAAACAATGCCAGCGCAAGTACCCAACTTATGAATGGATTGGTTTGATACAATCCTTTATAATCATTGATACGCTCTTTACCGGTTTGTTGCGAAATAGCACCAGCCACCCCAAATGCTGCAAGGTTGGAGAATACATAGATCAAAACAAAATATACCACGGATGATGTACCCGCTATTGAATTACCGCTGATACCCACCAATATGAAACCTACCTGCGCAATGGATGAATAAGCAAGGAAACGTTTGATATTTTGTTGTCTTAAAGCAAAAAGGTTACCAATGATCATTGTGGCAATGGATAATAACACCACCATATTGTACCACAGTTCATGCATGGGAGCAAACACTTTGTACAAAGCGGTGAGCAATATAAATGCAATGGAACCCTTTGATATTACCGATAAAAAAGAGGAAACCGCAATGGGTGCTCCTTCATATACATCGGCCGTCCATAAATGAAAAGGAACGATAGACAACTTAAATGCAAAAGCGGTAAATAAAAATATAAAGGCCAGTATTTGCAACGGACTTCCATCCAGCATGGCGGGCATTTCTGCAAAACTGATGGTACCGGTGGCACCATACATCAATGAAATACCAAACAATAAAATACCGGAGGAGAACGCGGATGACAAAATCATTTTCATGGATGCTTCCGATGATATTTTTTTCTCCAGGTCAAAATTAGTCATCGCCGCAACAGGAATAGTAGAAAGCTCGAGTGACAAAAAAAACATGAGCAGGCTGCCGCTTGAGATCATAAAAAACATACCTAATAAGGCGGATAGCATGAGTATAAAAAACTCCGGCATGTGTTCACTCTTCTTTAACCAGTCTGCAAATAATAAAGAAATAAGATATACACCTAAGCTTAAAATACTTTTCTGAAAAGCTATCAATGCATTGGTAGTGAAAAGGCCGCCAAATAAACTACCTGTTTCATTGAAAAAAAAACCAGCAATAAAATTAGCCAGCAATAAAAATTGCAGCAGGGATAAAAGGCTTTCATTTTTCATCCCCTTACCTACCTTTATAAATAACAGGAGGAAGATGATGAAAGTGATTACCAGTTCAGATTTCATTAATATCAAAAAGTCGTTCAACATACATTTTTAAATGTGGAATGTAAGATATCGAATACCGGACTTCCTTAACGATGCCTCATCGCGATATGCTTCATTCTTTAATTATCAGAATTATTTCCCTGCCACTTTATGCATTATTATTTCCGCAGCCGGACTGATCAAATCATTCAACCAGAACGGAGCCATGCCAATCGCAATGATTCCTGCAATTAAAATCACGGCCGCCAATTTCTCATTCCATTTTGCATCACTTAAATTATTATAGCCTTCCTTTATTGGGCCCATTGCCGTTTGCCCGATTGCCCTTAGAATATACACCGCAGTCACTACAATTGATATGCAGGCTGCAATGGTTGCAATGCGATGAAATGGATCAGGGTGCTGCCAGGAGCCTATGAACACCGTCATCTCGGCAACAAAACCACTCAGCCCCGGCAATCCCAATGAACACAATCCAACGATAAATAACACCGTGGTGATAAAGGGCATTACTTTCATCAGTCCGCCCATTTCATTTACCTGCCTGGTATGGGTACGTTCGTAGATCATACCGATGACAGCGAAGAAAAGAGCTGTCATTAAACCATGCGATACCATTTGCATTACGGCACCCGTCATGGCTGTTTTTGTTAACATGCCGATGCCCAACAAAACAAACCCGCAATGACTAACAGATGAATATGCGTTGATATATTTCAGATCCTTCTGCATCATCGTAGCAAAGGCGCCATATAAAATAGCAATGGTAGATAGAACGATAATGATGGTAGCATATTCCTTTGCTTCATCAGGCATAATATAAGTGGCCACCCTCAAACAACCATAGCCACCCAGTTTCATAGAGATGCCTGCCAGGAACATTGAGCCTGCAGTAGGCGCAGAAGAGTGACCATCAGGCACCCAGGTATGAAAAGGAAACAATGCGGTAAACACCCCAAATCCAACAAATAAAAGAGGGAAACAAATTTTTTGAACCTGAACAGGGATATGGCCCCGGGACAAGGTTAATAAGTCAAAAGTTTTTTCCGGGCCGCCAAAATAAACTCCTAATAAACCCACTAACACCAATGCAGATCCGCCCATTAGCATGAGGGCCAGTTTATTGGCAGCATATTCTTTTTTACCGCTTCCCCAGATGCCGATCAGCAAATATTTTGGTATCACTGCAATTTCAAGAAAGAAGAAAAGAATGAAGAGGTCGAGCGAAATAAAAAACCCATAAGCCCCAAGGCTAAGCAGGATGAGTAAGAAATAAAATTCCTTTGTCATCTTTGTTACGTTCCATGAAACCAGTACGCCTGCTATCACCACGAATGCAGTCAATAAAACCATGGCTACTGAAATACCATCTACGCCCAGATGAAAACTGATATGCCAGGCGGGGAACCAGTTGTATTGCAATTCAAATAACATTTGTGCCTCATTGCCTCCTGCTCTTTCATTGCGGAAAGCGAAAAGCAAAACAAACGCCAATACGAATTGTAGTGTTGAACCAATCAGTGCGGTCCACTTCACCTGCTCTGCATTCCGCATCAGTAGTATGACAACTGCTGTAAGCAGCGGTAATAATATCAATAATGTTAAATTCATCTATTAGTTTCGAATGTTGAATATTTCCGCCTGGTCCTGCAAATAATTTCCTGCCTGCCAGGTAGAGATATACTACAATTATTATTTAATTTTTATTTCCATATATAAATAAACAGCACTGCAAGCCCGATTACCCCGGCTAAAAAGTAAATGGCATATTGCTGTACTTTACCTGATTGAAAACCCTTTATTTTTTCTGAAATTGCCTGCGTTGTATTTCCCGTCATATTCACCATTCCATCCACAACATTTTTATCAAACCATGCAGCGGGCCTTCCAATTAAATTGAACAATATTTTTTTGGTGATGAACAAATACAATTCATCCATATAAAATTTATGATAGGCTGCTTTGTAAAAGCCGTTCAATGAAGCGGCAATTGCATCAGGCTTATTGTTTTGTTTTTTATACAACCACATCGCTGCGAATATACCGGCCAATCCCAATGCAACCGGGGCAATAGAAAATTGCAGATGAAATGCAGACTCCAATAGTTTACCATCTGAACTTACAAAATTTCCAAAAGGAATAAATCCTGCTACGGCAGCACCAACAGCCAACAGCACCAATGGCATCATCATAGCAAAGCCGCCTTCTCCATGAACCTCACCCCCCGCCCTCTCCAAGGGAGAGGGAGCTTCTTTGTTCCAGAAAATACTAAAATATAAACGGAACATATAAAATGCAGTTAACCCTGATGTGATCAATGCGATCCAATAAATAATGGCATTGTGGTGATATGCAGCTAATAATATTTCTTCTTTACTAAAGAATCCTGCAAATGGCGGTACACCTGAAATCGCCAGGCAGGCTATTAAAAAAGTAATATGCGTAATGGGTAAATATTTTCTTAGTCCACCCATGTCTTTCATTTCATTGCTATGAATAAAATGAATTACCGCACCGGCACCCAGGAACAACAAAGCTTTGAACATAGCATGTGTAAAGAGGTGAAACATGGAGGCAGTAAACCCCAAACCATTTTCCCCGCCTGAACCGGACACGCCTAATGAAAACATCATAAAACCTATCTGCGATATAGTAGAATAAGCCAATACTCTTTTGATATCTGTTTGTGTACAGGCTATCACTGCAGCAAATAAAGCAGAGATAACACCTACATAAGAAACTACCTGCAGGGCCGGCGGCGACATACTAAAAACAGGAAATAATCTTGCAACTAAAAAAACGCCGGCCACTACCATTGTGGCGGCATGTATCAATGCAGATACCGGAGTAGGCCCTTCCATTGCATCAGGCAACCAAACATGTAAAGGAAACATAGCGCTTTTACCAGCTCCTCCAATAAACACCAACACCAGCGCCCATGTTAATGCAGAAACGCCGAGGAAGGAGGAAGCAACAGCCGTTTGAAATTCCGGTGCCGAAGAAGATGTTAACCGCTGTATGAGTGTATTAAAATCCAATGTGCCTGCATAAAAGGATAATATCAATATTCCTATGAGAAAGCCAAGGTCGGCAAAACGGGTAACGATAAACGCTTTTTTGCAAGCGGCGACTGCGCTGGGCCGATCATAATAATAACCGATTAATAAAAAGGAAGATATTCCTACCAGTTCCCAGAAAATATACATTTGGAAAATATTGGAAGCCATCACCAATCCCAACATAGAAAAAGTAAAGAGGCCCAGAAATGCATAGTAAGTAGGAAATCTATCTTCGCCCTTCATGTAGGCCAAACTATAGATATGTACCATCAATGAAATAAAACTCACCACTACCAACATCATCACCGAAATAGGATCGAGGATAATTCCCATATCGATGGAAAGCCCGGGTGAAAATTGGAGCCATGTATATTGTAGAGGTATTAATTTTTGATAAACACCATTCACTTTTCCATACTCAAAAAAATAACCGTATGCTGTATAAAGTGATAAAACAGTTGACACTAATAAAAGGGAAGTCCCAATAATGCCGGATGAATTCTTTATATGTTTTCTACCGAATAAACCAAGCAGTAAAAACCCTGCCAGTGGCAGCAAAGGAATCAGCAATAAAGCCCATCCTATATCCTTCCCGAAGGGAAGGACCTGGAGCATTGGAATTTGTAAAAAATCATTCATAATATGGTAAGTGGCTCTTCTTTTTTCTCTCCTTCGGGGAGAGATAGAGCTTTTAAAATTTCATCTCTTCAGCATTCTCTACATCAATGGAATGATGACTCCTGTATAAATTAATAATGATAGCAATGGCTACCGCTGCTTCCGCTGCTGCTATGGCTATCACAAAAATTGAAAAGAATAACCCATCCAGTTTGTTTGGCCATAAATATTTATTGAATGCAATAAAATTCAGGTTCACACTATTTAAAACCAGTTCTACACTCATCAGCATGGTGATCAGGTTTCTCCTGGTAAAGAAACCGTACACACCGATAAAAAACAGTGCGGCGCTAATGAATAATAAATGATATAATCCGGGCTCCATCATGCTGTTGCGGGTTTTGAACGTAAAGCAATTACAATGCAACCAATCATTGCCGCCAGCAGTAATATACTCACTACTTCAAAGGGCAATGCAAATCCATTGTCTTCAACACCCAGCATTTGATTACCAATATTTGATACACTGGGTGCGATGGGTTGGTCAGTTGTTTGTTTAAATGAATGCTGGTATAATTGCAACATAGTTAAGGCAAAACCACAAAAGGCTGCCAATGCTGAAAATACCTGTCTTCCGATTTTTTCTTTGGGTAATAATTCTCCTGCCTGTTGTGTTAAAAAAATCGAGAAGATGATCAGGACGGTAATGCCGCCAACATATACTACTATTTGAACAGCCGCGATAAACTCATACTGCATCCAGAAATACAGCCCTGCAATTCCAATCAATGAAAATAAAAGGAAGATGGCCGCACGAAATATTTGCCGGGTAGTGACTGCCAGCGCACCGCTCACCAAAGTAAGTGCCGCCAGCATGTAAAATATTATTGTTGATCCGCTCATTTAAGGGTTATTATTTCAATGTCGAATACCGGTTGTCTTTATTCCCAATAGATATTATTATTCTACTCCTTCCCTGATCTCCGATCCGGGTTTATTCAAAATTTTTGTCAACTCACTTCTGTCATACACGCTGTGTTCAAATGTTTGTGCCATTTTAATTGCATCTGTCGGGCAGGCTACAATACAGAGGTTACACATAGTACACAATTCAAGATGATATACAAATTTGTCAAGGGCTTTTTTCTTTTTTCCCTCGGGTGTAATATCAAATTTAGTAATGATCTTAATAGTACCATTGGGGCAAGCGAGTTCACAGGCGGTACAGCCCGTGCAGGCATGTTCATTATTTTCATCATGCAGCATCACCACTTCACCCTTGAATCTTTCAGGCAAATTCAATGTTTCCCTGTTATCAGGATATTGCTGTGTAATGATCTCTTTATGATGTGTAAAATAATAAAGCGTAAGCCGAAGGCCGATAGCCAGCGACTTTAGACCACTAAAAACTTCTTTTATATATTTAACTATAAACATGCCCCTATCCCCTAAAGAGGAATTTTATTTTTTATATGAACAATATTTTCTTTTCATAAATAGACATTAAATCATTATACCCTTTAATTGCTCCCCTTTAGGGGATGGGGCTAAAAATGCCACCCCAATATCGCCATTAATGTTACCAACAATATATTGAACATACTGATCGGCAATAAATATCTCCATTCCAGGTTTAGCAACTGATCGATGCGTAATCTTGGAAATGTCCACCTGAACCACATGATCAAAAATATCAGGAAAAATGTTTTTCCAAAGAACCAGATACTGGATGGAATATAATCCATTACATGATTAAACCCTTGCCAGTGGCCGATATGAAAAGGCATCCATCCGCCCAGGAATAAAGTAGCACCGATGGCACATACAATAAATACATTTACATATTCAGCTAAAAAAAACAGGGCGAATTTCATTCCTGAATATTCTGTGTGAAATCCGGCAGTCAGTTCTGATTCGGCTTCTGCAAGATCAAATGGTGCCCGGTTGGTTTCTGCCGTTACTGCTATAATAAAAATGATAAAAGCAATGATTACCGGGATATGTCCTTTAAATATCCACCAGCCATCCGCCTGGGATTGAATGATATCGTTCAGATTTAAACTGCCTGATAACACCACAATGGAAAGAATAGATAACCCGGCGGATAATTCATAACTCACGATTTGTGCGCCACTGCGCATAGCCCCCATCAAAGAATATTTATTATTACTTGCCCAGCCCGCTATTAAAATACTGATCACCATGATGGAAGAAACAGCAGATACATATAACACACCGATATTCAGATCCCACATTTGAAAATCTTTTGCAAAAGCGATCGGCGCCATCAGCAGCATGGCTACCATCATTGCGATGAAGGGCGCTAAATTAAATAAAAATTTATCAGCGCCGGCCGGAGTCATACCTTCTTTCACCAATAACTTCACCGTATCTGCCAGTGATTGCAACATTCCTTTAGGCCCTACCCGATTGGGTCCGAGACGTATCTGCATCCACGCAGAAACTTTTCTTTCCATGATCACTAATACCAGCCCGAGTATGGCAAACAAACCAATTACACACACACCTGCAATCACCATTTCAATGACCATCGTCCAGATTGGATTAAAGGTTGCCCTTAACCAGTTGTCTATAAATTTCGATATATTAGAAAAGCTCCACATAACCCCAACCCCTAAAGGGGCTTTATATATTTTTAATAAAAAATGTTATCACAAACAAAAAGAAACTTGCCACCACCGGGTTCTGTTGCCTTTAAGCCCCCTTCAGGGGGTTTGGGGGCCTTACCGGTCTATATCCGGTATCACCAAATCCAGTGTCCCCATCATTGCTACCAGGTCACCTAACTTACTGCCTCTTACCATATGATCCAATGCTGAAAGATTTGAAAATCCCGGTGAACGAAATTTAATTCTGTAAGGAGTGGTGCCACCTTCACTCACAATATATACCCCAAATTCGCCTCTTGCTGTTTCTACCCGTTGGTAAAATTCTCCTTTCGGTAATTTCAATACTGCCTTTGTCTTTGCCTGGAAATCACCTTCGGGAATATTATCAATCAATTGTTCTATTATCCTGATGGATTGATTCATCTCTCTTACCCGGACCATGTACCTTGCAAATGAATCGCCTCCTGTTTCCAGTATTTCATCAAACTCCAGTTGATCATATATTTCGTAAGGATACAATTTCCGGATATCACAAGAAACGCCACTGCCCCTTGCCGGTGGCCCGGTGCAGCCATAAGAGATCGCATCTTCGGGAGATAAATAACCTACTCCTTTCATCCTGTTTTGGAAAATAATGTTACCGGTAACCAGTTCATCGTATTCATTAACCTTCGATTTGTATAACCTGATAAAATCCTTTACCCTTCTTTGAAAATTGGGATGAATATCCTGCATTACTCCACCGGGTACCATATAGTTCATCGTAAGTCTTGCACCGCAGGTTTCCTCCATGATATCATTGATAGATTCTCTTTCCCTAAAGGCATGAAAGAAAGGGGTGAATGCGCCCAGGTCCATTGCCATTGCTCCCCACCACAATTCATGCGAAGCAATTCTTGTTAACTCATCCATTAATACACGAATCACCTGTGCCCGTGAAGGTATTTCCACCTGCAAACCTTTTTCCACACAAAGTGCACAAGCATGATTATTGATGTGAGAAGAAAGGTAATCCATCCGGCTGGTTACGTATATGAATTGACGATAGCTTAGGCTCTCACACATTTTTTCAATAGAGCGATGAATAAAACCCAGGTGTGGTTCCACTTTTTTAATGGTTTCCCCATTGATCGTAATCACCAGGTGCAACACGCCGTGAGTGGCAGGATGCTGTGGCCCTACGTTAATCATTACATCACCTTCTGTTGTTCTCCCTATTTCTTCAATCATTTGCCCCTATCCCCTAAAGGGGAATTGATTAAGTTTTATATAAAATTAAATTTCCAGTATTTTTTTTCAACTAACTTATCTTAATTCATCGATAATATTACTCTTGCCTTACTCCCCTTTAGGGGATGGGGGCATTACAGTTTTATCATATTGATTGGGTCTTCAAAATCTTTTAGCATTGGTTTCTTCCCTTCCCATCCATCGGGTAATATCAGCAAGCGCAGATCCGGATGATCCAGGAAATTCACACCAAACATTTCATATACTTCCCGCTCGTGAAAATTGGCGGTTTTCCAGATATCACTTACCGTTTCTATTGCAGGGTTACCTGCAATTAACTTTGATTTAATTACAATGTTGTGGCGAAATTTTGTGGAATCTAAATGATACACCATGGTAAGATGTGTCTTCCAGTCGATACAGGTAAGACAAAAAAGATAATCAAAGAATAAAGAAGCATCCTGCCGAAGCTGCCCTGCCAGCAACCGCCAGTCTTTGGGTTCCACATTAATTGTAAGCCATTGTCCACCTTCTTCAAAAGTAGCTGCGGGTAACAGTTCAGTAATTTTTGCTTTTAATTCTTCGTTGGTCATCTTATCCTTATCAATTAAATCTGGTGTAATTTATCTCCGCCTGATACCGGTTTTGGAACCTGTATCTGTTCTCTTGTCAGCCCACTTTTTATTTTTTCCTGTAAACTTATCAATGCATGCAATAGCGCTTCGGGCCTTGGCGGACAACCGGCAACATATACATCTACCGGTATCACATGGTCGGCCCCTTTTACAACTGAATAGGTATTATAAAAGAAAGGACCTCCACTGATGGCACAGGCGCCCATGGCAATTACATACTTGGGGTCGGTCATCTGGTCGTATAATCTTTTTAATACAGGCGCCATTTTATTTACGATGGTGCCCGCTATGATAATTACATCCGCCTGTCTTGGCGAAGCTCTTGCTACTTCAAATCCAAACCTGGAAAAATCATATTTAGCTGCAGCAACCGACATCATTTCTATACCACAACAACTGGTAGCAAAGGTGAGCGGCCACAATGAATTGGAGCGTGCCCAGTTGATCACATCATCCAGTTTGCTTAACACAATACCACCACCGGGTGTTTCATGTACCTGACCCGGAAAAGCAGATGCAGCCTCCAACCTCTCTCCTACATGGGAAGCTTTGGAAGGACCTATATAATTTGAAGTGTTACTCATTATTTAAAGAGTTACCATTTTTAATTTTATGCTATACAACAAACTATTATTTTCATAAATAAGCAGGCTCTGCATTTCGGTTCCCCCTTTGGAGGAGTTTGAGGTGACCGCCTTTACATCCACTTTAATGCTCCCTTTTTATGTGCGTATAAAAACCCCATAAACAATATAAAAAAGAAAATAACAATTTCAACCAGGGCCATCCAGCCTACTTTTTTTGCTACCACTGCCCAGGGAAACAAAAAAACAAGCTCCACATCAAAGATCAAAAATATCAATGCAAATAAATAATAACCCACATTCAGTTGTGTCCAGGTTTTTCCCTGGGTAGGAATACCACATTCGTATGGCTCCCCTTTTTGAGCATTGGTAGTAGATTTTGTAACAATTTTAGCGATTAGAATAGCGATAATAGAAAATGTCAACGCTGCAAGAATCAAAACAATCATCGAAGTCGCACCCATAAAAAATTAATTAATTTTATGAATTATTAGGCCCGCAAGTTAGCAAAAAATTATTGTTGTCCGGGATAAAATCGAGTAGGAAGTGAGGGATTCTTTCCCTCACTGTCCTCTCACACCACCGTATGTACTTACGTGTACGGCGGTTACTTTAATGATTTTAACGACTTGATACGCAAAGGTTTCGTTTGCTGTTTCATAAGGATCTCGCTTTAGAATATAATGGAAAAATGATTGCCGAAACTTTATCAATGTTAAATATGATCAGAAAATAATATCATTTCTAAATCAGGAAGTATTTTCCGGTCAGAAACTTTTATTTAGCTTACTAGTACGATTAAACCTTCATGTGCCAGTTCTAATTCTTCAATAGCAACCTCGCTTGTGTTTGCATTAAGCACAGGGCCGGAAAGGCGAACAGGAAAAGCGTTTACCGCCCTCCAGATTATTACAGGTTCATGATTTTCATTTAATAATTGAATGACTATGTCACGACGCTCCACCTGGTTTAAGTTTTTTGTATTCATCCAGTTGAAAAAATCGTTATCTCCTTTTAAAATACCACGTTTCAATACAATATTTTTATAACGGGTAAGTCCCGGCATTTTATGAGCGGCTTGGTTCGGGTCTGCGCCATCACGGTGTTCAATCACATCTGTAGTAATCTCCAATCCTGATACTTCAATAAAGCCGACTCTTGTGCCGCCCCATTCCACTAGAAAATGGTAAGCTGGCATTGGATGTTGTCCCATAATATTTTTTATTAAACATTTAAGAAAATGTATGATACGATTGGATACGATCACTTTTTTTAGAAAAATAGAAAAAATATTTTAATAATAAAAGAGGATAATTATTTACAGGTTTCCTAAAATACCACCGGAGTGTAGAAAACCACGGAATTTTCATTCAACACAAAGAGTTCTTAGTGCAAACTAAAAAGTATCGAGGCATTCGGTAAATAAATCAATTATATTTATTTTTGAGGCAAAAGCCAATTTAGCTCAGTGGTAGAGCAGCACCCTCGTAATGTGCAGGTCGTTGGTTCGAATCCAATAGTTGGCTCATAGCAGGTGTGAAAGACTGTGAAAATGAAAGCAATGAAATGCAAGCTTAGGATAACGTTGATTTTAATTTTTAGGATTTTAAGGATAGCTTGTAAAAGTTTTGTTGAAGCAAATTCATTTTTTTATAAAGTCTTATTAAATAGTTATCTTTCTTCAATGCAATTATACTATCGAATCTATGGTGATGTTTTGTACCCCTATGATTGCGCAAGAATAAGGCGTTAGCCTTGTGTGAAGGGTTCTTGTGCTTTGCTGAATTTTAAATTTATGGCATTAAACATTGTAGTTCTTTTATCCGGCACAAGAAGCTATGCTACAACCCACGCCTCATTCTCATACGGGAGAAATACAGTACGGGCTTGAAGTTTGCCAGGGAAAACTCAACCATATCAACCTAAGCCAGGTACCTCCACGCAGCTCTTTAAGTGATGGTAATAAGCACAGACCGGCTAAAGTTTTTGGTACCATCTACCAAAAATTTTATAATTTTTATAAATATAGTATCTCACACATCGGTAGCAATTGGCGATACCATTGCAGCAATAAAAGTTCCTGTTATAGAAGTACATATTTCTAATATTGATGCAAGAGAAGAATTTAGAAAATTATCTCATGTCTCCGCCAAATGCAAAGGCACAATTAGCGGTCTTGGCTTAAAAGGATATGCACTTGCGGTGGAATATTTTTTGAAGTAAATGTATTCGTACTACTTCCCTGGGTTTCAGTAATATATCTTTTGGAAGCATATCTTTGCCGTATACAATTTTCCATCATGTACAAAATCATCTTAACTTCTTTTATATCTCTTTTATTTTTCGTAGCATGTGATCAATCAGTAAAAACAAAAAAAAATACTGACCCTTTAGAGGCTGGGCGGGAGTTTATTGATGCATCACTGACAGGTGACTATGATTATGCAAAAAAATATTTATTAGCTGACAGTACCAATCTTATGTATTTTGAAAGATTTGTGGAATTTGATAAAAAAAAGCCGGCAACAGAAAAGGAAGGATATAAAAACGCAAATATAATTATCAATTCAACTGAAAATGTTTCTGACTCAGTAACCATTATCAACTATTCAAATACTTATAAAAAAGAGCCGTCCAAAATAAAACTCGTTAAAAAAAATAATGAATGGCTGGTAGATTTTAAATATACTTTTTTAGAAAATAATTAGCCAATATTTAATCACAGCTACAATGAAATTAATATTAGCAATCGGTATAGGCAGTTTTATCGGAGGCATATCCAGGTACATGTTATCTCAATTAATACAAAATAAATTTCTTTCAACATTTCCTTTTGGAACTTTAGGCGTAAATATTCTTGGATGTTTTTTAATTGGTGTTGTTTTTGGGCTAAATGAAAGGAGTAATATAGGCATGGAATGGCGATTGTTTTTAGCTACAGGAATTTTAGGAGGATTTACTACCTTTTCTGCTTTTTCAAATGAAACAGTTGCTTTGCTCCGGGATGCACAATACTGGCATGCATTTGCTTACATTGCAACAAGTATTATCATCGGGCTGCTTGCAACATTTATCGGTATTTTACTTATTAAACTTTTGTAAAGATGGAAAATAATCCTAACGCAAGGCTTCTCCGCATCTTCATTGGTGAGTCGGATAAAGTGGGACAACAACCATTGTATGAAGCCATTGTTTTTGAAGCAAAAAAACAATCGCTTTCGGGAGCGACTGTTACCAGGGGTATTATGGGATTTGGCGCCAATAGTAGAGTTCATACTGCAAAGCTGTTCGAAATTTCATCTGATCTGCCATTAATTGTTGAAATAGTTGACACGGAAGAAAAAATAAAAGAGTTTACCAGAACGGTTGAAAACTTATTTGAGCAAACAAAATCCGGCGGGTTAATTACAATAGAGAAAATAGAAGTAATAAGATACAAAGCAGGAAAATAAATTATTTTCTTTTTTAAAAAAAATGTAAAGAATTACATCATGTATGTACTACATCCCTGGCATGGCGCTCATTACGGCGAAAAAGCCCCTGAGGTAGTAAATGCTTTGATAGAGATACCGCAAAATTCAAAAACAAAATATGAGATAGATAAAAAAACCGGTTTGCTAAAATTAGACAGGGTTATTTATTCATCATTTCATTATCCGGTTAATTACGGTTTTATTCCGCAAACCCTGGGCAAAGACGGCGATCCGCTGGATATTTTAGTTATCTGTTCAGAGTCTATTCAATCTTTATGTCTTGTAGAAGCGTATGTAATTGGTAATATGCAAATGATAGATACAGGCCTGATAGATGATAAAATTATTGCAGTAGCAGCCAAAGATCCAAGTGTGAATTTTATAACCGGCATTGATACAGTTCCTCCGCACTTTTTTACTGTGTTGAAAAATTATTTTGAGCAGTATAAAGTTTTAGAAAACAAAAAAGTGGAGATAAATGATTTCCAGGATAAAGCAGAAGCATTTGATATAATAAATGAATCAATAGAATATTACAAACAAACATTTCCGAAATAATTAAAAATATTTTTATGAGTATACAAACAATTTTGATCCTTGTACTGGTGGGGATTGCAGCCGGAATGCTGGGAGGTATGGTGGGTGTTGGCGGAGGAATAATTATAGTTCCTGCTTTAGTTTATTTCTGTGCATTTTCCCAAAAGATGGCACAGGGCACTTCGCTGGGAATATTGCTTTTGCCGATCGGTATTTTAGGTGTGTTGCAATATTATAAAGCCGGTTATGTAGATGTAAGATCAGTGATTATAATATCATTAGGATTTTTGGCAGGAAGTTATTTTGGGAGCAAGATAGCATTAAGCCTGTCGCAGGAAACTGTAAAAAAAATCTTTGCAATTGTATTATTGCTGATAGCTTTTAAAATGCTTTTTTTAGATGAGAAAATAAAAGGGACTGCTATTGAAAATGAAAAAGTGAATTCTTCTTCTATAGACAACTTACCGAATCATAAACAAGATATTAATTGCTGATCTTAAAATATCTTTTAATTATTCTGAGTTTATGTGTTCGCTGTTTGGTTTCTAAATTTACTATTCCTCCATTATCTATTTTATCCAGCCGCACTTTGCCCGAGGAATGAATTATTTCATGCGGATTTAATATAATTCCTACGTGAGTTATTCTTCCTTCTTCATCATCAAAAAATGCAAGGTCTCCGCAAACAGCTTTCGGAAGTGAATTAATAGTGTCACCTTTCTCCGCCTGCTGCCAGGCATCACGTGGCAACTGAACATTTAAAAATTTATAAACCATCTGGCTAAAGCCGCTGCAATCTATACCGAACACGCTTCTGCCACCCCATAAATAAGCTGTATTTAAAAATTTATAAGCCACCTGCTTAATTATCTTAGGATTAATCTTTACTACAATTGGCTTCCATATTTTACCTGAATACCGAACAGAATTTTTTCTCCAAAATGCCTTCCCATGATTTAATGAAGTGAGCGAACTGCCTAATGGCACGTACATATTATGCCCGTTGTAATCCACCTCATTAACCCAATCATAAGTAAGGTCTTTATCTGCCTGCAAAAAATTCTCTTCGCCAATTTCTACAACATGACTTAACTGGCACCAGCCCTCATAATCATCGTACCTGCATTTTATTTTAACCCAATTATCCGTACCATATTCCAAAAGCGTACAGCATTCACCAAACAATAACTGGCTTACCATTTCACTCCTGTGTGAAGGTTCTTTTCTTAATGCACTTACCGGAACACAACACCCTGCATACTTCATAATCTTATTTTTTGTTCTCAATATCTAAATTATGGAATTTAATTATGTTTACATCTCAGGTAAATATCGTTAATCCAATTTTGAATTTGCAAAAAATAAACCATATTGATGATAAAGAATTGCTGAACAGGTTTTACAGCGATTACAATAACGAATGGCTTGGAATATTATTACCAAGGTATACGCTTTTATTGTTTGGTGTTTGCATGAAGTATTTAAAAAATGAAGAAGATGCCAAAGACTGTGTACAGCAAATATTTTTAAAAGCAATTAATGAATTGCATAAATACAAGGTTGAATATTTTAAAAGCTGGCTATACATGATAGCAAAAAATAATTGCCTGATGAAGCTAAGAGATAAAGGAAAATATTCAGTTGAAATAACGGAGAGAATGGCTGCAACGCCTGATACAACCGATGATAAAAATTTACTAATTGAAAAAGATAATACACTAAGCGAAATGCAGTCAGCGTTACAGCAGCTTAACCATGAGCAGCAACTATGTGTAACTTTGTTCTATCTTGAAAAAAAATCATACACAGAAGTTGCCGCTAAAACAGGATTTAGTATGATGCAGGTTAAAAGTAATATACAAAACGGAAAAAGAAATCTGAGACTATTGCTTGAAAAGAAAATAAACCATGGACGATAAATTATTAAACATATTATCCAATAGCAATAAAGATATTGACAATCAAAAGTTGATGGATTACCTGAGTGCCAAACTCTCTGCAGAAGAAAAACATGAAATTGAAAAGCAGATGGCAGATTCTGATTTTGTAAATGATGCTGTAGAAGGTTTGGAAGATGTGAAAAATAAAAAAGATCTGTCTTTTTTTGTTGAACAGATAAATGCTGATCTGCATAAACAGTTAGATAAAAAGAAAACAAGAAAACAAAAACGGAGATTGAAAGATCAGCCATGGATTTACCTCGCTATTGTACTTCTGCTTTTGCTTATCATAATTTGCTTTATCGTTATAAAAAAACATCTTGATAACGAAAAACTTCAGCCCAAAAATTTACCCGGGTCTGAACAAAAAATAAAAATCCTCCCGTAAAACGGGAGGATAATTTCTTAAGTAATATTATAAGAACAGTGATTATTATTTCTTATCCATTTTCTTATCCAT
>CAAGKR010478783.1_pt1 | contig 16869 bp, 14 predicted proteins | sample 2556971 | NCBI WGS metagenome assembly CAAGKR01 (sample SAMEA5207829, study PRJEB30636) | soil metagenome | biome: forest; feature: boreal; material: soil | place: USA | collected 2011-09 | depth 1 m | reverse complement strand
GCAACCGGCAACCAGGGAACCTCAGTCCGAGTGTCCTTTCGAATCGACTCGAACGCGCCGATCACTTAGCACAGCATCGAGTAAGGCTGTCGACGATTGCCGATGGGATTGGCGGTTCGGGACGCAGATAGGGAGCTCAGTCAGAGATGGTCTCTGCAAGCGACTCGCGGTTTGGGGGATCGCGAGTCATAGGGTCCGGGGAAGGTGACTCGCGGTGCGGTGGTCTGCAAGTTCACCCGTTGACCACGATCTTCAAGCTGTCGCTGTGAGAATGCGGGATGACTCGCGGTTTCGTCCACCGCGAGTCGCTACGCGTTTTACCTATCGCTGGTCCTTGACATGAGCGATCGAGCGCGACGCATTTCGCAGGTCGGACCGTCCTTTGCGCACTTCTTCCCAGCCGGACAGTCCCGTCAATGAACTCCTGACCAGCCGGAGAGCACGTCCCATTGGCCGAACTAGCGGCCACCCGGGCAGCACCCACCGATAGTGAGCGTGCCGCTGGGCGTGGACCTCTTCGATTGCGTCCTCGAACTCGCCCGTATTGGCAGCCACTGTGGGGGCGAAACACGACTTGACCCCTATTGGCCGCGGACCACCGATCCTGGCCCTGATGCCAACCCGGGCTAGAGGCTACCTTTTTGGGGCTCGGGACAAGGGGGTTCGAGATGACCGAGGGCAAGGACCTGCTTGCTGTACTAAAGCGGTCTGGGTCGGACATCAAGTTCGACGAGCGCCTCAAAGAAATGGTTCATGAGTTACCGGCGGACCCGGATGACCCGGACACCGTGCGATCGTTTCAACCTGATATTCCCATTGACGATTTGCTCCGGTTCTACGCGGTCACAGATCTCGAACAGCGCGACGCTCTGAAGGAAGCGATCGTCGGTCACCTAGAGGCTGCAAGCAAGGTTCCGGTGGTCTTTGTCGTCAAGCCGGAACTTCTCGAGCCCGTTATACGCGTAGTCGTCTCGTACTCGAATCAGACATTGGCCCGGGACGTGTTCGTGGCGCTAACCCGTGACGCATGACCGTAAGGCAGACAATCGCAAATCTCTTTTCGCAGCTCGGCAAGAGACTTGGGAGAACGGCGCCACCAGCGGAATCGAAGGGACCAGCCGGTCCAGAAGGCAACCCGAAGGATACGGCAAGCGCCTCGCCGTCGGCAGTGGCCAAGCCCGCCCCGACGTCCTCTGACGGTGGGGACCTCCACGCAACAGAAAAGGACCGACTGCGCAAGCTCACGACTTGGCTCATCGGCGTCTTTGGCGCGATAGCGACAGTCATGGTCGCGGGGTCGCAGGTCTCCAACCTCGGGTCGCTGGATTCAACGACCACTACCTCGCTCTTCGGCTGGCACCAAACGCGTTTCGAATTTGCAGTGATCGGTCTCGGGCTTGCGCTCGGCAGTATCGCTGTTGCAGTCGCCTTGTCGGTATGGGTCCAGACAACATCTGACGTCACGCTTCACGGCCTCATGGGATACCCGACGAGCAGTTGCCTCGGCTTGCGTGTGCTTCGCTGGCGGGTTCAAGCCAGGGTTGGCCACACCATCGACCAGGAACTAAAGGCGAAAGACAGCAGCTACTCATTCGCCGAGGTCGTGAGCCGCTGGTCTGAAGCGCGCCGGGAGGCAGAAGCTCAATGGGAGGCACTCGTAGTGCTCGAGACCGAGATTGCCTCTCTTCGCATCCCAAGCACGATCGACCCGCTGCTCTGGACCGATGGCGACAAGCTCAAGGAGCACGCTCAGCTGCTTGCGAGGGCTTCGGAACTCGTCACGCTTTCACCATCTCAACGGGATGCGGTCCTCGCACTGCGGGATCGAGCAGAGGACGCGTACGGCTATCAAAATAGAAAGGCAACTCACCGATTTCGGTTTGTTAACACGGCTCTGGACGATGCGTCCTATCTACGGATGCGCCTTTCGTTCGGCATGGTGTTGAAGTACCTAGTGGTCTCCGCAGTTGTTGCCGGCGTTGGCATTGGGATGTTCGCGTGGGCAACCCATCCACCGAGTTCCGCTCTTCGGCGCTCCACATCGGTGTTTGTGATTCGCTCGAGCGACGTGGCAAATGCACAGGTCTATCTAGGTTCCGATTGCGATCCCTCGACCTTGAAAGTCAACGTGCTTGAAAGTCAGGGCGTGGCGATCCTGACGGCCGCGAGCCGATCTGATAACACGAATTGCTCATTTAGGCGCCGCTAGGTGCGGTGGCCACTCGACAGATAGCAACGGAGATCAAATCCACGACCAGTAGCAAGCGCCAACCGCCAACCGCCAACCCGCGGAGTGACTCGATCACCGCAGCCGCGACTCCAAGCGCACCGTGGCGACTCGCGGTCGCTTGGACCGCGAGTCGCTTTCCACACAATGTCGGCGACCCCACGGAGTCGGCAGATCCGTCGAGACAGGGCGAGGTCCCACAGACGGCCGCGGCCTACGTTCCTAGAAGCTCAACTGAGAATGCAGGATTCGCGATTGCGAGAGCGATCCAGGCAAGAGCATTCAGCTCGCGACTCGCGGCCGATGACCTCGCGGAGCGAGACCTGTCAGTCCTGACCCGTTCGCGGAGCCCCCATTTGTAGCAGCTAGCCTCTCGACGGGAGAGGGAGTGGGGGTCTCGATGCGACGCGGGCGCGGTCCTGGTACGCCGGCGGCCGCGTTGCCGATCCGCCTCTATCGACGAGATCTGATTCTCTTCCGAGGACGTCGTTGGTGGCGAGCTGTGAAGCTCGTCTACCGCGCTCATCGCAATCTCGCGCCGGTAGAGCATCAGCTCCACGTCTATCCCTGCTGGCTTCGTGACCCGGTGTTCTTCCTGCTCATCTGGACGATGCTCATCGTTACGCCCCCAGTCGTCTTGGACAAGAGCGTGATGGCTGTAGTCACCGTCGCCCGACTTCGACGACGGTCTCGCGTCAGCGTTCTTGCCCTCACCGTCGTTTTCTTGGCTGCGTTACTCGTCGCGCTCATTCCCGCGATCTTGATCCCGGTGCTCATTGCTGTCGCGGCGGTCACGAGTCTCGCCCTCGTCCTGCGACGTGCAGCATTTCCGGACGCACGAACGCTTCTTTGGGCCCGGGAGCAGCAGGCACGGTGTGACATAACGCTTCTTGCGGGTGACCTTTCGGTTGACAAGGCCCATCCGACCGCCGGTCGATACCTAATTGAGCGTGTACTTGAGGCGCCCGATCTCTATAAGGAGCGCATCTGGATAACAATCAGTATTCCCCGTGGGGAGGATGAGGAGAATCCCAAGTCCAGGGGTTGGAAGCTGGTGCGCTTCTATACGCGATTTGGGTTTCGTGTCGCGAGCAAGCGACTCGCAAAGTGGGGCACAGCTGTCGGAATGGTTCTTCTCCAGTCGACGCAAGACACCGATCCGCCGGAGCCCCCCGGATTGGCACGACGACAACTTGCCCGCGCAACACTCGAGCGAATGCTTGTGCCGCGAGACATGCTGCGCCGGATCGAGACGTACCGGCTTCCCGACGCAGTCACCATCACTCGGACTACGACGTTTGAAACGATCGCTAGCGCCGAACTGGAGTTGGAGCGCTCAACTGGCCGGCACGAACTCATTCTTCCGCTTTCGTTCGCACGAAAGCGCCGACATCTGGATGACATGTTGATGCTGCGCGATATGAGAGCCCAATCCGGATCAGGCGAGTTATTGAGCGTGATCACTCGTTATGAGAATGCGCGACTGTCGTACTGGGCTTTGTATTTCTGGCTCGAGGTCGTGTCGGGCGGCAAGATCGATGACGCGTCGGAACGTCTCATCTGGAAGGTCGTTGAAAAGCCTGGAATCGAAGCGGAACTGCTGTGGGAGGAGATTCGGCGATCAGCGTTGCGAGAGCCTTGGGCTCGTGTCGACGCACCCGCGTTGTGTCGCGCGGTAGTGGAGAGCGAGATGTTCGATTCGCTGATAGAGATCCTGGCCACAAACTTCGTACTCGGTGTTTCTCTTGCCCCCGAAAATCGCAACACCAGACAGATGGTGCTTCTGAGCCACGAGGCAACAAGCGACCCACCCAGCGCGGGCTGGTGGAAAAAGCTGGCGCGCAGGGTGGGAATGAGCCAGGTCGAAGTCCGGCTTGCGCTGGAACCAGTCCTCGCCACCAGGGCTATGCACGTGGAGGTCGAGAACCCCGGCGAGTTGATCGATCTCGCTGACGAGCTTGACGGCGTCTGGGACAATCACCTTGAAGGCGAGCCATGTGCGCATCTGGCGTGGTCATCGCGCTACTGGAGACCCGGCGTGATCGCGAGGTTCGCGCTCAGGCCAAGCCAGGCGCTACCCGGAATAGGAGCGCTGATTGCGCTTACCGGGTTACTTTGCGGCCTCGCGTCGCTCAACCTTCAACAGAACCTCTGGCAGAGCGGCATTCCGCTGATCCTCCTTTTTCCAGGTGCTGCGGGAGGACTCTCAGCGGTGCGGCGCCACCACTCACTCGCGGATCAAATTGTCGGCCTATTTCGGCTATGTATCGCAGCTGGAGTTGGAATCTCCATCGCCGCAGCGGCGGCCGTCGTTGTAACCACAGGCACACTCAGGCATTCGATCCTCATCGGGTTGGCGAGTGGAAGCGCGTTCATCCTCGCCATAGCAGTCTGGGTCGGTCTTGGGCTCCGTTGGGCTACCCGATATCGGCTCGGCAGGTTACGAAAACCACCTCTGAGCTCTGTGGCCGCGTCGGCGTGGCCTCCAGGGAAGACGTAGGATTGTGATCCACCCAAAAGGGTAGGGAATGTGATTAGGTAGAGGGACGCGGCCGCAGAGGGCGTGGAGTCCCGGAGGCGTGAAATGTTCGGTCGTCAGCGGCGGGCCTATTCTAAGCCGGCGTATGAGGTCGAATCGCTCGCGGGCGGCGTAGTCGAGGCGAAGCGCCCCGCACAGGAGCGCGCTTCCGCCGGCGAACTCAACAAACTCTTCGGTAACAACTATGCGGAGCGGCTCGATCCCCAGTCCATCGAGGTCGCCCTGTCAATAGCGCGCCAACCCCGGTCGAGTGAGCTCGGTGCAATAGCCCGCTTCTCCGTCGAGGAGAGCGAAGACAGACAGAGTTGGCCAGTGCGGCTGACCTACGAGACCGGAATCGAAGACGTTCGCTGGGCGCACAGCGTCGTCGACGTGGAGAGGCTCGCCGAAGAATGCGGCATCATTCCGGAAGAGATCGTGTGGCGTGGGAACTCGCTATTACAGATTCGCGCTGGAATCGATCCCTCGCGTCCCTAGGGGCCAGGTAGCCGCCTGATATTTATCATTTTCGCCGCTGCCAGAGTTCGGCAGTCTGATCCCATCGATCGCAGCCGACCAGTGGGTCGACGGAGATGCGCGACAGGGTCCTCACGTTGGTGCACTTGACGCGCGTCCCAGGCGCGGCGGAAGTAGCGTCTTGCGTCTATGAGCCGCGACCGGCAACTCGTCCTGCGCCTTGTGAGGGGGGCAGCCCGGGTCTGGCACGGGACACGGACACTTGGTTCTGCTATCGCCGTTGTCCGAAAGGATGAATCGGAAGTTCTCCTCGTACGCGATCGACACCGGCGAAGGGAATGGGTATTGCCAGGGGGCTTCTGCCATCGAGGAGAGTTGCCCTCGCAAGCTGCGATCCGCGAGTTGCGCGAGGAAACGAACTTGGACATCCGGACTCTCGCCGCGCACCCGATCGTCCTATACGACTCACGCTTTCCTCACGTCCACTTCCTCTGGGCGGTGCAGCACGCGCTGCAATATGGGGAGCCGCGGCGGACCGGATCTGAGACGATCGAAGTTGCGTGGCATCGGCTCACGGCATTGCCGCCGACTGTTCATCACCGGACCACAGCTCAACTTCAAGCACTGAGCCTTTATCCACGTATTGAAACGTTGCTCGACCGACCAGTCACGCAGCCACCTATCTGATTCCGAGTTCCGCGCAAACAGCGATCTACCGCGCGCAGATGTTGCCTGATGCTAAGGCCGAGCTCCTACCTGACTCGCGATCTATGGAACCGCGAGTCGACAGAGCCGGTGGTGAACCGCGCCTAGAGAGGATTGAAAACCGGGGTTGGCGCGGTTTCGAGCCCTCGACGTCGGATGTGCGTCTCAAGTGCTAGAGCAGTTGCAGCGTCACAGCTCCATGCTCGGAACGTCACGTGGCGGTCGAGGTGGGTTCGCAGGCGAGCTGTCATTTCACTCATACCGATAGCGCCCCTGCCAAGAGCGTCACGTTCAGCGGCGCTCAACTGCGGGATGATGAAGCGTAGGAGCATCCCGATCGCGAACTCGCTTGTGAGCCGGGCCCGGCGGTAGGTGTTCAGCCGACCGCGGACGCCATCTGCCTGCGGATTTGCGGTCTCAGCCGGATTGATCCGCGCCACACCCACATAGAGGAACAGCTCCTCGTCCCACAATGTGTAGACCCCGGTCGTTCGGGGACATTCCGACGCTGCAAGATCGGCTAAGCGAGAGGGCGGCCCCTTCTCGAGGGCATGAAGCCCGTCCTCGGCTCCTGCAAGCGATCGGGTCATCTACGTTCGCGCCAGCGCCGAAAGCCCGGGGATGCTCCCAATCCTGCTCTGTTGCGCCACTCTCCAACTCTGTTACTGGCCCGTTCCATATGCCCTCGCGCTCCTTGAGATCCTATGTACCGCGCGATTCCCGGTGGGCTCACCAGCCGGTCAGCGTCACCCGGGGGCGTGACGCAGGTCAGCCCCCGCTAACTCGAGACCGAAGCCGCGCTCGAAGGACGTCATCACGTGGCCGCCCGACCACCTCCCACGGCTGTCGCGTGACCTACCGCCGCCGACAAGTGGTCCATCAACCGCAAGCCGAGGACGTTTAGCGTCTAACGCATGCCATCGCCGATCCCACCTCGAGACCGGGATGTGTACTTCGTTGGCGCCGGTCTCTCCTCTGCGTTCCGGCTTCCGAACACGCCCTCGCTGATTAACGCGGCAACCGAGTTCTCCCGGACATCCTCAGGAAGTTGGGTTTCGCAGGAGCGTTTGGCCACAAAGCTCAAGCGGGCATTCAGGTTCTTCTATCCGGATGCTTCCAACGAGGGCTTCCAGCCGGACGTCGTCGACTTCTTTTCGGCGCTGCGGACATACCTCGATGTGGGAGCAGGACTTGTCGGCACTGGCTTTGCCGACGCTCCCGAGCTCTACCGGCTATTGCGTCGTGCGATTGCGCATCTGTTGGTGGTCAAATCTAGGCAGATTGACGAGGACGCCTTCAGCGGTAACGAGTATCTCTCCGAGATGGTCTCTCCCGGCAACATCATCGTCACATCGAACTGGGACACGCTGATCGAGCACTTCGCTGAGCTCAACCAGATCCCCCTGAGACTTACAAGCCGCAGTCGTCACTTCGACGCTAGCGAGGTCAGCCTTCTGAAGCTTCACGGATCGCTCGACTGGTGTCGGGGAGCAGATCGTGTTTCGGGATTTAGCGATGAGGACTACGCGGTGCTGAGAGAACTGCGCTTTGCGCCTCGGGCGCGCAAATCTGCTCTGCCGACGAGCCCACGCGAACTCATCCGCATTCGCGGCGATCTTGGGTCAGTGTGGCAGCGTGTCCGTAGTCGAGCGCGCGAGCCATGGATGGTAACGATGGTCGCTGGCAAGGCCGACGATCTAGGTCCCCTCCGCGAAGTCTGGCGCGACGCATACCGCGCACTGAGCCGAGCGTCCCACCTTGAGATTGTGGGCTACTCGATGCCCGCAGACGATGTCGAGATTCGGACCATTCTCCGCACCGGAATTCAGCGAGGCGGCCGCGCGCCAACGGTCGTCGTACGCAATCCGGCACCCGATGTGCACTACCGAGTACGGGCCTTCCTGCAACGGACGGCAAGGTCGGAATATTTGCCCGTCCTCCCGTGACTTGTGCGTGCATCTCTGACGATGAAGGCTGTGTGCATGCGACTCGCGATCGTGGGAACCGCGAGTCAGACGGTCTTGCTGACAGATCGCATGCGACGCTGCACGCCGCATCCTCCGACGCGCTAAGCCGACCGTCTATCTACGCCCGACAGACGAGCGCCACGCTAGCGATTACCTTGCGCGAAATATGGATTATGCGCTTGGCCTACTGCGTTCACGATCGCCTGCAGTTCTGGTTCCTCATTTGCGCCTGAACGCAGGGATAGCAGGGTCGCCTCTGCGTTATTTTGAAAGACGGCCGTGGGATCCTCTGCGTCGGCGCTTACCCACACGGCAGCGATGAGCGCAAGGGCGTCGACACTCTCGGGGCGTATGACTTTCTCGATCAGTGCGCGGGTAACACCGGTGGCGACTCCTGCTTGAGCTGCACCCCAAGTGAGCGATCCGTGACGATCTCCGGTAATGCTCGCCTTGTTGGCAAAGAGGGTGAACGGCTTCACGGCTAGACCGGGCTGAAGCACGACAACAAACGGCGTGTGGCCGGCGCGAGGGGTAGCTAGCGCTGTGGCCCAAGCGACCCCAACCGGTCCGCTCCGAACCCCGAGGACGGTGTTGATGTGCGCCAGCTCAGCACCACTGCCCGCGAAGCCTTCGCCCAGCTGCATTTCGGGAAGTTCGTTGGTCGACAACATTATCATTCCGGGCGCTTGCCACCGTGACGGTAAGTCACGGCGTAGGTCAGCAGGGCAGCTGCCACGGCCGCCACGAGAAAGACTCCGCGGATGGCGCGATCTGACGGGTTGATCGCGAAGTCGACCCCAGCGACCACTGTCGCAATCAACGTCAAGCTTGTCAGCAAGGTAATTACTCTGCTCGCCCGGGCTGTCTGTTGCTCGATTCGCAATTGGGACAAGCGCTCGAGACGCCGGTCCAAGTCGTCGAGACGGACGTCGATCCCGCGCTCGACTTCCGTCACCCGCCAGGCAGACATTTTGGCGGACCAATAGGCGAGCTCGAGCGGGCTCAATGCATTGGTGAAGTCGTCCCGAAGCGCCTGAAGAATCCGGACATCCCGGCCCCAGTTCCTCACAGCCGGACCGAGCTCAGGGGTGTCAAAGGCGCCCGACGCGTGTCCCTTTACGCTCGATTCGATCGAAAACCTGTCGTAACGGGTCATGACGCACCAGTAATACTGGTAGAAGATCAGCACCGCCAGCGGTGAGTACTGTCTGGCGGCTTCGTCATCAAGCGTCGTATCCCAGGCAAAGATCGAATCTCCACTGCCCACATGGCTCGATGCCGACTCCGTATCCCGGATGATGTCCCTAAGGTCATGGTCTGCCGTTAAGCGCAGCAGTCCCCGGTAGGCCGAAAGATCGGGCTGTCCATCCACCGCGAAGTAATAGAGCCGATGTATGAACCGGACGCCAACGTCGGCAGTAGCCGACAATTCGGCCTGAGTGCGTTCTGCGAGAAGGTGCCCGACGAAGAGGCATGCCTTGTCGAGGATCGGAACGACATCGGTGTCAATGACCCTGCCGAGTTCATGGGCGAGGTCCGCCAACCCGTTTCCGCCTCCCTCTTCCTTTCGGCGAATGCGGACCGAAACTCGCACAACCGAGATCCCGCCAAAAAAGAGGAAGAACTGCACCTGGGCAATGTCAATGCACATATGCCCGGAGTCAATCGATCGCGCAAAGGCACTCGAGCAATCGAGTCTCGCCAGAATTGATGGAAAAACGGTTTGCGCCGTGACGTCTGAGTCCCAGCGCTCGCCCCTAGGTGTTTCGTCGTCCGACAGGTCGACGGCGTCGCAGAGCCTGTGTCGTATGACTACGGATGCGTCAGCGCAGTCCTCGAGACTGTCGACCAGCGCAGCTCGACGATCGCCCAGGTCTTCGGCCAGCCACTCAAACGGGAATACAACGCCAAGATCACAGGGCCCAATCAGATCCAGCGAGACGACGTCGGCGGGCAAGGTCTTCACGGCCGCGGATCTTCAAGTAGCTGAGCGTCTTCCTGCAGTGCCGCCGCATCGTCACTCCACCATACATAGATGAGGTGCAACGGATCATCGCCGACGTTGTGCATCGAGTGCACCACATGAGGCGGGTGGTAGATGAACGTCACTGGACGCACCACCTCACTCTTGCTCCCTGCTCTCCAATCGCCGGTTCCGCCTATCACGACGTACACCTCGGAAGCCCGATGCCGATGAGGTACATATTGGAAGCCGGGGGGGAGCGTCATGAGGCCAATTCGGACACCATCCAGGTTCACGCTGTCGTCGGCACCCGTTCCAGGGCCCGCGAACTCGAGCACGCTGTAGGCGCGTTGGAACCAGTCCGGATACTTCTTTGAACCGCCTCCTTCGCTCAGGCCATCCATATGAATCGCCTGAGGTTCGTCAGCGCTCAGGAACACCTTGTCCTGCCCCGTTCATCGGTCATTGGAGAGGGATCACCACATCGGGGGAGGCGAAGTCTCCAGAATTGCGATCGACCGGCCTCTACCTCGTGGCGCTCAGGAATGGTGCCCTTCGGCAGCTATTCGGTCAAGAGCCGACGGAGAGACCGGGGCCTACCGCTATCCCGATGATCCCTCGTAGCACGGGACCAGGAGAGCCTGCTTACGTCGTCGCACGTGCGGAACGGACTCGCGATCGATGGAACCGCGAGTCACTGGAGTCCGGCGGGCCAAGAACGGCCGCCAAGATATGGCTCGCGGATCAGCAGACCGCGCGTCGGCACATCGCACCGGCACCGTCGGCTGAGATGGCCGCCGCCGTCGAGTGATCAGAAGCAGCTCTGCGCCGGCAGGGATACTTGTGAAGCTCGCAAGGTGCGCCCCGCGGCCGTCTCCAGCTCATGACTTATTGAAGTACGCCCGAATCCGCGCTTCGTCAGCCTCGGGCGTGAAGATAAAGACCCCCTGGAGGCATTCAAGCGCGTTTCCGGGAATCCAGTTCGCATACTCCATCTCATACGAGGAGCCAATCCGAGGATCGTCCCGGTCCAACCGACTCAACCAGAGCTTCGATCCGTCTTGAATTCTCAGACACGTGGGAAAAGTCTGCACCAGTTCAGCCAGCTCGTGCTCGGGAGTCGAGGCAGGCACCACCCTAAACGTCTGGCTCAGTTGCCTCTGATCTAGCGCGAGGATGACCTTCGGGAAGTCGCCGTACTCCCAAGCCTTGTCGAAGAAGCTCGTATAGATGACGTCGTCCGTAGGCCATATGTCGATGCCGTGAGCCAGGACGTGGCCGAGCCGATCGAGGGAGACTCCGCGGAAGGTGCAGTTAATGAGGGCTGATTCGCGGACCGGAGGATCCACGGCGTTGATCAGGTTGAATGGGTCCGGCCTGGTCGTCCTCTCCCCTGCCACAAAGCAGCACGTCCATATGGAAGGCGCTTGAGTACGCACGAGTTCGATACGCAAACCTCAGCTCCATATCTTGACGATGTCACCTAGACCGCTCGCGGTCCAGGAAGCCGCGAGTCGGCGTCGGCCAGGCTAGACGGGGCAGATCTCGCGTCTCCCCGGTGATCTCGCAAAGGATGGCTTGACTCGCGATCCGTCCGATCGCGAGTCGGTGGGTGTCAGCGACAGCGCCCATGTTCAGCGCGACAGTGCCAGTCTGCGTATGCCCATTGGCTGAGACCTTGAGCAAAGGGTCTTGTGGAAACACAGCCGCAGCGCAAGACTGCGGCCGTGACAGACCGGCGACAAATCACGGCGGCGGAAAAAGCAGCGGTACTTGAGCAGCAGGGCCTTCGGTGCTTCATCGACGGCCATCCCGTCGATTCCGAAGCGGATCTCGAATTCGATCACATCGAGCCATTCGCGGAAGGCGGCCCGACTGACCTCCACAACATCGCTGCGGTATGTAAGCGACACAATCGCGAGAAAGGCACCCTCCTGCTAGGCCAGTATCGTGATCGACTCGCACTTCGAAAGTTCTTCGAGGGGGCGAGGAAGCGTCGCCTCGATGACCTACTCGAGAGCCGCGTCGGTCGAGACGCGTTCGGCCACTCGATACCGAACGATACGGAGGATGGGCAGATCATTCTCTATACAGATAAGGGTAAGCAGTCCGAGCCGCTCTACACCTGTCCTGCCACGGGAGAGCAGTACTTCTTCGCTCAGATCCCGGTCTCATTTCTGCGGAATGACACAGAATTGCAGCCACGGCCGCTCGAACCGAATCGACTTTGGGATCTCTATCTCCACCTGCAAACCCACACCCAACTCGCGCCCGCAGTGTGCCGCCTCGTGGACAACACGCTTCTGCTGTTCGATGGTCAGCATAAGGCGGCCGCGCAGGTCTGGGCCGGTCGAACAGACATCGATTGCAAGATCTACCTTAATCCTGCAGTTCGCCGGATCAAGGAGACAAATCTCTCCGCACACGACAAGTTGCGGCAGATGCCCTTCTACACATCAACATTGCTCGAAAAATACGCAGCAATCGCGAGTGAGGATTGGGAATCCTTCCTCTTGAGTCCCGGCGCGAAGACCGAGGTCGCCTTTCTCGAATTCATTCGCGCACGTTCCGGCCTCTCAAAGGCGGAGGGCCTGAAGCGAATTCGGTCAATGATCTATAGGGACATCCTGGAGCATCCCGGCAACCTCCTGCGGGACTACATCACCGAGGAGAACCGTGGCCGACAGAACCCACTGACTATGTACAGACTCGAGAAGACTTTTTTCGCCGAGTTCGTCGCGTCTCCCCCTCTGAACGATGAATTTGAGACGGACACGTACCACCGCGACGAGGAGCGTGAGAACGTCGTTCACCTCTTCAACATCATTGTGCGCGCCAGCCTCGCTGATCGGTGGGCCCCTGAGCGCAAGGACTCGGCCCACAGTAAGGCCGAGCGACTCTTCTCGGCCGGAGCCTTGCGGGCCTGGGTACCCATGCTGCGCGATGCCCTCGCGCCCGCGCTGCAACTATTCGACCAAGAAGACCGACGCCGCCTGTTCTACAGGAAACTCAGCGACGAAGACTTCGCGACCATCGAGCGGCTAGTCGCGCGGTTGTTCTCGCACAAGGTGTGGGAAGACCCTGATCCTGAGCTCAAGGATCTTCGCTATGACAATGCGACACGAGCAAAGGAAATGCTGACCCGTTCCGGCCTCACGACGAATTGGATCCTTGGCGGCGCGGAATAGCAGCGGGACGCTATGCCGTCTCCGGTTTGACTCGCGGTTTATGAGACCGCGAGTCCGCTCACCATGTGGCGCTCGAGGACTTTGAACGGGGCTGTTTGCGGCGTTGTTGGTTCGAGTCTCCTCATCTCCACAGACTGTTTCCGCACGTCAGAGCGTTGTGGCGGGCGTGATGGAGTTGCTCGAACGGCGCTCTATCCCGCTTTCGTGCCAGATCCGTGCCGGATCGGCTCGCCCGTTCCCGAATACCCCACGGTCCTGGTGCGGTGGTGTGGCATAACACTCGCTGATCACCGACATCGTTCGAACGGATCCTCACAACTGCTAAGCACCGCTCGATCGGGCGAGGACCCTTGGCCGACGCGCCAAGCCTTCGATGCCGACGTCGGCCCCGCATGCTGAGGACCCTCCGACAGCGCGCTCACTAGGGTCGCCGCCGAGCAAACCTGGCCCTCGCCTGTGGCTGCAATATCCTGGGATCGTGGAGTCAGTGAAGTCGAAGCAACGGGTGGTCGACCACGGGGAGGTGTTCACCCCGGCGTGGATGGTCGAGGCGATGCTCGACCTGGTCAAGGACGAAACCGAACGCATCGATTCCCGCGTTCTAGAGCCAGCCTGCGGGAGTGGGAACTTCCTGGCACAAGTGCTGCAGCGCAGGCTTGCCGCCGTGAAGCTGAAGTTCCGCAACTCCGACTTCGAGAAGCGTCACTACGCCCTGCTCGGCCTGATGTGCATCTACGGCATCGAGCTGTTGGACGACAATATCGCCGAGTGCCGCGATAACCTTCTTGAGATCTTCGCCGAGTACCTCGGCCTCGACGACTCGGACGACCTGTACCGGGCAGCGTCCTACGTGCTATCGCAGAACCTCGTCCACGGTGACGCACTCATGATGCGCACCAACCTCGGTCAGCCGATCGTCTTCGCCGAGTGGGGCTACCTAGGCAAGGGAAAGTTCCAGCGGCGCGACTTCCGCCTCGACGTCCTCACACACTCGTCGGCCTTCAACGAAGAAGGCACACTCTTTGCCGATCTCGGCAAGCACGAGATCTTCACTCCGACCAAGACGCACCCGCCCCTGACGCTGAAGGAGCTGGCCGCGTGAGTGCAGCGAAGGCGGCCCTTTCGCTGCGGGGCCGCAACCCCGACGTGCTGACCTGCATCGCGAACCTCTCCAACGATGAGGTCCCCACTCCTCCCGACTTAGCCAAGAAGATGCTCGACACCGTTGCGGAAGCTTGGGCAGCCGATAGCGACGGCGCGGACGTCTGGGCCAATCCGACGGTGAGGTTCCTGGATCCGTTCACCAAGTCGGGGGTGTTCCTTCGAGAGATCACGTCCCGTCTGGTCGAGGGCCTCAAGGAGGAGATCCCCGACCTGGAAGAGCGGGTCGACCACATCCTGACTAAGCAGGTCTTCGGCATCGGCATCACCCGGCTCACCAGCCTGATCGCCCGCCGCAGCGTCTACTGCTCGAAGTGGGCCAACGGAAATCATTCCATCGCCAAGTCGTTCGCCGGCGAGGACGGCAATATCTGGTTCGAGCCGATGGAGCACACCTGGGTTGGCGGCACGGAGCGGCTCATCACGGCCGGCGCCGATGGCAACGAGATCAAGAAGTTCACGAACGGCAAGTGCAAATACTGCGCGGCGAGCCAGCAGACGTTCGACCGCGCCGCAGGACTCGAAACGCACGCCTACGCCTTCATCCACACCGACGACATTAGGGCTCGGATCGCCGAGCTCTTTGGAGACGACATGCAGTTCGACGTCATCATCGGTAATCCGCCGTACCAGCTGAACACGGAGGGGTTCGGCACGCAGGCGCGCCCCATCTACCAGCAGTTCGTCCAGCAAGCCAAAGCGCTCGACCCACGGTTCCTCTGCATGATCATCCCGGCACGATGGTTCTCGGGCGGCATGGGCCTGGACGAGTTCCGCGCGTCGATGCTCACCGACGACCGCGTGCGCTCAATCGACGACTATCTCACCGCGTCGGACGTGTTCCCTGGGGTCGGCCTCAAAGGTGGCGTCTGCTACTTCCTCTGGAACCGTGACAATCCCGGGACCTGTCGCGTCACCACTTACTACAAAGATGAGCCACCCTCGACGGCAACCCGCCCACTCCTCGAAGAAGGCGCTGACGTCTTCATCCGCCTCAACGAAGGTTTGTCGATCCTCAAGAAGGTCGTTGCCGTCGAAACGGGTAGCAGCGGGTCCCTGGCGCTTCCCGAGGTGAAGAAGTTCATGAACCTGGTCAGTTCGATCGGCGCATTTGGCCTCGACAGCACCTTCCGGGGCAAGGAGAGGAAGTCAGGCAAGGACCTCAAGGTCTACAGAAACGGTGGGGTCGGGTATGTCGCCAGATCCGAAATTTCAAAGGAACGCGCCGCCTTCGACAAGTGGAAGGTCTTCGTTGGTCGCGCTGCTCCCGGGACCGGCAATAGAGACACCTATCCGCACAGGATCATCAGCACGCCATTCATCGGAGAGCCTGGAAGCATCTCGTCGTGGACGTACATGTATATCGGCCCGTTCGACTCGAGGAATCAGACTGAAAGTGTCTTGTCCTACCTCTCGTGTCGGTTGACTCGTCTCCTGATTCTCCTGCACAAGCCCTCGCAAGGCACAACGCGCAAGGTGTACTCGTTCGTGCCGTCCCAGGAGTGGACTCGACGGTGGACGGACGAGGATCTCTACGCGAAGTACGACCTGTCCGCGAGTGAGATCGCGTTCATCGAGAAGTTTGTCCGCCCGATGGAGCTCGATGAATGACTAAGCCGATCGAGGAGCTTCTCCCCGAGAAGCCCGAAGGTCGCCTCCGAATCTACGCGTGGACGCCGAATGATCCGCCCGCCGCGTACCTCGGTCTGATCAAGGTGGGGCAGACCACGCTGGAGGACGTGAACGTCCGCATCAAGCAGTCCCAGGGGCAGATGCAGCAGCTCTACACCCTCCATGTCGACGTGCCCGCAGAGCGTGAGGACGGAACGATCTTCCGAGACAACGACGTGCGGCAGCGCCTCGTCGATAAGGGCTTAGAGAACGTCGTGATCGGGGCGTCGCGTGAATGGATGCGCTGCACGCCCGACGACGTCAAGACAGCGGTGACCGAGCTGCAAAAGGGCCTCCAGCTCACGGGCACTCATCACTTGACGTTCCCGATGCGCCGTGAACAGGCCGATGCGGTTGACGAGGCGTTCGGCTACTACAGCTCGATCTGGGCAGAGGACCCCGGTGCTGCCCCGCGCTTCCTGTGGAACGCGAAGATGCGGTTCGGAAAGACCTTCGCGGCTTACCAGCTGGCCAAGAAGCTCGACACCAAACGCGTCTTGGTCGTCACATTTAAGCCCGCCGTGGAGGACGCCTGGCAGACGGATCTGGAGTCTCATGTCGACTTCGACGGCTGGCAGTACCTCTCGCGCTCCTCGCGTCGCGATCCGACGCAGATCGACACCCAGAAGCCGGTGGTGTACTTCGGGTCCTTCCAAGATCTGCTTGGTCGTGACGCGAACGGCAACATCAAGGCCAAGAACGAATGGCTGCACGAGGTGAACTGGGACCTCGTCGTGTTCGACGAGTACCACTTCGGAGCCTGGCGCGACACCGCGAGGGAGCTGTTCGAGGGCGAGGACGACGCGGTCGCCAAGAAGGAGACGACGATCGAGTATGCCGCCGGCCTCGAGACCGTCAACGAGGACCTGAGCGAGCTATCGGAAAAGGAAGTCGGGTTCCTTCCCATCGGCGGGTTCAGGCGGTGGCCGCAACGACCTGTGCGTAGGCCTCTGATGGTGTCAGGTAGCCGAGGGTCTTGCGAGGCCGGTCGT
>CAAGKR010225485.1_pt1 | contig 16875 bp, 18 predicted proteins | sample 2556971 | NCBI WGS metagenome assembly CAAGKR01 (sample SAMEA5207829, study PRJEB30636) | soil metagenome | biome: forest; feature: boreal; material: soil | place: USA | collected 2011-09 | depth 1 m | reverse complement strand
CGAACGTCGCGTTCGATCCGGTGCGCCGAGCCCGCGGCCACGACCAGTGTCAGCACCACGGGGACTACGAGCAACCACGATCCGGCGGTCCCAGCCCGGTGACCCGCCGTACCTCGAGAGCAAATGAACCTCCAGCCCGCGGTGAGCGCTGCCCACACGACTCCCACGCCCAGCGCGGCGAGCAGCGCCGCGCGGCCGGCGGCATGGCTGACGCCGGCCGCCACCGAACCGCCCGCCGTGTCGGAGTAGATACGCAACAGGTCAGGTGCGGCCAGAGCGACCCCTCCCGCCACCATCAACAAGGCGTACACACGCCGAGTGCGGCCGGGAGCTAGCGCCACGACGACGATCAGCGAGCCAAGCATCGCGAGCGCCGTCCCCCTCGACTGCGAGAGCAACGCCAGGCAGGCCATCAGCGTAGCCATGCCCGCAGCCGGCCCAGATACGAGCGCGCGGCGAGACTCGGCGGCGGCCATGCACAGCCAGAGACCCATGACGAACAGGCAGCCCTCGCCATTGATGTAGCCAAGGGGAGCGTTCAGGCGACCATTCAGGAAGAGTGTCCCCGGGTTGCCATCCAGCAGTCGCACGAGCACAGACAGCGCCACGGCTCCCACCCCGAGCGTCGCGGCTCCCATCAGCACCGCCGAGCGTCGGTCGCTGCGCAGGAGCACCAGCATGAGCAGCAGCAGCGCCCCGTAGGCCAGCCAGCGATTTCCGCTCACCACCGCGTTCTCCACCGATTCCGCCCAGGCGGTGGAGCTCAGGGACCATATGCCCAGACCCATCAAGGCCCCGAGCGCCAGCGCCGCCGGGCCGGAGGGGCGAGCAGGGCGTGCTACGACCGCCACGGCACTCGCGGCCACGAGGCCGAGGCCGATCGGCACCCAGGCCGAGGTGTCGTAGTAGGCGAAGAAGAATGGGCTCAGCCCGGCGCCCAGGCCGAGCAGGGCTACGCAGGCCGATCCCACCCGTGAGCTCTCGCCCGCTGGGGTCTCGAACTCCCCGGATATCACGGGCGTACCGTACTCCTCGACCTTCTGGCCCTCCAACAACACGATCGCGCCGGCGGCGGCGAGCACGTACATGGTCGCGCTGATCACCACAAAGGAAGCGCTCCCCTGGCTGGCGAGCACGGCCACCACCGACACCACCACCTGGATCGCGCCCAACGACAGGGCCACAGCGCGAGCGCTGGGCAGGAACTTACGGGTGCGATGGGTCAGGTGATCCCGCCCGCCGGTGAGTATCGAGACTCCTCGGCGCCGACGAGAGACGATGACCAGGCTAGTGTCCAGGGCCGGGATACCCACGAGCAGGAGAGCCACCAGCAGTGACTGCCACGCGACCGTCGCAGTGCTCGCGGCAACCATCACAAGCACCGCGGCGGCGAAGCCCAGTGGCATGCTTCCCCCGTCTCCCAGAAAGATGCGGGCGGGGAGGGAGAGGTTTCGGGGCAGAAAGCCCAGGCAGGCGCCACCGAGCGATGCCGCGCCGACGGCCAGCCAAACGTCCCCGCGCACCACCCCAATCAGGGCTGCCCCCGCGGCGACGGCAAGGACCATAGTGCTCGCCGCTCCATCCATGTTGTCAAAGAGGTTGAAGGCGTTGACGATCGCGACGATCCACACGCAGGTCACACCAAGATCGAGGAGTGCTCCTGCGTGTAGGTGCCAGCCCAATCCCGAGGCCCAAATCATCCAGGCCAGGGCAAGCTCGACCAGAACCCGCCACGCCGGGCTGATGGTCCGGCGGTCGTCGATTGTCCCGACCGTCCACAGCAACGCAACGCCGCCGACCAGAGGGATCGTCTTGCTCCAGTCTCCGGCGGCCACGAGCACCGCGATGACGAAGCCGCCCATTACCGCCGCCCCGCCCAGATAGGGGGTGGGGTGCGCGTGGCCCTTGTAGCCGATCGGCTTGTCGTAGAACCGGAAGCGATCGGCGACGACGATGGCGTAGGGGGTCGCCGCGTAGGCGAGGACACACGCAATCGCAAAACCTATTGAAAGCCGTACAGCTAGGGTCATGGGTATACTCGCAGCCTCTACGCAGTCCTCCGATTGGGCAAGCGGCGATGCTGGGGGGCGAAGCCTATCGAGGAGAGGAGCGGCCACACGATCTGTGCCTTCGCACGTTTGTCGTGGGGGAAAGGACGGGCGCACTCTTCGCACGACACCAGCAACATGATGAGTCTCCACGATTCAGAGGCGACAGGCCCAGACGCGAGTGTCATCGTCGTTACCCATAACAACGAGGGGCTTATCGCCGACTGTCTGAGGGCCGTTAGGGCCGGATTCCATCTCTATAGCCACGAGATCATCGTTGTCGACAACGCCTCAACCGATGGCACTCTCGAGGCTATTCCGGATGATCTGAAGCCTTATCGTGTCATTGCCCTCGAAACAAACGTGGGCTTTGCGCAAGCAAACAACGCCGGCATCGAAGCAAGTCAGGGACGCCTGATCGTTCTTGTCAACAGCGATGCTTTTCCAGACAGCGGCAGCATCGACCGGCTCATCGAGGCGACCAACGAACTGCCTAAGGCTGGAATCGTAGGTGGACGTCTGCGCTACCCGAGCGGGGAGCCACAGCCATCGGTCGGGAGGTTTCCGTCGTTGACGGGCGGGTTGTGGGTAGCGCTCTTCCTTCATCGCATGCCTCTTACCGCCCGTGTGAACGTCGGCCTAAGTGCCCATCCGGCGCTATACCGCTCGCGCCGGCGGGTGGACTGGGTGACCGGGGCATTCTGCATAGCGCGGCGAGATGCAGGTCACCTACCCGCGGGAGCGTTCATGTATGGTGAGGATGTCGAGTGGGCCTTGGCGTGCCGAAAGGCCGGGCTGGAGTCCTGGTTCGACCCGGCGGCCACAGCCGTCCATATCGGCCGCGCGAGTGTAGATCAGAGCCAAGACCCGGGCTTTGCCCAACGGCGGCGAGTTCAATTCGAGCTGGCATGGTTCGCACGCAGGGGACCTCTCATGCAGTTGGCCGCCAGAGGCGTGCTCGTTGTGCACTCGCTACTGCGGTTGGTCCTCTACGGCGGGCTGGCGGCACTGCGCGGGAGCGGGGACCGCCGGGTGGGCGAAAACACGATTCTGCTTCGTGCAGCTCTCTCCAGGCGTCCACCCGGAATCTGACCACGACAGACGGCGCAACCGCAGACGCGATCCTTTAGGCTGCTGAAATCATGAGCACTCAAGGCCAGGGGTAGACAATGCTCTCCAATTCTCATCTAAAACCTCCTCAAAACGCTTGAAGGCGACCCTCATCCTGTGTGCGGCGCTCGTCTTGATCGCCGCAATTGTGTTGGTAGGGCTGAGGATCGTCAAAGCGACCCGCCTATGGCCTGCCGCACTGCTCATCGTGACCGCTCCGCTGGAGGTCTACCGTTCAAGCAGCGGCGCGGGCCTCAACATGAGCCTGTTTCGGCTCGCCCTGGCGCTCGGGGTCGCGGCCCTTGCCGTGGATCTGGTCCGTGGTCGTAAGAGATTCACAGGGAGGCTGGCAGTTCCCTTCGCCATCTACGGCGTGCTCGTGGCGTGGCAGTTGATCTCGTTGGTATTCGTCACTCCCGACCGCTCTTTGGCCTATCGATTTCTGGGCCAGTATGCCGGCGGACTCATCGCCGCGTTTATCATCACCTGCTATGTCGAGCGCAAGGATCTTCGTGTGGTGGCTGGGCTGTGTGGCGGTGCGACCGTCCTACCGCTGTTCGCTGCTGCATTCCGGGTCTTTTCCGTGAGTCGTGGAGGCACCGGTGACCTGCCCGGACTGAAGGACCTGCCGCTTGATCCCACCATTCAAGCGGCACGACAGAGCGGGAGCTTTCTCCTTGACGGAACGCAACGCATAAATGCCACCTTCTCGGACCCGAATCACTTTGGCTTCTACATTGCCACCGTGTTTCTCATGGCCCTGGGAGTCACCTGTTGCGTCCTATTCTTCGAAAAACCGACCTCCCGGAGGACCGCAGCGTCCTACATTCTCCTGGTGATGGCGACCGTTGTTGCCATCGTCGGCACCTACTCGCGGAGTTCGTGGCTGCTGGCCGGTGTCGGTGTCATCGTCCTGGCTGCGCTGCTCGGCCGTTCTCTTTGGACACCTCAACGTGCGATTGCCGCCTGTGCCATTGGGCTAGTTGCCCTGGGCCTCGCGAGTCCATTGATCGTCTCTCGCCTGAGCAACACCGAACCAGGGAATGTCGAGTCCACCCAGGTACACGAACACACAATGCGCATTGCCCTAAGACTCGTGGCTAACTATCCGATTACCGGCGCCGGACTCGGCGACTACGGCCGTCACGCCGGTCAACCACCGCTCGTGTCCTCAGCACATTCGACCTTCCTTACCGTCGGCGCCGAGCTCGGTATTATCGGCGTGACTCTGTTGCTCTGCGCAATCACGATAACCTCGATCGGGGCCATCAGATCGGCCCGGCGCGCACCAGCGGGGGACAGGGCCATCCTGGGCGGATTTGCGGCCGCCTATGTGGGACTCGCAGTTGCGAACATCATTTACGAGGTCTGGATGGACGACTTCCAATGGGTTCTCTTCGGCCTGGTGCTCGCCGTGACAACACAACCGTGCGTCGCGCTTCTCAAACAACGCGAGAGCTGGCGTCGCGGGGCACCGGCAACCGCGCCCCAGCAAGCCCGAGCAGCCCTGTGACCAGACTGAGGCAAGCCGCTTGGGCAATCCCGGTCACCCTCGGAGCGCTAGTCGCAGCACTCGCGATCGCGGTCGTCGTCGCCCGACAGAAGCGGCAGCCCCCAACGCGGTCGGCTGCACCGCAAGTGAGTGCTGAACATCAGAGCACTTCCACGCAGGCCGTACGGTTCGGCACAGACGCCACCTACGGTGCTGGGCTTACCCATGTCGTACCCAACCCGGTAGCCAGCCTACGATCAACGCTTGGACACGAATGGCGGAAGCTCGGTCGGTCGGTCGGTCGCGTTCTTATACGCCCGAATGGCACACAGTCGCGTTACTTTGAGGTCAGCACGGTCGCTGTTGTCCGGCATGGTTCTGCTCGCCTTGAGATTCTCACAAGCGAGGGGCAGCGGTCCATTGAACTTGTGAGGACTGGCCCTTATCAGGTGACCAACTTTGGCCCGCTCCTCGCCCCCAAGCGTGGACGGATCGGCCTTGCTCTCAACTCAGTGCAGCCCCAGAGCAGCTCTGCTGGCCCAAGTTTGGTTCTTTCTCCGCTCCAGGCCGAGTACCTCACCAAGGGTGAGTGGGTGACGGGGATGCCCGCGCTTGCGGAAATCGGGCCTGGCGGGTTGCGGGGCGTGTCTTTGGGAAGCGGAACGACGACACGATTTGCCATGACCCCAGGAATCGGGGGTCGCTGCAGGGTCACACTCCAGGGAGCAAGCACTGGCGGCACTTTGCGGGTCACGGTCACTGTCGGGCACGAGATACACTCAGCGCTCGTGCACAGTCGCCCAACCGTAGTCTACATCGGCCCCTTTTCGCACACCAGCAGCGTCCTGTCGATGACAGTGAGCACGCCCGCAGGGAAGTCGAACGGGAGCCTTTTTGTCAGCGATATGCGCTTCGTAGCCGCCCAGCCCTAGCGTAGTGACCATGACCCCGGATCGCAACGTGGACTCACTGATCGACGCCCCTCGCGTGAGTGCAGAATCATCGGATCGAAGTGGCGATCCCGAGCACCCGAGACTGGCGGCGGTCATCGTCTACTTCCGCACACCCGCATGCTTGACCTCATGTCTTGACGGACTGCGAAGGCAGACTTCGCCTCCCAATGAGATCGTTGTCATCGACAATTCATCGGCGGTCGATGCAATCGATGAGCGTCCTGTACCCGGGGAGGACTGGAGATGGATGCGCGCAGATCGCAATCTCGGCTTTGGCGCGGCCTGCAACCTCGGTGCACAAATCACCCGGAGTGGCTACCTGCTCTTCCTCAATGCCGATGTAGCTCTCTGTGACGACGCCTGCGAGCACCTCTGTTCAGCCGCCGAGAAAAGTCCCGGAATAGGCGTCGTCGGGCCGAGAGTCTACGGAGCCGACGGTAGGATCGAGCTGTCCGCCCGTGCATTTCCCACGGTAGCCACGGGTTTGGTGGGAAGGTCTTCGCTTCTGACTAAGGTGCTCGCCGGAATGAATAGGACTCCACCGGGCGTGTCGGGGGCGCTCAGGTCGGATGGACCAGTCGACTGGGTCTCCGGCGCCTGCATGCTGATTCGCCGTCGGGCGTTTGAGCAAGTCGGCGGATTCGATGAGAATTACTGGATGTACTGGGAGGACGCCGACATCTGCCGGCGGCTGCGGTATCGAGGCTGGAACGCGATGCTTTGCACCGACGCTCGAGCACATCACAGCACCGGGTCGAGCGGCCACAGCGAGCGCACCATAGAGGCGTTCCACTCCTCGGCGGCTCGCTACTACGAGCGCCATGTCGCCAGCAACGCCGTGACCGCGAGATTGGCACGCGCCGTTCTCTACGCACGAAAGAGGGCCATGCTTCATCGTCATGTCCGTCGACCGGCCAACTAAACCGAGCCCTGAGTCCGCCGGTTCCGGAGGGGGACGGCAGATCCTGATCGATGCGCTGGCGGCGCGCTTTGGCGGGACCGCGTACGCCGTGGTCCAACTCGCTCGGCATCTCGCGCTGAGGCCAGAGGTGTCGACGGTGATGGTCCTTGCTCGCCACGGATCGGTCGTCGAGCGGGGGCTCGCGCGCGCGCCGGCGGTGCGATGCATAGCGTTGCGGGCGGCGCCGCGGATCGAGTTGATTCGCCGCATCGCCTGGGAGGCGTTTCGCCTTCCTGCCCTGGTGGCACGCGAGGAGTGCGATGTGGTGATCAGCATGTCCGGCATGCTCCCGCGGTCGCCGGGGTGCCGTGTGATGTGCCTGCTCTTCAACCCGGTGATGTACGAAAACCGGACCGCCGCGAACCTGATGCGCCGGTGGGCTGTTCGCCGGACGACCCGCGAGGCCGCTTATCTCGCGGCGCCCTCGCGGCTCATGGCTGACTTGGTGTCGGCTTCCATCGGGCGACGGTGTGCTGTGGTGCCGCTTGGCGTGGATCACAACATCTTCTCTCCGGCCGCAACTCCCGGTGAGGAGATCCTTTGCGTCGCTGATTTCTATGCGCATAAGCGGCACGACCTTATTCTTGATGCGTGGCTTCGCCTTCGCTCGCCGCGACCGTGTCTTCGTCTCGTGGGGAATCCTGCCGTCGATCCGCAAGCCTACGCTCGACTGCTGGCTCGGATCGAGGCCCTGCCGGAAGCCGACTCGATCGTGCTGGAGCACCGGGTTCCCATAGATCGACTGGTCCGTGCCTACCGGCGCGCACGCGTGTTCGTCATGCCCTCCGAGCACGAGAGCTTCTGCATGCCTCTTGCCGAGAGCATGGCGTGCGGCGTGCCTGCGGTCGTCCGGGGTCTTCGAAGTCTGCGCGAAACCGGTGGAGCAGGCGCCAGATACCTAGAGGGTGATGATCCCGCTCAATGGGCTGTCGTCCTCCAGCAGTTGATAGACGACAATGTCGATCACGAGCGTGCGCGAAGAACAGCATTGCTAGCAGCCGCCCGATTCTCCTGGGACGCGTTCGCCTTGGATCTCGCCGCCCAGTTCTAACGAGACTAGGGCTTGAAGAACATCCGGCCCGTCACGTCGATCCTGTGCAGGTAAATCTCCGGCTTGTTGAGCAGAAACTCATCCACCGCGCGGCGTGCTCCTTGCCAGGCTCCGTAGTCATCGATGATGACGACTCCGCCAGAGACAACCAGTGGATACAGGTGCTCAAGCTCCCAGCGAGTCGACGAGTAGAAGTCGGTGTCCAGGCGCAAAAGCGCGATCGAGCCCGGCAGCGTGCCAGGAATGGTTTCCTCGACCGGGCCCTCGATGTAGTGGATCCGCTCGGCCGGATAGCCAGTTGAATCGAGATTCCAGCGGACAACGTCGAGGCTGGCGTTGCACCACTCCGACATTGACTTGGCAGACGGGTCGTTCTCAGCCATTGCCTGCTCGGCGGTGCGACCGTCATAGTGCCGGTCCACCTCCTCCGGCTCTGTCATGCCCGCGAACGTGTCGTACAAGTAGAGGTCGCGACTACCATTCCCGAGGCCCAGCAAGGTTCGTGCCGCGACCATCATACTCCCGCCGCGCCAGACGCCACACTCCACCACCGCCCCGGACAATCGACGTCGCTCGATCCACTCGACAGAGCGGACCAAAGCCGCCAGGCGCTCCGCACTGGTCATCGTAGCCTGCTCGACAGCACGGATCGTGTCGACCAGCTCGGGACCAAAATCCCGCGGCAGCGGACCCCCGGCATCGTCGCGAGCCGAGGGCACGTAACGAACGAAATCGACGCCAAAGCGTCGGATAAAGCCGCGTGCGGTAGATGGTAGTCGCGCCACGCCGAAGAGTGTAGAGACAAACCGAGCGGAGGGATCCCATACACGAACATGCAGAACAGCGCTTAAACCTCCCCGGCGAGCCACGCGGCGGGAACCTCAGGCGTCTGTTTTCATCGCGGTCGGCTCAGTCCTGCCGCCGGTCATCGCGAATTTGTCCAAGCTCACTATGTCACCCGAACGCAAGATCGGGAGCGACGCCCGGATCATCTCATCTGACCAGTCCCACCACGCGATAGATAGCAGCGAGTCGCACTCACTGTCGCTAAATCGTCGGCGTATTTCCCTCGCCGGATTGCCGGCGACGATAGCATATGGACGCACGTCGCTGGCTACAACGGCATGCGCCCCCACAATGGCGCCTGCGCCGATGGTCACCCCAGACATGATCGTGGCATTTCGGCCTATCCAGACATCGGGCCCGACGGTAATGTCGCCCTTTGTCCAGCTATGGCCTTCTGGCACGGAAGGTACGAGGCCGAGCATCGGAGATGTGGTGATGAGATCGAAACGATGGTTACCTCCTACGATGAACGTTACGTCCGCTGCGATAGACACGAATGGTCCGACGAGCACCCTGGCATTGTCTCCCTCGTAGGCGATAATTTGTGGTCGCCCGTAGGAGTGACGTCCCATGCTCAAGAGCTCAGCATCATGCCAGCCTGTGTATGTGTCGCGCAGAGGCGCCCTCCGGAGTAGGCGACGGAGGTACGGCTGACGTTTCACAACTCTTGCGGGGTTGCGCATCGCAACATCATTGCAAACAGCGTCGCCGCGAGGCTATGTGGCGAGCGTCGACCGACCCTACCGCCCACTGCCACCGCCAAGGCTGGAGACTCAGCAGACCCCTTCTCAAAGTTCCGGGTAGCCGTCCAGTCGCATCTAATAGTATACTGTAGGTGGACATGGCACGGCGACGGCGACGAGCGATCAAGAACGCTTTTATCCGCTCCAGCATACCCTTCAAGGGACCGCTCGCGCGAGGAGCCCTCCGAGGGTACGAGCGCTACTTGAGCCTCCGGGAAGGAGACGATCGGCGGCCCGACGACAACGGTCTCGCCGTCCCTCCTCCTCGACTCCGTGTCCTCGTGGCGGGTACAGCCGATCTCGACTGGTTCCTTAGCTCCGGCAGGGCTCAGGCCGACTTCCTCCGCGACCTGCTCGCCAGGGTCGGGCGGCCACTCGACGAGATGGATGCGATCCTTGACTTTGGGTGCGGGTGTGGCCGAATGACGCGTTGGTGGTCAGACCTGTCAGGCCCCCAAATCTATGGTTGCGACTATAACCGCGATCTGGCCAAATGGTGTGACGCGAACCTGGATTTTGTCCACGCGTGCGCGACCGGCTTGCAGCCTCCGCTGCCTTATCCCGATGACAGCTTCGACTTTCTATACGCGTTCTCGGTGTTTACACATCTTTCTACCGAGCTTGCGGTCCAATGGATGGCGGATCTCCGGCGCATAGTCAAGCCGGGTGGACTTCTATGGTTCACAGTCCACGGAGAGAGCTACAGAGAGCGTCTGCTGCCCGAGGAGAAGGAACAGTTCGACGCCGGAAAGATCGTCGTATGGCTCCCAGAGATCGAGGGAACCAACCTGTGCGGCGCTTACTGGCCCAAGGGGTCGGTAGAGAGGATGCTGGGAAGCGACTTCGAGATGCTTATGCACCTCGATCCCCAAGCGGATCCGGCCACAGCTCAGAGCGCACAAGTGGCGCCTCACGATGCCTACCTCGTACGACGCGTGTAGCAACTGCTTCAGCGTGACATCTGAGCCGACCTACAACGGCGTGCGCGTCACTCGCAAACGCCGGGCTGCGTTGGTCAGATCGTCGGGAATCGTACCCATAAGCAGCAACACGCCGAAGTAGATAATGCTGGCCCCGATCACCGACGCGACGGCGCCGACTGGTACGAGCAAGACACTCGCGGACAATACTGCCGCGAGGACCACGGATGGGATAACAGAGACAGTGATTCGGTATCTGGGTACGGCATGGATCAGGGCAATCGTCAAGCCAATCGCTACCACTGTCATAGTGAGCACGTCAGCCAAGGCCCCTCCCCGCGCACCGAGAGTGGGGACGAGAACCAGCCCCAATACGATGTTGAACACCAAAGCCGACGAGCTGGCGATCGTCATTGGGCGATATCGCCGGAGTGAGAGAAAGCCGAAAACACTCGCGGTGGAGATAAAGCTCCCCGTGAACACCAGTCCTTGGATCTGAAGTACTGAGACCGCCCCTCGTCCCTGGCTCCCTGCTATGACATTGATTATGAAGGAAGCGCCGAGAGCCATCGCCAACGACATCCACACACCGCAGATCAGGGCCACGCTGAACACCTTGCCCAGCATGTCACCAAGAGCGGACTCTTGATCACGGCGCTCACGAGACATCAAGGGAAAGATCGCTGTCAGCAGTAGACCGGGGATCGTAAGTGCAACCTGCGTGACACGAAACGAGGTTGCGAAAATCCCGGTCTGGTGGGGTGTAGCAATCAACGACATCAGGATGACCGTCACATAGAAGTAAATCGCCCCGATGGATACAGCTATTGCAAAAGGTAGCGTCTCCCCGAACAGTTCTCGCCACACCTGCCAATCGAAGCGCAGTCTGATTGCGAGGGATGAGCGTACTATCCACGCAAGCAGGAAAAGAGCCACCCCCCCTGACACTATCGACACAGCCAGAAATGGCAGCAAGCTTGCGCCGAGGAGCGCCAATGCTCCGATTATTACCAGAGCGACCAGCCTGCGGCTTAGGTCGACGATTGCGAGACTGCCAAGACGCAACTGGGCTTGCAGCGATATAGCCAACACATCGGCGATCACTTGCACAAGTAGCCCGACACCAGCCACCACTATCCCGACCACAAGGACCTGAGCGTATCCGAAGGCGAGACCGAAGCAGACCGCGCATCCAATGCCAGCCAGGGTGAGGGTGAGCCGCACTCCGAGGAGGTTGGCCATCAAATATCGGCGGTCAGGTTCGGGGCGGGCGACGTACTCGCGAATTCCATACACGGCGATGCCAGCCTCGGTCATACCGCCGACGAGTGCGATCAGTGAGGTGACGGTGACGAAGCGACCAAAGCCCGATACCCCCAGATGGCGCACCAGGACCGCCGCCGCACCCAGAGAAACCAGCACGCCGGTGGCATATCCAACGACGCGAACCGCACCGCCACGGATCGCTATCGCACCGCTGTTCGATGAGACTAGAAGTTGGGCCTCCACAAAAGGTCCCTCGAGATCTGGTGGCGTGTCGTTGCCCGTCGGGCGGATCGCTGACCTCCTAGAGCCCCGCGTCAAGGCTTGCCTGTCTTGGCAGCAAGTCGGTAGCCATGGGCGTAGAAGCCCTGATTCATGATCACGTACACACGCTCACGGAGCGTGGATGGGAGCCGAGACCAGTCGGTGGAGATCAAGGCAAGCGCCTGGGCGGCTGCCTCGAGTGCTCGCCAGTACAGTGTCGTGGCTGGTTGAGCAAGGGGAGGGTAGGTGGGGGAAAGGGTATTGACATGCCAGCCCGCGCGACCCATGACCACGGCTCGTCGACGCCAGGTGCTCAGGTCAATCGGGTGGTCGTGATGCACCACAAGCTCGGGGTGATAGTGGATCGGCACCCCCTGCTGCTCCATCCGGTGACCGAGCGCTGCGTCCTCGAATCCGAACTGGATGCGCTCGTCCATGCCGCTGGCCCGTTCGAACGGGCTGCGTGAAAAGGAGATATGCGCAGTGTAGAAATGGGGGGCGCACGGTGGCTCACCACCGTCAAGTCGCCCGTAGTCGAACTGCGCCCCATCGTTGAGCCATCTCATGAAGGGATCGGCCAACTGCTCAGGAGGATAGGTTACCCGTCCCAGGACGGCAATCTCCTTCCCATCGGCCATCCGGTGCGCTCTGGCGTGCCCAGCCAGCAGCCGTTGATCCGAGGGCGCGGTGTCGTCGTTGAGGAAGAGGATGTGGTCGTGGCGGGCACGCCTCACTCCGGCGTTCCGCGCCGCACTGACGCCAGGCGTCATCTCCGAGAGGACCTCGAGTGGTAGCGGGAAGCGAGCGCGGCACTGCTCGAGCCACTCCAGCGTGCCGTCGGTAGAGCCGTTGTCGACTACCACGACCTCGGCTTCGTGCTCGCCAAGGGCCTGCCCAGCCAAGGCCATGACGGTGTTACGCAAGACAGGAAGGCGGTTCTTGGTGGGGATGACAACCGAGATTCTCATGCCGGCACGTCGGTGTGATTTATTGAAAGGATCGCAATCGTGCGATAAGCAGGTAGGCGACCGTCCACTCGCAGGAGCGCCACCATTCGGCGCGCCGCCGCGCCCCAGCGGGGATTCTCAAGACCAGCAACCAAGGCCGAGGAAAGCGCGGCGGTCAGCCGCCACAGAACTGGCAAAGCCTCGACACGCGAGACAAGCGCATGCGCGATCAAAGCCTCGTTTGCCACCAGCACAAGCTCTCCGTCTTCGCCGAGATGTTCCGTCAGCGTCGCAACCTCAGGAAAGCCGTTGCGCAGATGCTCTTCGAGCCAGAGGGGCACCGACCGACCGATGCCCCGGTAGAAGCGCCCCAAGCGCTCGTCGCTGCGCAGCGCAGCGACGCCGGTCGGACAGCCCACGATCAGACACCGCCTGGCGACGCGCCGCAGCTGAATAAGCGCCTGTGGCCGCACTTGGGGGGCAAGGTGCTCAAGCAGGTCAAGCGCCACGACAACATCAAACGAGCCATCGGCGAAGGGCATCTGCAATACGGATGCCTCCACTCGGCTTGCGCGGCCGGCGGTACCGACGACAGGCGCCGCGTAGTCGGCGAAATCAACGTCGCACGCCGTAAGCTCCCAGCGAGATGAAACGTACCGTGATATGCCTCGACTTCCACTGCCGACCTCAAGCAGCGTACGGCCTGGCGTCGCCTCAACCTTGCGCACGACTGGCTCGTATCGGAGGAGGTGGTTGAGCACGCGTCAGAAGTATCGCGTCGTACCTATGCGGCCTTGACACTCCAGCCCCGCGCTGACGCTCGTGCCTTGTCTCGCTGAACGCAGAGCCGCCATGGAACCCGGATAACGGGCGAGCCGTGTAGGTGGACGCTTGGATCGATAGAATAGGGTCTTGTCGTTAAGATTAGGTTGGCGATGCGTTACGGCGATGAGAGTTGGGATCAGGGGGGGCTCCACGGAGTGACGCAGTCTAAATCAATGAGCGCACCGGTCATCGTCATCGGCGCACATCGTTCGGGCACGACGATGGTGGTCCGGATGCTGGAAGCGCTTGGCTTGTTTGCCGGCAAGAAGCAGGACATCAACCATGAGGCGCTTTTCTTCGTGCGGTTCAACGAATGGCTGATGTATCGCTGCGGCGCCACCTGGGACCATCCGGAGCCCGTGCGAGAGCTCTTCACAAGCGAGCACGCGGTAGATGCGAGGGTGCTCGCCCGAGCCTGCGCCGGTACGGTGATCCGTTCTCCGTACACGGTTTCCTACCTCGGATGGAGACGCTTTCTCCGCCAGAGGCGACTTGACCGATTGAGGTTTCCGTGGGGCTGGAAGGACCCCCGGAGCACCTTTACGCTGCCGCTGTGGCAGGAGTGCTTCCCCGAAGCTAAGGTTATCCACGTGATGCGCCACGGTGTCGATGTCGCACAGAGCCTAACGAGACGCCACCTGGAGGCAGTCGCCGCCGAACGGCACCGCAACCCTTCTCGACACTTCCGCTATATGATCACGCCCTACCGTCACCGTTTTTTCGACACCGTGACCTGCAGTTCGCTCGAGGGCAGCTTTGAGGTCTGGGAGCGATACGTGTCTGAGGCTCGCCGGCAAGTTGAGCGCACGGGGAACCAGGCGATTGAGCTCCGCTTCGAGGACCTTGTGGCACAACCCCTTAGAGCGCTGAATACCCTGGTGGACTTCTGCGGCATCGACGCCTCATCTGACGTGCTGCGCACGACGGTAAGCCATGTACGAGACGACCGTGCGTACGCCTTTCGGAGCAGCTCACGTCTTCAGGAGTTCGCCGACAGTGTCACGGATCGTCTTGCGATCTATCAATACGGCCCCGACGACGGCAACTGAGCACGCCCTCCACATGCAAGCGACTGGCCCGGGCGGCTCGATCATTCGCGGTCGGTGGCGTCTTGCCAGCGAGTTGAGCATCCCTCCTCAACCGGATAACAGGGATACCTTGGCCGACCACCTCCTTCCCAGCAGGCGAAGTCCGCACTGGAGAATCCTCGTGACATGTGTAAGCGTTCTGGCACTCGTCGCGATGGTTTGCGTCTGCGTAGCGCCTGCGAGGCGAGGGCTGCGTCCAAGCGCTACCCCTCGGTACACCTGTGGATGATCTGGGGCGAGCCGTCGCGCTCGCATGACTTCGAGCCGCTGGACCCCGCCAAGCCGTTCGCGAAGCTGAACGTCCATCAACGCTCCGCCCCGCACCGCTACGCGCACATCCTCGACACCGCCTACAGCGCCCTGAAGAGCGTCAGCCACTCCAATCTGGTGATCGGCGGGATGACCGGCGCCGCCGGGGACATCTCCACACAGCAGTGGATCGAAAACATGCGCTTGCCCAACGGCAGGCCTCCCGGGCTGGACGTGTATGGGCACAATCCGTTCATCGCGCGCGAACCGAACCTCGCCGGCCCGCCCACCATCGACCAGTCGATTGGCTTCTCGACCTCGGGCGCCTGGCCAAGCTGGTCGACCGCTACGTCGGCAGGCGCGGCGATCCTCATCCCAAGCTTTTCCTGTCGGAGTGGACGATCCCCACCAAGCCCGACGAAGAGTTCACATACTTCGCGGACCCCCTCGTCCAGGCTCGGTGGATCACCGCCGGGCTGCGCATAGCCAGCCGGCTGTCGAGCATCTACGCGGTCGGCTGGATACACCTCTACGACGAACCACCCGTCTCCTATGGAAGCCTGATCGAAACCGACGGCGCGCAGAAGCCCGGCTACGCGGCCTGGAAGGCCGGTTGAACGAACCTGAGGGGTGGCGTCGGCTGCTGCGGGGCCGGCGACCCAGTTTGGCTGGTCAGATCTCGGGCTCGGCGAATAGCTCGTCCGCTGAGACAAGGCGTACGCCGTCACGCTCGGCGCGCTCCACGAGGCTCTTGTGGAAGTCACGTGCGAAGACGTACAGGGCGGCGGACCCCGCGCCGCGGATCTGGCCGCGGAGCTCGATCAGGCGATCGAGGTCGTGCGTGTCGGCCCGCGTCGACCACTTGCACGACCCGACGGCTACGATGCCCTTCCGTCCGCGCGCGAGAAGGTCTATCTCGACGTTGTGCGTGCGTGTCCAGTAGGCGCCGATGTCCTCGGCGGCGGCCATCTGCGGGTCGGCGCTGTAGCGTCCGGCCCAGTCGCGGCAGACCTGCTCGAAGACGCTGCCCATGTGGTTGTCGATGTCGGTGAGAATCGCCTCGCACACCTCCTCGACCCGCCCACGCTGCAGTCGCGAGCGGTTGGGGTAGACATACCGGAACCAGAAGCGGAAGAAGGGGTCGCTGACTGACCAGCTCGGCGAGCCGTTGCCACCGAGTGGACGGCGCTCATCGATGTAGCGCAGCTTTGCCAGCCGGTCGAGGCGGCCGGTCAGGAGCTGCCCCGAGGAGATCTTGGACCGCTGCAGGATCTCGTTGAAATGTGTTGCGCCGCGCGCGATCGCGCGAAGGACCTCGTAGTAGTTGCCCGGCTCGCGGATCGCGCTCTCGCCCCTGATCAGCTGCAGCGGCTCCTCGAACAGCGGCTCGTCCTTGGTCAGGATCCTGTGCTTGAGGATCTCGCGCAGAGAGGCCTGCCCGGCCCAGACCTGGTACTGCGCCGTTCCGCCCAGGACTCCATATCGGAGCAGCTTCTGCGCGGCGCTCCTGGCCGGCCCCCGCTTTTCGGTCCACCACGAGTGAGAGGGTGGTGGATGTAGTGCCGGGGAAGGTAGCGGCCTGTTCGGACGGACACGCTTGGTGCCGCGGCCTTCGTCGCGAAGGCCGAGCGCGTAGCGCGAGTGCCTGAGTGGCGATGGCCGCGGGCGCGCGTCTCGGCCATACCCCGCCCTTCGGTCGTGGGTTCGACGTCACTGCCCAGGACGAGCCGTCCGGCTGCTCAGGCGGCGAGTTGTGCCTGCTCGCTGGCCGTCCATTGCGCGGCGAACACGGCGGGGACGCGCATCCCGAGCGATGAGTGCGGCCGGCGGTGGTTGTAGTCCTCCTGCCAGTCGCCGATCACCACGCGCGCCTCGGCCAGGCAGGAGAACTCCTCGACGTCCAAGAGCTCGTCACGCACCCGGGAGTGGAAACTCTCGACGAACGGGTTCTGCCAAGGCGAGCCCGGCTCGATGAACACGGTCCCTGTCTTCGCCATCACGCACCAGTCGCGGAGCGCGTGCGCGGTCATCTCCGGCCTGGCCGGCCCCCGTTTTTCGGTCCACCGCGTGTGAGAGCTGGTGGATAGAAGTAAGGGGAGAGTAGCTGGGGGTTCG